>JAABUN010000200.1_pt1 | contig 155548 bp, 164 predicted proteins | sample 5559311 | NCBI WGS metagenome assembly JAABUN01 (sample SAMN10711877, study PRJNA513370) | rock metagenome | isolation source: Antarctica rocks | place: Antarctica: Victoria Land, Siegfried Peak sud
TCATGACCGCCACCTCCACCCGAAGCCGACCGTCGTCCACACTGCACCCATGACAGGCCGCAGGTCACCAACGATCAGAACCCCACCTCGACGGTCCGAGGCGGAGCCTCTTTAGGAGACTGCTGAACAACCTCGGCGGTCACCCTGACGTCATGATCAACGCCGGATCAGCCGCGGATTCTCGCGCTTGGAACGCGGCGAACACGGCTTTGATGAGCGCAGGCACCGCCGTGTGGGTGCGCGCCCGGCCGACGCTCATGATCGGCTGGGGGAACCCGCGGGCGTACGCGCGGCGGACCACTCACCCCACCGATCACGTGGCCGGGATCAAGCCACCAGGGCCCGGTCGAGCAGTGCCAGCAGGTGGCGGCTGACCTCGGCCCGCCGCTCGAGCTGCACCATGTGCCCGACGCCGGGGTAGACGACGAGCTCGCTGGACGACAACGCCTCGGCGAGCGCCCGGCTGTGGGCGAGCGGGGTCAGCCGGTCCTGCTCGCCGATGATCACGATGCTCGGCAGGTCGGTGAGGAGCATCAAGGCGTGCACGCGGTCGTGCGTGCCGAACGTGGCCAAGAAGTGGGCGACCGTCTCGGCACGGCACTCCCGCTGCACGTCGAGCGCCTGCTTCACCTGGGCCGGGTCCGCGCCCCGGCCGAAGATCAGCCGGGCCTCGGCGGGGCTGACCCGGCGCGGCTTGCCCTTGACCTCGTCGCGCACCGCCTTGGCGTTGATCACGGGGAGCAGCCGCTGAGCGACCCGGGCCACGGGCGCAGGCAGACCCCAGGTCACATCGCTGAGCCCGCCAGACGACGTCGCCACGAGGGCGACCCCGACGACCCGGTCGCCGAACAGCTCGGGAGCCTGCTCGGCCAGGGCCATGATCGTCATGCCGCCCATCGAGTGCCCGCCCAGCACCACCGGACCGGTGGGCGCGACAGCTGCGAGCACCCGCGCGAGGTCGCGGGCGAGCTGCTCGAGCGTGGCCGTCTCGGGGGTGACCCGACCGGAGGCTCCGTGGCCGCGATGGTCGTAGGTCACGACCTTGAGGTCGGGGCGGGCGTCCATGAGATCGCGGACCTGGCCCGCCCACAGGGCCGACGACTGCACGTAGCCGTGGGCGAGCACCACCGTCGCCGCAGGCTGCTCGGCGCCGTGCTCGACGACGGCGACCTCGACCCCGTCGTCGGTCAGGACCGTGCGAGGACGCCCAGCGTCCAGGGGCGGTGGGGCGGGGGTGGTCTCCTGCACCGGGTTGTCCACGCCGCGAGCCGCGGCGCGGCGGCGCGTCACGACGAGACCACCGCCCGCAGCGACCGCTCCGACGGTCAGCAGGGCACCGCGGCGGCTCACGCCGGCACCTGCGACGATGCCCGGGCGGGGGCTCCGGCCGGTACGCGCAGCTCGTAGGCCTCGCCGTCGAACCTGGCGGTCTGCTTGCGGAAGGTGAAGGTGTGCGTCGGCCAGAGCGTGAAGTTCTTCCCGTTCTCGTTTCGGTACCAGGCCCGGCATCCGCCCTGGTTCCACACCGTCGTGTCGAGCTGCTGCTGCAGTTCGCGGTTGTAGGCGTCCTGGGCCGCGCGCCGGACCTCCACGGCACGCGCACCGTGGGCCCGGACGCTCCGGAGCGCCTCCATCACGTAGTGGATCTGGGCCTCGATCATGAACACGACCGAGCTGTGGCCGAGGGCCGTGTTGGGTCCGAGCAGCAGGAACAGGTTCGGGAAGCCGGCCACGGTGGTGCCGCGGTGCGCCTCGGCGCCTGTGCCGGCCCACTCCTCTGCCAGGGTCCATCCCTCGCGGCCGGTCAGGCGGTGGGCGACCGGGATGTCCATCACCCGGAACCCCGTCCCGTAGACGATGACGTCGACGTCGTGCTCGACGCCGTCCCCGTCGACCACCGAGCGCGCACGGACCTCGCTGACCCCGGTCGTGACGACCTCGACGTTGGGCTGCGCCAGCGCCGGGTAGTAGTCGTTGCTGAGAAGCACCCGCTTGCAGCCGATCTCGTAGTCGGGCGTGAGCTTGGCCCGCAGGACCGGGTCCGAGATCGCGCCCTCCAGGTTCTTCACCGCCTCCTTGGTCGCCGCCGCACGCAGGGGCCCGCCGCGCGTGAACGACAGCAGGTTGAGCTCCCGCAACCAGTAGATGCCGTTGCGGGCGGCGGTCTGCGCGGCGGGTACCCGCCGGAACAGCGACCGCTCCCTGTCGGTGATCGCGCGATCGTGGCGCGGCACGATCCACGGCGGGGTGCGCTGGAACACCACGACCGAGCCGGCGGTCTTCTGGATCTCCGGGACGAACTGGATCGCGCTCGCCCCCGTGCCGATCACGGCGACCCGCTTGCCGGTCAGATCCACCTCGTGGTCCCACCGGGCCGAGTGGAAGGCCGGCCCCTCGAACAGCTCGACACCGGGCACCTCCGGCAGGTGCGGCTCGACGAGCCCACCGCACCCGCTGACGACGACGTCGGCGGTGAGTGCACCGCGGCTGGTCTCGAGCCGCCAGAGCAGGGCGCTGTCGTCCCACACGCCGCTCACCAGCTCGGTGCCCAGGTGCAGGTGCGGGCGTACGCCGAAGTCGTCGGTGACCTGCTCGAGGTAGCCGCGGATCTCCGGCTGGCGGCTGAAGACGTGGGACCAGTCCGGGTTCGGCGCGAACGAGAACGAGTAGAGGTGGCTCGGCACGTCGCAGGCGCAGCCCGGGTAGGTGTTGTCGCGCCAGGTGCCACCGACGGTGTCAGCGCGCTCGAGCAGCACGAAGTCCTCGATCCCCTGGCGCCGAAGGGCCACGGCCGTGCCGATGCCGGCGAAGCCACTCCCGACGACCGCCACCCGGACGTGCTCCGGCAGGGGCGTCGCAGGCGGGACTGGAGTGGGTGCGGTGGTCGTCATGCAGCTCCTCAGCAGATTGGGAGCCGCAGGTTAACAACGACTCGCGTCCTCACGCCTGCCCCGTCAGCCGGAGGTCCTCCCGGCCCCTGAACCGCTGGAGGAACCGGTCGTAGGTCTTCTTCGACTCCTTGTCCCGGTCGTCCACGGGGGTCTCGTGGTATCCGCGGTGGCGGTCTTGTCGCACCGGCAGATCCGCGCTGGGGACCACCAGCCGTCCCCCCTGCTCCCGCAGCAGGAAGGACCACTCCATGTCGGCGTTGCGGTAGAAGCGGGCCTTGGCCGGCAGCGGTACTCGCGCAGCGGCCGAGCGCCGGACGGCGAACAGGTAGCCGAGCAGGGCCTCGACCTCACCGGGCCCGGCATCCTCGAACTCCCGCCACCCGTCCTGGACGCGGACTCCTCGCCACCCGGCACCCACGACCGTCGGGTCGTCGAAGGCCTGCAGCACCGGACCGAGGGCGTTGCCCTCGAGCACGGTCGACGGGTCCATCAGGACGTGCACCGGGGCGGTGTCGGCTCGCAGCAGCGCCTGCCGAGCAGCACTCCAGCCGGCCGCCCGCTCGACGTGCAGCTCGAGCACCCGGCCGGGATCGGCCTCGGCCAGCTCGTGCACGACGGCTCCGGCGTCGGTCTCGCCGTTCTCGAGCAGGACCACCGTGACCTCGGGCGGCGAGTGCTCGAGCAGCGCTGCGACGCAGGTGCGAACGTCCTGCGGCCACCCCTCGACGAGCAGGGCCACGGTGCACCGCCCAGCATCGGGCTCGGTCGACCGGTCGGGCAGGTCGGCCACCGACGCAAGCACGGCGTACGGCGGACGCTCGGCCAGCACGTAGCCCTCGGGGCCGTCGCGGACCACCCACCCGGCGGCCGCGATCTGGTCGCGCAGGCGGTCGCTCTCGGCGTAGTCCTTGCCGGCCCGGGCGGCGGCCCGCTGCTCGGCCAGAGCCACCACCTCGGCCGGCGCCGTCATGCCCAGGGGCGGACGACGAGCCGGATCGGGTTGCCCACCTTGCTCTGCAGGGTCTCGACGCCGGAGACCACCTCGTCGAGCGGCATCACTGCGGTGATCGAGCCGGACACGTCGAGACGACCCGCGTGCACCAGGTCGACCAGCTCGTCGAGGTGGCGCTTGCGGTAACCGAGGTGGCCGAGCAGCGACTGCGACTGCAGTCCGAAAAACAGGCCCGGACCCAGCTCGATCGGGTCCAGGGACAGCCCGACCATCACGCAGCGACCGAACCGGCCGAGGCACGAAGCGGCCTGCGCGAGGACCTGGTTGGAGCCGACCAGGTCGACAGCGACGTCGAGCATGCGGCCGCCCGTGAGGCGCTGGACCTCGGCCACGACATCGCCGGAGGTGGGGTCGAGCGCGTGGTCGGCTCCGAGGCGCAGCGCTCGCTCCCGTGCGCTCGGGAGCGGGTCGAAGGCCAGGATCGGCGAGGCCCCGACGAGCCGGGCGACCTGCACGGCGTGCACGCCCAGCCCGCCGATGCCCCAGAGGCCGATGGCCTCACCTGCGCGCAGGGCGGCGCGGTCGGTGAGAGCGGCGTAGGGCGTGGAGACGGCGTCGGCGAGCACGGCCGCCTGCTCGAACGGGATGCCGTCCGGGACCGAGGACAGGCCCGTGTAGGGCATGACGACGTACTGCGCCCACGCGCCGTCGAAGTTGAAGCCCATGATCTCGAAGGCCTCGCACTCCTCGGGCCGACCGCGGACGCACGCCCGGCAGCGTCCGCACTGGCGCCCCCCGGCCATGACGACCCGGTCCCCGGGCTGCCACACCGGGACCTGGTCCCCGACCGACTCGATCGTGCCGGCCGCCTCGTGGCCGGGCGTGACCTGCGGGAGCAGGGCCGGCAGGGTCCCGTCGATCAGGTGCACGTCGGACAGGCAGATGCCGCAGGCCTCGACGCGTACGAGGACCTCGGACGGACCGGGCACGGGGATCGGCACGTCCTGCACGTCCAGGCTCCGCGTCGCCCCGTCGAAGCGGGCCGCGCGCATCGTGCCGCTCACGGGGTCCCCCTCATGACGTAGCAGTCTGGCGCAGCTGAGCCCGAAGCGCCTTGCGGTCTGTCTTGAGCACGCTGGTCAGCGGGATGGCGTCGACGATCCTGATCTCGCGCGGGTACTTCGCCCCCGAGATGTGCTCCTTGCTGAAGGCCCGGAGCCCGTCGGGGGTGAGGGTGGAGCCGGCCCTGACCGAGACGAAGGCGACGACCTCCTCCCCCACCTTGGGATCAGGGCGGCCGACGACAGCGGCGGCCGTGACCTCGGGATGGGCGAGCAGGACGTCCTCGACGTCACGCGGGTAGACGTTGAAGCCGTTCCGGATGATGAGGTCCTTGAGCCGGTCGACGACGTAGAGGAAACCGTCCGCGTCGAAGCGACCGACGTCCCCGGTGTGTAACCAGCCGTCCCGCACAGCCTCGGCGGTGGCCTCGGCGGCCCGCCAGTACCCCTGCATGAGAACCGCGCCGCGTACGCAGATCTCACCCTCGTCACCTCCTGGCACGCTCTCCCCTTCCGGGGAGGTGATGCGCACCTCCACGCCCGGGACGGGCTTCCCGACCGAGCCCAGTCGGCGGCCGTCGCCCGGCTGGGCGCTGATCAGGGCGCTGGTCTCGGTGCAGCCGTAGCCCTCGCGGACCTCGACACTGGGCACGCGGCGCTCCAGCTCGAGGGCCACCTCGGGCGCGAGCGGAGCGCCACCGCTGCTGATCCGTTCGAGGCAGCTGAGGTCGCGCTCCTCGAGCGGCTGGGTGAGCAGCATCTGGATCATCGACGGGACGAGCGCCGCCTGCTGTACGCGGTGCTCCTCGACCAGGTCGAGGAAGCCCTTGGGGTCGTACCAGCGCATGAGCACGCTGCGCCCGGGGTGCTCGGCGTGCATGCCCGACACCGAGACCATGAGGCCGTAGACGTGGGCCAGCGGCAGCGGCAACAGACCCACAGTCGGGCCCTCGCGCTTGGCGACGGCGTAGGCAGCGGCTCCCGCCGTGTCGAGCCCAGCGTGAGTGAGGGCGACGCCCTTGCTGCGTCCGGTCGTCCCACCGGTGTAGAGCAGGGCGGCCAGGTCCTGCGCGCTACGGTCGACGATGGACAGCTCGCTCCCGGCCTCGAGCTCGGGAAAGGTCAGCACGTTCGGTGTCGCGCCGAGCCCCCCCGGGTCTCCGACCACCACGACCGGCAGGCCCCCGGACGCCGACAGCACCTTGGGCAGGAACTCCGGCGTGGTGACGACGGCGACCGCTCCGGAGTCCGACAGGACGTGGCGCAGCTCGTCCTCGGTGAGCAGGAACAGCGCCGGGGTCGCGACCGCTCCGGCACGCCAGAGCGCCTGGTAGGTCAGCCCGACCTCGGGGCAGTTGGCCATGAACAGCACCACCCGGTCACCGGGTCGAACCCCGAGGCCGACCAGGCCCGTCGCAGCCCGTCGGGAGCGGGCGGCCAGCTCGTGGCTGGTCTGCCACGCACCCTCGAAGAACAGGCTCGGGTGGTCGCCGAGCCGCTCGAGGGACGCCTCCGCGCGGCGAGCCAGGGTCAGAGTGGACGTGGACACGGGTCTCCCGGGGTCGGGGCAGCGGGGGTGAGGGTTCTGGAAGGCTCGCAGGGGCGGCCGGTCAGGCGAGCCGGACGACCGCCTTGGCGGCCATGAGGACCTTGGAGCCCTCGACCGTCGCGGTCAAGGCGACCACGGCGCGGCCGTCCTCGACCGACTCGACCGTCCCGGCCACCTCGAGGGAGGCACCGGTGTCGTCGTCGGGGACGACGACCGGTCGGCTGAAGCGCACCGAGTAGGACTCGACGGCCCCCGGGTCACCCGCCCACTCGGTCACGACGCGGCCGGCCAGGGCCATGGTGAACATGCCGTGGGCGATCACGTCCGGAAGGCCGACGGCCTTCGCTGTGCGCTCGTTCCAGTGAATGACGTTGAAGTCCCCGCTCGCCCCGCAGTACTTCACGAGGTCCGAGCGCCGGACCGCGAAGGTGCGGGTCGGCAGCTCGGTACCCACCTCGACGTCGGCGCTGCTCACCGTGCTGGCCATCAGGACTCCTTGGGTGCGGCGGTGCCGCGGCTGACGATCGTGGAGCGGGCGGTCGCGACACGCTCGCCGTCCGCGGCAGTGATCTCCGTCGTGGTCTGGATGAGCTCGTTGCGACCCGCGTCCTTGATGTCGGTGACCGTCTGGACGCTGGTCAGCACATCGCCGGCGCGCACCGGGCGGTGCAGCTCGAAGCTCTGCTCCCCGTGGACCACCAGGGAGTAGTCGAGTCCCAGGTCGGGGTCGGCGATCGGCCCCTCGGTCGCGAACCGGAAGTTCAGCACCGTCAGGAAGGTCGGCGGCGCGATGACGTCGGGGTGGCCCAGGGCCTGCGCGGCCGCCGGGTCGAGGTAGGCGGGCGACATGTCGCCGATCGCCTCGGCGAAGCGGCGGATGTGCTCGCGCCCCACCTCGTAGCTGGACGAGGCCGGGTACTCCCGGCCGATGTACGCGCGGTTGACGGGCACTGGCGGCGCTCCGGTCCCTCGAGGATGTCTGACCTCGCGAACCTAGTGCCCTCGCCCGCACGTCCCTGCGCCGGGCAGCACGAAGGCCGACTCCCCAACGTTCCAGAGCGTAGGGAGAGCCGGCCCGGGTGCGTGCGGTCGCCGACCGCAGGAGCGGGAACGGTCAGCGCGTCTCGCGGTGGCCCGTGTGGGTCCGGCAGGTGGGGCAGAACTTCTTCAGGTCGAGCCGGTCGGGGTCGTTACGCCGGTTCTTCTTAGTGATGTAGTTGCGGTTCTTGCACTCCTGGCAGGCCATCGTGATCTTCGGGCGGACGTCGGTGGCTGCCATGCGGGAGTGCCTGCTCTCAGAAGACGGGGGGTGCGATGCGGAACGACGCTCAAGACTACCCGGTTCGGCCGGGGCACGTAGCGATGACCGGACTTGAACCGGTGACACAGCGATTATGAGTCGCTTGCTCTGCCAGCTGAGCTACACCGCCGGGAGACCCGCCCAGCGCTCGGGAGCGACGGGCGGAGCAGAGCCCCCTTACGGAATCGAACCGTAGACCTTCTCCTTACCATGGAGACGCTCTGCCGACTGAGCTAAGGGGGCGGCTGAAGCAGCCTGGAGACTACCCGATCGCACGCGGGGTGGAGGTGCCCGGTTGACCGGCCGCCGGGACGCAGAACGGCCCCCTTCCTGCGTACTCGCAGGTGAGGGCCGTCCACGGGGCTGTGGCGGGTGAAGGGTTCGAACCTTCGTAGGCTGAGCCGGCAGATTTACAGTCTGCTCCCTTTGACCACTCGGGCAACCCGCCTGGTGCGTGCAGCAGGATAGCGGACGCCCGACGTACTCGACCGATCGTCCCGACCGCTCAGGCAGGAGCTCCTCCCGTGGCAGACCCGTCCTTCGACATCGTGAGCAAGGTCGACCGCCAGGAGGTCGACAACGCCCTGAACCAGACCGCCAAGGAAGCCGCGACCCGCTACGACTTCAAGGGTACCGGTGCCGAGATCGCCTGGTCCGGCGAGAGCGTCGTGATCAAGGCCGGCAGCGAGGAGCGGGTCAAGGCCCTGCTCGAGGTCTTCAAGGAGAAGCTCGTCAAGCGCGAGGTCTCGCTCAAGACGCTCGACGCAGGCGAGCCCCAGCAGTCCGGCAAGGACTACCGGCTGACCGCGACGGTCAGCGAGGGCATCTCGATGGAGAACGCCAAGAAGGTGGCCAAGCTGATCCGCGACGAAGGGCCCAAGGGCGTCCAGCCGCAGATCCAGGGTGAGCAGCTGCGGGTCTCGGCCAAGAAGAAGGACGACCTGCAGAGCGTGATCTCGCTGGTCAAGGGCCACGACTTCGACTTCGCGGTGCAGTTCACGAACTACCGCTGAGGCCGGCTCCAGCCGGCCCCCGGTTGCGTGATCTCCCGATCGGTCCATGCTCGAGGGACGCCCCACGACGATCGTCTGCGGCGCCCTCCCGCAGGAGCACCTCATGACCCTGACCACGCAGACCGGGCTCAGCCACCGCGAGCGTGAGCGGGCCTACCGGGCGTCGGCGCGTGCCTCGCGGCAGTCCCACGTCGACGTCGACCCCGCCGCGACCTCGCTGACGGTCTGGCGCCGCAAGGACCTCCCCGGGGTGCAGACCGGCTCCGTCGGCGTCCCCCTCAGCGAGGGCGTGACCAGCGTCTTCCTCGGAGCGGTCCTCTACATCCCCGTCGCCCTCGTCACTGGCTACGCCGCCTGGAACTACGTGGTCGCCGCCGTCCTGGTCGCCGCACTGTCGTACGCCCTGTGGTCGCGCCGGGTCGTCGTCGGCCCGGACTTCGTCGCCGTCCGCAAGTTCGGGCCCTACCGGCTCGCGACCGTCGACAGCATCACCGACGGCGCCCTCACCGACAGCCAGCGGGGCGGTGTGCTCAAGCTGCACACGGGTGACGGGCGCACGATGCGCCTGCGTCGCGTCGAGTTCACCTCGCCGGAGATCAACGCCGCCCTGCGGGCCTTCGTGCTGAAGACCGGGCGCCGCTACGACGAAGGCGTGATGCAGCGGCTCGAGCTGCCCTGGCGCGAGGACTTCGGCCACCACCGCTACCTGCTCGACGCCGTGCAGTAGGAGCCCGCTCCCACCCCCAGCGGGCTGGGAGCTCTCCTGACCGCTCGTCCGTCCTAGGTGGTTCCAGCACGCTGCGCGGCGATCGCGTCGAGCTTCGCCGCGGCGTCCGCCTCCTGCGACGGGTCGGCTCCCGGGTCGAGCGCCGGTGGAGGCGGGACGAGCCCGATCCACTCGCGCAGGGCGTCGCGCTCCTCGACGAGGGCAGGTCGGGCGGGCTCTGCGGGAACGGCGTCCGGCGCCCAGAACAGGGCGTCGAAGGGACACACCTCGATGCAGATGCCGCAGTACATGCAGAGCGAGAAGTCGATGGCGAAGCGGTCGAGGACGTTGCGGGTCCGCGACCGGCCACCCGGCTGCGCCGGTGGGGCCACCTCGGTGTGCCCCTCGACGTCCAGGCACCAGTCCGGGCACTCGCGGGCGCAGAGCATGCAGACCGTGCAGTTCTCCTCCAGCAGGCCGATCGACCCGCGCGTGCGTGGCATCGGGCCATCGAGCCCGCGCGGACCTTCGACCTCCACCGCGATCACCGGCTCGTCTGCTGACGGGTCCGGCGAGCCGCCGGTCACGACGACGCTCCAGGGGGACGCAACGGGCGCCGAGGCGGCCGACCACCCTCGTCGCTGTAGGCCGGGTCGGCCGCCCCGGGCCACGAGGCGTCCCTTGCCGGGAGCACCTGCTCCTTGCGCAGGGGGTTGACCACTCCGCCCTCGGGGAGCAGCAGAGGCTGCGGATCGGGATGCCCGTCGAAGGCCACCCCGAACATCTCAGCCGCCTGGCGCTCGTGCCACTGGGCGCCGGCGAAGACACCCACGAGCGAAGGGACGACAGCATCCTCGCGCGGGCACGACGTGCGCAGGTGGACCGCCGTGCGGCCGGTGACCGACCACAGCCGGATCACCACGTCGAAGCCGCGCGGCAGCTCGTCGACGACGGTGAGCAGGTCGAAGAAGCTGCCATCGAGCTCGGCGTCGTCCCGCACGCGTGCCACGGCCGTCGCCCAGCGCTCGCGCGGCACGTCAGCCGTCACCACGGCGTACGACGTCGTGACGACTCCTCCCGTCACCTGGGCCAGCCGCTGCTCCGGCCCGCTCACGACGGCAGCCCGTCAGGAGCAGGCAGGAGCGGCGTACGCAGGTCGACTGTGTCACGACGGGCGGCCCGACGGGCGGCCGGGCGGCTCGGTGCGTCGAGCGCCGCGAGCGCGTCGAGCAGCGCCTGTGGTCGGGGCGGGCAGCCGGGCACGTAGGCGTCGACGGGCACCACCAGGTCGACCCCCCGCGTCACGCAGTAGGAGTCCCAGTAGGGACCGCCCGAGTTGGCGCAGGCGCCGAACGACAGCACCCGCACCGGCCCGGGGAGCTCGTCGTAGAGCCGACGGACCAGCGGCGCAAGTTTGTCGGTGACGGTGCCCGACACCACGAGGACGTCGACCCTGCGGGCCTCCCCCGCGCGGGGGACGACACCCGGGACGGCTTGCGACCCGAGGGAGGCGACCATGGCCTCGACGGCGCAGCAGGCCAGCCCGACGTTGACCAGCGACAACGCGTAGCGACGCCCAGCCTCGAGGACCAGCACGGCAGGACGTGGCTCGAACCCGACCCCGGGACGACCGCTCGGCGCGAGGGGTACGAGGCTCGTCACGATCAGCCCGTGCGCGCCAGGACGTAGTCGGTCAACGACGCGAGCGCGTCGCGGGTCGGTCCCACCGGGAGCTCCGCGGCGATCGAGCGAGCCTGCTCGACGCAGTCGCGCAGGCGCCCGCGCGCCTCGGCCATGGCCGGGTGCGCACGCAGCAACGTCAGCGCCTCGGCGAGGCGCAGGTCGTCGGTCAGGTCTGCCTTCAGAAGCTCGCGCAGGTGCCCCGACGCGCCGTCCTCCGACGCCAGCACCAGCAGCACCGGGAGCGTGTGGATGCCCTCCCGGAGGTCGGTCCCCGGCGTCTTGCCCGAGTCATCCGTCTCGCTCAGGATGTCGATCAGGTCGTCCGACAGCTGGAAGGCGATCCCGATGACCTCCCCGAAGCGGGCGACCGTGTCGACGTCGGCAGCCGGCGCGCCCGCCATCAGCGCCCCGAGCCGAGCTGACGTGGCGATGAGCGAGCCGGTCTTGTCGGCCACGACCTGCAGATGGTGGGCCACCGGATCAGCGTCACCCGGGCCCGCCGTCTCGGCGATCTGCCCCTCGACGAGGCGCGCGAAGGTCTGCGCCTGCAGGCGGGTCGCCTCGGTGCCGAGGCCGGCGGTGAGGTCGGAGGCGTGCGCGAACAGGAAGTCGCCCGTGAGGATCGCGATCGTGTTGGTCCAGCGGGCGTTGGCCGACTCGGCCCCCCGCCGGACGTCGGCCTCGTCCATGACGTCGTCGTGGTAGAGCGTCGCCAGGTGGGTGAGCTCCACGACCACGGCGGCGTCGACGACCCCGGGTGCGCTCGGGTTCCCGAGGTGCGCGGCCAGCAGCGCCAGCAGCGGCCGGAAGCGCTTTCCCCCGGCGAGCACGAGGTGACGGGCCGACTCGTCGAGCAGGGGGTGGCGGCTGGCCGCGACCTCACGCAGACGGGCCTCCACGTCCTCGAGGCCGCGGCGGACTCCTGCCGCCAGCGCGGGGTCAGCAGCCTCGAAGACGGCGCCGGTGCTCGATGCCATCAGTAGACGAACCGCGAGGCGTCGGCGGCCAGGTCGAGGAACGGCTGGGGGGCGACGCCCAGGACGACGCTGACGGCCAGGCCCACTCCGATGACCCCGGCGGTGTAGGCACTCGGCACGGAGACCGTCGGACCGTCGGGCGGCGCCTCGCTGAAGAACATCAGGACGACGACCCGGGCGTAGAAGAACGCGGTGATGGCACTCGCCACGACCCCCACGATGACCAGGGGTACGGCGCCCCCCTCGTATCCGGCGGTGAAGACCGCGAACTTCGCCGTGAAGCCGCTGGTCAGCGGGATGCCGGCGAGAGCGGCCAGCAGCAAGGCGAAGCTGGCCGCGACCAGGGGGCTCTTCCGGCCGAGGCCGGCCCACTGCGACAGGTGCGTGGCCTCGCCGCTGCTGTCCCTCACGAGGGTCACGACGGCGAAGGACGCCAGGGTCGTGAAGCCGTAGGCGAGCAGGTAGAACAGCGTCCCCGACAGGCCCTTCGGGTTGAGGGCGATCACCCCCACCAGGATGAACCCGGTGTGCGCCACCGAGGAGTAGGCAAGCATGCGCTTGACGTCGGTCTGGGTCACGGCGAGCACGGCGCCGACGATCATCGTGAGGATGGCGATGGCCCACATCATGGGCCGCCAGTCCCACTCCGCGCGGCCGAAGCCGACGTAGAGCACACGCAGCAGCGCCCCGAAGGCTGCGATCTTGGTGCAGGCCGCCATGAGGGCTGTGACCGGTGTCGGGGCGCCTTGGTAGACGTCCGGCGTCCATGCCTGGAACGGGACGGCCCCGACCTTGAACAGCAGGCCGACGGTCAGCATCGCGAGCCCGACGAACAGCAGTCCCTCGTTGCTCTGAGCCCGCCCGGTCGCCGCGAGAACATCACCCAGGTCGACGCTCCCGGAGTAGCCGTAGAGCAGCGCGACGCCGTAGAGGAAGAACGCTGAGGAGAAGGCGCCCAGCAGGAAGTACTTGACCGCTGCCTCCTGCGAGAGCAGTCGGCGACGGCGGGCGAGCCCGGCCATCAGGTAGAGCGGGAGCGAGAGCACCTCGAGCGCGATGAACATCAGCAGGAGGTTGTTGGACGCGGGGAACAGCATCATGCCGCCCAGGCTGAACAACGCGAGCGGGTAGACCTCGGTCTGGATCTCGGTGGCCTCGGCGAGCGCGACGTCCTCGCGCGAGCCGGGCAGGACCTGGGCCCGGGCGACGACCGCACCGCCGGAGCTGTCGAGTGAGCGCTCGGACAGCAGCAGGACCCCTGCCAGGCCGAGGACCGCGATCGTGCCCTGGAGGAACAGCGTCGGGCCGTCGACCGCGATGGCCTTGGCGAACACCAGCACCTCGGTGCCGGCCAGCAGGACCACCGCGACCAGGGCGCCGAGCAGGCCGAGGGCGCAGACACCGATCTGGACCTCGCGGCGGCGCCGGCCCGAGACGAAGGCCTCGACGAGGACCGACACGATGGCGGCGCCGAAGACGATCAGCAGCGGTGCGATGGGGCCGTACGACAGGTCCGGGGAGGTGATCTCGACAGGCATGTGCGCGTCCTCAGCGGGCCGGGGCGGCGGCGTCGCCCCCGCCCTGGGTCGGGGCCGGATCGGAACGGCCGGCGTCCTGCATGGTCTCCTTGACGGCCGGGTTGATCACGTCGGTGAGCGGCTTCGGGTAGACGCCGAGGACGACCATCAACGCGAGCAGTGGCGCCACGGCGACCACCTCGCGCAGGTGCAGGTCCTTGACCGAGGTCAGCCCGGCCGGCAGGCGCAGCTTGCCCTGCATGGTGCGCTGGTAGGTCAGCAGGATGTAGAGGGCCGCCAGAACCACCCCCAGCACGGCGAAGACCGCCGCGACGGGGTAGCGGCTGTAGGTGCCGAGCAGGACAAGGAACTCGCCGATGAAGGTCGACAACCCGGGCAGGGCAAGGGATGACAGGCCGGCGAGCAGGAACGTCCCGGCGAGGACCGGGGCGATCGCCGCGACGCCGGAGTAGTCCTCGATGAGCCGGCTCTTCCCCCGAGCGATGAGGAACCCGGCCACGAGGAACAGCGCACCCGTCGACAGCCCGTGGTTGACCATGTAGAGGACCGCGCCGGTCTGACCCTGGGTCGTGAAGGCGAAGATGCCCATGCCGATGAAGCCGAAGTGTGCGACCGACGTGTAGCTGATCAGCCGCTTGAGGTCCCTCTGGCCCATGGCGACGAGCGCGCCATACAGGATCCCGATGACGCACAGGACGATGATGTAGGGGCCCAAGATGCGCGAGGCGTCGGGGAACAGCGGCAGGCAGTAGCGCAGGAAGCCGAAGGTGCCCACCTTGTCGAGCACGCCGACGAGCAGCACGGCACCGCCGACGGGGGCCTCGGCGCCGGCGTCGGGCAACCAGGTGTGGAACGGGAACAGCGGCGCCTTGATCGCGAAGGCGATGAAGAAGCCGAGGAACAGGGCGATCTGGACCGGCGTGCTGATCTCGAGCTCGACCAGCCGCTCGAAGGCGAAGGTGCCCTCGCCCTGGTCCTCGGACACGACGTAGAGGCCGATGACGGAGGCGAGCATGAGCAGGCCGCCGGCCAGGCTGAACAGCAAGAACTTCATCGCCGCGTAGGACCGGCGGGGACCGCCGTAGCTGCCGATGAGGAAGTACATCGGGATGAGCATCGCCTCGAAGAAGACGTAGAACAGGAAGACGTCGGTGGCCGCGAAGACGCCGATCATCATCGTCTCGAGCACGAGCAGCAGGGCGAAGAAGGCCTTGACGCTACGTAGCCGGGCGCGCGGCCCCTCCGCCGTGCTCCCGACGCGGACCGAGCCGGCCCCTCCCCCGTCGACGTCGGGGTCGACCGAGGTCGACGCGGCGGACGGCACGACCGCGTCCGAGTCGTGCCAGGAGGCGAGGATGACCACCGGGACCAGCACGGCGATGAGCGCGATGAGGACGAGCGCGATCCCATCGGCTCCGACGGCGTACTGCACGCCGAAGGCCGGGATCCAGTCGTAGGCCTGGGTGAACTGGAACCTGTCGCCCTTCGGGTCGAAGGCAGCGCACGCCAGGACCGTGACCACGAGCACGACCAGCGACGTGACCAGCGCGACGACCTTCTGCAGCTGCTCCTTGCGCCGCGGCAGGGCGAGGAGCACGGCCGTCCCGACGAGGGGGATCAGGCCGAGCACGGTCAGCCAGGGGAACGTCGTGTCCATCAGCCGAGCCGGACCACGAGCAGGGCGGCGACCACGAGAGCAGCTCCTCCGAACATCGACAGGGCGTAGGACCGCACGAAGCCGTTCTGCACGCGACGCAGGCGTCCTGAGCCCCCGCCGACACCTGCGGCGAGACCGGCGACCGCGCCGTCGATCCCCTTGTTGTCGACGAAGACCAGGGCGCGGGTCAGGTAGGACCCCGGGCGCATCAGGACGCTCTCGTTGAGTGAGTCGAAGTACAGGTTCTTGCGGGCCGCGACCGTCAGTGCCGTGACCGCGACGGGCGCGGTCGTGGGGACCGGCTTCTTGGCGTACTGCAGGTAGGCGACGCCGACGCCGACCGCACTCACCAGCGTCACGATCAGGGTCACGACGATGGGCTCGAGCAGGTGCTCGCCCTTCTCGGAACCGAGCACAGGCGCCAGCCACTCCTGCAGCGGGAAGACGTGCACCAGCAGGAAGCCGGACACTGCGGAGCCGACCGCGAGGATGATCATCGGGACGGTCATGACCTTCGGCGACTCGTGCGGGTGCACGTCCTCTGTCCACCGCTTCGGACCGAAGAAGGTCATGATCATCATGCGGGTCATGTAGAACGCGGTGACCCCGGCGATCGCGATGGCGGTCAGGCCGAAGGCCCACCCGCGCACGCCGCCCTGGTCGAGCGCCGCCTCGATGATCAGGTCCTTGGAGAAGAACCCGGCGAACAGTGGGAACCCGATGATCGCGAGGTAGCCGGCTGACATGCAGGCGAACGTCACCGGCATCTCCTTGCGCAGACCGCCGAACCGACGCATGTCCACCTGGTCGTTCATGCCGTGCATGACCGACCCGGCCGACAGGAACATGCAGGCCTTGAAGAAGCCGTGGGTCAGCAGGTGCAGGATCGCTACGGCGCCGGCGCCGGGGATGGCGACCGCCAGGAACATGTAGCCGATCTGGCTGACCGTGGAGTAGGCGAGGACCTTCTTGATGTCGTCGTAGGCGCACCCGATGACCGCCCCGATGACCAGCGTGACGGCGCCGATGATCCCGACGACCAGGCGCGCCGTGTCGCTGACCTCGTAGACCGGGAGCGACCGGGCGATGAGGTAGACGCCCGCCGTCACCATGGTCGCCGCGTGGATGAGCGCGGACACCGGGGTCGGACCCGCCATGGCGTCAGGGAGCCAGGTGTGCAGCGGGAACTGGCCGGACTTGCCGCAGGCCCCGAGCAGCAGCAGCAACCCGAGAGCGGTGGCCGTCCCCGCGCCGAGCAGCTCGGCCTTGGAGAAGACGCCCGTGAAAGACGTGGTGCCGAGGGCCGCGAACATCAGGAACATCGCGAGCAGCAAGCCGACGTCACCGACCCGGTTGGCGATGAACGCCTTTTTGGCGGCGGTGGCGTACTCCGGGACGTAGAACCAGAACGAGATGAGCAGGTAGGACGCGAGGCCGACGCCCTCCCAGCCGAGGAACAGCGCGAGGTAGCTGTTGCCGAGGACGAGCACCAGCATGGCCGCGACGAAGAGGTTGAGGTAGCCGAAGAACAGCCGCCGCCGCGGATCGTGGGCCATGTAGCCGAGCGAGTAGATGTGGATCAGCAGACCGACGCCGGTGATGAGCAGCGTGAACGTCGCCGACAGCGGGTCGAACAGGAGGCCGAAGTCGACCTGCAGCGCCGCGACAGGGACCCAGGAGTAGAGGTCGAGCTCAGCCGTGCGCTCCTCGAGGCCGACCAGGGAGGCCGTGGCGACCAGGGCGTAGAGGAACGACGCGGCGCAGGCGCCGATGGCGAGGTAGGGGCCCCAGGCGTTGCTGCGCTTCCCGCCGAGGAGCAGGACCGCGGCCCCGACCAGCGGGAAGGCGATCAGCAGCCACAGCAGGTCGAGCGCACCGGTGGCGGCCAGGTAGACGCCGGTCGGCAGCGGGGCGGCAGGCGCCTCGCTGGCGAGCAGATCGGTGGCGCCGGGGCGGCTAGCCGCGAGATGGCCCACCCCGAGATGGCCCACCCCGAGATGGACAGCACTGAGCAGGCTCACGGGGTCGGTCCGCGACGGGGCGTGGGCGGCACAGGTCGGTCCTCGTCATCTCGGGCCGCGGCGGGGGCAGGAGCCGCGGGGTGGTGGGGGTGCTGGGTGGTGGGGTGCAGGGTGGCGGGGGTGCAGGGTGGCGGGGCGGCTAGTACTTCAGCAGGTTGGCGTCGTCGACCGAGGCCGACCTGCGGCTGCGGAAGATGCTCATGATGATGGCGAGGCCGACCACGACCTCGGCGGCGGCCACCACCATGACGAAGAAGGCCATCACCTGACCGTCGAGGGTGCCGGTGGTCCGACTGAAGGTGACCAGGGTCAGGTTGACCGAGTTGAGCATCAGCTCGACGCTCATGAAGACCAGGATGGCGTTGCGCCGCAGCAGGACGCCAAGCCCACCGATGGTGAACAGCAGCGCCGCGAGCAGCAGGTAGTAGGACTCGTTCACGACGAGCGCTCCACGCTCTGCGTGCCGGGACTGCTGGCTCCCTCGGCCCGCTGCGCCGAGGTCGGCTCGAGCCTCGGGCTGACGCTGGTCGGTGCCTCGGTGCCATCAGGTAGCAGCGCCCGGCTGGCCGTGGAGTTGGTGCCGGCGAAGACTCCCGGCCCGGGCAGCGACAGCGGCGAGCCCCCCGAGAAGCGACGGCGGGCTAGCTCTCGCTGAGAGGTCTTCGGCTCGGTGCGCTCCTTGTGGGCGAGCACCATGGCGCCGAGCGCGGCGGTGATCAGCAGGGCGCTCGTGACCTCGAAGGCGAACAGGTAGCGGGTGAAGAGCAGTCGGGCGATGCCGACGACGTTGCCCTCCTCGTTGGGGCCGTCGAGCCCGCGTGAGGCCACCGTGCCGTTGTCGTCGACCACTGCGCTGGCGATGGTGCCCATGAGCAGGGCAGCGAAGCCGAGGCCCACGACGAAGGCCGCCACCCGCTGGCCCCGGAGGGTCTCGACCAGGGAGTCGCTGGAGTCGACGCCGACGAGCATGAGGACGAACAGGAAGAGCATGAGGATGGCGCCGGTGTAGACGATCACCTGCACAGCAGCCAGGAAGGGCGCGTCCTGGGCGGCGTAGAGCCCGGCCAAGGAGAGCATCACCGCGGCGAGGAACAGAGCCGCGTGCACGGCGTTGCGGGACAGCACCATCATGACCGCGGCGATCGCGGACAGCGGTCCGAAGACCCAGAACGTCACGGCCTCGCCCGTCGAGGTCGCCGCCAGCACGACGTCGGCCGCGTGGGGGGTCATCGCTGCTCCTCGTGCGGATGTGGCGTCGACGGAGCCTGGGCGGCGCCGACGTAGTAGTCCGTGTCGGTCGTGCCGAGCCGCATCGGGTGCGGCGGCTGCTCCATGCCCGGCAGCAGGGGGGCGAGCAGCTGCGTCTTGGTGAAGATGAGGTCCTGTCGGCTGTCGTCGGCCAGCTCGTAGTCATTGGTCATGGTCAGCGACCGGGTCGGGCAGGCCTCGATGCACAGGCCGCAGAAGATGCAGCGCAGGTAGTTGATCTGGTAGATCGAGGCGTAGCGCTCACCGGGTGAGAAGCGGTCCTGGTCGGTGTTGTCGGCGCCCTCGACGTAGATGGCGTCCGCGGGACAGGCCCAGGCGCACAGCTCGCAGCCGATGCACTTCTCGAGCCCGTCCGGGTGCCGGTTCAGCACGTGCCGACCGTGGTAGCGCGGGGCCGTCGGGGTGACCTGCTCGGGGTACTGCTCGGTCGTCACCTTCTTGAACATGGTCGCGAAGGTGAGCCCGAACCCACGCAGGGGGGTGGGGATGATGGCCACGGGTCAGGCCTCCGTCGGGGGGTCGAGAGCGGGGGCGGATGCCGAACCGGGGACCGGGCTGGTGTCGGCGCTGGGGATGGCGCTGGCGCGGGACAGCGAACGCGGTGTCGGTGGCACTACCAGGTCGAGCGGCGGGGTGGGGAACCCGCCTTCGGACACCGGGGTGAAGTCGGCGCCGTGCTCCTCCGCCACCTCGTCCTGGTCCTTCTCGGGCAGGAACCACAGGACCACGGTCACGACCACGAGGACCGCGCCGACGCCGAACAGCAGCGAGCGGGTGTTCTCCGTCTCGGACCGAAGCGTGCGGGCCGCCGCGACGAACAGGATCCACACCAGGCCGACGGGGACGAGCACCTTCCACCCGAAGCGCATGAAGGCGTCGTAGCGCATGCGGGGCAGCACCCCGCGCAGCCAGACGAAGAAGAAGATGAAGACCAGCGTCTTGGCGATGAACCACACGATCGGGAAGTAGCCCTCAGACAGGAACTCGACCCGCGAGAAGGGGAAGGGGGCCTGCCACCCGCCGAGGAACAGTGTCGTGGCGAGGGCCGAGACAGTGACGATGTTGATGTACTCGGCCAGGAAGAACATCGCGAACTTCAGCGAGGTGTACTCGGTGTGGAACCCGCCCACCAGCTCGCTCTCGGCCTCGGGCAGGTCGAACGGGGCCCGGTTGGTCTCGCCGGTGATGGCGATGACGTAGATGACGAAGCTGACCGGGAGGGTGAACACGAACCACCCCGGGACCGGCACGACGGCGTCGAGGAAGGGGACGTTCCACTCCCCCGGCGCCTGCGCGGCGACGATCTCGCTGGTCGACAGCGAACCGGCCGACAGGAACACCGCGATGAGCGCGAGGGCCATGGCGATCTCGTAGCTGATCACCTGGGCGGCGGACCGCAATCCGCCGAGCAGGGGGTAGGTCGAGCCGCTGGACCAGCCGGCGAGCACGATGCCGAACACGCCGAGGCTCGCGCAGGCGAGGACCCAGAGCACCCCGATCGGCAGGTCGGTCAGCTGCAGGGCGGTACGGGTGCCTCCGATGTCGACAGCCGGCCCGAAGGGGATGACCGAGAAGGCCAGGAAGGCGGGGACGGCGGAGAGCACGGGCGCCAGCAGGTAGACCGGCTTGTCCGCCAGCGCCGGGATGATGTCCTCCTTGAACGCCAGCTTGAGGCCGTCCGCGAGGGACTGACCCCAGCCGCCGGGACCCACCCGGTTCGGCCCACTGCGCTGCTGCATGCGGGCGACGACCTTGCGCTCGAACACGATCGAGAACAGCGTCATCAGGACGAGCAGCACGAAGACGAACAGCGCCTTGACGATCGTGATCCAGAACGGCTCGTTGCCGAAGCTCGTCAGCGGGAGCTGGGTGTCCGGCGACTGGGCGAGCACGTCGAGGCCCCTCATGCGACACCTCCGGCGGCAGGCTCTGCGGTGATCGTGACGACCGCACCGGGCAGGACGGCGAGATCCCGGCGTACGGCCGCGTCGGGCGTGCGCATCGGCACCCAGACGACCCGGTCGGGCAGGGGCGCGACCACCAGCGGGAGGGTCAGCTCGCCCCTCTCGGAGCGCACTGTCACGAACCCGCCCTCCACCGCGCCGATCTCGGCCGCCGTCGCGGCCGACAGGTGCAGCCGCGGACGTCGGGCGGTGCCGGCGAGGAACGGCTCACCGTCCTGGAGCGACCCGTCGTCGAGCAGCCAGTGCCACGAGGCGAGGACGGCCTCGCCGGGCGCCGGGCTCGGAGCAGGCGGCCCGTCAGCGATCAGCTGCCGGTCCGTCTCCTGCTCACCGGTCTCCTGGGGCGCCGGTGGCCGGCCGGCTGGCAGTCCGATGCGGCTGATCTCGGCGCGTGCCGAGACCACGTCCGGGAGCCCGAGCGCGACGTCCATCTCGTCGGCCAGGGTGTTGAGCACCCGCCCGTCGGACAGCGCGCCGGAGAGCCGCAGCACCTGGTCGAACGGCCGGGCCCGCCCCTCCCAGTCGAGGTAGGTGCCGGCCTTCTCGACCGCGGCGGCCACGGGGAGCACGACGTCAGCCCGGTCGGTGACCGGAGAGCGGCGCAGCTCGAGGCTCACCAGGAAGGGCACGTTGTCGAGGGCGTCGAGCGCCAGCCACGGGTCGGGGCAGTCGGCCGGGTCGACCGAGCCGACGACCAGGCCCGACAGGCCACCGTCGCGTGCCGCGGTGAGGATGCCGTCGAGGTCGCGGCCGGGGGCGCTGGGCAGGGTGCCCCACACCGCAGCGACCTCAGCCCGGTCGGCGTCGTCGGCCACCAGGCGTCCGCCCGGCAGCAGGGAGGGCAGTGCCCCGACGTCGACGGCTCCGCGCTCGCCCGCCCGGCGGGGGATCCAGGCAAGGCGGGCACCGGTCTGCGTGGCCAGGCGAGCCGCAGCGGTGAGCGCCCCGGGAACCGCGGCGAGCCGCTCGCCGACGAGGATCAGCGCCCGAGGGCCGGCCAGCGCCTCGGAGATCGCGGCGTAGGAGTCGTCGCTCTGGCCCGCGGACCCGGCAAGGGCGGACAGCACCTGGGTCTCGCCCCCGGGCGCGACCTGCACGAGGGTCGCCGCGGTCTTGACCGCACCCGGTGAGCGGAACGGCGCGACTGTGAAGACCCGAGTCCCGATGCGACGCACGGCCTTGCGGAGGCGGAGGAAGACGATCGGCGACTCCTCCTCGGGCTCGAAGCCCACCAGGAGCACCGCGGCGGCAGCCTCGACGTCGGCGTAGGTGACGACGCCGTCCTGCCCGGCGTAGCGCCCGGCGACGGAGGTGGCCAGGAACCTGAGCTCCTCGTCGGAGTGGGGGCGGACCCGACTGTCGACGTCATGGGTGCCGAGCACGACGCGGGCGAACTTCGCGTAGGCGTAGGCATCTTCGACGGTCAGGCGGCCGCCGGGGAGGACACCGACGCCCTGCTCCTCGCGGGCGAGTTCGAGGCCGCGAGCTGCCCGCTCGAGGGCCTCGCTCCACGATGCCTCGCGCAGCCGACCCGTGTCGTAGTCGCGGACCAGGGGGCTGCCGATGCGGTCGCCCTGCTCGGTGTAGGTGAAGGCCCAGCGACCCTTGTCGCAGTTCCACTCCTCGTTGACCTCGGGGTCGTCTCCGGCCAGCCGTCGCAGCACCTTGCCCCGGCGGTGGTCAGTGCGCAGCGCGCAACCCGAGGCGCAGTGCTCGCACACCATCGGCGTCGACACCAGGTCGAACGGCCGGGCCCGGAATCGGTAGGCCGCGCCGGTGAGGGCTCCGACCGGGCAGATCTGCACGGTGTTGCCCGAGAAGTAGCTCTCGAACGGCTGGTCGGTGTAGATGGCCACCTGCTGCAGGGCGCCGCGTTCGAAGAGCTCGATGAACGGGTCGCCCGCGACCTGCTGCGAGAACCGGGTGCAGCGCGCGCAGAGCACGCACCGCTCCCGGTCGAGCAGCACCTGGCTCGAGATGGCGATCGGCTTGGGGAAGGTGCGCTTGACGTCGCGGAAGCGCGACTCACCGGCGCCGTTGGTCATCGTCTGGTTCTGCAGGGGGCACTCGCCGCCCTTGTCGCAGACCGGGCAGTCCAGCGGGTGGTTGATCAGCAGCATCTCGAGGTTGCCGCGCTGGGCCTTCTCGGCGACCGGTGAGCTGAGCTGGGTCTTGACCACCATGCCGTCGGTGACCGTCGTGGTGCAGGACGCGAGCGGCTTGCGCTGGCCCTCGACCTCGACGATGCACTGCCGGCAGGCACCGACCGGGTCGAGCAGCGGGTGGTCGCAGAAGCGCGGGATCTGGATGCCGACCAGCTCAGCCGCCCGGATGACCAGGGTCCCCTTGGGGACAGACACCTCGAAGCCGTCGATGGTGAGGGTGACCAGGTCACCCGGCTCTGCGGCGGCGGGCGGGGCCGCGGGGCCCGAGGAGGTCACGGTCATGCGGGGGTCCCTGCGGTGTCGAAGACGGTCGAGGCGACCGGGTCGAACGGGCAGCCCCGGCCGGTGATGTGGGAGATGAACTCGTCGCGGAAGTACTGCACGCCGGACACGATCGGGCTGGTGGCACCGTCGCCGAGCGCGCAGAACGCCCGCCCGAAGATGTTGTCGCAGGTGTCGAGCAGGGTCGCGATGTCCTCTTCGGTGCCCGTGCCGGCCTCGAGGCGCTGCAGGACCTGCACCATCCAGTAGGTGCCCTCGCGGCACGGCGTGCACTTGCCGCACGACTCGTGCGCGTAGAACTCGGTCCAGCGCAGGATCGCGCGCACGGCGCAGGTCGTCTCGTCGAAGCACTGCAGCGCCTTGGTGCCGAGCATCGACCCCACCGCCGCCACGCCCTCGTAGTCGAGCGGGACGTCGAGGTGCTCGGCCGTGAGCAGCGGTGTCGACGACCCGCCGGGGGTCCAGAACTTCAGCTCGTGGCCGTCACGCATGCCGCCGGACAGGTCGAGCAGCTGGCGCAGGGTGATGCCCAGCGGGGCTTCGAACTGGCCTGGGTTCTTCACGTGGCCGGACAGCGAGTAGAGCGTGTAGCCCTTGCTCTTCTCGGTCCCCATGCTCGAGAACCAGGCCGCGCCGCCGAGCACGATCGACGGGACGCTGGCGATCGACTCGACGTTGTTGACGACCGTCGGGCTGGCGTAGAGCCCGTGGGTCGCCGGGAACGGCGGGCGCAGCCGGGGCTGACCGCGGTAGCCCTCGAGGGAGTCGAGCAGCGCCGTCTCCTCGCCGCAGATGTAGGCGCCCGACCCGGCGTGGACCACGACGTCGAGGTCGAAGCCAGAGCCGTGGACGTCCTTGCCGAGGTGACCGGCCGCGTAGGCCTCGGCGACCGCGTTCTGCAGACGGCGGATCACGTGCACGATCTCGCCGCGTACGTAGATGACCGCGAACGAGGAGCGGATCGCGTAGGAGGCGATGGCGACACCCTCGATCAGCGCGTGCGGGTTCGCCATCATCAACGGGGTGTCCTTGCAGGTGCCCGGCTCGGACTCGTCGGCGTTCACCACCAGGTAGTGCGGCTTGGCGCCCTGACCCTCGGGCCCCTGCGGGATGAAGCCCCACTTCATGCCGGTCGGGAAGCCGGCGCCTCCGCGGCCACGCAGGCCGGACTCCTTGACCAGGGCGATCAGGGCGTCGGGCTCCATGGCGAGCGCCTTGGCCAGCGCCGTGTAGCCGTCGTGCCGGGTGTAGCCCGCGAGCGTGAAGGAGTCCGCGTCGTCCCAGTGGCGGGACAGCACGGGGGTGAAGACCACGTCAGGACTCCGGCTTCTTGGTCTTGCGTGTACGGGGGGCGCGAGCCGCCTTGGCAGGCGGCGCGGCAGCCGGCGTCGGCGCAGCCGAGGCGGCAACAGGTGCGGCAGCAGCCGGGGCGGTCCCTGCCGAGGCGCTCGGGTAGGCAGGCGCGTCGTCTCCCCGCTGCTTGGCGATCTCGAGGCCGACCAGGGTCGGCGGTCCGGCCTGGACGCCCTGGTTGCCGCGGCCGTCGGGGAAGCCGGCGAGCACGCGCGAGACCTCCTTGAAGGTGCACAGGGTGTCGGGGCCGCGGGTGGGCGGCGCAGGGGTGCCGGCACGGCAGGCGTCGACCAGCTCGCGCGTGGAGGCCGGCGTCTGGTTGTCGTAGAACTCCCAGTTGACCATCACGACCGGGGCGTAGTCGCAGGCGGCGTTGCACTCGATGTGCTCGAGGCTGATCCGGCCGTCCTCGGTCGTCTCGTTGTGACCGATGCCGAGGTGGTCCTTGACGCTGTCGAGGATCGCGTCACCCCCGAGCACCGCGCACAGCGTGTTCGTGCAGACGCCGACGTGGTAGTCGCCGGCCGGCTTGCGGCGGTACATCGTGTAGAAGGTCGCGACCGCACCGACCTCGGCCTTGGTGAGCCCGAGCTCCTCGGCGCACAGCGAGATGCCCTCGGCGCTCACGTAGCCCTCCTCGGACTGCACGAGGTGGAGCATCGGGAGCAGCGCGGAGCGCGGCTGCGGGTAGCGCGCGATGATCTCGCGGGCTTCCGCGCGGGTCGTGTCGGACAGCATCAGCCGACGGTCCTCTCTGAGAGCGTCGGCCTGGCCGTGCACGTGCTCGGTGCCATCAGCGGTCCACTCCGCCCATGACCGGATCGATGGAGGCGACGGCGGCGATCGCGTCGGACAGCATGCCGCCCTCGCACATCGCCGCGGTGGCCTGGAGGTTGGTGAAGGAGGGGTCGCGCACGTGGACCCGGTAGGGCCGGGTGCCACCGTCGCTGACCGCGTGGAAGCCGAGCTCACCCCGAGGGGACTCGACCGCGGTGTAGACCTGCCCGGCCGGGACCCGGAAGCCCTCGGTGACGAGCTTGAAGTGGTGGATGAGCGCCTCCATCGAGGTGCCCATGATCTTCTTGACGTGGTCGAGCGACTGCCCCAGGCCGTCCGACCCGAGCGCCAGCTGCGCCGGCCAGGCGATCTTGGTGTCGGCGACCATGACCGGTCCCGGCCGGAGCTTGTCCAGCGCCTGCTCGATGATCTTGAGCGACTCGTGTAGCTCCTGCTTGCGGACCAGGAACCGGCCCCAGCAGTCGGCGTCGGTCGAGGTGGCGACGTCGAAGTCGTAGTCCTCGTAACCGCAGTAGGGGTCGGTCTTGCGCAGGTCCCAGGCGAGCCCCGCTGAGCGCAGGACGGGTCCGGTGACCCCGAGCGCGAGGCACCCCTGCACGTCGAGGTGGGCGATGCCCTTGGTGCGGTCCTGCCAGATCTGGCTGCCGGTCAGCAGGTCGTCGATGCCCTTGAAGCGCTCCGGCAGGACCTCGAGCAGGTCGCGGATCTTCTCGACCGTTCCGGGCGGGAGGTCCTGAGCCACGCCACCGGGGCGGACGTAGGCGTGGTTCATGCGCAGGCCGGTGATCATCTCGAGGACGTCCATCACCATCTCGCGCTCGCGGAACGCGTTGGTCATGGCGGTCAGCGCGCCCAGCTCGAGCCCACCGGTGGCGAAGGCGACGAGGTGGCTGCTGATCCGGTTGAGCTCCATGCAGAGCACCCGGATGACCTGGGCGCGGGGCGGCGCCTCGATCCCGAGCAGCTTCTCGACGGCGAGGCTGTAACCGGTCTCGTTGAAGATCGGCGACAGGTAATCCATGCGGGTCACGAAGGTGACGCCCTGGACCCAGTTGCGGTACTCGAGGTTCTTCTCGATGCCGGTGTGCAGGTAACCGATGACCGTGCGGGCGCTCGTGACCGTCTCGCCGTCGAGCTCCATCACGAGGCGGAGCACGCCGTGGGTGGACGGGTGCTGCGGCCCCATGTTGACGACGATGTGCTCGTCGTCCACGCCCTCGCCGAGCACGCTGTCCCAGTCGCCACCGGTGACCGTGTAGACGGTCCCCTCGGTGGTCTCGCGGGCCCGCGCGTCGTAGGGGTCCCCATCCGTGTGGCTGTCGGGCCCAGCCGCAGCCGCGGGGGCACCTGCTGAGTCCACCGGTGCGCCAGCTTGGTCGACCTTCACGCTGCTCATGCGTACGACCTCCGCTCGTCGGGCGGGGGGATCTGCGCGCCCTTGTACTCCACCGGGACACCACCCAGGGGGTAGTCCTTGCGCTGCGGGTGCCCGTCCCAGTCGTCCGGCATCAGGATGCGGGTGAGCGCCGGGTGCCCGTCGAACTGCACTCCGAACATGTCCCACGTCTCGCGCTCGTGGAAGTCGGCCGTGGGGTAGACGCCGGTGACGCTGGCGACGTGAGGCGCGCTCTCGCTGCAGGTCGTCTCGAGCCGCAGCCGGCGGCGGTAGGTCAGCGACAGCAGGTGGTAGACGACGTGGAACCGCTCCGCCTGCGCCGGGAAGTCGACACCCGAGACGCCGAGCAGCAGCTCGTAGCGGTGGTCCGAGTCGTCGCGCAGGTGCTGGCAGAGGTCCGCGACGCGGTCCGGGCGCACGTGCAGGGTCAGCTCACCGCGGTCGACGACGACGGAGGTGATGTCGTCGGCGAAGCCGGGATAGGCCTCCTGGAGCGCGTCGACACCCTCGTCGAACCAGTCCCCGTAGGGGCGGGGGCTGGACAGCGCGGCGGACTGCTGGCGCACGAGACCACCGAAGCCACTGGTGTCGCCGCCGCGCGTCGCGCCGAACATGTCGGTGCCGCCGACCGGGCCTCCGGTGCGTACGGCTGCGGCGACGGCATCCGCCCGCTGTCCCGTGGCTGACACCCCACCCGTCGAGCCGGTGTCGCTCTGCCCGTCGGGCTGGGGTCGTGCCGGGGGCGGTCCCTGCGGGGTGACGCTCATCGGCCGACCTCGGTCCGCCACGCCTGACGAGAGGCCTTCTTGCCCTCGGGGCTGTGCCGCACGCTGCTCGCCACGAGCTCGCGCGGGGTGTAGCCCTCGACCTCGCGGCGGGCCTTGTTGCCGCCCAACGGCTCGTCCATGATCTTGTCGTGCAGCTTGAGGATAGCGTCGAGCAGCATCTCGGGGCGAGGCGGGCAGCCCGGGAGGTACATGTCGACCGGGACGATGTGGTCGACGCCCTGGACGATCGCGTAGTTGTTGAACATGCCGCCGCTGCTTGCGCACACGCCCATCGCGATGACCCACTTGGGCTCGGGCATCTGGTCGTAGATCTGCCGGACGACGGGCGCCATCTTCTGGCTGACCCGACCGGCGACGATCATGAGGTCGGCTTGCCGGGGGGACGCCCGGAACACCTCCATGCCGAAGCGGGCCAGGTCGTAGCGACCGGCCCCGGTCGCCATCATCTCGATCGCGCAGCAGGCCAGGCCGAACGTCGCCGGCCACAGCGAAGACTTGCGTGACCAGTTGACGACCGACTCGACGCTGGTGAGGACGATGCCGGACGGGATCTTCTCCTCAAGCCCCACGGTGACTGCCCATCTCTAGTCCCACTCCAGACCGCCGCGCCGCCACACGTAGGCGTAGGCGACGAAGATGGTGCCGATGAACAGGGCCATCTCGACCAGGCCGAACAGGCCGAGCTGGTCGAAGGCGACGGCCCACGGGATGAGGAAGACCATCTCGATGTCGAAGACGATGAACAGCATGGCGGTCAAGTAGAACTTGACCGGGAAGCGCCCCCCGCCCATGGGCTGGGGGGTCGGCTCGATCCCGCACTCGTAGGCGTCGAGCTTGGCCCGGTTGTAGCGCTTGGGTCCGATGAGGGCCGCGGCCCCGACGGAGACGACGACGAAGCCGGCGGCGAGCACGAACATCACCAGCAGCGGTACGTAGTTGTTCAGCACGCGCTACCTCCCTGCTTGCCGTGGTCGTGCTTGCCATGGTTCGTGCTTGCCGTGGTCGTGCTTGCCGTGGTTCGTCCCGGTCGTCGCGACTGAGACTAGTGGCCCCGCGTCTGGGCCGAGGGGTCGGCTCACGCCGCCGGAGCGACCTTCGTGAGACCGTTGATCACGCGGTCAAGGGCGTCGCCACCGCGCGGATCGGTGAGGTTCGCCAGCAGCTTCAGGGTGAACTTCATCAGCAGCGGCCGGGGCAGCCCGTGCTTCGTGGCGAGCGCCATCACCTGCGGGTGACCGATAAGGCCGACGAAGACCCGGCCGAGGGTGAAGTAGCCGCCGTAGACGGCCTTCATCTGCGTCGGGTAGGCCTGCAGCGCCTTCTCGCGCGCTGGTCCAGCCGGGCGCGACAGCGCCTGCGCGGCTACCTCTGCGGCCAGCAGGCCCGACTCCATGGCGTAGGCGATCCCCTCGCCGTTGAACGGGTTGACCGCGCCGGCGGCGTCCCCGACCAGCAGGACCCCGCGGGTGTAGTGGGGCGTGCGGTTGAACCCCATGGGCAGGGCGCCGCCGCGTACGGGCCCGGTCGCGTGTGCCTCGTCGAACTGCCACTCCCCGGGCATCGACCCGGTCCAGCGGGCGAGGAGCTCCTTGTAGTCGGTCTTCTGCCAGGCCGTCGTGGTGTTGAGGATGCCGAGCCCCACGTTGCTCGTGCCGTCGCCGACACCGAAGACCCAGCCGTAGCCCGGGAGCAGGTCGCCGTTCTCGCTGCGCAGCTCGAGCCACGACTCGAGCATGTCGTCGTCGGTACGCGGGCTCTCGAAGTAGCGCCGGACCGCGACGCCCATCGGCCGGTCGTCCCGCTTCTGCAGTCCGAGGGTGAGAGCGAGCCGGGCGCTCGACCCGTCGGCGGCGATCACCAGCGGCGCGCGGTACTGCTTCTCGGTCTTCTCGGGCCCGACCTTGGCGTTCACGCCGACGACTCGGCCTGCGGCATCGAGCACCGGCCCGGTCACGGTCGTGTGCTCCTGAAGCCGCGCTCCGGCCTTTTGCGCCGTGTGGGCGAGCAGTTCGTCGAAGTCGAGCCGCGGCCGCACGAGGCCGTAGTCGGGGAAGCTGGCCAGCTCCGGCCAGGGCAGCTCGAGCCGTACGCCGCCGCCGAGGATGCGCAGACCACGGTTGCGGATGAAGCCATTCTGCTCGGAGCAGTCGACCCCGAGCTGCACCAGGCTCCGCACCGCCCGAGGGGTGAGACCGTCTCCGCAGACCTTCTCGCGCGGAAAGCCCGACTTCTCGAGCAGCAGCACGTCGATGCCGGAGCTCGCCAGCTCGGCGGCCGCGGCGCTCCCGCCAGGTCCGGCCCCGACGACGATGACGTCAGCGTCGAAGGACGGGGAGGTGCGGTCGCGCGGCCCGGCGCTGCCGACGGTGGGCGTGCTCACGTTCTTCCCCCTGCCCAGGCGCTTGTGAAATCGTTCACGAGCAAGTGTAGGCCGGACATCCCCGTCACGCAGGGCCGAGTCCCGCGGTGCAGCGCGACGATGCCGCCGGTGAGGTCGCGCCAGGCCACCGACCCCCACCCTGACCGGGTCAACGCGGCGGCGAGATCCGGTTGGTCGGGCCAGGCCCGGATGGACTCGGCAAGGTAGGTGTAGGCGGCCGGGTCGCTGCTGACCTTGTCCGCGACGGCCGGAAGCGCCTTCATGAGGTACTCGAGGTAGGCGGTGCGAAACGGCTTCCACGTGGGGGAGCTGAACTCGCAGACCACGAGGCGCCCGCCCGGACGGGTCACCCGCAGGAGCTCGCGCAGGCCCCCGTCGGTGTCCTGCACGTTCCGCAGGCCGAAGCTGATCGTCACCGCGTCGAAGGCGGCGTCGGCGAAGGGCAGGTGCAGGGCGTCACCCGCGACCAGGTCAACCCCCTCGTAGCCGGCCCGCCGGCCCACGCCGAGCATGCCCAGCGAGAAGTCGCACGCGACGACGTCGGCGCCGGTACGGGCGAGCTCGGCGCTGCTCACCGCCGTCCCGGCCGCGAGGTCGAGTACCCGCTCCCCCGGCTTCAGGTTCAGCGCGGCGGTCGCCGCACGCCGCCACCCGCGGTCCCGCCCCAGGGACAGCACCGTGTTGGTGAGGTCGTAGCGGGCGGCCACCTCGTCGAACATCGCGGCGACCTCGGCCGGGTCCTTGTCGAGCGTCGCGCGAGTCATGGGTCGATCCTCCCAGGGCTCCCCCCGGCGCGCGCCCCGAGGCACATCCGCCCCCCATCCGCCCCCCCACGTCCTGCGCTGATCATGGAGTTGTTGCTCGCCCCTGAGCGTGCGTAGTGAACACGACCTCCATGATCAGCGCAGGTACGGGGGTGGCGCCGGGGGTGGCGCCGGGGGTGGGTGCGGGGGTGGTGGCCGGGCTTCGCCTTGCATGACGGAGGGCTTGCGGGGCAGGGTTGCCGCGACCGCGGGACCCCGCGGCGCAGGAACCGAACCATGGAGGTCCGCGTGACCACGCTGCGCGACGAGGACATCACGACCAGCCCGACGGCCACGACCCCGGGCGGGGACGCCGACCAGGGCGACAGCAACGAGCAGCAGGTCGACCCAGCTGGGGTCGACCCGGCCGGCGCCGACTCGGGCTCGGCTGACCCGGGCTCGGCTGACCCCGCAGGCGGGGGCGACGCCGACTCCAGCGACAGCTGAGCGACCCGTCCGGCAGGGGTGGCGACCGGCTCGCCGGGCCGGTTCGCCACCTCCTACTGGGCGAGTCCCGCTCGGCGCGAGCGCATTCCCAGAAGCCGCCTCGTCAGCGGGGGGCGCGTGCGATCCGCCCGCGTTGTCCGGCCTCCGTGATCACACGACGTCCTGAGTGGTCAGGCAGAACGGGTGACCGGCTGGGTCGGCGAAGACATAGCAGTGGTCACTGTTCGGTTGGAAGTCGTACTTGGTCGCGCCAGCCGCCAACACCCGCGCTTCAGCCGCCTCCAGGTCGTCGACGTCGAAGTCCAAGTGCATCTGGATGGATGACGTCGGGTCGGGCCAGGACGGCGGGGCGTAGTCGGGAACGGTCTGGAAGTCGATCCGGCCGCCTGGTCCTTTGACAGTCGCCCAGGCTGTGTGCGTGAACGTGACCGCGCCACCTGTGATGTCGGCGTAGAAGGCGGCCAGCTCCGCTGCGTCAGGGCAGTCGAGCGCGACGGAGCTCAAGCGAATCGAATCTGACATCTGTGACCTTCCTCTCGGGATCTGATCGGGTAGACCGGCCTCACGTGAAGAACTCATCGGCGCGGGCGACCGAGTCCTCAGAAGCACACCCAGTCGGGCCTGGCCCGCCACCACTCCTGGAGCCCCGATGAGCAGCGCCCTCGCCCGATGCACCAGCGTCGACGCCGGGACCTTCGCGGCCGAGCACTGGTCGAGCAGGCCGCTGCTGTCGCGCGCCAAGGAGCTGCCATCGGGCTTCGAGGACCTGCTGAGCGACCGCGACGTCGACGAGCTGGTGTCCGACCGTGCCCTGCGTACGCCCTTCTTCCGCACGGTGAGCGACGGGGGCAGCCGACCGCTCCCCGTCCGCACGGTCACGGCGGGAGCCCGCAGGATCGCCGACCTCGTGGACGGCGACGCCCTGTCCGCGCAGTACGCCGACGGAGCCACCCTCGTCCTGCAGTCCGTGCACCGGATGCACCCGCCGGTCGCCCGCTTCTGCCGCGAGCTGGCCGCTGAGCTGGGACATGCGACCCAGTGCAACGCCTACGTCACCCCTACCGGCGAGCACCAGGGGTTCGACTTCCACCACGACACACACGACGTCTTCGTGCTGCAGGTCAGTGGACGCAAGCGCTGGATCGTCCACGAGCCGGTCGTACGCCTGCCGCTGCCCTCGCAGGCGCAGTCCGGGGCGCACCTCGTCCGCCCCGGGTCCGAGCCGCTGCTCGACGTCGAGCTGGAGCCGGGTGACGCGCTCTACCTTCCGCGAGGGTACGTGCACGCAGCCGTGAGCACCGACCAGCACTCAGTCCACCTCACGGTCGGCGTGCTCTCGACCACCTGGTACGACGTGTTCACCGATGCCGTCTCCCTCGCCGGACAGGAGCCGTCGTTCCGGGAGGCCCTGCCGATGTCGCCCGCCGTCGGCCTCGCAGGTTCCCTGCCGGCGTTCCTGCGCGAGGCCGCCGCGTGGTTGGAGTCGTTGCCGCCCGCCGAGGTCGAGCGCGTGGTCGCGGGTCGGTTGCGCAAGGCCTCACCGGTCGAACCGCTCGGTCTCCTGGCCCAGGCCGCCGCCGTCAACGGCCTCACCCTCTCGACGGCGCTGCGCCCCCGGGGCGGGTTGGTCCCGGAGCTGGTCCTCGACGGTGAGCAGCTCGTCGTCAGGCTCCCGGGCAAGGCGATCGCCCTACCGGCGTTCACCGAACCAGCCGTTCGCCGCGCGCTCGACGGCCCGACCTCGCCGGCTGATCTGCGGCTCGGCGGCCTCGACGAGGTCGGAACCCTCGTCCTCGCCCGGCGCCTGCTTCGCGAAGGCGTCGTCGTCCCGGTCTGACGCCTCGTCCGGTGGGCGGCCAGCGCCATGTGGCAGTGACCCCCTGAGTCCGCCCACGTCTACGGTCGGACCATGACCGTCAACAGCCGCGCGCATTGCCGAGAGCAGCGCCGCCCTCGCTTTCAGACGATGTTCGGGGCGTCCAGCGAGGCGGCGCTCGACCTGCTGGAACTGACCGAGCTGGCCTGGCACGACTGCTACGGCGAGGTGCGCCCTCCGGAGCAGGTGATCGACGACATCCTCACCGTGTCAGCCGGCCGCTTGGACCTGCTATCGCGAGCGTCCAGGCTGGCGGTCGAGGACTTCCGCGACCTGCGCATGCAAGCTGAGGCCGTTCGCGGTTGAGCACCGCCGTTCGCACTGACGAGGGGGACGGCATGCTTGATGGCGGGCAGTGGTCGAAGAATCAACCCGCACCGCACCCACGGCGCTCGGACGGGGCCCGTCTGCGATGTGAGCGGCTCAGTCGCCGGTGCGTCCGTCGATCACCTGCCGCAGCAGGTCGGCGTGGCCGTTGTGCCTGGCGTACTCCTCGATCATGTGGACGTAGATCCAGCGCAGCGACACCGGGGCGCCCTCCCGGAGGGTGACCGCGAGGGCGTCGAGGTCGAGGTGCGTCGTCGAGACCTGCCGGCACCGGGCGACCTCGGCGCGCAGGGCCGCGAGGTCAGCAGCGACGTCGGCCGCGTCGACCCGGTTGAAGTCGCCGTCCTCGTCCTGTTCGTCGTAGTAGAGCGGCTTCGCCTGTTCTCCGGTGAGCGCGCGCCGGAACCAGTGCCGTTCCACCTCGGTCATGTGCCGGACGAGCCCGAGCAGCGAGAGCGTCGACGGGGGCACCGCGCGTCGGCGCAGCTGCTCGTCGTCGAGCCCGGCGCAGGCCCACAGCAGGGTGTCCCGGTGGAAGTCCAGCCACGCCTCCAGCAGGGTGCGCTCGTCGCCCACGCGCGGCGGGTTGGTGCGCGGGTCGGGCCCGTAGGGAGCGGTCGAGGTGGTCATGGGAGCAACCTATGACCGAGCTCCGACAGGCGGCCAGCCCCGTCGTGGGTCCTCGACGGTCCTCCCAGGATCGGCCACGATGGCCCGCATGCCGAGCCGCCTGTCCTACCTCGCGATCGACTCCCTCGACACCGAGTCGGCCGCCGCCTTCTGGCGTGCAGTGCTCGACTGGGTCGTGGTGGAGCGCGGCGAGGGCGGCGTCAGCATCGGGCCACGACACGGTGACGAGGAGCCGAGCCTGCGGATCGACCTTGCTGCCGGTCACCGAGCACACGAGCGTCAAGAACCGGCTGCACCTCGACCTGCGGGCCGACGGGGTCACCACTGAGCAGGAGCTGGCGCGGCTGCTCGCGCTCGGCGCCCGCAGGGTCGACGTCGGGCAACCCGAGGACGTCACCTGGGTGGTCCTCGCCGATCCCGAAGGCAACGAGTTCTGCTTGCTCTCGCGATCAGTGCAGGAGCTCTAGGCAGTACAGGGGACCATCCGCCAGGATGGCCGCATGCCGAGCCGCCTCGCCACCCTCGCGATCGATGCCCTCGACCCTGAGCGGGTCGCCCAGTTCTGGTGTGCGGTCCTCGACTGGACCGTCATCGAGCGCGACGAGGGCATCGTGAGCATCGCTCCGACAGGGGGCGCCGACGGGCCAGGCCTCACGATCGACGTCATAGAGGTGCCTGAGCACAAGACGGTCAAGAACCGCCTGCACCTCGATCTGAAGAGCGACGGGGACCTGAAGACCGACGGGAGCACGGAAGTCGAGGAGCTGGCGAGGCTCCTCGAGCTCGGCGCCCGCAAGGTCGACGTCGGGCAGCCGGAGGACGCGACCTGGGTGGTGCTCGCCGACCCGGAGGGCAACGAGTTCTGTCTGCTCCTCCCCCGGCCGGTAGGGGAGCTCTGACGACGAACGGCCGGATCGGCAGGCCCGTCGTACGGTGGACTCGATGACAGACCTGTGCTCGGTGGCCTCGCAGTCGCGCGAGGAACCCCCGACCGCGACGGCCAGCCGGGTCGCCCGGTGGCTGCTCGTCGAGCACCGCGGCGCCTGGGGTCCTGAGTCGGTGCCGAGCGGTCGCATGCCGGTGCCGATTGCCCGGGCGCTGGCCCGTACCGCCGCTGACGCGCAGGCGCGGCTGCTTCTGCTGCGCCGCCCGGCCGGCCAGCCCCGCACGACCGGGCGTTGGGTCTACGCCGTCGACAGCCAGCCGGGGTCCGAGCGGGTCTTGGCGCGGCACGTCGAGGTCGACGCCGACCTGGTCGACCTCGTGCCGCCCTACGGCCGGGCTACCGCCGAGGGGTGGGACGAGGTCGAGGGACCGCTCTACCTGGTGTGCACGCACGGCCGGCACGACCGGTGCTGCGCGCTTCGCGGCCGACCCGTCTCGTCAGCCCTGGCCGCCCGGTTCCCGGAGCGCACCTGGGAGTGCACCCACATCGGCGGGGACCGGTTCGCCGCCAACCTGGTCGTCCTGCCGGAGGGGCTCTACCTCGGACGCATGGAGCCGAGCGACGTGGTCGCCGTTGCTGAGGGGCTGTTGGCCGGCACACTGCCGGCCGGCCGCGTACGAGGCCGGAGCAGCCTGCCGCTCCCGGTACAGGCGGCTCAGGACTTCGCCCGGCAGGCCTCGGGTCGTTGGGGCAGAAACGACCTCAGCATGATGAGCTCGACGCCAGGCGAGGCAGATTCGTGGGACGTACGGCTGCGAGGCCTCGATGGGCCAGACGTGCACGTCGTCGTCGCCCACGACCGCAGTGCCGGGGGGACCCACGTGCTCACCTGCGACGCCGACCAGGCCAAGCCCGTACCCGCCTTCCGTCAGGTCTCGCTGCGCGAGCTCTGACGCCGGCTCAGCGCTGCACCAGCCCGAGATCGTCCGGCGGGACGACCGGCCCGGAGCCGCCCGGTGCGACCGAGGCCTCCACCGGCTCGGCCACCGAGCCCTGCGCCGGCTGCAGCTCGCCGCTGTGCACCTGCTCGGCCCAGTGGCAGGCCACCTGGTGCCCCGGCAACGCGTCAAGCACCCGCAGCACGGGGACCTCGTCGGAGCACCGGGTCGGCTGGCGGAACGGGCACCGCGTGTGGAAGCGGCAGCCCGACGGCGGGTCGGCCGCTGACGGCAGGTCACCCCGCAGCAGCACTCGCTCGCGCCGGTCTTCCACCTCGGGATCCGGGATGGGGATCGCCGACAGCAGGGCGATCGTGTAGGGGTGGAGCGGCTGGTCGTAGAGGTCGTCGGAGGCCGCGACCTCGACCACCGCGCCGAGGTACATGACAGCGATGTCGTCGCTGATGTGACGCACGACGGCGAGGTCGTGGGCGATGACCAGGTAGGTCAGCCCGAGCCGCTCCTGCAGCTCCTCGAGCAGGTTGACCACCTGCGCCTGGATCGAGACGTCGAGGGCCGAGACCGGCTCGTCCGCGATGATGAGCTCGGGGTTGAGCGAGATCGCACGTGCGATGCCGATGCGTTGGCGCTGACCGCCCGAGAACTCGTGGGGGTAGCGGTTCGCCGCGGTCGCCGGAAGGCCCACGAGGTCGAGCAGCTCGCGCACCCTCTTGTCGTAGGGTCCCTTCTCGCCGTGGGTGCGCAACGGCTCGGTCAACACAGAGGACACGCTCTGACGCGGGTCGAGGCTCGCCAGCGGGTCCTGAAAGACCATCTGCATCCTGCGGCGCGTACGGCGCAGCGCCGCGCCCTTCATCGCGCCGAGGTCCTGGCCATCGAAGACGACAGTGCCCGCGGTGGCCGGCTCGAGCTGCAGGACGGCACGACCCAGAGTGCTCTTCCCGCAGCCTGATTCACCGACGATGCCGAGGGTCTTGCCCTTCTCGACCGTCAGGTCGACCCCGTCGACAGCGCGCACTGCTCCCACCGTGCGCTCCAGCACGATGCCCCTCTTGATCGGGAAGTGCACCTTCAGACCACGGACTTCGAGCAGGCTCATGCGCGGCGCTCCTCGGGCGGGACCGGGTTCACGCAGCGCAGGAGGTGGCCCGGGTGCTCGACCGGGGCGAGCACCGGCGGACCGCCCAGGCACGCGTCGGTGCGCCGGGTGCACCGCGGCGAGAACGCGCACCCCTGCACCCAGGGCAGCGTGTCCGACGGTGATCCTGGGATCGGCAGCAGGGGGTTGCCCCGCGGCTGGTCCAGTCGTGGCACGGAGGCCAGGAGGCCGTTCGTGTAGGGGTGCTCCGGGGCAGCGAACAGCGGCCTGCGGGGCGCCGACTCGACGATCCGGCCGGAGTACATGACATGCACGGTGTCGCACAGGCCTGCGACCACCCCGAGGTCGTGGGTGATCAGGACCAGGGCGGTCTGGGTCTCGGCGACGAGGGTGCGGAGCAGCTCGAGGATCTGGGCCGAGATCGTCACGTCGAGCGCGGTCGTCGGCTCGTCGGCGATGAGCAGCCGCGGGGCGCAGGCCAGCGCCATGGCGATCATCACGCGCTGGCGCATGCCGCCGGAGAGCTGGTGGGGGAACGAGCGCAGCCGCCGCACGCTGTCGCCGATGCCGACGCTCTGGAGCAGCTCGGCCGCCTCGTCCCGGGACTCCTGCTTGGTGAGACCGCGGTGGCGTACGAGGATCTCGGTGATCTGACGGCCGATCGTCAGGACCGGGTTGAGCGAGCTCATCGGGTCCTGGAAGATCATCGCGATCTCGCGGCCCCGCACAGCCCTGAGCTCGTCGTCGGGCATGTTCAGCAGGTCGGCCCCGTCGAAGTCGACCGATCCGCTGATCTCGACTCCGCGCCTGCCGAGCAGACCGAGCGCCGCGAGGGACGTGACGCTCTTGCCGCTGCCCGACTCGCCGACGATGCCGACCGTGGACCCGGCCGCGACGTCGAGGTCGACCCCGTCGACGGCGCGTACGGCCCGCCGTCCCCGGCTGGCGAAGGTGACGGTCAGGTCGCGCACCTTGAGCAGGGGCTCACCCGCGGACTGCCCGGGAACGGCGTCGCGCGGTGTCGTCGCAGTGGTCACGTCCTCACCTCCGCAGCTTCGGGTCGAGGGCCTCTCGCAGGGCCTCGCCCAGCAGGTAGAAGCCCATCACCGACAACACGATCGCGAGCCCCGGCCACAGGGCGAGCAGCGGGGCGCTGGCGAGGAAGGAGTTGGTCTCGGCCAGCATGCGGCCCCACTCGGGCACCGCAGGGTCGGGCGAGCCGAGCCCCAGGAAGGCGAGACCGGCCGCTTCGATGATCGCGGTCGCGAGGGCCAGCGTGCCCTGGACGATGACCGGCGCGAGGCTGTTGGGGAAGACGTGCTGCAGCACGACCCGGCTGCGGGACACGCCGAGCGAGCGCGCCGCGAGAGCGTAGTCACTGCGCCGCTGCGCCAGCATCGAGCCGCGAAGCAGCCGCGCGAAGATGGGGACGTTGACGACCGCGATCGCGATCATCACCGAGATCAGGCGGGGGCCCAGCAGCGCGGCGATGCCGATGGCGAGCAGCAGGCTCGGGATCGCCAGCATGATGTCGACCAGCCGCATGATCAGCCCGTCCACCCAGCCACCGAACGCTCCGGCGACGAGCCCCAGGGTGAGGCCCACCGCGGCACCGAGCGACAACGAGACGACGCCGATCAGCAGGGAGTAGCGCGCTCCGTAGATGATCCGGCTGAGCTCGTCACGGCCCAGCTGGTCGAGTCCGAGCAGGTGCTCCGCCGAGGGTCCCGGGAACTCACCGGGACGGATGTCGGTCAGGTCGACGGCGGTGGGGTCGTAGGGCGCGAGCAGCGGGGCGAAGACCGCGACGAGCACGAAGGCGAGCACCAGCAGGGCCCCGACGATCGCCGTCGGGCTGCGCCGGAGCCGCCGGAACGCGTCGCGGTAGAGCCCCGCGGCCGCTTCCTCGGCAGGCTCGGGGTTCGGGTCGGAGCCAAGCGGGTTCGCGACCGGCGCAGGGACTGCGGCCGCGCTCATGATGCCCGCACGCGTGGGTCGATGAAGCCGTAGGAGATGTCGACGATCAGGTTGACCACGACGAACACGACGGCCAGGAAAAGGATCCCGCCTTGGATCACCGGGAAGTCCCGGCTGAACAGCGCCGACGCCATGAACGAACCCATGCCCCCGAAGGCGAAGACCGTCTCGGTGAGGATCGCTCCGGACAGCAGCAACCCGGTCTGCAGGCCGACGATCGTCACGACGGGCAGCAGCGCGTTGCGCAGGATGTGCCGCCGGGTCACGACCGACTTGGTCATGCCCTTGGCCTCAGCCGTGCGCACGAAGTCCTCGTTGCTGGTCTCCTGGACAGCCGCCCGGGTGATCCGGGCGATGATCGCGAGCGGGATCGTGCCGAGGGCGATCGCCGGCAGGATCAGGTGCTTGAGGGCGTCCCAGGCGGCGGGGAAGTCGCCGGTGATCAGCCCGTCGAGCACGAAGAAGCCGGTCGGGTGCTCGGTCGTGATGGTGACGTCCTGGCGACCGGTGCCGGGGAGCCACCCGAGGCGCACGGCGAAGACGTACTTGAGCAGGAACCCCAGCGCGAAGACGGGGATCGCGATGCCGAGCAACGACCCGACCGTGGAGGCGTTGTCGAGCCACGAGCCCGGTCTTCGCCCCGCGACGAAGCCCAGCGGGATCCCGATTCCCAGGGCGAACAGCATCGCCATCGTGGCGAGCTCGACGGTGGCCGGGAAGCGGCGACCGATCTCCTCCGAGACCGGCCGCTGCGTCTGGATGGACACCCCGAGGTCGAAGCGCGCGACCTTGCCCATGTAGGAGGTGTACTGCTCGTACACCGGCCGGTCGAGGCCGTACGCCGTCCGCACCGCCGCCGCGCGCTCCGGCGTCAGGCGTTCGCCGAGCAGGGCCGTCTCCGGTCCGCCGGGCAGGGCCCGGACGAACAGGAAGACCAGGATCGAGAGCCCGAGCAGGATCGGGACGAGCAGGAGCAGACGGCGTACCGCGAACTTCAGCACCGACGAGTCAGCGCGTCAGCCGAGCGAGACCTTGGAGAAGTCCTCGATGCTCACCGGGCTGGGCACGTAGCCCTGCACGTTCTTGGTGAACGCCAGGGCCGGCTTGGTGTGGACGTACGGCACGCCAGGCAGGAACTCCATGATCTTCTTGTTCACGGCCTCGTAGAGCTGGGTGCGCTTGCCCTCGTCGGACTCGGCCCGGGCGGCGTCGAGGTCGGCGTAGATGCTGGGCTCGAGCGGACCCCACGCGTCTTGCTTGGTGCGGAAGAAGGTCCCGACGAAGTTGTCCGGGTCACCGAAGTCGCCGGTCCAGCCGAGCAGGCGCATTCCGGTGCCACCGGTGTCGACGGCGTTGAGGTAGTCCGGGTTCCACGGAGCCGACTTCGGCACGACGGTGAAGCCAGCCGCGGTCAGGTCGGCGGAGAAGGCCTGGAAGTTGGCTGACGGGTCCGGCATGTAGGGCCGGCTCACCCCGGTCGGGTACCAGAACTCGATCGTCGGCTTCGCCACCCCGGACTCGGCGATCAGCGCCTTGGCCTTCGCGACGTCGTAGTTGTACTCCGGGACGTCCTTGGCGTAGCCGAACAGGGTCGGCGGCATGAACTCCTTGGCGACCTCGGCGCCCGGGGGGTACTTCGCGTCGACGAGGGCCTTGCGGTTCAGCGCATAGGCCACGGCCTGCCGGATCTTCGGGTTGTCGAACGGCGGCTTGGCAGTGTTGAAGCCGACGTAGCCGACGTTGAAGGCCGGTCGCTCGATGAGCTGGAAGCCCGACGCCTTGAGCGCGCCGCGGTCGGCCGGGTCGACGAGGTCGTAGCCCTGGATCTCGTTGGACTGCAGCGCCTGACGGCGGGCCGGGCCGTCGGCGATCGGCTTGAAGATCACCTTGTCGAGCTTGGCCTTGTCACCCCAGTAGTCGTCGAAGCGGGCGAGCACCAGGCGGTTGTTCGGCTCGAACACCTCGAGCTTGAAAGGACCGGTGCCAACGGGGTTCTTGGTGCCGAAGGTGCCCTCGAAGCGGGGCTCCTCACCCGTGCCGGTCACCTTGTCGGCTTCGTACTTGGTGAGGGCCTCGGGGCTGGCGATGGAGAAGGAGGCGAGGGCGAGACCGGACAGGAAAGACGCCGACGGAGAGGTCAGGTTGATGACCGCCTTGCCGCCCTCGTCCTTGCAGTCCTGGTAGAGGCTCGTGCCGAGCTCCGGGTCCTCGTTCTTGGCGTAGCCGGTGAAGACCGTCTGCCAGTAGTAGGACACCGAGGCGCTCTGCTGGACGCCCTTGAAGTTGTACCAGCGGTCGAAGTTGGCGCAGACGGCCTTGGCGTCGAAGGCCGTGCCGTCGTGGAACTTGACGCCCTGACGGAGGGTGAACGTCCAGGTCTTGCCGTCGTTGCTCGGCTCGTACTTCTCCGCCAGCAGCGGCTCGATGTCGGTCCCGCCCGGAGCGGTCGTCACGAGGGTCTCGAACAGCTGACGGACGACACGCAGCGACTCGCCGTCGCTCACGTAGGCCCCGTCCATGCTCACCGGGTCCGCCGACGTGCCGAACACCAGCGTCCCGCCGGTCTTGGCACCCTTGGCTGTTCCGCCGCCGTCACCGCCGTTGCCGCCGTCGTCACTGCCGCATGCCGCGGTGCCGACGAGCAGGCCGGCAAGGCCCAGGGCAACAGCGCCCCGCCGCGGGAAGGACTGCCGTCGCGAGTTGCGCATCGACTCTCCACCTCCATCGCCAGCACCCGATCTGGGCACTGATCGATGCGGACCCTAACCCTGGGTCGGGCGCAGCGGGGCTGCCTCCCAGGTCACACCGGTCGCGATTGCGCAACGATCCAGACGCCGCACGTCAGCCGGGCGTGGAGTCGGGGTCATCCAGCCGCGCCCGCCGGTCCTGCTTGGCCAGACGGCGCTGATCCGCGCGCGCCATGGAAGCGGACGTGAACGCGTCCCGCTGGCGCTTGAGCAGGACGAGGCTCAACAGCGCGGAGAGCAGGACGGCGACGCCGACGGCGAGCAGCCCCTCCAGCCCGAGGGCGACCAGCACCGCGTAGCTCACCAGCAGCAGGAGCAGCCTGAGCAGCGAGTAGACCAGCAGGGCCCGTCCTGGCCGAACGTCGGGCGCGCCGTTGGGCACAGCGTCGGGCGCTCCGTTGGGCACAGCGTCGGGCGCGCCGTTGGGCACAGCGTCGGGCGCAGTCATGTGACCAAGCGTAGGCGTGGACCTTGCCGAACCCGGACGATGAGACCAGAGTGCGTCGCACAGCGGCGTGGACCGGGGGGGTCATGGAGCAGCTCGAGTCCGACGTGACGGAAGAGGTCGGCGCGCTGTCGCAGCGCCTGCTCGAGGCAGCGCTCGGGTGCGCCGACCTGCTGTCGATCTACCTCGGTGACCGGCTTGGTTGGTACCGCAGCCTGCGGGTCGACGGCCCCGCGACCGCGGCCCAGCTGGCCGAACGCACCGACACGTCAGCTCGGTATGCGAGGGAGTGGCTGGAGCAGCAGGCTGTGACCGGCTTGCTCCGCATCGAGGCGCCAGGAACCGGCCCTGGTTCGAGTCGGCGCTCGCACCGGCGCTCGCTGGGGTCCCCGGAGTCCACGAGCGGCTCCTGCGGCCGAGCACGCGCATCGCCGACGTGGGCTGCGGTGCCGGCTGGTCGAGCATCGCCCTCGCCCGGGCCTATCCGCAGGCGTTCGTGGACGGCTTCGACCTCGACGCCCCGTCCGTGCAGCAGGCGCGACGGAACGCCGAGCAGGCAGGAGGGACGGGCGGGTCGGGTTCCACGACGCGGACGGCGCTGCCCTGGCTGCGTCGTGCTTCGACGTCGTCTTCGCCTTCGAGTGCCTGCACGACATGCCCTACCTGGTCGAGGTCCTCGCGGCCGCACGCCGCGCCCTCGCACCTGACGGCTTCATGGTCGTCATGGATGAGGCCGTGGCGGACTCACTCACCGTTCCGGGGGACGGAGCTGGAGCGACTCATGTACGGCTTCAGCCTGCTGGTCTGCCCCCCCGACGGCATGTCGCACCCGGGCAGCGCGGGGACCAGCACGGTGATGCGCAGGCAGACCCTCACCGACTACGCCCTCCGGGCCGGCTTCCAGAGGGTCGAGGTCCTCCCGATCTCCGACTTCGGCTTCTGGCGGTTCTACCGGTTGGACCCCTGAACCGACGTTCTCCCCCGATCGCCCACACGGGTCGGTCACTCTCCGCTACGTTCCAGGCTCCAGTACCCGAGGGGGGTCAGCAATGCTGTACGGAGGCTTCTTCGCCATCGAGCTGTGCCTGGTCGTCTACTGCGTGCTCAACGTCATCACGACACCCGAGTACGAGGTGCGCAACCTGCCGAAGCTCACCTGGCTGCTGCTGGTGCTGTTCTTCCCGATCGTCGGCGGCATCGCCTGGCTGGCCGCCGGACGCCCGGAGGGGCCAGCGAGATCCCTGCCGTACAAGGGGAACACCGGCCACAGCGGCGCAGGTCGCATCCCGGCGGAGTACGACCGGCCGGGACGTGCGACGGCCTTCGCTCCGGACGACGACGCGGCCTACCTGCGCAGCCTCAAGGAGCGGGCCGACGAGCAGCGCAAGAAAGCCGAGGTCGAGCGGCGGGAGCGCGAGGCCCGAGAGTCCGACAGCACCTGACCCGGCTCAGACCTCGTCGTCGCGGGGATCACGGGACCGACGCCGACGCTCCTCGGCCTCGCGGCGCAGGTCCCGTAGGAACTCCTCGTCGTCGTCGGGTGCGCCCCGCGCCTGCTTCGCCGGGCGGGCTGCGCGAGCCGGGCGACCGGTCAGCAACCAGGCCACCGGTCCGAACAGCGGCAGGAGGAGCACGAGGAACCACAGCGGCTTGGGCAGGGTCCGCACGGCAGCCGGAGGCGTCCGTGCCACGTCGAGGACGGCGTAGACGAACAGCGCCAGGTTGACGGCCCAGACGACGATCACGGGGGAGCCCTTCCGGTAAGAGGACTCAGGCGTAGGAGTGGAAGCCGACCACGAAGATGTTCACGACGTAGTAGTCGATGATCAGCGCGCCCGCGGCCGCGACGGCGATCCAGGCGGACTTGGTCCCCTTCCAGCCGGCGGTTGCCCGGGCGTGGAGGTAGCCCGCGTACAGCACCCACGTGATGAACGACCAGGTCTCCTTCGGGTCCCACCCCCAGTAGCGCCCCCACGCCGACTCGGCCCAGATGGCGCCCGCGATGATCGCGAACGTCCAGATCGGGAAGGCGAAGGCGATCACGGCGTACGTCACGCGGTCGAGCGCCGCCGCACCGGGCAGCGCCGAGCCCATCGACAGCGGGAAGCGGGGCGAGCGGCCCGCGTCGACCTGGGCGTCGTGGCGCGAGCGGAGCAGGTAGAGCAGCGCGAGGATGCCGGACAGCAGGAAGGCGCCCGACGACAGCACGGCCGCGAACACGTGGATCTTGATCCAGTATGAGTCGAGCGCAGGGACGAGCGGTCCGGCCGCTGTGTAGAGGACCGTGCCGGCGAGTCCCAGGTAGAGCACGACCGGGACCATGAGGAACGCCCCGAGCCCTCGGTCCACTCGTCCGGCGAGCAGCAGCACCAGGAAGATCACCACGACGGACAGGGCCACTGCCGAGGAGAACTCGTACATGTTTCCCCACGGCACCCGGTTCGCGGCGAAGCCGCGGGTGAGCACTGAGCCGAGGTGGACCACCGCTCCCACGACGGTGAGGGCGAGCCCCGCGCGCCCGGCCCGGCTGGACCGGGGAGCGGAGGCCACCTGGAGCGATCCGGGCTCGGGCACGGCCGGCCCGCCTGCTCCGGCCATGACGCGGGTGCGGGCAGCGGTGGCCTGCCGGGCGGTCACGGCGGCGAGGGACGACTGGGAGATCCGGTGGGACCGTCGCGAGGCCTGCTCCCCGGCGAACCCGAGCATCGCGAGCGCGTAGAGCAGGACCGTCGCGAACAGCAGGTCGTCGCTGAGCCCGGCCAGGAACGCGTCACTCACGTGGACTCCTCGGTCGTCGGTGCGGCGGCAGGGCGCCGCGGCGGAGCGAGTGTGCGGATCCGGTCGGACAGCCCGGCGAACTCCGCCGAGAAGGCGTCGCTACCGCTGCGGGCCAGCCCGGCGACCTCGACAACGGTACGTCCCGAGGAGCTGCCCCCGCCTTCCAGGGCCCCGCCCGCCGGGGCCGCGCTCAAGGACAGCCGCACCCACAGCCGACGGCGGCGGACGAACAGTGAAAGGCACAGGCCGAGGACCATGCCGATCCCGGCAAGCAGGGCCAACCGCTTGCCCGGGTCCTGGGTGACCTGGAAGGTCGCCCACTCGGTCGTCTCGACGAAGGTGAGGCTGCCGCCGCCGGGCAGGTCCCAGGTCTGGCCAGGCAGCAGCTTCTGGGGCGTCTTGCCGTCGTCGATCGGGACCAGGCCGGAGCGGTCCTCGAGGTTGTAGACCGAGGCGGGGGTGCCGGAGTCGAGGCCGAGGTCCCCGCGGTAGCCGAGCACGGTCAGCGCCGGGTTGTCCGGCGCCGGGTAGACCGAGGTGACGAGCGCGGTCTGCGGGTCCTGCACGGTGGTCGGGGTGAAGACGCCTTCGAAGGCGAGCTGCTCCCCCGCGGCGTCCGGCACCTTGATCGTGCAGGTGGACAGGAAGGTCGGCCCCTGGGGCAGGCACGGCACGGTCTGCTCCAGCACGTTGCCCTCGACGTCGACGATGCGCACCCGAGGTGCGTAGCCGTGCCCGAGCAGGTAGGTCTTCGCTCCGCCGACGACGAGCGGGTGGTTGACCCGCAGGTCGTACGGCCGCGGCTCTGCCCCGTCGTCGCCCGACCAGCGCAGCTTGGCGAGGAAGGTCAGGGCCTTGCCGTCCTCAGCGTAGGTGCCCTGGAAGTCGTCGAGGACGAAGCTGAACGGCACGAGCGCGTCGGCGTCGAACCGGCGCCCGGGGCGGATGTCGTCGTAGGCGAGAACGGTGTTCGCGAACCCGTCGCCCTCCTTGACCAGCACCGTTCCCTGGAAGCCGAGCAGGCCGCCGAGGGCGATGCCGACCAGGAGGGCGACCAGGGAGATGTGGAACAGCAGGTTGCCGGTCTCGCGCAGGTAGCCCTTCTCCGCCGACAGCGCGAGGTCGTTCCGGGCCACCCGCCAGCGTCCTCGGCGCAGGAGCGACCGCACCTGCTCGATCGCCTCCTCGGGGGTCACGTCGCTCTCCCAGCGCGCGGACTCCGGCATCCGGGCGAGCACGCGAGGCACGGCCGGGGGCGGGCTGAATAGCGCCTTGGCGTGCAGGCGGACCCGCAGCGACAGGCAGCCGACGAGAGAGACGAAGAGCAGGAGGTAGACGGCCGCGAACCACGGCGCGGCGAACACGTCGAAGGCGTAGACGCGGTCCAGCAGGGGGGCGAGCGTCGGGTGGTCGACGAAGTACTGCTGGACGGCGACGGGGTTCAGGCCGCGCTGCGGCAGGAAGGACCCCGGGACGCTCGCGAGCGCGAGCAGGAACAGCAGCAGCAGCGCCGTGCGCATGCTGGTCAGCTGGCGCCAGGTGCGGCGCATCGGGGCGGTGAGCGACTGCCGGCGATCGGGGCGCGGGGCGACGGGCTCGGGGGCGGTCGACAGGCGTACGGCATCGCGGTCGGACGTGACGGTCACTCAGATCACCGTCTCGAAGCCGGAGACCCAGCCGCGCAGGCCGACCATGGCGTCCTCCCACAGACCGCTGATCAGCAGCAGGCCGACGAGGACCAACAACCCGCCACCGACCTTCAGGACGAGGTCGTAGTGGCGCTTGACGACGGCGAAGGCGCCGAGGGCGCGTCGCATGCCGAGGCCCGTGAGCACGAACGGGAGACCGAGCCCGACGCAGTAGGCCGCAGTCAGCAGGGCCCCCCGGCCCGCGCTCGCCTCGCGGTAGGCGAGCGTCTGCACTGCCGCGAGCGTGGGCCCGAGGCACGGGGTCCACCCGATCCCGAACAGCACGCCGAGCAACGGCGCTCCCGCGACTCCCGGCGAGGGGAGACGGTGGAACCGCACCTCGCGCTGCAGCCCGGGCAGCAGGCCGAGGAAGACCAGTCCGAGGGCGATCGTCAGGACGCCGAGCACCAGGTCGACCGTGCGCTGGTTGCCGGCCAGGGCTGAGCCGAGGCCCCCGAACAAGGCGCCGCTGGTGATGAACACCGCGCTGAACCCGGCGACGAACAGCAGGCTGCCGGCCAGGACCCGGCCGCGCCTCACCGTGGTGCCCTGCTCGACGAGCAGATCACCCACTGGGCGCGGGGTTCCCCTGCTGTCCCCCAGCTCCTCGCCGGTCAGGCCGGTGACGAACGAGAGGTAGCCGGGGACCAGCGGCAGGACGCACGGCGACAGGAAGGACACGAGCCCGGCTGCCGCGGCGACCGGGATCGCGAGCAGCAGCGACCCGCTGGTCACGGTCTCGACGACGCTGTCGGCGACGCTCATCCGCTCGCTCTCGGGAGCCGTGTCACGCCGGCTCGGCGGCGATCTGCTCGACCGGTCCGAGCAGGTCGGACAGGCGGACGGCCCCCGCATAGAACCCCGCGACGCGGCCCTCGCGGTCAAGGATCAGCGTCGTGGGCGGCGTCTGGGGGATGGCCCGGCGAAAGCGCAGGAGCAGGACTCCCGGCTGGTCGTGCAGCGAGGGGTAGCTGACCTCCTGCTTGCGCTGGAACGCCTGCGCAGCACCGAGGTCGTCCTTGACGTTGATGCCGACGAAGCGCACGCCCTTGTCGGCCGTGCGGGTCGCGACCTCATCCAGGGTGGCCGCCTCAGCCCGGCACGGCGCGCACCAGGAGGCCCAGAAGTTGAGCACCACGACCTGCCCGCGCATCGACGCGACGTCGAGCTCAGCCCCGTCGAGCGTGGTGCCGACCAGGGCGGGCGCGGCGCGGCGGTCCTTCCCGGCGATGAGCCCGTCTGCCCCGGTCGCCAGCGTCTTGAGCTGCGGCGTCGTCGGCCCGTCAGCCGTGGCGCTCTCCCCCCCGCAAGCGGTCAGCGCGAGCGAGCACGCCACAGCAGCAGCGAGCAGGGCCGGGCGGATCACGGGACTGTTCCTCTGGTCGGGGGCCCTTCCAGTATCGACGAGACTCAGCGCTGCCGCCTGCCTGCACTGGCCGCAGACAGGCACACGGGGGCGCAGGCACACGTGGGCGGGTGCCCGGCGCGGGTCGAGTTGATCGATCGCAGGATCGGTGGACTTCCAGGGGCTGCAGGGCTCTCCGCCGCATCGAACCTGCGCATGATCTTGAGCAGCCGGGGCTGCCCTCTACGCGCCCGCTCCGGGGCTGCCCTCTACGCGCCCGCTCCGGGGCTGCCCCCTGCGCGCCCGCTCCGGGGCTGCCCCCTACGCGCCCGCTCCGGGGCGACGCGCGGCGGCGCCCGCCGGCTCGCTGTATGACACCGTCACGATCCGCTCGTCCTCCCAGGTGATGCTCGTCAGCGACGCGAGGCCGCACTGACGCCGGTCAGGTCGGTGCCACAGCGTGCGACCCTCGACGAAGCGCCGGGCCGTCCAGATCGGCAGCTGGTGGCTGACGCAGACCGCCTCGTGGCCCAGCGCCAGGTCCCGCGCAGCAACCGCGGCAGCGAGCATCCGCTCGGCGATGACGTCGTACGGCTCCCCCCAGCTGGGGCGGAACGGGTTGCGCAGGTGGGGCCAGTGCTGCGGGTTCTTGAACGCACCGTCGCCGACGCCGACGGTCCTGCCCTCGAAGTAGTTGCCGCTCTCGATCAGCCGCTCGTCGCAGCCGATCGGCAGCCCGAACACCTCGGCAATCGGACCGGCCGTCTCCTGGGCCCGCTGCAGGGGTGAGGCGACGACGGCGACGACGTCACGGCCCTGCAGGGCCTCGGCGGCGTCGCGCGCCATCTTCTGACCGTCGTCGGAGAGCCGGAAGCCGGGGAGCCGGCCGTAGAGGACACCCTCGGGGTTGTGCACCTCTCCGTGGCGCAGCAGGTGGACGGTGGTGCGGCTGCTCATGCGCGGTCCTCGGCGGTCGGCGGGGCAAGGAGCTCGGGGCTGCGCTCGGCGGCGGCCGCCCGTGCGGCGTGGGGGAGCGCTTCGGCGACCCGGTCGAGCGCAGCATCGTCGTGCGCTGCGCTGACGAACCAGGACTCGTAGGCACTGGGGGGCAGGTAGACGCCGCGGCTGAGCATCTCGTGGAAGAACGCCTTGTAGCGCAGGACGTTCTGCCGGGTCGCCGTCGCGTAATCGACGACCGCGTGATCGCAGAAGAAGATGCTGAACAGGTTGCCGGCCGTGTTGACCCGGTGCTCGACGCCCTCGGCGGACAGCGCCTCTGAGGCGAGCCGGGCCACCGTCGCCGACGTCGCGTCGAGGTGGGCGTAGACCTCGTCGGTGCACAGCTCGAGGGTCCTGCGACCGGCCGCCACCGCAAGCGGGTTCCCACTCAGCGTGCCGGCCTGGTAGACGGGTCCCTGCGGTGCGAGGCGGGCCATGACGTCGGCTCGACCACCGAAGGCCGCGGCCGGCAGCCCGCCGCCCATGACCTTGCCGAACGTGAACAGGTCGGCCTCGACCCCGTCGAGCCCGAAGTGGCCGGCCCGGCTGACGCGGAACCCGGTCATGACCTCGTCGAGGACGAGCAGCGCTCCGTACTGCTCGCAGAGCGCCTTGAGCCCGGCGTTGAAGCCCGGCAGCGGCGGGACAACCCCCATGTTGGCGGCGGCCGCCTCGGAGATCACGACGGCGATGGTGTCGCCCTGCAGCTCGAAGGCGGTGCGTACGGCGTCGAGGTCGTTGTAGGGCAGCACGATCGTGTCGGCGGTCGTCGCCCCGGTGACCCCTGGGGTGTCGGGCAGGCCCAGCGTCGCGACGCCGCTGCCGGCGCTGGCCAGCAGCGCATCGACGTGGCCGTGGTAGCAGCCGGCGAACTTGATCACCTTGGTCCGGCCGGTGAACCCGCGGGCCAGCCGGATCGCGCTCATGGTCGCCTCGGTGCCCGAGCTGACCAGGCGGACCTGGTCCACCGGCGCGACTCGGCCCACGATCAGCTCGGCCAGCTCGACCTCGCCGGAGGTGGGCGTCCCGAAGCTGGTCCCTCGCCCCGCCGCGTCACGCAGCGCCGCGACCACCGCGGGATGGGCGTGACCGAGGATGATCGGGCCCCAGGAGCAGACGAGGTCGACGTACTCCCGGCCGTCCGCGTCCGTCAGGTAGGGACCGGAGCCGCTCACCATGAAGCGCGGCGTGCCGCCCACCGCCTGGAACGCGCGGACCGGGCTGTTGACACCGCCCGGGATCACCGCGCTGGCCCGGGCGAACAGGGCCTCGGACGCCGGCGCCTCGAACGGGAAGGTCATGCGCCCCATCCTTGCCTGATCTGCCGTCGTCACACCGCCCGGGTGCCAGGATGACCGCGTGACAAGTCCGGTGCACGTCCTGCCCTGGCGTCGCGACCTGGGCGGACTGCTGTTCCAGCTCGCGCTGTGGGTGCTCGTCTTCGGCGGACGCGTCGTCTGCAAGGGGTGCCAGCGGGCGGTGCCGCTGACCGGGTTGTTCGTCCCGCTGCCTCTTGACGACGCGGTGCGGCTGCAGCACCACCGACCGGTCTGAGGGTCGGTGCGCCGAGGCAGCGGTCTTCCGCGTTCTGCGCGGTGCTGCTCACGCTGGCTGAGAGCCGCGAGATGATGACGACCCCGGTCGCGGTTTCCTCGGTTCTCGAACGCCGCCCCGCCGTGGCGCTGCGCCTTCGGCGGTGCACCTCCCTCGCCGCGTGCATCGGAGAACCCACGATCGAGCTTGGACATCTCGCGGCGGCACTCCAAGCCCGCGACGACGACCAGCAGGTAGTGCAGTCCGCAGAGATCGTCACAGCGCGGGAGGCTGTTGCCGGGTCTCAGCGGAGAACGGCACATAGTCGCGGTCGGCCCGGCCGCTACAGATCGGCGGGCGTCTCGCTGTAGCAGTAGCCGCCCCGGGCGGACAACGACAGCCTCTGTCCTTGACCGAGGCGCGGAGCCGTACGAAACACTTGGCGGAAGCCATCGGCGCGAAACCGGATGTCGAAGGTGTGACCCTCGATATGCCAATCGTTGCCCGACCGGTGCAGGTCGGCCACCTCAAGGTCATGCAGGGCATCCGCCGGGTCCGCCGAATGGCTCACCTGTAGTGCCGTGACGCTTGTGAACGCCAAGGTGGCCGGGGCAACCCAGAAGGTGAAACTTTCACGACGTCGGCTTGGTTCGACCCAGCGGCTGATGTAGTCGAGGTCCACCAGCAGTCGGTCGGTCTCCCGTGCGCTCTCAGGCCCACCGTTACTGTCAGCCTTCTGCAAGGAGTAGCCCCAGATGGTGGCGTCGTGCCAACCCATCGACTCGAAGTCCGACTCCGTCCAAACGGCCTTCGAGAGCCCGTGCTCTGGCTGCGACACGAAGCGAGGCTAGCCGGATACATGCTCAAACTGGGAAAGCTCCCGATGGACCCACCACCGGGAGGGGCAGCCGGCCGAGCGTCGTAGCAGGGGGGTGTCGGACCGGGCTCAGAAGGGTGGGTCGTCCGGGAGCGACGTGCCCGACCCCGGATCGACCTCGCCCCCGGCCGGCGGGTCCTCCGGCGTCAACGGCGTGTCGTCGGACCACCAGGGCGGGGCGGTCTGGGGTGCGGGGCGCAGCGGTGGGCTGTCGGCGTAGGGGTCGACCCGGGGTGGCGGGTCGTGGGGCGGCGGCCGGTCGTAGGTCCGGGCCAGAGGGCTGGTCCACGTCGTGCTGCCGTCAGGGTGGCGGGCCAGGATCCAGCCGGCGTGCTTGGCGGCGTGGCAGCGGGCCGACAGGTGCCCGAGGTTCCAGGCGGCGGTCGGGCCGGCAGGCCACGGCACGAGGTGGTCGCGGTGGTTGCGGGTCGAGCTGCACCCCGGGGCGCCGCAGCGGACGTCCCGCACGTCGACCAGCCGAGCCAGGCGGGCAGACGGGTCGTGCTGTGGCTCGGCCGTGTCGGTGACCACCTCTGGCCGCAGCAGATCGCGGACCTGCTCCCGGGCGAGCTCAGGGTCGGTGTCGAAGGCGGTGGCCAGGTCGTCGACCGCGATCGGCCGGCCGGAGGTCGCGTCGACCATCACCCGGCGGAACGCGGTGGGGCGCAGCAGTCGGATGTGCTCGGCGCTGATCGGTCCGTAGCCCGGCAAGGTCCCCGGTTCACGGGACAGCTCCAGCACCGTCGAGACGGGGACGTGCACGTTCAGCACCACCGCCGGCGCGACCGAGCGGCTGCCCGCCGGGGCCAGACCGGCGGCAGCAAGCTAGGCCCGGGCGTGGAGCAGCATCGCGGGCAGGGCTGCGAACAGGTCGGCCCGGCGCTGGTCGGCGGTCCGCTCGACCCCGGCCTGCCGGTCCTCGACCCGCTCTTCACGTTCGAGCACATCGAGCCCGAGGGACCAGGCTTGCAGCTGCTCGGCGGTCAGGACCGCCCCGGCCAGGCCCATCCCGTCGAGCTCGGGCCGGGTGAACGTCCGGCGTTCGGCAGCGGCATCGGCCTGACGCTGCTCGGCCGCGGCGGCGTCGACCAGCTCGGACTCGACCCGCAGCACGGTCCGCGCGACGAGCCGCCGCAGGTCGGCTGGACACAGGCCGGCGGCGGCGGGGAGGACCTCGGCCTCGACGTGCCGGGCGACTTCGACCGTGCAGTGCGAGGTGGCGTGCAGCAGCGCAGATGCCTGGTGGACCAGCAGTCCCCCGGTCTCCAAGAGGTCAAGGGTGATCGGCAGCGCGGCGGCGTAGCGATCAGCCTCGGCGAGCCAGCGCCCCGCCGTGACCTGCCCGACCGAGAAGGACCCGGCGACCTCCAGCTCGAGGAACCGGCGTTCCCCCGGTTCGTCCGGCGCCTCGCTCAGAGCAACCAGCTCGACCAGCGCCCGGACCCGCCCAGCGAGTGACTGGGCCTCAGCGCGCAGTCGGTCGACGCACCCGTCCAGCAGCACCTGCTGCTTGGAGGAGCCGTCCGAAGTCATGCCTCATCGTACATGTGTTCGAACGCCTTGGGAAGCCCAGATGTGCTGGTGCACAGACGTTCTCACTGTCCACAGGGCGCAATGAGCTCTTGACTAGCGGGGTGCCGACCTGTCCGTGATCCGCAACCGGAGCAGACCCAGCACGGGCAGCACCAGCGGGATGAAGCCGTAGCCGGAGCCGAACGCCGACCAGACCGTCTGGTCGGGGAACGCGTCGGGGAGCAAGAGCGACGCAGCGCCGACGACGAGTACGCCGACCAACTCGAAGCCGCAGGCGAACAGCGCGAGCCGCCGCATCGACCGGGCCAGCGCCACGGTGGCGACGACGTAGACAACAGCCGCGAGTGCCGACAGCAGGTACGCCACGGGCGCATCGTCGAAGCGCGTCGCCAGCTGCAGCCCGGCCCGTGACGAGGCGGCCACCGCGAAGATCCCGTAGACCGCGACCAGCAGCCGACCGGGCCCGGAAGCGACGGGCTCCGACCTGGCCGCAGCGCCTGACCCGCCCTCAGCCACCGGAACCCCACAGGCCGACCAACCGCTGCTGGAGCACCGCGACGACTAGGCACACGGTCGCGAAGATGAGCGTGCCGTAGCGGCTCTTCTCCTCGAGCGCCCAGATCGCCCCACCGGGCACCAGCAGCACCGAGACGATCAAGTAGCCGAGGAAGCCGCCGAACGAGCTGGGCTCGGCGCCCTGCACCAGCCGGACGACGGCGATCACGGCCTGTACGAGGAGCAGCAGCTGAAGAACGAGAATGCCCTGCAGCAAGAACTTTCCAGGCCGACGGTCCAGTCCGGCGAGGATCAGGAAGGCGAGACCGAGCGCCACGGTCAGCACCGCGACGGCAACCGCCAGCGGCGTGATCACCGGGCGGCAGTCCCTGACGGCAGCGTCACGAGGCGCCGAGCCACCCGGACGCCTCGGTGGCCCAGTAGGTGAGCACCATGCTGGCCCCGGCCCGCCGGATGCCGGTGAGCTGCTCCAGGATGATCCGCTCGCGGTCGATCCACCCCTGGGCCGCTGCGGCCTCGACCATGGCGTACTCGCCCGACACCTGGTAGGCCGCGACCGGGACGTCGACCGCATCGGCCACGGCGCGCACGACGTCGAGGTAGGCGCCGGCCGGCTTCACCATGACCGCATCGGCCCCCTCGGCGATGTCGAGCAGCGCTTCGCGCACCCCCTCGGAGGTCGGCCGCGCGGCGTCCTGCTGGTAGGCCGATCGGTCGCCGAACTGCGGCGCGCACTCGGCGGCGTCGCGGAACGGGCCGTAGAAGGCGGAGGCGTACTTCGCGCTGTAGGCGAGGATCGGTAGCTCGAGGAAGCCGGCGCCGTCGAGGGCCGCCCGGATCGCCGCGACCTGCCCGTCCATCATCCCGCTCGGGGCAACCACCTGGGTGCCGGCGACAGCCTGGGCGACGGCAATCGAGGCGTAGCGCTCGAGGGTGGCGTCGTTGTCGACCTCGCCCGAGGTGGTGAGCAGCCCGCAGTGCCCGTGGTCGGTGTACTCGTCGAGGCACAGGTCGCTCATCACGACCAGGTCGTCGCCCACCTCGGCGCGGACGTCGGCGAGGGCCAGCTGAACGATGCCGTCGGGGTCGTCGGCTCCGCTCCCCCGGGCGTCCTTGGCCGCAGGGATGCCGAACAGCACGATGCCGCCGACACCTGCAGCGACGGCCTCGGTGGCCGCCTTGCACACCGACTCACGGGTGTGCTGGACGACTCCGGGCATCGAGACGATGGGCTGCGGCGAGCTGATGCCCTCCTTGACGAAGACCGGCAGCACGAGATCCGCCGGGCGCACCCGCACGTCGGCCACGAGCCGCCGCAGAGCAGGGGTGCGCCGCAGCCGCCGCGGCCGCGCCGCCGGGAAGCCGGGCACCAGACTCACCGCTTGCCTGCCGCGGCCGCGCGGGCCACCTTGCGGCGGTGCGGTGCGCTCGGCAGGGCGGCGACGCCGGGAAGGGCCGCCTCGCGCCGGGCCGCGGCGAAGGCCGCAAGCGACTCGACCAGCACACTGACCTCCGGCCGCGGCGCCAGGACGTCGACCCGCAGCCCGAGCTCGCGGGCCGTCGCATCGGTCGCCGGACCGATGCAGGCGAGGATCGTCGTGTCGTGTGGCTTGCCCGCGATGCCGACGAGGTTGCGGACCGTCGAGGAAGACGTGAACAGCACGGCGTCAAAACCCCCGCCCTTGAGGGCTTCTCGTGTCTCGGCGGGCGGCGGCGCGGCGCGTACGGTGCGGTAGGCCGTCACGTCGTCGATCTGCCAGCCCAGCTCGACCAGCCCGGCGGCCAGCGTGTCGGTGGAGATGTCGGCTCGCGGGAGCAGCACCCGGTCGACCGGGTCGTCGCACTGGTCCCACTCGGCCAGGAGCCCCTCACTGGACTGCTGGCCCTTGGGCACGAGGTCGGGACGGATGCCGAAGTCGAGCAGCGCCTGGGCCGTCGTGTCACCGATCGCAGCGACGCGCACCCCGGCGAACGCACGCGCGTCGAGCCCGTACTCCTCGAGCTTCTCCCGGACCGCTTTGACCGCGTTGACAGAGGTGAACGCGATCCAGCTGTAGCGACCGTCGACCAGCCCCTTCACGGCCCGCTCCATCGGCGCGGGGGTGCGCGGCGGCTCCACCGCGATCGTCGGCACCTCGACGGGCACGGCGCCGTAGGAGCGCAGCTGCGCCGACAGTGCGCCCGCCTGGTCACGGGTACGCGGCACGAGGACGCGCCAGCCGTACAGCGGTCGGCTCTCGAACCACGACAGCTTGGTGATGCGCTTGACCGGCTCACCGACGACGACGACAGCCTCACCGGTGAGGTCCGGTGCGGCGGTGGCCGCGCCCTCGATCCCCTCGAGCGTCGACACGACGGTGAACTGCTCGGCCGTCGTGCCACGCACGGTGACCGACACGGCCTCGGTCGGCTTCCGGCCGTGCTCGACCAGAGCGGCAGCCGCCTTGCCGACCTCGGTGGCAGCACCCATCAGGACGAGGGTGCCGGCCGAACCGGCCAGGCCGCGCCAGTCGGTGCGGTCGCCGATCCGGGCGATGGTGCGCGGGAGTCCGGCTGCCACACCGGCGTAGTCGGGAACGGCGACGGCGGGCGGCAGACCGGGCACCACCTCGAGCCGCTGCCCCGCCTTGAGGACGGTCTCTGCCTCCTTGGCTCCTTCGGCGTGCAGGAACGGGTCGCCGGGGAGCAGTCGGACCACGGTGCGCCCCGCGCGGCTCGCCGCGACGAGAGCAGCGCCCTGGACCTCGCCCGGCGCGGAGCGGACGAGCTCGGCGCTCTCGGAGACGCCCTGCAGGACGTCCTCACCACAGCGCTCGTCGGCGATCACCAGGTCGGCCGATCCGAGGAGGGCGGCGGCGCGCACGACCAGCAGCGACGGATCGCCGGTGCCGGTGCCGATCAGCGCGACCTGCCCGGGGCGCTTGTGCTTGGTCGACGGCGGGGACTTCGGGGCGCTCATGTGCGTGTCACTCCCATCAGGTCCGCGGCGCCGAGATCGAGCAGCTCGGCAGCGAGCCGGCGTCCCACCTCCGCGGCCTCGGACGTCGGACCGGTCGCCGAGAGGCGTACGGCATCTGTTCCGTCGGCGGCGGCCACCAGGCCGCGCAGGTAGAGCTCTGGCCCGGTGTCCCCCTCGGCGACCTCGGCCAGTCCTCCGATCGGTGCCGTGCAGCCACCTTCGAGGGCGGCCAGCAGTGCCCGCTCGGCAGCCACGGTCGTCCGGCTGCGCTCGTCGTCGAGGAACGCGAGCAGCGCCAGCAGCTCGACGTCGTCGGCGCGGCACTCGAGCGCGAGGGCACCCTGAGCCGGGGCCGGCAGCATGGTGAGCGGGTCGATCACCTCGGTGGCGTCGGGCAACCGGGAGAGGCGCACCAGCCCGGCCCGCGCCAGCACGACCGCGTCGAGCTCCCCGGACCGCACCTTGGCGATGCGGGTGTCGACGTTGCCGCGCACCGGTACGACGTCGAGTCCGAGGCCCAGGCCGAGCAGCTGGGCGGTACGGCGGGGTGAGCCCGTCCCGATCCTCGAACCCATGGGCAGCTCACCGAGGGTGAGACCGTCCCGCGCCACCAGGACGTCCCGTGGGTCCTCACGCACCGGGACGGCGGCGATGACCAGGCCCTCTGCCTCGGCGGTGGGCAGGTCCTTGTAGGAGTGGACCGCGAGGTCGACGTGCCCGGCCAGCAGTGCGTCTCGCAGCGCCGTCACGAAGACCCCCGTGCCGCCGATCTGGGAGATGGCGGCGCTCGAGGCGTCGCCGGCGGTGACCACGCTCACCAGCTCGACGGCCCGGCCGAGCCTGTCCCGCACCGACGCCGCCGTGCTGCCGGACTGCGCGAGAGCCAGCGCGCTTCCGCGCGTGCCGAGGCGCAGCGGTGACGTCCGTGAGGTCACGATCCGGCGCCCGGGGCGTCGATGTCGAGCACCGTGGCGACCGGACTGGCGGTGACCGCCGCCGGGGCAGCCCGGTCGAGACCGAACAGCTCGCGCAGGGCGTCGGCGTAGGAGAGGCCGGCGGGAGCGTCGGTCAGCTCCTTGACCCTGACCGTGGGGGTGTGGAGCAGGGTCGAGACGACCCGTCGGACCGCCGTCTGCACCTCGTTGCGGCTCAGCTCGTCAAGGCCTGGGAGCCGGGCCTCGAGCCGGGCGAGCTCTGCGGCGACGACCTGGTCGGCCCGGCTGCGCAGCGCGACCACCGTCGGGGCGACCCGGGCGGCGCGCTGCCAGGCGAGGAAGTCGCCGACCTCCTCGGTGACGATGGCCCGCACGGCTTCGACGTCGGCCCCCGCCTCGGTGGCGGCCAGCTGGTCCTGCAGCGACGCGAGGTCGACGAGAGTCACGCCGGGCAGCTCGCGCACGTCGGCGTCGATGTCTCGCGGCAGCGCGAGATCGAGGATCGCGAGTGGGCGGCCACCGCGCGCCGCGACCGCACGGGCGACGAGCTCGCGCTCGACGACGACCCCGGTCGCACCGGTGGACGAGACGACGACGTCGGCCTCGCTCAGCACCGCCTCGAGATCCTCGAGCCCGACGCCGACTCCGCCCAGTGTGTCGGCCAGGCGCTTGGCGTTCTCGGCCGTCCGGTTGGCTACGACGATCTCTCCCGCACCGGCCCGGCGCAGGACCGCACCGGCGAGCGCACCCATCGACCCGGCGCCGATCACGAGCACGCGGCGACCCTCGAGCGGTCCGACGGCCGCCACGGCTCGCTCGAGACCCACCGAGACCAGGGAGCGCCCCGCTCCGTCGATGCCGGTCTCGCTGTGGGCGCGCTTGCCGACCCGCAGGGCGCTCTGGAACAGCTCGTGCAGGGTGGGTCCGGCCGGCTCGTCCCGGACGGTCATGTAGGCACGCCGCAGCTGTCCGAGGATCTGCGACTCCCCGATGACCATCGAGTCGAGCCCGCAGGCGACCTCGAACAGGTGCAGGACCGCCGAGCCCTCCCAGTGCACGTAGAGGTGCCGCTTGAGCTCGTCGAGCGGAACCCCCGACAGCCGTGCCAGCAGGTCGCTGACCGCATCGACGCCGGCGTGGAAGCCCTCGGTGTCGGCGTAGACCTCGACCCTGTTGCAGGTCGACACCACGACCGCACCTCCGACCGGGCCGGCCGAGCGGAGCTCGCCCAGTGCGAGGTCGGCGGGACCGACACCGACCGTGACCTTCTCGAGCAGCGACACCGGTGCGCTGCGGTGGGAGATGCCGACGACCAGGACGCTCATGCTCGCGCCCCGGGCGCATCCTCGACCAAGCTCAACCCGGACCGGCGCTGCTGGTGGAAGCTGAGGATCTGCAGCTCGTGGGACAGGTCCACCTTGCGGACGTCGACGCCGGCTGGGACGCGCAGCAGGACGGGCGCGAAGTTCAGGATGCTCCGCACCCCGGCCGCGACCAGGCGGTCGCACACCCCCTGTGCCGCCGGTGCCGGTGTGGCGATGACGCCGATGCAGGGTCCGAAGGTGCGTACGGCGTCGTCGATCTCATCGACGTGACGGACCACCTGGTCCCCGATGCACTCGCCGATGCGTTCAGCGTCGAGGTCGAACAGCGCGGCCATGCTGAAGCCGCGGTCGTCGAAGCCGCCGTAGCCGGCGAGGGCGTGGCCGAGGTTGCCCACACCGACGAGCACGACCGGCCAGCGCTGCCCGAGGCCGAGCGCGTTGCTGATGTGGACGACCAGCTCCTGGACGTCGTAGCCCACCCCCCGGGTGCCGTAGGACCCCAGGTGGGAGAGGTCCTTGCGCAGCTTGGCCGAGCCGACGCCCGAGGCAGCGGCGAGGGCCTCGCTGCTGACCGTGGTGCGCCCGGAGTCGGCGAGGACGTGCAGCGATCGCAGGTAGACCGGCAGCCGGGCGACGGTTGCCTCGGGGACGGCGGCGCGCGTGCGGGCCGAGGCGTCGGACGCCCGGCACTCGTCGGTCACTGCTGGCTCCTGCCGCGCGCATCCAGACCCTGTCGAGGTACGAGCCTCGACGCTCAGGTTACGCGCTTGTGAAGGAACTCACGAAGTCGGTGAGCAGGCTCACACCAGGCTCACCTGAGGTGCAGCGCCCGTCGAAGAGCCGGCTCGTCGACCCACCAGCGGCACAGCTCGACGTCGTCGAGCAGCACGACCGGCACGTGGTCGGACCACCTCGTACGGAGCTCGGGGTCGACGTCCACGGGGGTGAGGGTGAATGCGACACCGGCTTCTGCGGCGAGCCGCGCGACCACCGGCTCGGCCTGCTCGCACAGGTGGCAGCCCTGCCGGGTGACCAGGACGACCGAGGACGGCTTGACGGGACGGCGCCCGGCCCGGGAAGGCAGCCGTCGCACCCTCAGGCCGACATCTCTCGCAGCTGCCCCTTGCTGACCTTGCCCGTGGCGCCGTGGGGGAGCTCGGACACGAACGACACGGCGGTCGGGCACTTGAACCGGGCGAGCGAGCGAGCGCTGTGGGCGATGACCTCGTCGGCCGACAGGCTGGACCCCGGGACGAGCACGACCAGGGCCTTGACCGACTCCCCGGTGTAGGGGTGCGGGATGCCGATGACCGCCACCTCCTGCACCTCGGGGTGCGCGAGCAGGACGTCCTCGACCTCGCGCGGGTAGACGTTGAAGCCGCTGACCAGCACCATCTCCCGGCGCCGGTCGACCAGATGGAGGTCGCCGTCCGGGTCGACGTAGGCCACGTCCCCTGTCGCGAACCAGCCGTCGGCGTCCGGTCCCCCGCTGGCGTCAGGCCAGTAGCCCAGGAAGACGTTGGCCCCGCGCACGGACACCTCGCCGGGGTCCCCCTCCTCGACCAGCCGCCCCTGCTCGTCGACGAGCCGGAGCTCGACGCCGGGGACGGGTCGCCCGATCGAGTCCGGCTTGGCCGCCTCGCTCATGAGCGTCGAGGTGAGGACGGGGGCTGTCTCGGTCAGGCCGTAGCCCTCGAACACGTGGTGGCCCGTGACGTCCAGCATCCGCTGGAGCACGGCAGCTGGCAGCGGCGCCGCGCCGGACAGCGCGAGGCGTACGGAGGTGAAGGCGTCCTCGACGTCGGACAACATCGACCAGGCGACGTACATCGGCGGTGCGCCGACGATGTTGGTCACTGCGTGCCGGCGGATCTCGGCCAAGGTCTCGACGGGGTCGAAGCGCTCGACGAGCAGACCCGTCGCGCCCTTGGCGGCGACGGCGCCCAGGCCCGCGGACAGCCCGTAGACGTGGAACAGCGGCAGCACCAGCAGGACCACGTCGTCAGGTGCCACGACCTGTGGCTCGATCTGCGCGGTCTGCGCGAGGTTCGCCAGGAGGGCGCGGTGCGGCAGCATGGCCCCCTTCGGGCGTCCGCTCGTGCCAGAGGTGTACAGCAGGACCGCGAGATCCTCGCCGCCCGCGCGGGAGTCGACCCGGCCCGCCGGCCGCCCTCGTTCGAGCAGGCCCTCCCAGCTGGATCCCTGGCCGCTCGTCGAGGCGACCACCAGGACGTGCTCGAGGGAGTCGATCTCGCGCGCGAGCCCCTCAGCGGTCGACGCACCAGCCCGAGTCGTGACGAGGCCGCGTGCACCGCTGTCGGACAGGGCGTGCCGCAGCTCGTCGGCGGTGTAGCCGGTGTTGAGCGGGACGGCGACCAGTCCGGCCCGCAGGGCCCCGAAGTAGACGGCCGGGAAGTCGGGGGTGTTGGCCAGCGAGATGCCCAGCCGGTCGCCCTGCTCGAGCCCGAGGTCGAGCAGACCGGCCGCAGCGGCGTCTACCAGGCCGTCGAGCTCGGCCCAGGTCACCACGGTGTCGCGGAACAGCAGGGCCGGCTTGTCCGGGTGCTCGGCGGCGCGGCGGACCAGATCGGAGAGGTTCCCCAGGGGCAGGGACGTCGTCACGGCGGCTGACCTCCGGTCGAGGGCGGGCGCGAGGTGGCGCCTCGTGGCCGAGTGTTCCACAGTTGCAAGCACTCGCAGGACGGTTCGGACGCGCCTCGGGGGCCGGGCCTCTCCCGCTCCGGACACGGACCGTGACCGTGAGGGTCGTCCACCCCGCAGCGGGGAAGGACCGGGGGGACCGTGACAGACACCACATACTCTGTAGTAACCGGACGACAATCTCTGTAGCAACCGGACAGTGCTCACCCGCCTCCGAGAGGCGTCCGACTCGCCGACAGGAGACCTCGTGACCCGCGCCCCGCGAGTCGTCCTGATCCGCGCACGGGTCGCGGCGTGAGTAGCCACTCCGCCTTCACGGCTGGCCGGGCCGTCTCGGTGCCGGTACCGGCTGTCGCCGGCGACGATGAGCCAGCACTCGTGCGCGCCCTGCCGGGCGACGAGCACCCTCCCGCCGAGGGGGACAGCGCCATCACCCTGGCCTTGGTCCACCGGGCCCAGGCCGGCGACGCCGACGCCTTCGGCGAGCTCTACGACCGCTACGTCGACCTCGTCTACCGCTACGTCTACTACCGGGTCGGGTCCGCCCAGGTGGCGGAGGACCTGACCAGCGAGGCATTCCTGCGGGCCCTTCGACGGATCACGAGCTTCACCTGGCAGGGCAGGGACGTCGGGGCCTGGTTCGTGACCATCGCCCGCAACCTGATCGCCGACCACTACAAGAGCAGCCGTCAGCGCCTGGAGACCACGACCGAGGACGTCACCTCGGTGGCCGGCGCACCTCGACTCGTCGAGGACGGGCCAGAGCACGCCGTGCTCGAAGCCATGCAGAACAAGGTCCTCCTCCAAGCCGTGCAGAAGCTCGGCACCGAGCAGCAGGAGTGCATCGTCCTGCGCTTCCTGCAGGGCCTTTCGGTGGCCGAGACCGCCCAGGCCATGGGCAAGAACGACGGCGCGATCAAGGCCCTGCAGTACCGCGCGATCCGCTCTCTGGGACGGCTGCTGCCAGAAGGCGTCGAGTTGTGAACGGCCCCCGGTCACCAGAGGGTCACGATCCGGCGACGGGGAGCGTCACCTCCAGTGACACCTGCTCGTTGGACCGAGCAGCCGCCGGTGCCGTACGCCGTTCCCGGCTAGGACAGGGGGCTCGGTCGTGGACCCGCTGACCCGCCTGCGCCCAGAGCGCCGTACCACCGTGGACCAGTTCGCCGGTCTCGTCGACCGCCCCTCCCACCGCCGCGCGGAGGACACCTCGAGCCCGACTGCCACCGTCGAGCCGCTCGCGGACCTGATCCGCTTGACCGAGCGCCTCACCGAGGTCGGTCGCACCACCGAGCCCGTCGCCGCCCCGTCTGCGGAGTTCCGCGGAGCGCTCCGGACCCGGCTGCTCGCCGTCGCAGCCGTCCAGGGGGTCGGCAGGGCGACAACGACGCCGCCGGCCGTGCCGGGGACCTCCCCGCAGAGCGCGTCGTGGCGCACCAGTCGACGGGGCCAGCGGACCCTCGGGGTCGTCGCCGGCTCCCTCGCCTCGCTCGTCGCCGTCGGCGGTGTGGCAGCCGCCGGAGCCCAGTCCCTGCCCGGTGACCCCTTCTACGGCGTCAAGCGCACCGCCGAGGCAGTCCAGCTGGCGACGAGCAGCAGCGACCTTGCGAAGGGGCAGCGGCACCTGCAGTTCGCCGAGAACCGGTTGGACGAGGTGCAGGAGCTGTCCCGCCAGCAGACCGGGACGTCTGGGGATCCCGACCTCGATCGACGGATCACCCTCGGGTTCGACGACATGGACGCCGAGGTGCGCGAGGGCACCGACCTGCTCACCAGCGCCTTCCGCCGAGCGCAGGGCCGGGGGCGGACCGCCGAGGAGCAAGCCCCGTTGCGAGCGCTGTCCCGCTTCGCCGCCGCGAACAGCGTGACGCTGCAACGCCTGATCGACCAGCTGCCCCCGACGAGCCGAGCCCGGGCGGCCGCGTCGCTGGCCCTGGTGGCCGGCGTCGGCGCCGACGCCGAGGAGCTCCTCCGGCTCGGGACCTGCGGTCCCGCCTGCCGAGCGGCAGCCCCGAGCCCTGGTGGCGCCGCCGCTGGGCCGTGCGACTGCGCGACGAGCAGCGAGCCCGGCGCCGGCGTCGGCGTCGACGGCGCTCCCGACGGGACGGCGCCGGCCGGTCCAGGTGCTCCTGACCCCGGCGCGCCGGGCCCCGCGCTGACCGATCCCGTCACCGGGCCCGGCTCCGGTTCTGGCGCTGCCGACCCGGGCGCGCCCGCACAGTCGCCGGCAGCCCCCGGGACCCCGCCTGGGGGGACGCTGCCTGGAGGGACCCCGCCTGGAGGGACGCTGCCTGGAGGGACGCTGCCTGGGGGGACGCTGCCTGGAGGGACCCCGCCGGGAGGGACGCTGCCTGGGGGGACGCTGCCTGGAGGGACCCCGCCGGCGTCTGGTGGCGGGCCTGTCCTGCCGGTGCCCCTTCCCGGCGTGCCGGTGCTCCCACCCGGCCCTGGCCCGACCGGGAGCACCCCCCCGACGCTGGCACCGACGCAGCCGGTGGAGCTACCGACCCTGGCGCCCCCGCCCCTGCCGGTCCCCCTGCCCAGCGAGCTCGCACCTGGTGGCATCCCCCTTCCCCGCTGACGTTCGCGTCGGACCCGTGCTGGCCGTCCGTCACCCGTCCGGGCGACGCTCGTTGACCGACCCGGGCGGCCGACCGGCTGCCTCGAACGACCGGCCCCCTCGGAGGACTCATGCTCGGCCTGGCTCTCGTCCCACGCCGAGCCGCGCGCCGCCGGGTCCAGGGTCCGGTCCTGCTGGCCACTGCCTGCGTCCTCGCCCTCTCGGGTGGTCAGCAGGCGCAGGCCCAGGCCGTCCAGGGCGACGTGGCCGGAGCCACCGCAGCGACTGCCCTGACCGTGACGGTGAACCTGCCGGGGGGCCAGGCCAACCGGCTGGTCCTGACGCTCGACCCGGTCACCGGCAGCGCGAGCCGGGTCGCCACCACGACAGCTGCGGTCGGACGCTCCGAGGTCCTGGCCGGCACCGTCGGGACGCAGGCGATGGGCACCGGCGCCTCTGTCGCCAAGCTCCCTGCGCCGCTCACCGCCACCACCGACCCAGCGGGGGCGTTCAACCAGGGCCTGGCTGCGTCGCCGCTCGCCAACCTCCTGACCGTCCGGCTCCTGACGTCCACGGCGACGGTCACGGCGGCGCCGTCCAGCAGCTCCGAGGCGGCGGTCGCCGGTCTCGGCGTCGGACTCCCCGACGCGGTGGCCGACGGCCTGGCTCCCCTGCTCGACCCGCTCGCCGCCGGGGTGAACGATCTGCTCCGCACGCTGTCGGTGCAGTCGGGCATGCCGGTCACCGCCCTGTGCGCCGGCCTCCCCCAAGCCGTGACCCAGCTGACCACGGTCACCACCGCGCTCGAGCCGGCGCTGGCTGCCCTGCCCGTCCGCGTCGACGTTGCTCAGGTCCTCGACCAGACGGTGCTCGGCGCGGTCTGCAGCCTGCCCGCCGTCCTGGACGGCCTGCGTGCCTCGCTGCGCACGGCCCTGGCGACCCTGACCGGCCCCAGCGGCGTGCTCGGGACCGGCCTGATCAGCAGCAACCAGTCGGTGACCACCTCACTCGACGGGGTCACTGCCCGGGCGACGGCGTCCATCGCCGGGCTGACCCTGCTCGGGCAGCAGGCCCTCATCGGCGGCGAGGTCCTGCGCACCTCGTCGACCGCCAAGGCCACGGGGAGGCCCGGGACCTCAGACGCGACGCTCGAGTCGTCGATCGGCACGCTGGCCGCGGGCACGATCGACCCCTTCACCGAGCTCCGGGCGACGATCGGCGGACTCCGCGGACGCCTCGGTGAAGGCACCCTCCCCCCGGAGTTCGACAGCCTGCTGACCGACGTGGTCGGCCAGCTCAACGGTGCCCTCGCCCCGCTCAGCATCACCCTGGTGACCTCCGACGCCACCCCGCAGGCAACGCCGCTGACCGCCTGCCCGACGGCGCTGGACGGTCGGCAGACCGGCACCTTCAAGGCCCCGGACGGCAATTGCGCGGCGGCAGCGACCAGGGGCGTCGGAGTGAGCGTGACGCTTCCCCCGCAGCTGGCCACCGCCCTGAGCATCGGCGGCCCCCTCGTGGAGCTGCAGCTGGTCCCGACTGCCGCGGTCGCGCGTACGCAGGCCGCGCCGCCCTCCGCTCTGCCGCCCTCCGCTCTGCCGTTCGTCGCTGACGAGCTGCCCCGCACGGGATCGGACGGGACTCTGCTCGGCGGGCTGGGTCTGGCGCTGCTGACCGGTGCCGCCGTTCTGCGCCGCCGCTGGAGGGCGAGCCCGGCCGGCTGAGAGTCGCAGCGGTCTAGTGTCAGCCTGACCAGCCCGACCGCCTGGGCCCGACCGCGCCGAGCCCGACCTGGAGGACGACGTGCCGAGCCCGTTCCGCATCCCTCGTCGGCCGCGCACCGAGAACGCCAGCGTCCGGGCCGTGCTCGCCGGGGCTGCGTCGGCCGCTGCTGCGGAGGTCGAGAGCGAGCTGTCGGTCCCGCCGGACCCGACGGCTGCCGCCTTCTTCGACGTGGACAACACGATGATCCGCGGCGCGTCGATCTACTTCTTCGGCAAGGGCATGGCCGGGCGCGGGTTGATCACGACCAAGGACCTCCTCCGCTTCGGCTGGCAGCAGCTCGCCTTCCGCGTCCAGGGCACCGAGAACCTCGAGACCGTGGCCGAGGCACGAGACAAGGCGCTGGGCCTGGTCGCCGGCAAGTCCGTCGGCGAGATCGTTGCCTACGGCGAGGAGATCTACGACGAGCTCATGGAACGCCGGATCTGGAGCGGCACCCGGGCGCTCGCCCAGCAGCACCTCGACGCCGGCCAGCGGGTGTGGCTCGTGACCGCGACCCCGGTCGAGCTCGCCCGGATCATCGCGGCCCGACTCGGCCTGACGGGCGCCCTCGGGACCATCAGCGAGGTCGAGGACGGCCTCTACACCGGACGCCTGGTCGGGGAGCCCCTGCACGGACCGGCCAAGGCCGAGGCCGTGCGCGCCCTCGCTGAGCGCGAGGGGCTCGACCTGTCCCGGTGCACGGCCTACAGCGACTCCTCCAACGACGTGCCGATGCTCTCGTCGGTCGGCCACGCCGTCGCGGTCAACCCCGACGCCAAGCTGCGCGCCGAGGCGCGGGCCCGTGGGTGGGCCGTCCGCGACTTCCGCACCGGACGCAAGGCGGCCAAGGTGGGTGTTCCGGCGGCCGCCGGGGCGGGCGCGCTGGCCGGCGGGGTCGTCGCCGGTCTCGCCGTGCGCCGGCGGCGCAGCAGCAGCCCGGGCCGCCTCGGGACCGCGATCCGCGCGCTCGGCTGATCCCGACCGATCCCGCCGGACGACCAGAGGTCGACTGATCAGGGTCAGCCGATCCGAGCCTGACCGATCAGGCCCACCCGGTCAGAAGAAGACGCTGCGCCGCTGCATCAGCAGGGTGTAGAGCGTGGACTGGATCGTCTCGCGCACTTGGTCGGTGAGGTTGAAGACCAGCATCGGGTCGTCGGCCGCGACCGCTCCCCCGAGTGACTCCGTCTCGATCGGCTCACCGAACTCGATGATCCACTTGGAGGGCAGGGGTACCAGGCCGAGGGGGCCGAGCAGGGGGAAGGTCGGGGTGATCGGCAGGTAGGGCAGGCCGAGCAGCCGGGCGATCGGCGCGGCGTTCGCAAGGATCGGGTAGGTCTCCTCGGCCCCGACGATCGAGACCGGGATGATCGGAGCGCCGGTGCGCAGGGCCGCCGACACGAACCCGCCTCGCCCGAAGCGCTGCAGCTTGTAGCGCTCGCTGAACGGCTTGCCGATCCCCTTGAACCCCTCGGGGAAGACGCCGACCAGCTCGCCTCCTGACAGCAGCCGCTCGGCGTCGGCGTTGCACGCGAGGGTGTTCCCGCCCTTGCGCGCGAGCGGCGCGAGGACCGGGAGCTGGAAGACGAGGTCAGCAGCGAGCAGGCGCAGGTGCCGGTGCGCCGGGTGATGGTCGAGCAGGGCGAGGCTCGTCATGATCGCGTCGATCGGCAGCGTGCCGGAGTGGTTGGCGACGAGCAGCGCAGCGCCCTCGGTCGGCACGTTGTCGAGTCCGCGCGTCTCGACGCGGAACCACTTCTCGTACAAGGGGCGCAGCGGCGGCAGGAGCACGTGCTCGGTGAGTTCGGCGTCGAACCCGAAGTCGTCGATCGGGTAGTCACCGGTGAGCCGTCGACGCAGGAACGCCAACCCGCCGGCGATCGCCCGGTCCCGGCTCGACTGCGCGGGGGCCGGCGCAGGCTCGGCGGCCGGCTCGGCGGTCGGCCGCCCGAGCCGGGCCGCGTCGAGCGGGATGACGTTCCCCATGTCGGCCTCAGGCACCACGCACTCCCTGTCCGGACGGGTCGGGAGACCGGGGCCCCTGGGTGGGGGACCCCGCGGAGGTGGACCCCGCGGAAGGTGACGAGGTGATGAGCGACAGGATCCGGTGCTCCGCAGCGGAGGCGGTCGCCCCCACCGCGCGGCTTCCCGGGTGCGCGCTGACGAAGTCGTCGAAGGCCTCGCGGGTCGGCCGCGGCGACCAGTCGAGGGCCCGCCGGAGCGCCGAGGTGTCGACGACGCGACCGTGCTCGAGGAAGCGCAGCTGCTCGGACGAGAAGTCGACCAGACGAGCTGCCCGCACGGCCCGGGCGACCAGCGAGGCGGCAGGGGAGGGCACGGGGATGGAGGCTCGACCCAGCTTGCGCAGCGCCTGGGACAGCAGCAGGATCCCTGCTCCGCCGACGTTGTAGATGCCCGGGTGGTCGGCCGCCACCACCCGTCGCAGGACCTCGATGCCGTCGTCCTCGTGGCAGAGCTGCAGGCGGGGGTCGAAGCCGAGCACGGTGGGCACGACCGGCAACGACAGCAGACGGGTCAGCGGCGACTCGATCGAGGGGCCGATGAAGTTGGTGAAGCGGAGCAGCGTGAGCGTCACGTCAGGGCGGCGTCGGCCGAACCCGCGCACGTAGCCCTCGACCTCGACGGCGTCCTTGGCGTAGCCGGCCTTCGGCACTGACCGCGGCTCGAGGTCCTCGGTGAACAGCGCCGGGTCCCGGGGGCTCGACCCGTAGACCGCCGTCGTGGACTTCACGACGAGCTTGCTCATGCTGGGAGCCTTCTGGCACGCAGCGAGCAGCTGCATCGTGCCGATGACGTTGACCTCCTTCATCGCGGTGCGTCCGCCTGCGCCGTGCGGGGTGGCGAGGACGTTCATGTGGACGACGGTGTCCACCTCGGACTGCGCGATGACCTTGGCGATCAGCGGGTTGCGGATGTCGGCTCGCACGAACTCGGTCCGGCCGAGCGCAGTGGCCTGGTCCTTGCGTGGCACGACCGTGTCGACGCCGATCACCCGCTCGATCGAGGGTTCGGCAGCGAGCTCCGAGGCGAGGCGGCTGCCCAGGTAGCGACTCACACCGGTGACGAGCACGACGCGGGGACTCACGCGCGCCAGTCTAGAGGCGTGCGTGCGCAATCGGGACCGTCCAGGCGATGCCGGTCCGGGTCCGGACTTCAACGCAGGGTGTACGACGGCTCCGGGGGCAGGGTGACCGGCCCCCTGGGGGTGCTCGTGCTGCGCGAGATGACCAGCGGCTCGCCGCGTCCCGCCCGCAACCGGGTTGCGGCGCTGCCGGAGTTGACGGCGATGGTCACGGTGCGGAAGGAGTCTTCGCACACCGCGAGCCGACCTCGGTCGACCTCGCCGTAGGTGAGCAGGAAGGGCACGACCAGGCTCTTGCCGCTGCAGCGCAGCTCGACGTCGTCCCCGATCGAGATCCCGGCCTGCTCGAGGTGGGCTCGCTGCAGGTTGAGGGTGAGGTTGCCGAAGTGGTCGACCTGCACGACCTCGCCGTGCACGTGGTCGGACTCCACCGTGGGCTGACGGACCTCGATCCGCTCGACCTCATCGACGCTCAGCTCCGTGCCGACCTGGTCGATCGGGAGGCCGGCGGCTAGCCGGGCAGCTACCGGGGAGAACACGTCGCGGCCGCGGAAGGTCCGGGCCGGCGTGCCCGCCCACAGCTCCGGGTTGTCGATCACGTGGGCGCTGACCGGCCCACCTGCGACGTCCCACGCCTGGGACGTCAGGCCGTTGTCGGGCGCGACGAAGGTCGAGCCGTCAGCGGTGCGGATGGCCACCCCCCGCGCCGGCTTGGCCCGGAAGGGGTCGACAAGGGCGAGGTGCACCGCCGGCACCGGCAGGTAAGGGATGGCGCTGGCGAGGACGGCGCCGCCCTGTTCGATGTCCTGCGGGGCGACCAGGTGCAGGACGTCGATGACGCGCACCTCCGGAGCGGTGCGAGCGATCACGCCCTTGCAGACGCCGAGGAAGGCGTCCTCGAAGCCGTAGTCGGACAGGAAGGTGAGCCAGTGCTGCGCCACGAGTCCTCCGCGTTGAGGTGACCCCGGCCGGTCCGGCCGGAGGCAAGCGGCAGGCTACTTCTTGTTGCGACGCTGGACGCGGGTCTTCTTCAGCAGCTTGCGGTGCTTCTTCTTGGCCATCCGCTTGCGGCGCTTCTTGATGACGGAACCCACGTGTGGACCTCTGCTCGGTTCTGGAGACGGAAGGCGTCAGGCTACCTGTCGCCCGGCTCGTCCCGATCAGCCGGTCCAAAGTCAACCGGTGGAGCCGAACCCCACCTGGAGGTAGTCGTGCACGGCCCGCTCGGGCACGCGGAACGACCGGCCGACGCGCACCGAGGACAGCTCGCCGCTGTGGACCAGCCGGTAGACGGTCATCTTGGACACCCGCATGACAGCAGCCACTTCGGCCACGGTCAGGAACTTCATCTCGGACAAGCTGGACATGGTTCCGTCACCGCCATCTTCACGCGTCCTGGTCATCGGCTTCCCCACCGACGGCATCTGCACGCGCGTGTTGCGTGAGAATAGCGGGACAGGAGTGATCCGCACAGCGGCCGTTCGGGTCAACGCCGAATCTCGAGCATCTCGCCCGATAGGCCCACCTTCCAGATGATCTGGGTCAGCTGATCTGGTCAGGCGATCTGCGAGGTGCTGTGCACCTGGCCAGCGGTCGGCCAACAGCTCAGGAAGGCCGAGACCGGGTCGTACAGGTGCGGCTGCACGTTGTCGTCGAGCGGCACCGTGACGATCGGCTTGCCCTCGGACTCGGCCACGAACAGGGCCGGGTCGTTGCTGTCGGCGAACGCGAGCGTGTCGATCCCCACCTCGGCCGCGGCACCGGCCCAGCCGTGATCGGCGACCACGAGGTCCGGCGGCCGGGCCAGGGCTTCGAGCAGCGCCCGCATCGGTTCGGGCGAGTGGGTGTGGAGCAGCTCGCCGCCGGAGGCGAGGACGTGGACGCCGTTGACGGTCCTGATGTGGCGTGGCCGCGAGCGGCCCGTGGGGGACGGCCGCGAGCGGCCCGTGCGGGACGGCCTGGAGCGGCCCCAGGACGACCGGCCACCGTCGTCGTCCCACGGCCAGGTCCAGTCGAGGTGCGGGAGCAGCACCGTCGCACCACCGGCGCGCAAGGCTGCCACGACCTGGAGGTGGATCGCCAGGACGCCGGTGGGGTGGCCGGTCGCAACCAGCACCCGTTGGCCGCGGGCGGCGGCCGTGGCCAGCCGGGTGCGCCACCGCTCCAGCTGGTCCAGCGTGAGGTCAGGGTCGATCGTGTCGGGTCCTTCGACGTACTCCGGATCGGCGACCAGTCCGGCGCGCTCGATCATGACTGCGACGACCTCTGCCGGGGTCCACGCCCGCCGGGGTACGAGGCCGAAGGCGTAGTGCTCTCGCCCCTCGGCCATGCGCCCGGCGTTGCGCAGGTTCTCCTCGCGGGGGGTGGCGATGTCCCCGGCGATGCGGCTCGCGACCAGGTGGGCGCGCAGGGCGGCCCGGTGGTCCCCGCCGGTCATCCCTGCGCAGCCATCGGGTCGAGGCCGAGGTGCGGGAAGGCCGCCTCGCGCGTCTGCGTCACGGCGACGTCGGCCGCGTCGTCCGGATCCCCGGTCCCGCCCTCCCACGGCACGAACGTCGGGTCGCGCCCGTCGGTCAGCGACGTGGGTGCGAGCTCCTCGCCGCGGCGCATGGCCAGGTCACGCCAGTCCCCGGGGGTCGCCCCGTCGAGCGGCGCACCGGTGACCTCGGCGAGCAGGTGCGTCCACGCCCGCGGCACGACCTGCACCGGTTCGTAGCCCCCGCCGCCGACCGCGACCCAGCGGCCGTCGCACAGCTCGTGCGCCAGCTGGTGCAGGGCGCGGTAGGCGACGCGCTGCCCGTCGATGCTCATCATCAGGTGGGCCAGCGGGTCGAGGGTGTGGGTGTCGCACCCGTGCTGGGTGATCATGATCTCGGGCCGGAACGCCCGGAGCGCAGGCGGTACGACCGCGTCGAAGGCGCGCAGCCAGCCTGCGTCGCCGGTCCCCATCGGCAGGGCGACGTTGACGTTGGCGCCGACGCCCTCGCCCGCCCCGACCTGGTCGGCCCAGCCGGTGCCCGGGAACAGGGTCCGGCCGCTCTCGTGGATCGAGACGGTGAGCACGCGCGGGTCGTCGTAGAAGGCCGCCTCGACGCCGTCGCCGTGGTGCACGTCGACGTCGACGTAGGCGATCCGGGTGGCGCCCTGCGCGAGCAACCAGGCGATCGCGACCGCCGGGTCGTCGTAGACGCAGAACCCCGAGGCGCGATCTCGCATGGCGTGGTGCAGGCCGCCCGAGATGTTGACCGCGTGCTGAGCACCGCCCTTGGCCGGTCCGTCCCACACGGCGCGGGCGGCGTCGACGGTCGCGCCGGTCACCAGCGCCGCCGCCTCGTGCATGCGCGGGAAGATCGGCACGTCCCCGGTGCCGAGGCCGTACTTCAGCGACAACCGACCCATCAGGTCGTCGGGCGCCCGCTTCACCGACGCGACGTACATCGGGTCGTGGACCAGCTGCAGGACGTCGTCCGGTGCGCTGACCGGAGCCCGCACGGTGACGCCGGGCCGGGCGAGCACGCCGAGCTGCCCGGCGAGCGCCATGGTCAGCTCGAGCCGCAACGGTCGCAGCGGGTGGGACGGACCGAAGTCGTAGTCGGTGAAGACCTCGTCCCAGATGACCAGCGTGGTGTCACTCATGCGCTCTCACTCACTCCGTTCTCAGGGCCACGACCGGGTCGAGCTGGCCGGCACGACGAGCGGGTACGACGCCGAAGAAGATCCCGACGGCCGCGCTGACGGTGAACGCCAGCGCCGGCGACCACCAGGTCACGACCGCCGGCAGCTGGTCGAACGCCGCCGACAGTCCCAACGACCCACCTACCCCGAGGGCGATGCCGAGGATCCCGCCGATGGTCGTGAGCAGCACGGCTTCGAGCAGGAACTGCAGCGTGATGTCGCGGGTGCGGGCTCCGACCGCCTTGCGCAGGCCGATCTCGCGGGTCCGCTCCCGCACGCTGACCAGCATGATGTTGCTGACCCCGACTCCTCCGACCAGCAGGCTGATCGCAGCGATCGCGGCCAGCACGGTCGTGAGCAGCCCGAGGATGCGGCCGACGGTCCCGAGGATCTGGTCCTGGGTGACGGCGCTGAACTCCTCATCCGGGTAGCGCTCGGCGAGGACGGCGAGCGAGGTCCGGCGTACGTCCTCGATCTCGTCGGTGGACGGCGCCTTGAGCGCGAAGGCGTCGACCCGGTCGTCGCCGAACAGCCGTTGGGCCGCCGTCACCGGGATGTGGACCTCGCTGTCGCGGTCGGTGCCCAGGCTCGATCCGACCGTCTCGAAGACGCCGATCACCCGGAAGCGCACCCCGCCGACCGAGATGCTGCGACCGAGGGGGTCGGAGCCGTCGAACAGGGTCTTGGCCAGGCCCGCCCCGACGACGGCGACCCTGCGGCGCGTGTCGACGTCGCTCTGCCGGAGGTACTGCCCCCGGGCGACCGGCCGGACGAACACCTCGGGGACGGCAGGGTTGGTCCCGTTCACGGTGGCGAAGGCGGTGCGGCTGCCGAACCGCACGGTCTCGCCGCTCGCCAGGCTGACCGCGACCTGGCCGGGCTGCCCGATGGCGCGTCCGATCCGGTCGGCGTCCCCCAGCTCCAGCCGGCTCTTGGTCGGCGCCGAGCCGAACTCGAGCTTGCCCGGGACGATGATGACCAGGTTGGCGCCCAGGCCGTTGACCTGCTCCTCGACCTCCTGCTTCGCGCCGGTGCCGATCGCCACGAGCACCACGACGGCGGCCACGCCGATGATGACGCCGAGCATGGTCAGCAGGCTGCGCAGGCGGTTGGCCTTCAGCGCCGTCACCGCTACGCGCCAGGCCTCGGCGAACCTCACGGAGCGCCTCCGGGAGAGCGCGCCGGCTCGGGCTCGAGCAGCCCGTCCCGCACCCGGATCGACCGGCGGGCTCGAGCGGCGACCTCGAGGTCGTGGGTGACGAGGACGACGGCGACCCCCTGCTCGTGGTTGAGCTCCTCGAGCAGCGCCATCACCTCGTCGCCGGTGCGGGTGTCGAGGTTGCCGGTCGGCTCGTCGGCCAGCAGCACCTGGGGGTCGCCGACGAGCGCCCGGGCGATCGCCACCCGCTGCTGCTCGCCGCCGGACAGCTGACCCGGGCGGTGGTCGAGCCGGTGGCCCATGCCGACCCGGTCGAGCGCCTCGCGGGCGCGCCGTCGCCGCTCCGCTCGGCGCAGACCTCGGTAGACCAGCGGCATCGCGACGTTGTCCACCGCACTGGTGCGCCCCAGCAGCTGGAAGGCCTGGAAGACGAAGCCGATCGTCGCGTTGCGCACCTCGGCGAGCTCGTCCGCCGACAGCTCGGCGATGTCGCGGCCACCCACCCGGAGCACCCCGGTCGTCGGTCGGTCGAGCCCGCCCAGCAAGTGCATCAGGGTCGACTTGCCCGAGCCCGACGGCCCGACGACAGCGGCGTAGTCGCCCCGCTCGATCGTGACCGAGACGCCCTTGAGCGCCTCGACCGTGACACCGTCGAGCTGGTAGGACCGGGTGACGTCGACGGCCTCCAGCGCCGCGGTCATGTGCGTACGGCCTGCCCGTCCTTCAGCCGGTCGGCATCGCGGACGACCACCTGCACGCCGGGCTCGAGGCCGCCCGTGACCTCGACCAGCTCCTCCCCGAAGGCGCCGAGCTGCACCTCGCGGCGCACCACCTTGGAGCCCTCGAGGACGAAGACGGCGTCGCGCCCGGCGTCGCGCACGACAGCAGCGGCCGGCACCGCGACGGCGTCGACGGCCGTACGCACCTGGAGGTCGACCACAGCGCTCATCCCGGGCCGCGGCTGCGGCGCGGGCCCCTCGGCTGCGGTCGTGCCGTTCGCGAGGGCGAGCCGCACCCGGTAGGACACCCCGCCGCGGGCCGAGGTCGTCGGCACCAGGTCGACCGCCGTGACGGTGGCCGGGTAGGTCGCGTCGGGGACCGCGTCGACCTCGACGACCGCGGGTGTGCCTGCCTTCACCAGCAGCACGTCGGTCTCGTCCACCTCAGCGTCGACGGTCAGACCGGCCAGGTCGGTGACCGTCAGCAGTGGCGCGCCGGAACGCACCTGCGCCCCGGCCGCCAAGCCGCCCGAGGTGGTCGTCGTCGGGCCGGCCGGTCCTGCCGCCCCGCCCCCGAGGGCCGCTGCCGCTGGGCCCTGAACCGCCTCGGGGAGTCCCTCGAGCAGGCCCGAGAGGTCACCACCGGCGGGAGCGGCCGGGGCGGCACCGGCGCCCAGGGTCACGACCCCGGCAATCGGTGCGCGGACCGTCAGCGCCTCGATCGTCTTGCGGGCCGCGTCGACCGCAGCGCCGGCCTGCAACCGCTGGCCACCCGTCGCTGCCGACAGGGCGCTCCCGACGCCCGACGCGCTGGCCCCGAGCTGCCGCAGGGACGCCCGGGCTGCTGCGCTGGCCGCCGCTTGCCGCCGCTCGGCCTCGACCAGCCGCTGCTCGGCCTGGGCACGCAGGGCAGCGTCCGGGATCTGCGCCGCAGCCTCGCGACCGGCGGCGATCGAGGCGGCGGCAGCCGCGTCGACCTGGTCCTGCAGGGGGCTGAGGTCGGCCCGGGGCGCCGCGACCGCTGTGCGTCCCGCGGTCCGCTGGGCCTCGAGTGCCTGCCGCAGGGCCTCGTCGGCACTGGGGCTCGCCAGTCGGACCAGCTCGGCCCCGGCCTCGACCTGGGCGCCGTCCGCCACCAGCACCTCGGTGACGACCGCATCGGCAGGGGCCGTCAGCGCAGCGGTCGCGCGGGCCGAGACGGTGCCCGGCGCGTCCACGACCTCGCCGACCGTCGCCCGACCCACCGGCGCGACCTCGACCCTCGGGTCCTTCTCGCCGCTGCAGCCCGCGAGCAGTGCCGCCGGCAGCAGGACAGCCGCGAGCAGGAGCGGGGGGCGCTTCACTGCCACAGCGTACGGAGCAACGCCGTGCTGCGCCCACCAGGAGACTGGCCGGCCTCGCCTCGCTACGTCTGATCCACGGTGGCGTAGGCCGCCCCGTTGGATCAGACGCAAGCCCCCAGGGCCTGAGCCGCTCGGCTCAGCTCCCGGCGGCCAGCTCCCGCGACCGGTCGCGCGCAGCCTCGATCGCCGCGAGCATCGCCGCGCGTACGCCGTGGTCCTCCATGGTGCGGATCGCCGCGATGGTCGTGCCGCCCGGCGACGTGACCGCCTCGCGGAGCAGGACCGGGTGCTCGCCGGACTCGCGCAGCATGCGGGCGGAGCCGACGGCGGTCTGGACGATCAGCTCGGCGGCGACGGCCCGGGGCAGGCCGAGCAGGATGCCCGCGTCGATCATCGCCTCGACGAGGAAGAAGAAGTAGGCCGGACCGCTGCCGGACAGGGCGGTCACGGCGTCCTGCTGCGACTCGGGGACGCGCACCACCTTCCCGACCGGCGACAGCAGGTCCTCGACGAGCTGCAGGTGCTCGGGCCCGGCGTGCGACCCGGCGGAGATGGCCGACATCGCCTCGTCGACGAAGACGGGGGTGTTGGTCATGACGCGGACGACGACGGTCCCCTCGGGCAGCAGCTGCTCGACGAGCGCGCTCGGGATCCCCGCCGCGACCGAGACGACGAGGGTCCCTGGACGCACGTGCCCGGTGATGTCACCGAGCAGCGCCCGCATGTCCTGCGGCTTGACCGCGAGCACCAGCACGTCGGCCGTGGCGGCGGCTTCCTCCGGCGAGGGGGTGGCCACGCCGTACCGCTCGGCGATCTCGGCTGCCCGGTCGGCGTGGCGCTCGGCGGCGAGCATCGAGCCGGCCGGAGTGCCGGAGCGCAGCAGGCCCGACAGCAGCGCTTCGCCGAGCTTGCCGACACCGAGGATGCCGATGACCTGCGGGTCGTCGCTCATGTCCGGCTCGCGAGCGCGCGGAGGAAGAACACGAGGTTGGCGGGTCGTTCGGCGAGACGGCGCATGAGGTAGCCGTACCACTGTTCGCCGTACGGCACGTAGATCCGCACGGTGTGTCCGGCCGCCGCGAGGCGCTCCTGCTCGAGCGGGCGGATGCCGTATAGCAGCTGGAGCTCGAACGTGCCGGGCTCCCGGGCGCCGGTCGCGAGCTCGATCAGCGCCGGGTCGTGGGTCGCCACCATCGGGTATCCGGGACCGGCCATGAGGACCTGGAGGCAACGCCGGTACGACGCGTCGACCTCGGCCCGGTTCTGGTTGGCCACCTCGTCCGGTTCGCGGTAGGCGCCCTTGCACAGCCGCACCCGAGAGCCCTCGACGGCGAGCGCCCGGCAGTCGTCCTCGGTCCGGTGCAGGTAGGCCTGAACGACCGCGCCGGTCGAGGGGAACTCCTTGCGCAGCTCGGCGAGGGTCGCCAGGGTGCGATCGGTGGTGGTGTGGTCCTCCATGTCGAGAGTGACCGTGGAGCCGGCTGCGGCGGCGGCGACGCAGATGGTCCGGGCACCTTCGAGGGCGAGCGCGTCGTCGAGGCCCTGCCCCAAGGCCGAGAGCTTCACCGACACCTCAACCCGGCCGCTCTGCGTCAAGCCCGCAGCACTGAGCCGCTCGAGCAGGACCAGGTAGGCCTGCACCGTGGCCGCCGCCTGGGCCGCGTCGGTGGTGTCCTCGCCCAGGTGGTCGAGGCTGACCGCGAGGCCCTTGGCGGTGAGCTCGCGGCTGGTCCGGACAGCGTCGTCGACCGACTCGCCGGCGACGAACCGGCGGACGACCCTGCGCGACAGCGGCGCGCCCGCGACGAGCCGGTGCACCCGCTCGTTGCGGGAGGCGGCCAAGATGACGGAGCGCAGCATGACGCGACGGTAGCGGCGGGAGGCGGGCAGGTGCTCGGTGGAGGCGACGACCTCTCGTGCGAGGTCCTCGTCGTGGGCTGCGGACCGGTCGGCGCTGTGCTCGCCGCCCGCCTGGGCGCGCTCGGCGTGCAGACGCTGGTGGTGGACCAGGCCGCCGACGTGCACCCCCTCCCTCGCGCCGTCGCGGCAGACGACGAGGTGCAGCACCTGCTGGCCCTCACCGCCCCGGGGCTGCTCGACGGCGCGCTCCACGACGTGGGCATCCGCCTGCTGTCGGCGTCCCGACGCGAACTCGGCGCGGTGCAGCTGCCGTCCGGGCCGTCCGGCCACAGCGGACTGGCGCTGTTCTCGCAGCCGACCCTCGAGCGGCGCCTGCGGGCCCACCTCGCCACCCTCGAGCCCGTCACCGTGGCTCTTGCGAACGAGCTGCTGTCCTGGCACCAGGACGTCGAGGGCGTACGCGCGCGGCTCAGCGACGGGTCGTCGGTCCGGGCGTCGTGGCTGGTCGGCTGCGACGGCGCCAGGTCGTACGTCCGCCGCTCGGCCGGGATCGTCATGTCGGGGCGGGACCTCGAGCGACCCTGGCTGGTCGTCGACGTCGCCGGGAAGGTCGACCGGCCGCACCTGAGCTACACCTGCGACCCGGCCCGCCCGCAGGTGGACATGCCCCTGCCGGGCGGTCACCGGTGGGAGTGGCTGCTCGAGGCCGGACAGGCGGCTCCGGACCCTCTTCCCCTGCTGGCACGGGACATCGACCCGGCGACGGTGCAGGTGCTGCGGGCGGCCACCTACCGCTACGGCGCCCGGCAGGCAGCGTCCTGGAGGGCCGGTCGGGTGCTGCTCGCCGGCGACGCGGCGCACACGATGCCCCCCTTCGCCGGTCACGGGCTGGGCGCCGGGATCCGTGACGCGTGGGTGCTGGGCGGGATGCTCGCCGCGGGCGACCCGTCGGGCTACCAGGAGCTCCGCGCGCCGCACGTGCGGGCCACGACCCGCCAGTCGCTGCTGCTGGGCGCGATCGTCGAGGCCCGCTCCCCTGTGCTGGCCCGGCCGCGAGACACCCTGCTACGCCGTGCTTTTCGTAGTCCTGTGCTGGGCCCGTGGTTGTCCCGCGGCGGACCGAGGACGAGCGCGAGCGGCGCAGTGCGTGGGGAGTGAGCCGTGACGAGGGCTCAGGTCCAACCGTGGCGGGCCCGCAACGACGACGCGACCTGCTGGAACCTCGCCTCGTCGAGCACTGCACCCTCGCGACGGATGCTGCTCGCGTCGATCTCGAGCACCCGGTCGAGCCGTACGTAGCTCGTCCTGCGCTGCGCGTCCCACGGGCCCTCCCCCAGCTCGAGCCAGCCGTCCTGACCGGCGCGGGACTGCTGCGTCGACAGCATCAGCCCGAGCACGGTGCCGCGGCCCTTGCTGCCGACGATGAGCACCGGCCGGTCCTTGGACTCCTGCGGGCGGTCCTCGAACGCGACGGTCGTCCACACGACCTCGCCCGGATCAGCGGCGCTGTTGCGACGCGGCGCGTAGGACACCCGCCGCAGCGACAGGCGCCCACTCGGCGCGGGGGCGCGGGTTCTTGGTCGCTGGAGCAGGCGGGTGACGGAGGACCTGAGGGACACGGGGCCGACCGTACGCGCGAGGAGGCCGCGCCCACCTACAGGGACTGCTCGAGCCAGGCCGCAGCGACGGCCCACGCCTCGCTGCTCGGGTCGATCGGGTCGCGGTGGCCCCCGGCCGTCTCGACCAGCCGCGCCCCGGTCGTCTGCGCGTAGGTCCGGGAGCGCTCGACGGGGATCGTCGCGTCACCGGTCGCGTGGACGACGAGCACCGGGACTCCCGGCGCCCCGGCCTGCACCGGGTCGGCCACCGCCCACCGGTCGGGTTCCTCGTCCCGGCTCGCGCCCACCAGCTGCTCGGCGTACTTGCCGGAGCGCCGGAGGTCGGTGACCGGGGCGAGCCCGACGACGCGTACCGGGACCACGCGCGGGGCCGCACCGACAGCGCCGGCAGGGAGTCCCGACCGGGCGGCCGCCCAGAGCGCGAGCTGACCCCCCGCCGAGTGCCCGACCAGGGACACCCGTGACAGGTCGAGCGGGGCCGCGACCTCGGCCAGGGCGTCGATCCCGGCCGCGACGTCCTCGAATGTCATGGGCCAGCCACCGCCGCCGCCCTTGCCGGTGCCGAGGCGGCGGTACTCCACGTTCCAGGCGGCGAACCCCCGGCGAGCGAGGTCACGAGCCAGCGGGCGGCAGGTGAGCTTGCCGAGACCGGTCCGCCAGTGGCCGCCGTGCAGCAGCACGACGACCGGGTGGGGGCCTGGGCCGCGGGGCAGGTGCAGGTCGGCCACCTGGGACGGGTCGCTGCCGAACCGGTGGACCGCCGGCCGAGTCAGTGCCGACAGCACCACGCGAAGGGCGAGGCTCACGACCTGCTGCGGATCCACTCCGCGACGACCCGGGCGAACTCGGGCCCGCGGTCCTCCTGCAAGAAGTGGCCACCGCCCTCGATCGTCGTGTGCGGCTGGCTGGCCGCTCCGGGGATGCGCTTGATCATGCCGCGGTCGCTCCCGGCGGTGATCGGGTCCTTGTCCGAGAAGGCGCACAGGAAGGGCTTGTCGAACCGGGACAGCACCTCCCAGGCGCGCTGGTTGTCCGGGGTCGCGACGTTGTCCGCGTCCTGCGGGATGAGGTCCGGGAAGGCCTTCGGGCCGGCCTTGTACGACGCGTCGGGGAAGGGGGCGTCGTAGGCCGCCTGGACCTCCGGTGCCATCGGCTCGGCGCAGCCCGAAGCGACGAGGTGACCGATCGGCAGGTCCTCGGTGCGGACCACGAAGTCGCGGAACCTCCACCACGGCTCGGGCAGCTTCGACCGTCCGTCCGGCAGACCGGTGTTCGCGGCGCACACCCGGGCGAAGCGGTTCGCCCCACTCGCAGACTCGGCCTCGGCCACCAGCCGCAGCCCGAGCAGACCGCCCCAGTCCTGGCAGACCAGCGTCGCGTCGGTCAGGTCGAGCCGGTCGAACAGGGCCGAGCGGAGCCACTCGACGTGCCGCGCGTAGGTGTAGTCCTCGATCCTGGCCGGCTTGTCCGAACGCCCGAAGCCGATCAGATCAGGTGCCACGCAGCGGAACCCGGCGTCGACGAGGACGGGGATCATCGTCCGGTAGAGGTAGCTCCATGACGGCTCGCCGTGCAGGAGCAGGACCACGGGCCCGGTGCCCTCGTCGACGTAGGCCAGCCGGAGGTCGTCCGAGGTCTGGACGTAGCGGGGCTCGTAGGGGAACCCGGGTAGGTCAGCGAACCGGTCGTCAGGGGTGCGCAGGATGTCCATGGGCGCACCTTAGGCACATCAGCGGCGGACTGCGTCCCGACCTGGCGTCGGCGCGACCAGGTTGAGCCGCGTGAAGGCGAGCGCCTCGGCGAGGTCGGCCTCCCGCTCGGCCCGGTCCTCCACCTTGCGGGTGTTCACCTCGACGACGACCAGACCGTCGAAGCCCTGCACCGCGAGCCCTTCGAGCAGGGCCGCGCACGGCTGGGTGCCGCGGCCAGGGACCAGGTGCTCGTCTCGGGCCGTGCCCATGCCGTCGGCGATGTGCACGTGCGACAGACGATCACCCATGCGGGCCGCCATGTCGAGGGCGTCGCTCTGGGACACCGAGGTGTGCGACAGGTCGAGCGTGAAGTCCGGGAAGTCCTCGGTCGTCGGGTCCCAGTCCGGCGCGTAGGGCGTGACCTCGCGACCTCGAGCCCTCAGCGGGAACATGTTCTCGACGGCGAAGCGGACGTCGGTCTCGTCGCCCATCTGCTGGATGCCACCGACGAACTGGCGGGCGTACTCGCGCTGCCACCGGAACGGCGGGTGCACGACGACGGTGCGCGCGCCGCACTGCTCGGCCGCTTCCTTGGCCCGGACCAGCTTGGCCCACGGGTCGGTGCCCCAGACCCGCTGGGTGATCACCAGGCAGGGGGCGTGCAGAGCCAGGATGGGCACCTCGTGGTAGTCCGAGAGCCGCCGCAGCGCCGTCAGGTCCTGGCTGACCGGATCGGTCCAGACCATGACCTCGACCCCGTCGTAGCCGAGTCGGGCCGCCATCTCGAACGCCCCCGCCGTCGACTCGGGGTAGACGCTCGCGGTCGAGAGAGCCACGAGCGCCGAGGGCTCCTGGACGGCGACGCGGCGCTTCGGGACGGCGGTCATGGTCGGTCCAGGTTAGGGCCGATCTGCTCAGCTGCCCGCGAGCCAGTCCAAGCGGCGCAGGATCACGCCCTCGCGCAGGGCCCACGGGCAGACCGACACCTCGTCGAGGTCCAGCACCTCGAGCGCCGCATGGGCGACGACGGCTCCGGCCAGCAGCTGGTGCGCCCGGCTCGGCGAGACCCCGGGCAGCTCAACGCGTCGGGCTGCCGGCAGGGCTGCCAGCTGCTTCACGATCCGTTCGAGACCGGACCTGCGCAGGCGCCGGTGCACCCGCGGCCCCCGGTCGTAGGCGGCCGCACCGTCCAGCCGGGCCAGGGAGCGGAAGGTCTTCGAGGTCACGACCCCGCGATCGGGGGGTCCACCCGCGAGCAACGTCGGGCGTACGGCCTCGATCTGCTCTGCGGCGTAGCGCCGGACGGCCTCGATCTGCTTCGCGGACGGGGGGTCAGCTGCGAGCCGCTCCCGGGTGAGCCGGCCGGCCCCCAGAGGGAGCGACAGCGCGACCTCGGGCTCCTCGTGGAGCCCCGCCGCCAGCTCGAGCGACCCGCCCCCGATGTCGAGGCACAGCAGCCGTCCTGCGCTCCAGCCGAACCACCGGCGGACGGCGAGGAAGGTCAACCGGGCCTCGTCCTCGCCCGGCAGGACCAGCAGGTCGACACCGGCCCGCTCGCGCACGGCGGCGAGGACGGCGGCGGAGTCGGTGGCGTCGCGCACGGCCGACGTGGCGAAGGCGACGAGGTCCTCGACCCCCTCCTCGAGCGCCGCCGCCTTGGCGCCAGCCACCGCCGAGATGAGCACGTCGGTGCCCTTCGCCCCGAGCGAACCGTCAGGGCGCAGGAGCTCGGCGAGCCGCAGCTCGTCCTTGTGCGACCGCACCGGATCGGGGTGCCCGCCCTGGTGCGCGTCGACCACGAGCAGGTGCACGGTGTTCGACCCGACGTCCAGCACACCGAGCCGCATGGGCCCGTACAGTACGCAGGAGCGCTCTGCCTCCCCGCAGCGCACGACCCCTGGCACCGGCGACGAGGCACCGCGCCCCCGTGAGGATTCCCATGACGTACGCGCGGACTCGTCGCTGATGGTGCAGGACCTGTCCCGCCTGATGAACGCGGACGTCATGCTGACCGACCAGGCGGTGCGCGCCGCCGACACGTCCTTCACCCTCAGCGACCCGCGACTGCCGGACGACCCGCTGGTGTTCGTCAACCCGGCGTTCGAGCGCACGACCGGCTACTCCTGGGCGGAGGTCGCCGGTCGCAACTGCCGGTTCCTGCAGGGCCCGGACACCGACCTGGCCGATGTGCGTCGGCTGAGCGAGGCGCTCTCGCGAGGGGAGCACTGCACGGTGACGTTGCTGAACTACCGCAAGGACGGCACGACGTTCTGGAACGAGCTCGCAGTGTCCCCGGTCTACGACGACGAAGGCACCCTGATGCAGCACGTCGGCATCCAGACGGACGTCACGGCCCGGGTCCTCGCCGAGCAGGCAGCCGAGCAGCACCTGGGGGCCGAGCGCATCGCCCGCGCCGACGCTGAACGCGCGCAACGCCAGCTCGCTCTGCTCGCCGAGGCGACAACGGTGCTGGCCGGTGCCCTCGACGTGACCGACTCCTTGGAGCGGCTGAGCAGGCTCGTCATCCCGCTGATGGCCGACTGGTGCACGGTGCGGTTGCTCGAACCGGCCGGTGGGCACCGGATGTCGGCCCGGCACAGCGACGCGACCAAGGCGCCACTGATGCGGCGGCTCGAGGAGCTGGACCCGCGCGGGCTGTCCAGCCTTTCGTGGACCGCGCACGTCCTCTCGGGCGGCGACCCGGTGCTGGTGGCCGTGGACGACGAGACCCTGGTCCGGGGCATCGACGACCCTGACCTGCTCGCGGTCTACCGCGAGGCAGGGGTGCGCACGGCCATCGTGGTCCCCTTGCGCGCACGCGGCACCCTGATCGGCGTGCTGACCCTCATGACCGACGGCTCGGGCCGCACCTACGACGATGACGACCTGTTCGTCGCCGCCGACCTGGCGTGCCGGGCGGCCCTGGCCATCGACAACACCCTGCTCTTCCAGCGGGAGCACGAGGTCGCAGAGCAGCTGCAGCGGAGCCTGCTGCCGCGGCTGCCCGTCATCGACGGCCTCGACTGCGCTGCGCGCTACCTCCCCTCGTCTGTGGGCGCACAGGTCGGCGGCGACTGGTACGACGTGTTCGCCTTGCCCGACGGGACCCTCGGGATCGCGGTCGGCGACGTCATGGGCCATGACATGACGGCGGCCGCGGCCATGGGACAGCTCCGGTCCGTCCTGCGCAGCTACGCCTGGCAGGGTGCTGCTCCCGCGGTCGTGTTGGACCGGCTCGACCAGCTGGTGCAGGGCCTCGACATGGCCCAGCTGGCGACCTGCGCTTACGGCAGGCTGGATCTGCCCACCCCCGGGGCAGCCGGGTTGCTGCGGCTGTGCAACGCCGGTCACCTGCCTCCCGTGCTGCGCAGCCCCGATGGTGACGTGCGGCTGATCGGCGGTCCGCCGTCGCTGCTGGTCGGTGCGGCCCTCGGCACGACCAGGACGGAGGTGGAGGAGGTGCTGGCACCGGGTTCGATGCTCGTCCTCTACACCGACGGTCTCGTCGAGCACCGCGGGCGCGGCATCGACGACGGACTCGGCGCGTTGCAGGCTGCGGTGGCGAGCGCTCCCACGACCAGCGCGGAGGCCGTGTGCGAGCACCTGATCGCCGCGCTGACGTCCGGCCCGCTGGAGGACGACGTGGCCCTGCTCGTCCTCAGGGTGCAGCCGTGAGCGAGCCGGCCTCCCCGCCCGCCGGCGGGGGGCGCGCGGTCACCTACCTCGGCCTACCCGGATCGGGACCCGAGGTCGCCCCCGACTTCCCTCGGGACTGGATCGAGTTCGTCGACCCGGACCGGTCCGACGGGCTGATCCGAGCCGACCTCACCTGGTTGCTCTCGTCGTGGACCTGCGTCTACGGCCGCGGGTGCGAGGGCGTCGTCGAGGGCCGCGCCGACGACGGCTGCTGCACGCACGGTGCCTTCTACGCCGACGACGAGGACGAGGCCCGGATCGAGGGCTTCGCCCGTCAGCTGAAGAAGAAGAACTGGCAGTACGCCTCAGCTGGACGACGGCTCGGCGTATCCGAGGTGGACGAGCTCGACGGGGAGCCGGCCCGTCGCACGCGGACCGTCGACGGCGCCTGCGTGTTCCTCAACCGCCCGGGCTTCTCCGGTGGCGCCGGCTGCGCGCTGCACGCGCTCGCCGAGCGGATCGACCTCCACCCGCTGGAGACGAAGCCCGACGTCTGCTGGCAGCTGCCGGTCCGCCGCACTCAGGAGTGGGTGACCCGGCCCGATGACGTCGAGGTGCTCGTCACCACCGTCGGCGAGTTCGACCGCCGCGGGTGGGGCTCAGGCGGCGCCGATCTGCACTGGTGGTGCACCTCTTCGCCGGTCGCGCACGTCGGCGCGGAGCCGCTCTACGTGTCCTACGCCGCTGAGCTGACCGCGCTGCTGGGAGAACCGGCCTACGCCGAGCTGGCTCGGCTGTGCGCCCGCCGAGCCGGGTCGACCGACCCCCACCCGGCGGACGCTGGTCACGTCTCGGCTGGTCAGGTCTCGGCTGGTCACGTCTCGGCTGGTCACGTCTCGAACTTGTAGCCCAGCCCCCGGACCGTGACGAGGTGCTTGGGCGCACCGGGGTCGGGCTCGATCTTGGCCCGCAACCGCTTGACGTGGACGTCGAGCGTCTTGGTGTCACCGACGTAGTCGGCCCCCCACACCCGGTCGATCAGCTGCCCCCGGGTGAGGACCCGGCCGGCGTTGCGCAGCAGGAGCTCGAGCAGCTCGAACTCCTTGAGCGGCATGGCGAGCTGCTCGCCGTCGACGGTGACGACGTGGCGCTCGACGTCCATCCGCACCGGGCCCGCCTCGAGGGCCGCGCCCTGCTCGTCCTCCTGCTCGGCACCGCGGCGCAGCACCGCACGGACGCGGGCGACGAGCTCGCGGGTGCTGAAGGGCTTGGTGACGTAGTCGTCGGCGCCCAGCTCGAGCCCCACGACCTTGTCGATCTCGCTGTCCCGCGCGGTCAGCATGATGACGGGCACGGAGGACTTGGCCCGCAGCGCACGGCAGACCTCCGTACCCGACAGACCGGGCAGCATGAGGTCCAGCAGGACGATGTCGGCCCCTCCCCGGTCGAACTCAGCAAGCCCCTCGGGCCCGGTCGCGGCGACCGCCACCTCGAACCCCTCCTGCCGCAGCAGGTACGACAGGGGGTCCGAGATGGAGTCCTCGTCCTCGACGATCAGCACTCGCGTCACGCTCTTGCTCCTTCGCTGGTTCCTGGGAGTGCGCCGACCGCAGCCGGGAGGCGCAGGGTGAACGTCGAGCCGGAGCCCTCGACGCTCCACACGTCGACCGAACCACCGTGGTTGGTCGCGACGTGCTTGACGATGGCGAGGCCCAGCCCGGTGCCGCCGGTCGCCCGGGAGCGGGCGGGGTCGGCCCGGTAGAACCGCTCGAAGACCCGCTCGAGGTCCTTCTCGGCGATGCCGATGCCCTGGTCTGACACGGTGATCTCCACCGCGCCCCCGTTGCGCTTGACCGCCACGGCGACCCGGGTGCCGTCGGGGCTGTAGTGGACGGCGTTCTCGATCAGGTTGCCGACCGCCGTCACGAGCTGGGACTCGCTGCCCTCGACCGTCAGGTCCCGCTGGCCACCGCGCACGATCTGGATGCCGGCGGCGGTCGCAGCGGTCCGCGCCCGGTCGACCGCCTCGGCGACGACCCGGTCGACGGCCACGGAGGTCGCCTCGGGCAGCGGATCGGCACCCTGGAGCCGGGACAGGTCGATCAGCTCCTGCACCAGACGGCCGAGCCGTCCGGCCTCGTGCTGCACCCGGCCGGCGAACCGGCGTACGGCCTCGGGGTCGTGGCTCGCGTCCTGCAGCGCCTCGGCGAGCAGGATCATCGCGCCGACCGGGGTCTTGAGCTCGTGGCTGACGTTGGCCACGAAATCCCGACGGACGGCCTCGACCCGACGGGGTTCGGTGACGTCCTCGACCAGCAGGGCGACGTGGCGCTCGACCCCGACAGGGACGAGCCGCACCCGCACGGCCTCAGGTGAGCGGCCGCGACCGGGGGCGGCCAACCGGGCCGAGGCGCGATGGCCGCCCAGCTCCACTTCGACCTCACGGGAGGCTCCTGTGCTGCGCACATCGCGGACGAGCCGTCGCAGCTCGGCGATCAGGAGCCGATCGTCCGCGACGACTCCCAGCTCGACGGCGGACCGGTTGGCGAGCACCACGCTGTCGGAGCCGTCGATGACCGCGACGGCGACCGGGAGGGCGTCGATGACGTCGACGGAGGACGGGGGCAACGGACCAGCTGGGTCGGCGGTTTCCGCGACAGCGACCGACTGGGACGTGGCACTGCTGGTGCGGCGGGCGAGCAGCAGCCCGAGCCCGACGCCTCCCAGGAGGCCGGCGGCGAGCCCGAGGAGCACGCCGATCGTGGTCACGGGGCGAAGACTAGGGGGGTCGAGCGCGGACGGCGCCCACGGCAAGCCTGGGCTACGCCGATGTTCACCCCGCGTACGCGTCTCATTCATCCTGCGCCCAGCGCCGCCCAGGCTCGGAGGACTACGTTGAGCGCATGCGTGACACCTACCACGACGAGCTCGACGCGATCTCCACCAACCTCGTCGAGATGACCAACCAGGTCGGCTCGGCCATGAGCCGCGCGACCACCGCCCTGCTGGACGCCGACCTGGCCCTCGCCGAGAAGGTCATCGCCGACGACGAGTCGATCGACGCCCGCTACCGCGACATCGAGGCCCGCGCGTTCGACCTGCTGGCCCGCCAGCAGCCGGTCGCGAGCGACCTGCGGGTCCTCGTCACGTCACTGCGCATGGTCGCCGACCTCGAGCGCATGGGCGACAACGCCGTGCACGTCGCGAAGATCGCGCGTCGCCGCTACCCCGCCTCAGCAGTGCCCCCGAAGCTGCGCTCGACCATCCTCGAGATGGGTCACGCCGCCGAGGAGATCGTCGCGAAGGCCGGCAGCGTCATCGCCGGGCGCGACGTCGTGATGGCCGCAGAGCTCGAGAAGGACGACGACGTCATGGATGAGCTGCACCGGCAGTTGTTCCGTTCGATCCTCGACGACTCGTGGGCCGAGGGCGTCGAGCCGGCGATCGACCTGACGTTGGCCGGTCGCTACTACGAGCGCTTCGCCGACCACGCCGTCTCGGTGGCCCGCCGGGTGGTCTACCTCGTCACCGGCGAGCGCGTTCCCGCGATCCCGTAGCGGGCCGCACGCCCAGTCCGACGTTACTAGTGCCCCTGCTTCGCCACCGCTTCGGCCGCGGCCTCCGCCGCCTTCTCGTCGAGGTAGGTCCCACCGGGGTTGGTCGGGTGCATGTCGTCGTCGAGGTCGTAGCGCAGCGGCTGTCCGGTCGGGATGTTGAGCCCGATGACCTCCTGCTCTGAGAGCCCGTCGAGGTGCTTGACCAGCGCCCGCAGCGAGTTGCCATGGGCAGCGACCAGGACGACCTCGCCCGCTTGCAGGTCGGGCACGATCGAGTCGTACCAGTAGGGCAGCATCCGGTGCACGACGTCGGCCAGGCACTCGGTCCGCGGCACGAGGTCGCTGGTCAGGTGCCGGTAGCGAGGGTCGCCGCTGACGTCCCACTCGGATCCGACCTCGATCTTCGGCGGGGGGGTGTCGTAGGACCTGCGCCACTGCATGAACTGCTCCTCGCCGTACTGCTCGAGGGTGGCCTTCTTGTCCTTGCCCTGCAGGTCGCCGTAGTGCCGCTCGTTGAGCCGCCAGTGCCGCTTCACCGGGATCCAGTTGCGGTCGCAGGACTCCATCGCGATGTTGCAGGTCCGGATCGCGCGGGTCATCAGCGAGGTGTGTGCGACGGTGGGCAGGAGGTCGGCCTTCTGCAGCTCGAGCCCACCGAGGCGGGCCTGCTCCTCACCGAGCTCGGTCAGGTCGACGTCCACCCATCCGGTGAACAGGTTCTTGCGGTTCCAGTCGCTCTCGCCGTGACGGAGCAGTACGAGGGTCGCCATCGGGCCATCTTGGCTCAGCGCCGGACGTCGCGGCGAGGGGCCCCCTCCGGGGTGCCCGCCGGCCGCCGCCCGGCGCCGTCCGTGGACGTCTTGGCCGCGAGAGCGGCGTTCCCGGCGGGCGCGTCCCCGTACGCCGCTCGGACCATCGCGTCCTGGTCGGCCTCGAGCAGGGCCACGACCTCGCCGAGCACCCGGTCGACCGTGTCGGGCTCGATCGCCGAGTGCGGCAGGGACCCGGTCAGGAAGACGTCCCCCACCTCGTCGAGGGCGAAGTGCACGTCACGCAGCCGCAGGTTGCGCGACAGCAGCAGCCGGTGCAGCGGAGCCGGGTCGGTGCAGTCGGCCGTCACGTGCAGGACGAACGCCTCGACCGTCACTGACTGCGGCCCGGCGATCAGCCAGACCACCGTCGACGGACGGCGGACCCCGCGCAGCGTCACGGCGTAGGCCCCCGCCCGGACGCGCTCGAAGCCGGCCCCCTCCTCGCCGCGGCAGAGCGGCTCGAGGACGTCGAGCAGCCGGCCGTCGAGCTCCCAGAGGGCGTCCGAGTCGCTGCTCAGCGGTCCGGGTCCGCGAAGCGGGCGAAGGCAGCGAGGTTCCGGGTCGACTCGCCGTTCTTCTGGCGCCAAGCCCACTCGCGCCGGATCGACGAGGCGAACCCGATCTCGAGCAAGGGGTCGAAGGACTCGTCGGCGTACTGCAGGACCGCTCCGAGAAGCCGGTCCACCTCGTCGGCCGTGACGGCCTGCAGCGGCAGGCGTCCCACGAGGTAGACGTCGCCGGCCTGGTCCGTGCTGAACGCGACGGCGTACATGCGGGCGTTGCGACGGAGCAGGAAGCGGTGGAACTCCTCGGCGTTCTCGTCGGGCTTGCGCACGACGAAGGCCTCGATCAGCAGGCTGTGCTTGCCGGCGACGAGCCAGCAGTTCGTCGCCAGCTTGTGGGTGCCGGGCAGCACGACGAAGAACTGGCCCTCACCGGGGGAGGTGTAGTCGAGCCCAGCCTCGTCGAGAGCCGCCTGCAGCGTCTGGTGGACGGCGCTCGTCGTCGTCACCGGGCCGCCGTGAGCCGAGCGGGGAGCCGGTCCGCGATCGCGTCCCGGTAGGTCGCGAGCAACCCGTCGCCGGTGCCGTCCCAGGAGAAGCCGGAGGCGTGCTCCAGTGCGCCTGCGGACAGCCGCTCCTGGTCGCGCAGGACATGGGTGAGGGCGTCGGCCCAGGGCTCGGCGCCGTGGCCCGGGACGAGCAGTCCAGAGACGCCGTGGCGGACGGTGGTGCGGAGCCCGCCGACGTCGGTCGCGACGACGGGGGTCCCGCACGCCTGGGCCTCGAGGGCGACCAGACCGAAGGACTCGTTGTGGCTAGGGACGGCGACGACATCGGCGGCGCGGTACCAGTCGCGCAGGCGGTCTCGGGAAGCCGGGTCCCCCTGCGGCGTCTCGAAGCGCACCAGCTCGGCGATGCCGAGCGAGTGGGCGAGGTCCTGCAGGGCGGTGGGTTCGAGGAGGCCGGTCCCGCTGGGTCCGCCCACGACGGCGACGACCAGCCGGTCGCGCAGGCCGGGATCACGGACGAGCATGCGGGCCGCAGCGTGGAGCAGGACCTCGGGGGCCTTCAGCGGCTGGATCCGTCCGACGAACAGCAGCAGCACCGCGTCCCGGGGGATGCCCAGTGCCTCACGGGCAGCTCTCGTGCGGGAGGGGTGGCGCGGGTTGCCGGCCTCGCCTGGACGGAAGTGCTCGAGGTCGACGCCCGGTGCGACGGTGACCACCCGGGAGGCCTGAGCGCCGTAGAGGTCGACCAGCTGCCGGGCCTCGTCCGCCGTGTTGGCGATGAGCCGGTCCGCGGCCTGGACCACCTGCTGCTCCCCGACGACCCGGCGGAGCGGCTCGGGGGTGTCTCCGTCGGCAAGGGCGAGGTTCTTCACCTTGGCGAGCGTGTGGGCGGTGTGCACGAGCGGCCTCCCCCAGCGCTCGGACGCCAGCCAGCCGACCTGGCCGGACAGCCAGTAGTGGGAGTGCACCACGTCGTACCAGCCCGGTTCGTGCGCAGCCTCGGCGCGCAGGACGCCGGAGGTCAGGGCGCACAGCTGCGCCGGCAGGTCCTCCTTGGACAGGCCCTCGTAGGGCCCGGCGATGAGGTGCCTGACCCGCACCCCGGGGGCGAGCTCGACGACGGGCGGGAGGTCGCTGCTCGTCGCCCGGGTGAAGATCTCGACCTCGACCCCCAGGGCGGCCAGGCGCTTGGAGGTCTCGACGACGTAGACGTTGAGCCCTCCTGCGTCGCCGGTTCCCGGCTGGTCCAGCGGGGACGTGTGCGCGGACAGCACGGCGACGCGCCTGGGGTGGAGCGCGGTCACGGTCGCGGTCGGGGTCACGGTCCGCACCTCCTGGTCGGGATCTGCAGTGGTCAGAACTCAGAGCACCGGAGGCAGTGTGCCCCGAGAGCCTGAACACCGCCGCACGAGGGAGACTTCCTCGCATGCACCCAGACCCCGATCCCTCCCCATCGCCTGGACCCGGCCGGACCGCTGTCGTGACCGGCGCGAGCAGCGGGATCGGAGCGGCCACCGCGCTCCGCCTCGCCGCTGACGGGTGGACGGTCGTGGCCGCCGCGAGACGGCTGGACCGCCTCGAAGAGCTGTCCGATCAGGCACCCGGCCTGCGCGCCGTCGTCGTCGACGTGACGGACCCCGCGAGCGTTGCCGCCCTCGCCGCGCAGGTCCCGACCTGTGACCTGCTGGTCGCCAACGCGGGGGGCGCCTTCGACCTCGCGCCGCTCGCCGAGGCCGACGCCGAGACCTGGGCGAGGACGTACGACGTGAACGTGCTCGGCATCGTGCGCACGGTCCAGGCCCTGCTCCCCGCCCTGACGGCCGCTCCAGGGCAGGTCGTCCTCACCGGTTCGACTGCTGGTCGTTGGGTGTACGAGGGCGGTGGCGGCTACGTCGCGGCCAAGCACGCCGTGGCTGTGCTGCGCGAGACCCTGCGGCTCGAGCTGGTCGAGAGCGGGGTCCGGGTCTCGGAGGTCGCGCCGGGGATGGTCGCGACCGAGGAGTTCTCCCTGACCCGCTTCGCGGGGGATGCCGACCGGGCTGCCTCGGTCTACGCCGGAGTCGACGCCCTCACCGCCGAGGACGTCGCCGACGCCATCGCCTGGGTCGCCTCCCGCCCCGCGCACGTGAACATCGACGTCGTGCAGCTCACCCCGCAGCAGCAGGCGGGTGTGGGCAAGGTCGTGCGTCGGGGCTGAGGCGAGTGTCCTCAGGGCGCCGGGGGGTAGCGGACGTCGAGTCGCGCCTCGAGGGTGGGCAGCGGTCCCCGAGCCACCGTCCCCACGTCTCCACGTCCTGGGGGGTGTAGAACCGGAACTCGACGAAGTGCCGGAGCTGGTCCACAGACCGCTGCTCAGCGCCTCCCGACGGAATTCGTCCTGATCCTCTGGGCTGAAGGCCCCGAGCCACTCCAAGCCCTCGACCACGCACTCCTCGGGCGTCCGCCCCGCCAGCACCGCCCGGGTCATGGCGTGCACCTGGGTGACGTCGTCCTCGTCGAGCAGCTCAGCGAGTCCTACCGCCGTGGCACCCGGGAGCGCACCCGCCGTTGCTGCCTGGAGTGAGTCGGCGAAGAAGTAGGTGGCCTGGAACCACGAACCGGCGAGCGGGTCCCATCCGACCATCGTGGGGGCCAGCGTCAGGCAGCAGAAGCCCCGACGCCCATGGGGCTTGACCCATCGGCCGCTCGATCCGTGGCGCCGGTAGCCGGCCCCCTTGAGGAGGTCCCCCAGTGTTCGCCGCAGGATCGTGTGCGCGACCTTCGCACCGACCGGCCCATCCGAGCCGTGCGCGTCAGAGCCACAGGTCGGGCACGTCATGTGCGCACGGTAGTGCGGACGCGTCACACCTTGGCACCGACATCCGAAAGTGCCTACTGGGCAGGTGGTGTCACATAGGTGCGGCCGCTTGGGGCGTTCCATTGAGTGCTGCCGTCGGGCAGTGGGCTCGGGGTCCAGCCGGCTTGTTTGGCGCGGTGGTGGCGTCGGCTTCGTGGGGCGAGGTTGTCGGCGCTGGTGCTGCCGCGTGGCCACGCTCTGGTGTGGTCGAGGTCGCAGCGCGAGGCTGGGGTGCTGCAGCAGGGGAAGTCGCAGCGGGGGGTGCGGGTCTGGACGGTGCGGGTGAGTGAGGCGCTCGGGCGGTACTGCGGCTCGGCCTCGGTCGGTTGCACGCTCGGGGCGTCGATCAGGCGGAGCAGGGCCCGACGGACGTGCGCCGGGACGGGGTGGGCGCCGATGGGCAAGCCCTCGGTCTCGGCCCCCGCCGGCCAGCCCTCGGCTCCGCCACCAGCCTGTCCGGGAGCCCGGCGTCCGGTGCTGCCCCCACGGCCGCTGGCAGCGGGCCCCTCGGGGGTGGGGCGCAGGATCTGGTCGTCGACGTGCAGGACCTGTCCGGAGCGGGCGTCGAGGCTGACCTTGCGCAGCTCGGCGGTCGCGATCAGCTCCCGGCCGTGGGCGGCGCTGATCGGGCCGTAGCCGGCGAGGTCGCACGGCTCGTCGTCGAGCCCGAGGGCGGTCGTCACGCTGATGGTCACCAGGGCCTGGCAGGACCGGCGGCGCCGGCCGTCCGGGACCGGCTCGATCTCGGCTGCCGGATCCGCGGAAGGCCCGCGCAGGATCTGCTCGACGATCCAGTCCGACCGGCGGGCATCAGCGGTGCGGCCGGAGCCGTCATCAGCCTCGGTCGTGGCGCACGCCAGGCCGAAGATCCGCACCCCGACCTCAGCGTCGATGTTCAGGACCAGATCGGCCATGCCGTCCCGGGCCGGGTACAGCGCGAGCCCGCGGTGCTTCTTGGCGCTCTTGCGGCGCTGCTCGGCGGCGCCAGGGTCAGCCCGAAGGACCGCCCGTCGCACGATCCGGCCGACCGCCGCCGGGGGCTGGTCGGCGATCCGGTCGAGCACGTCGCCGATGATCGCCTCGTGCAGCGCTTCGTCGACGGCCGCCAGCTCGGTCAGGACCCGGCGGGCGTGCGGCAGCCGCAACCGGCCGGACTCGACCGCCCCGGCCAGCGCCGGCAAGGACAGCAGCAGCCGGGCCTCAGCCAGCAGGTCGCCGGCGGTCGTGTCCGGGACCAGCAGCGTCGCCGCGATCTCACACACCACGAACTCCGCCCGCCCCGCCGCAGCGCCCAGGCAGTAGGCCCGCACCATCAACTCGCACCGGGACAACCACTCACGCCCGAGCTGCTGATCGCACTCGGCCAGCAACGTGAACACGTGCTCCTCATCGCTCGAGGTGTCGAAGCCCAACGCGTCGTCCATGACACGAACCTAGACCCGACCACCGACAGTTCCGTGTCACGAGAACGCCTGTGGACAAGCAGGGTTCAGTGTCCAACCGGTCCGGCTGCACACCCACCAACCGACGTGCCTGGTTCCTTCCCCGCCGAGGTCTACCGCCAGGTCGAGCGGCTGGCTGCTACCGAGGCCTGAGCAAGTCCGGGATGGCATCCCTCGAGTCGTTGAAAGCGTCCGGAGGTCCTCGACAGCAGTCCGGGTGACGTCCGACTCCGATGCCTGCGGATCGGTGGGAGCCACCCTGTCCTCCCTCGCCACCCTGGCGGACATCCCGACGATCGATGCCCGGGCGGTGAGTGGCGATCGCGAAGGCTGTGGGGGCTCTGGCGACCGACCTGGAGCTTCCCTGCCGACGCCGTCACGAGCGCCGAGCACGCACCCGAGCCCCGCACCCTTGAGCGGATCCCGCACCAGGCACCATGACCCCGTGCCCAAGGACAAGCGCTACTCAGCCGGGCGCGCACGGGCGCTTGGCCTCGCGACCCGTGGCACGACGGCACCGAACCGACTGCGTCGGGTCGATCGATGGCTCACCGGGGTGCATGGCGACGTGCTGACGTCAGCTGCCACCCCGCCAACAGTGGTCGACCTCGGCTTCGGGGCGTCACCGGTCACCACCGTCGAGCTGCTCGCCCGGTTGCGGGCCGTGCGCAGCGACGTGGACGTGGTCGGCCTCGAGATCGACCCCAACCGAGTCGCGAACGCCAAAGCCCATGAACAGCAAGGGCTCTCGTTCCGGCACGGGGGCTTCGAGCTGGCCGGCCTGCGCCCACTCGTCATCCGCGCGCTCAACGTGCTGCGGCAGTACGACGAAGCCCCGGCGCTCGCCGCGTGGGACACCCTGCGTGCCGGGCTGGCGCCAGGTGGGCTGCTGATCGAGGGCACGTGCGACGAGGTGGGGCGCCGGGCCGCGTGGGTGGCCCTGGACGCCGAGGGGGCGAGGACCCTGACCCTCGCGGCCCATCTGCCGACGCTGGGTCGCCCGTCGGCACTGGCCGAGCGCCTGCCCAAGGCGCTCATCCACCACAACATCCCGGGCGAACCGGTGCACGCACTGCTCGCCGCGCTCGACGTCGCGTGGGAGCGCAGCGCGGCGTACGAGGCGTACGGCGTCCGGCAGCGCTGGGTCGCGACCTGCGACGTGCTGGACTGGCCGATCGAGCGGTCGGCGGTCGTTCAGCGCAGATGGCGCCTCGGGGAGCTGACCGTGCCCTGGGCGACGGTCGCTAGTCCTGGAGCAAGAGCAGGGTGAGCTCGGTGTCGAGGTCGATCACGTGCGCCTCGGTGCCGGTCGGCACAGCGACGTAGGTCTGCCGCAGGAACTCCACCAGCGGGTCGCGGTCGATCTCGAACACCGCCGACCCAGACGGGGAGGCCATCGCCAGGTTGATGACGAAGTCGGCGCCTGAGTAGGCCGGCCACACCCGTACGTCCCCGTCTCCGACGGGGCTGACGAAGCCATCGACGAGCAGCTGTCGGGCGAAGATCCACTCGACGACCGAGTCCGCGGGACACCCGCCCGAGGTGTCACCGATGTGGAAGGCGACGCGGACGGCCCAGGGATCGTCGGCCTGGTAGCGCAGGTCGGCCCGCACGGGCAGCGGAGGACCCCCCGGGACGACGAGGCGCAGCTCGAGCTCGGTGGAGACGGTTGCGGTACGGCTCATGCTCGGGCCTCTCTGCAGTGATGACGTCCGTGTGGGCTGACGCCAATCAGGGCAACGACGCGGCCGCGACTGGGTGACGATCAGAGATGGACGTCACGCACAGGGTGAACCTGTGTGATGCCCGGCCCCGACGAGCGCGGTTCGCTCCGGAGGGGCCGGGGGTAGGACCGGGTCATGTCTGAGGAGCTGGTAGTCCTGCGTGGCGGTGTCCGTGACGGTGAGTCGACGACGGTCCAGGACGGCGTACGCCGGCTGCTGGCCGCCTCGGACGCGCCGGGTCTCGTGGAGATCTACGAGGCGAACGGCGAGACCGCCCCGGTCGGGGGCAACCCCGAAGAGGCGCTCGTGTTCATCCACGTGGGCCAGGAGCCCGCCGGTGACCTGGCACCCGAGCTGCGACACAGCCCCCAGCCTGGTCCCTGACCTGCTCGAGTCCCCGATCAGCCCCAGGGGCCGCTCCCGTCACTGAGTTCTCGTAGCGCGGGCCGGACGTCCACGAGGTAGACGATCGCGGCGATCGTCCCGATCACGGCGAAGATGTCAAGGAACCCGAGCCGCCCGAGCAAGACGGAGACCGCCAGGATGGCGATCCAGGCCGGCTTCGTCAGCTTGCCGGCGGCGGGGTAGGCCGGCGCCGGCCGGGTGATCGAGTCGACCAGAGCCCACAGCTTGAGGACGAGCGCCCCGATCCCCAGGACGAACAGCAGCGCGGACGAGGGGTCAGTCGGCAAGGACGGCATGCGCTCATCCTCCCAGGCTCTTCGCACGCGCGCGACCCCCGGGCCGCGAGGGCTCCGGGGGTCGCGCGTGCTGGGGGGCAGGTCGCCGCGGAGTGCGGATCACCTGCCGGGCAGGGTCAGAGCAGCTCAGCCGAGCTTCTCGGCGGCCTGCTCCACGGCCTTCTCGCCGGCCTTGACCGAGCGCTTGGCGGCGTTCGCGGACGCCTCGGCCTTGCGCACGGCCTCCTTGCCCTCGGCAATGGCGGCCTGGGTGGATGGCTGGCGGCGGATCGAGGTGACCAGGCGCTCACCGCGGACGGTCAGCTGCGCGTAGAAGTCGGTCGCCTTCTTGTTGGCCTTCTCCACCTGGCTGGGGAGGGCCTTGACCTGGGCGGGGACGTCGGCAAGGCGAGCCTGGACGCGCTTGGCCTCCGCGACGTACAGCGCCGGGACGTCCTTGACCTGCTCGAGCGCGAGGTCGGCGACACCGACGACGGCGAGCAGCGGCTTGCGGGTCTCCGCGGCGTCGAACACCGGGAGGTTCTTCAGGGTGAAGCGGCCGGTGACCGTGTTGCCCGTCTTGGTGACGGTCGCGGTCGTCGTGGACGTGCTGGCCGTGGCGGTCTTCGGCTTCGTGGCGGTGCTGGTGGCCATGCTGTGCCTCCTGAGGCGTGGATGGACGTACGACAGGGGCTGCCTCGGTCGGCAGTCCCCCGGGACGAGCAGCGCCTAGGGGCGCAGTGCTGCGGTGGTGCTGGGACGTGGTCTGGCAGGGGTGCTGCCCGGCGTGCTCGCCTTCTGCTTGCGAGGCGGGCTGGCCTTGGGCGAGCTGGTCGCGGCCCCCTTCGGCGACGGGGAGGCCTTCTTGCGCGGCGCCGGGCCGGGCGTCTGCGCCGCGGCGCCGCTCAGCTCCTCGGGAAGGCCCTTCGAGGTGCTCACGAGCGAGACGGATGCGGCCTCGGCGACCCCGCCGGCGGCTGCCTTGGCCGCGTCGTTCTCCTTGCGGAAGCTCTCGTAGATCTCGAGCAGGACCTGTTTCTGGCGCTCGGTAAGCCCGTCGTCGGCGTGCACCGCGTCGGAGAGCAGACCGTCGCCCACGCGCTCGTCGAGGATGCCGGCCTGCACGTACATCGCCTCGGCCGAGATGCGCAGCCCCTTGGCGATCTGCTGCAGGATCTCGGCACTGGGCTTGCGCAGCCCCCGCTCGATCTGGCTGAGGTAGGGGTTGCTCACGCCGGCGAGCTTGGCCAGCTGCCGGAGCGAGATGTCGCTCGCCCCGCGCTGCTCGCGGATGTAGTTCCCGAGGTGACGGACGTCGATGCTGGCCATGGGTCTCCTTCCGCGTTGCTCGTAGGCCCGCGTTGCTCGTAGGCGCTGACCAGACGTTAGAGGACCCTGCTAGCAACTGCAAGCACTCCTGCTAGCAGACGCCGGTGAACTCGGTCACAGCTGTCGGTCTGGTGGTCTCGTGACGCCCCCGCCGGCCGACCCCTGGATGCAAATACCCCCTGGAGGTATCGTGGACAGCCTCTTCGTCGTTGGAGGAAGACATGGAACACAGCGAGCACGCCGCTCCTGTTGAGGGCCAGGGGGATGACGGCAGGGCCGGGCGGCAGTCCGCGAACCTCGCCCGGCACCTGAACGGCCAGCACCCCGGCACCGTCCTGCTCCTGGCCCGGCACGCCCCCGGCGGCAGGCCCCACGCGACCGGCGCCGAGCTGACCGACGCCGATGAGGACGGCCTGACGCTCGACGTGACGTCGCCCGCCGGCACGACCCGGCTGCGGCTGGCCCTGCCGGACGGCCCCGATGTGAGGAGCCGGATCGGGGCGCTGCTCACGGCGACCCGCGCCGGCCTGCCCGACGACGGGTCGGTCCCGCTGACGTCGCTGGAGCTGCAGATGGGCGGCGGCGGACGTGGGCCGCACGGCCCCGGCCACCGCTAGGACCTTGACCGGCGGCACCAGGGGAAGGAGACCTACCGTGACGAGCATGGACAAGCCGGCCCTCCACTAGCATACCCCCGGGGGGTGTGTTAGGGTCACGCCGTGAACGAAGGACGAGCGACGGCGCCCGGTCAGCAGCACGGCTACGCCCACAACAAGGCGGCCCACCTCAAGCGCATGGCGCGGATCGAGGGGCAGGTCCGCGGCATCGCCCGCATGATCGACGAGGACAAGTACTGCATCGACGTCCTCACCCAGGTCAGCGCCGCGACGAAGGCGCTCCAGGCGGTCTCGCTGGGGCTGCTCGAGGAGCACCTCGCCCACTGCGTCGCCAACGCGGTCGCGAGCGGGGGCGAGGAGGGCGCGGCGAAGCTGAGGGAGGCCTCGGACGCCATCTCGCGCCTCGTCCGCTCCTGAACCCGGCTCAACACCCCACCCACCCCGGCCCGACGAGAGGAACCCCTGATGAGCACAGAGACCTATGAGGTCAGCGGAATGACCTGCGGGCACTGCGTGAGCTCCGTGACCGAGGAGGTCAGCGAGCTGCCGGGCGTCTCCGATGTGCAGGTGGACCTCGCGTCCGGCCGCCTCACCGTGACGGCGGCCCAGCCGGTGGGGGCCGACCAGGTCCGCACCGCCGTCGAGGAAGCCGGCTACACGCTCGTCGGCTGATCGACCCACCCGCAGCTCGCACGACCTCGAAGGAGAAGCCATGAACCCGCTCACGACCGTCGGTGTCTTCGCCGCGGGGCTGCTGCTCATGTTCGGCGCCGCGGTCGGCGTCGGCGGCGCAGTGGGGCCGATCGGGACGGCGGCTGCCGAGCCGGGACACGGCGGGGAGGGTCCGGGCGGTGACGCCCACGGGGCCCACGGCGATGCGTCTGGCGGTCCCGCCACGGACCTCGCTCCGGGGGGGCTCGCTCTGGCTCAGGACGGCTACTCCCTGCGCCTTGAGGGATCGACCTTGCTCGCCGGGCGGCCCGGGGTCCTCGACTTCACCATCACCGGCCCGGACGACCGGCCGCTCGTCGACCTGACCCCCACGCACGACAAGGACCTGCACCTGATCGTGGTCCGTCGAGACCTCACGGGCTACCAGCACCTGCACCCCACCCGGAACGCCTCCGGGCGCTGGACCGTCCCGCTCACCGTCGCAGAACCCGGGCCCTACAAGGTCTTCACCGACTTCCAGCCCGTCGGGCGGGATCGCAGCCTGACCCTCGGCGCCGACCTGACCGCACCCGGCAGCTACACACCGACGCCGGTTCCGCCGGCCTCCACCGCCACCAGCGTGGACGGCTACGACGTGCGCCTCGACGGACGGCTCACTGCCGGCACGAGCAGCAAGCTCACGCTGACCGTCAGCAAGGACGGCCGGCCCGTGACGGACCTGCAGCCCTACCTCGGTGCCTTCGGCCACCTCGTCGCCCTGCGGGACGGCGATCTGGCCTACCTGCACGTCCACCCCGACGGGGAGCTCGGCGACCCGGGCACCCGGCCAGGCCCCGACATCACCTTCTACGCCGACGTCCCCGCGGCCGCGACGTACCGCCTGTTCCTGGACTTCCAGCACGCAGGCGTCGTGCGCACCGCCGAGCTGACCGCCGTCGCCACCCCAGCCGGAGGCTCCCGATGAGTGCTACGTCCGAGATCGCCCACGTCGCCACGAGCGACGTCGAGCTCGCCATCAGCGGCATGACGTGCGCCTCCTGCGCCAACCGGATCGAGCGCAAGCTCAACAAGCTCGACGGCGTCACCGCGACGGTCAACTACGCGACCGAGAAGGCCAAGGTGAGCTTCCCGGGCGGCACGACGACCGAGCAGCTGATCGCGGCCGTCGAGGGCGCCGGCTACTCCGCGAGACTGCCCGAGCCGACCCGTGCGGCCAGCAGCGACGGCGCCCCTGGCGAGGGACTCGTCGAGCCCGACCGGGTCGGCGCGCTGCTCCAGCGCCTGCTGATCGTCACCGCCCTGACCGTGCCGGTGATCGCCATGTCGATGGTGCCCGCGCTGCAGTTCCGGGCCTGGCAGTGGCTGGCACTGACCATGGCCGCGCCCGTCGTCCTCTGGGGCGCGTGGCCGTTCCACCGTGCGGCGTGGAAGAACCTCCGGAACGGCACGGCCACGATGGACACCCTGATCAGCGTCGGCACCCTGGCGGCCCTCGCCTGGTCCTTCTACGCCCTGTTCTTCGGCACGGCAGGCGAGCTCGGCATGAAGCACCCGTTCGAGCTGATCGCTCAGCGCGGCGACGGAGCCGGCAACATCTACCTCGAGGCGGCCGCCGGCGTCACGATGTTCATCCTGGCCGGCCGCTACCTCGAGGCGCGGTCCAAGCGCGCGTCGGGGGCTGCTCTGCGAGCCCTGCTCGAGCTCGGCGCCAAGGACGTCGCCCTGCTGCGAGACGGGGTCGAGACCCGCATCCCGGCCGAGCAGCTCGCCGTCGACGACCTGTTCGTGGTGCGGCCGGGCGAGAAGATCGCGACCGACGGCGTGGTCACCGAGGGCAGCAGCGCCATCGACGCCTCCATGCTCACCGGGGAGTCGGTCCCCGTCGAGGTCACGGTCGGGGGCCCCGTCACGGGCGCCACCGTCAACGCCGGCGGGCGGCTCGTCGTGCGGGCCACTCGCGTGGGCGCCGACACGCAGCTCGCCCGCATGGCCCAGCTGGTCGAGGACGCCCAGAACGGCAAGGCCCAGGTGCAACGCCTCGCCGACCGGATCAGCGGCATCTTCGTCCCGATCGTGATCGCCATCTCCGTCGCCGTCCTCGGCTTCTGGATCGGCACCGGCGGTGGGGTCGGCGTGGCGTTCACCGCGGCCGTCGCGGTCCTGATCATCGCCTGCCCCTGCGCCCTCGGCCTCGCGACGCCGACGGCCCTCATGGTCGGTACCGGGCGCGGTGCGCAGCTCGGCATCCTCATCAAGGGCCCCGAGGCCCTCGAGCGGACCCAGCGGCTCGACACGGTCGTGCTCGACAAGACCGGGACGATCACGAGCGGACAGATGAGCCTGGTCGACGTGCTCCCCGCCGACGGGGTCGACCCCCGCGAGCTGCTCCGGCTGGCCGGGGCGCTCGAGGCCGCCAGCGAGCACCCGATCGCCCGGGCCATCGCCGAAGCCGCCACGTCGCGGCACGGGACGCTGCCCCCGGTGGAAGGGTTCACGAACCTCGAGGGCCTCGGTGTGCAGGGCGTGGTCGAGGGACGGGCCGTGCTCGTGGGTCGCAGCCGGCTCCTGGCCGACTGGTCGCAGCCGCTCCCCGCCGAGCTCGAGCGGGCGAAGGCAGCAGCCGAGGCAGGCGGCGCCACTGCCGTGGCCGTCGCGTGGGACGGGGCTGCCCGCGGAGTGCTCACGGTGTCCGACACGGTGAAACCGACCAGCGCTGCGGCCATCCGACAGCTCAAGGCCCTGGGCCTGACGCCGGTCCTGCTGACCGGGGACAACCGGGCGGTCGCCGAGTCGGTCGCACGCGAGGTCGGCATCGACCTCGGCGAGACGACCGTGATCGCCGAGGTGCTCCCGGCCGACAAGGTGGCCGTGGTCAAGCGGCTGCAGTCCGAGGGCCGACGGGTCGCGATGGTCGGTGACGGCGTGAACGACGCTGCGGCCCTGGCTCAGGCCGACCTGGGCCTCGCCATGGGGACCGGGACCGATGTCGCGATCGAGGCCAGCGACCTGACCCTCGTACGCGGTGACCTGCGGGGCGCGGCAGACGCGATCCGGCTGTCCCGCCGCACGCTCCGCATCATCAAGAGCAACCTGTTCTGGGCGTTCGGCTACAACGTCGCGGCGATCCCGCTCGCTGCGTCCGGGCTGCTCAACCCGATGCTGGCCGGCGCAGCCATGGCCTTCAGCAGCGTCTTCGTCGTGACCAACAGCCTGCGCCTGCGCAGCTTCAGGGCACTGGCCGAGAACCGCTAGCCCCTGGGGGTCCGCCCACCTGCGACTCGTGCTCTCGGAGCTCGAGCTCGATGAACGCGTCGATCATCGTCGTCCAGACGCGGTCGACGAGCTCGGGCGCGACACCCTCGGCGGTAGCGCGCTCCCTCAGCCGCACCATCATGCGGGCCCGTCGGTCCGGTGCAGCGACCTCGGCGGCGTCCTTCTTGAAGGCCGCGGCCCGTCTCACCTGCTCCTGGCGGAGGGCGAGCAGAGCGACGATCTGGTCGTCGAGCCGGTCGATCTCGGCCCGCACCTCGGAGAGGGACACTCGTACCTCCTGGTCCAGGGGTGGGCAGTCCACCACAGGCCGGATGGTCCCCGACTGTTCCAGGACGGCAACACCGGCGACACACGACAGGCGCACGCTGGGTCATGGCCGCCACCCTCGCCCGTTGCGCACATCTGCTCCTCCAGGTCGACGCGGGCCGGGCTCCGGAAGTCGCCCGCTACCTGTCGGCACTGCCCGAGATCGCCGAGGCCGCGGTGACGAGCGGGCCGTACGACGTGATCGCCCTGGTCGACGTGACCCGGTACGAGCTGTCCGGCGCCCTCGCGCACGCCCGCCGGGCACCCGGGCTCGCCGGCGTGCGGGTCTGCCGCCCGGCCTGAACCGCAGACCTGGCTGCGCCGATGGCGAACGCCCTTGCGCGAGGCGCCGGCCCCCGGTCTGCTGGCGGCATGCGCCTGCTCGTCCTCGGTGGTACCGCATGGCTCGGCCGCGCCCTCGTGGACACCGCCCTGGAGCTCGGTCACGCCGTGACCTGCCTGGCTCGGGGAGCAGCCGGGTCGCCACCTGGCGGTGCGCACTTCGTGCTTGCCGACCGCGACGAGCCCGGTGCCTACGACGCTGTCTCGGCCGAGCGCTGGGACGTCGTCCTGGACGTCTCGCGTCAGCCCGGACACGTCCGGCGGGCGGTGGCTGCGCTCGAGCCGTCCAGCGGCACCTTCGTGCTGATCTCCTCGGGCAACGTGTACGCCGACCACCGCACCGTCGGCGGCGATGAGTCGACCCCCCTCCTGCAGGCGCTCGAGAGCGACGTCATGGCCGACATGTCCACCTACGGCGAGGCCAAGGTCGCCTGCGAGCAGGCGGTCATGGCGGGGTTCGGGCCTGGGCGCTCGCTGATCGCCCGCGCTGGGTTGATCGGCGGCCCCGGTGACCCGTTCGACCGGGGCGGCTACTGGCCCCTGCGCTTCGCCCGACCCGCCACGAGCGACGGCCGGGTGCTCGTCCCCGACGCGCCCCACCAGCCGACGCAGCTGATCGACGTGCGGGACGTCGCCCGCTGGATCGTCGAGGCCGGCACCGGGGAGGTCCGGGGCGCGTTCAACGCGACCGGCCCCACTGTCCCGCTCCGCGAGCACCTCGAGGCCGCCCGGGCGGTAGCCGACCACACCGGACGGCTCGTCGCAGCCCCTGAGGACTGGCTCGCCGCCCAGGGCGTCGAACCGTGGATGGGGCCGCGGTCACTGCCCCTGTGGCTCCCGGACCCCGACTACGGCGGCTTCAGCGCCCGGGACAGCGGCCGGGCCCGGGCAGCCGGGCTGCGAACCCGCCCCCTCGAGCAGACGCTGGCCGACACCCTCGCGTGGGAGCTCACCCGAGACCTCGCGGCGCCGCGTCGGGCAGGATTGTCCGACGACGAGGAGCTCGATCTGCTGGCCCTGCTCGAGCGCGGTTGAGCGGGCGCCGCCGTGGCGAACATCGAAGGATCCACAGCACTCCGGTGCTGTGGATCCTTCGAGATCGGGTGGACGTGCTGCTCAGCCAACCCGTTCCGGCCCTACCCCTTGCGATAGAGCCGGGTCGTCAGCGGGGCGAAGACCGCGGTGAGGGCGGCGGCGACGGCCAGCACGATGAGCACCTCGCGCCCCGCCGGCTCCCCCTCCATCAGCCGACGGGACGCGGTCGCCAGGAGGGAGATCGGGTTGACGTCGACGAACCCGCGGAGCACGGAGGGCAGGGTTGCCGGGTCGACGAACACGTTGGACAGGAAGGTCAGCGGGAAGATGCCCATGAAGCCCGCGTTCATGACCGCATTCGGCGACCTGAGTACCAGGCCGAGTGTGGTGGATACCCACGACAGGCCGAACGCGAAGAGCACGACCAGCCCGAGAGCTGCTGCGACGCCGACGATCCCGGCGTCTGCTCGGTAGCCGAGCAGGACGCCCAGGGTGATGATGACGATGCCGGCGATCAGGTAGCGGACGGCGTCACCGAGCAGCGACCCGACCAGCGGGGCCGAGCGCCAGATCGGGAGCGAGCGGAAGCGGTCGACAACCCCCTTGGTGCGGTCGGTGTTGAGCGCCACGCCCGAGTAGACCGTCGTGAAGAGCACCGACATCACGAGGATGCCCGGGAGGACGTAGTCGAGGTACTCGGCGGTCGAGCCGGCGACGGCACCCCCGAACAGGTAGGTGAACATCACCAGGAACATCACCGGCGTGACCGTCACGTCGAGCAGCTGCTCGGGCACGTGCTTGACCTTCAGCATGCCCCGCCAGCCGAAGGTGAGCGCCGTAGACAGTGCGCCCGCCCGGGGCGGCCGGGCTGTCGACGAGATCGCCCGGCGGACAGCGGCGGCGTCCGTGTGCTCGGCGGCCGCGACCGCGGGAGTCGTGGCGGTGGTGGTCATCGTGCCTCCTGGTCGGCGAGGTGGCGGGACCCGTCTGCCTGCTGCGGCAGGTCCGGTGGCGACTCCTGCGCGTCGTGGCCCGTGAGGGCGAGGAAGACCTCGTCGAGGCTGGGCTGACCGAGCGAGAAGTGGGCGATGCGCACGCCGCTGGCCGCCAGCTCCCCGACGACGGCCGCACCGAGGTCGGGGTCGGAGCAGGCGGCGGTGAGGGCGGCTGGATCCGGATCGAGGGTGACCGCTCCGAGGCGGTTGGCCAGCAGCTGCTCGGCCTCGCCCCGCTGGTCGGGGTCGATCAGGCGCACCCGCAGGGCTCCCGGTCCGACGGAGGCCTTGAGCTGAGCTGGCGTCCCCTCGGCGATGACCCGCCCGTGGTCGATGACCGCGATGCCCTCGGCGAGCTGGTCGGCCTCCTCGAGGTACTGCGTGCAGAGCAGGATCGTCGTGCCCTCGGCGACGAGCGCCCGCACGATCTCCCACACCTGGTTGCGCGACCGGGGGTCGAGGCCCGTGGTCGGCTCGTCGAGGAACATCAGCTCCGGGGTGACGACGATGCTCGCTGCGATGTCGAGGCGACGGCGCATGCCTCCCGAGTAGCCCTTGACCAGGCGACCTGCGGCCTCGGAGATCCCGAAGGCGTCGAGCAGCTCGGCGGCCCGCTCCTTGGCGGCCGAGCGCTTCAAGCCCAACAGGCGCCCGAGCAGGACGAGGTTCTCGCGACCGGTCAGGTCCTCGTCCACCGAGGCGAGTTGGCCGGTGAGGCTGACGGCACGGCGTACGGCATCGCCCTCCGAGACGATGTCGTGCCCGAGTACGCGGGCCGTGCCGGCGTCGGGCCGGGTCAGGGTCGCGAGCATGCGGATGGTGGTCGTCTTCCCGGCGCCGTTCGGGCCGAGGACCCCGTAGACGCAGCCGCGGCGGACCGAGAGGTCCACGCCGTCGACGGCACGGACGTCGCCGTAGGACTTGACGAGACCGACGGCCTCGATGGCCAGCGATGACTGGGTCCTCATGGGGGCTCCCCTGCTCGAACTGCTCGGCGTCTCGACGGGAAGACGTACGGCCTTCCGGGAACTCATCGCGCACCCGTCCGATGACTCGGGCGCATGAGCATCGTCCTCACCTGCGTGGACCCCCGCAACCAGGTTGTCGTGCGCCTGCAGGCGCCGATCGAGCCGGCCCGCGCGCGCGCGATCTGCCAGCGGGTGGCACAGCTCCTGGCCGCCGCAGCGGGCGAGCTCGATTGCCACGTCGCCGGTCCCGTGGACCTCGGGCTGGTCGACGCCCTGCTCCGACTGCAGGTGCTGGCTCGGCGCGAGGGCTGGTCGCTGATCGTGCACGCGGCCGGCCCCGAGCTGTCCGACCTGCTGGTGCTGGTCGGACTCGATGGCGCCCTGCCCGAGGTCCGGCGGGGCGGCCTACAGCCGGTCGGGGACCCCGAACCGGGCGAACAGCGCCGGGTCGAGGAAGTGGTGCACGTGGGAGATCTGCCCCTCTGACAGCTCCAGCACCTGGATGCACCAAGGCTCGTGACCGCCCTCTGCCGAGGGCTTGTAGTGCGCGAAGCCGGGCGATCCGTTTGCCACGAGCGGGAGCAGCCGCGATCCCTTGCAGCCGATGCCGAAGCCGAGGTACCAGTCGCGCATGTCCTCGCGCCCCTGCAGCCACAAGGTGAGCGGCGGCATGGACATGCTGGCGTCTTCGCGCAGCAACGACACCAGCGAGGTCATGTCGTAGGCCTCGAAGGCCTTGACGTAGCGGTCGAGCAGCTCGCGGTCGGCCGGGGCGAGCGGCTCGCTCCCGGCGGTGTTCTCGTCGAGGCCGCGTTCGCTCAGGGTCGCGCGAGCCCGCTGGAGTGCGCTGTTCACGGAGGCGACCGTGGTGTCGAGCAGCTCGGCGACCTCGGCGGCCTGCCAGGCGAGCACCTCGCGCAGGATCAGGATCGCCCGCTGGCGCGGGGGCAGGTGCTGCAGGGCCGCCACGAAGGCCAGGCGGATGGTGTCCTGAGCGACCACCCGCTGGGCCGGGTCACCGTTGCGGGGCAGGACGGCGTCGTCAGGGACCGGCTCGATCCACACCGACTCCGGCAGGACGTCGACGGGAGCCGTGGTCGCGGGGACGGGCCCGCTCAGGTCCATCGGAAGGGCGCGTCGCTTCCTGCTGCGCAGCGCGTCGAGGCAGACGTTGGTGGCGATGCGGTAGAGCCAGGACCGGGTCGAGGAACGACCCTCGAAGCGGTCCCACGCCTGCCACGCCTTGACCATCGTCTCCTGGACGGCGTCGTCGGCGTCGAAGGTCGAGCCGAGCATGCGGTAGCAGAAGCCCCGCAGCTCGGTGCGGAACTCCTCGAGCTCGGCCGCCACGGGCTCGTCGATCAGCTGGCTCACGGGTCCACTCTCCATCACACGACGTAGCGGCAGGGCACGAGCACAGTGGCACGCGCGCGTCGCCCCGCAAAGGGGACAGACGCCTGCCGCGCCCGGAAGTCATCGCTTCTGCGACACCGGTCCGGTCAGCCTCAGCTCGCCGACGGGCAGGCGGCCACCAAGCACGGGTTCAGTAGAGAGCTCGTCCAGCACCTCGGCCTCGACCCCGAGAGCACGCAGACCGGCGACGAGCACGAGCGGCGCCGCCCGGTTGGCCCCGTCGGAGACCTTGACCGCCACCGATCCCCCGTCCGGCAGGGCTGCCGCGTAGACGCCCTCGGCCCCGTCCTTGGCGACCAGGCCGGGCACGCCCGCGATCAGCGCGGTGACCGTCCGGCCGCTCCCGCCCACCAGATGCGGGTGGGCGCGCATGGCTGCTGACGTGCGCCCTTCGGGCCCGTCGCCGGTCGCGAGCCTGCCGAACGCGCGGGCCAGACCGGTCAGGGACAGGGCGTGCTGCGGCGCGCCGCAGCCGTCGACGGCGACCGTGGCGACCGCCTCGCCCGCGAGGCGCTCGATCGTGTCCAGGAGGGCGCGCTGCACCGGCGAGCCGGGGGCGAGGTAGTCAGTCGGATCCCACCCACGAGCGACGCAGCAGGCCAGCATCGCCGCGTGCTTGCCAGAGCAGTTCATCGTCAGCGAGGTCGGCGAACCTCCGCCGGCCAGCAGCAGAGCGGCCGCCGGCTCCGAGAGCGGGAGCATGCTGGGACACTGCAGCGCCGCCTCGTCGAGACCGGCCGCGGCGAGCGTGCGGCGTACGACGTCAAGGTGCTCAGGCTGACCGGAGTGGGACGCCGTCGCCAGCGCGAGGGTCTCGCTGTCGGGCGGCACCCAGCCGGCCTCGAGCAGGCCCACGGCCTGCAGGGGCTTGTTGGCCGACCGCGGGAAGACCGGCTCGTCGACGACGCCGAGGCGCAGAGCGGTCGAGCCGTCGGCCCGCAGGGCCACGATGGACGCGGTGTGCGTGCTCTCGACGAGTCCGGAGCGGACGAGCTCGACCAGGACGGGCAGCGCCGCGGCGTCGTTCAGGACGACGGGGAGTCCGGAGGCTCGACGGGCTGCTCGCCGAGCAGGGTGTTCACATCAGCCTCGCCGTCCTTGTAGCGCCGGGTGATCTCGGCGCCGCAGGCGTCCATGACCTCCTGGACCGCTCGACGCTTGCCCGACAGGTTCTGCTCCTCGTCGGACAGGGTCCGCATGGCGTGGGCGAGCTCGTCCGCGGAGCGGGCGGACACGTCCGAGAGGTCGACGTCGGCCACCAGCGCCTCGACGTAGCGCCGGTGGCTGTCCGCCCGAGACGGCTCGACCGTGGTGTGCCGACCCAGCCCCCGGGCGGGCGAGCGCGGCTCGTCGGCCAGGATCGCGACGAGACCCTCGACGAGAGTGCCCGTGGAGACCCCGTCACGGCGGTTGAGCTCTGCCCGCAGGATGTCCATGCGGCCCTGGATCATGCGCCGGGTGTAGGAGAGGTCGACCTCCTCCTGCTCAGCGTCTGCGCGCAACTCGCGCACCTCGCTCAGCGGCAGGTCACGCAGTCCATCGAGGTAGCCCTCGTCGAGCACCCGGTCGATGCGCCGGTTGCCCTTCTGGGGAGCCTCGGCGGTGTCCTCGACGCTCACGCCAAGCTCCTTCGGGGTCGGGGATCGACGGTTTCTCCGCCCATGGTGACAGATGACCCACCTGCGCGGACAAACCTGCATCCCGTTGACCCGTACGGCTCAACGTCAGGCGACAGCCTGCCGATGCTGAACAGGCGTGACCGCGCAAGGGCGTGACCCGCATCCAGTGGCGAGAGGAGGCCGTACGTGCTCAAGGGCAACCTGACCTCGGCGCCACTGGCAGAGGTGCTCACGCAGCTCGCCGGCGGCAGCGCAAGTGGCTGTCTCCACATCACGTCACCTGCTGGTCAGACTGCCAAGGTCTTCCTGCGCGGCGGCCGGGTGTACGCGGTGCTGGCGCCCGGAACACGGCCGCAGATCGGCGCCCGTCTGGTGTCCGGCGGCTCCCTCGACCCGCAGGCCCTTGCCGAAGCGCTCGAAGCTCAGCGCACGGAGCTCCAGGGATGGCGCCTGGGTGAGCTGCTCGTCCACCTCGGCTACGTCGACCAGCCGGTGGTCGAGGCGTTCGTGGTCGAGCAGGTCCGTGACGCCCTGGCGCAGCTGCTCCCCTGGCCGAGCGGCGCCTGGAAGCTCCGCATCAACGAGCGGACCCGCGACGACGTCGCGCCCCCCTCGGACGTGGCCGACCTGCTGCAGGACATCGCTGCGCGCCAGGCGTCGTGGGCGACGATCGCGTCCACGGTCCACGGACCCGACGCGGTCCCCCTGCTCTCGTCCGGCGGTAACACCGACGACCAGATGGAGATCGACGCCTCAGCCTGGTCGATGCTCTGCAAGGTCGACGGCGAGCGCACGGTGGCCGAGCTCGGCGCCGAGTGCGGCTTCACGATGTACGAGGCGGGTCACGTCGTCTACACCCTGGTGCAGGCGGGCCTGCTCGACGTGGAGCCCCCGGAGTACGAGCCGGAGGCCGAGCCCGACCTCCCGGCGCCCCAGAGCGATCTGGTCCCCTCTGCGCTCGCCTCCCGCCTGATCGGCGCCTTCGGCGGCGCCACCATCCCCGAGCAGGCCGCGCCGACCACCGAGGGGCACTACACCGCCCCAGCTCGGGTGAACAGGCAGCGCAAGCTGGAGAAGCCCGCCGACGAGGCAGCAGTCGCCGGATCGATCTCACGGGTGTCCGAGGCGCTGTCCTCGGCGCTCGGGGCGCCGTCCGCCGACGACGACATGTTCGCCGCCCCGTTGCACCGTCCCTACCGCAAGCCGCCGCCCGCCGCGGCCGAGGACCCGAAGAAGACCGAGCGTGCCCGCAAGGAGGCCGCTCGCCGGGCCCTCGACGCCGAGGAGCTCGCCGTCGCCCAGGCCGAGCTCGAGGCGGCCCGTGCTGCCGAGCAGGACCGGCGCGACGACCTGCTCCCCGACGGTCACAGCGCCGAGATCGTCGACCTGCAGAAGGCGCGAGAGGGTGCCGCCGTCGAGGCGGCTCGCCTGGAGGAGCGGGCCAAGGCCGAGTACAAGGCGGCTCGCGCCTCCCAGGCCAAGGCTGCTGAGCAGGCCAAGGCCGCCGAGGAGGAGCGACTTCTCCAGGTGGAGGCCCGGCTGGTCGAGCAGGAGCGCCAGGTCGAGGTGGCCCGGCTGGCCGCGGAAACGCAGGCTGCCGAGCAGGCCCAGCTCGCCGAGGAAGCACGTCTGGCCGAGGAAGCACGCCTGGCCGAGGAAGCAGCGCGCCTCGCACGTGAGGCAGAGCGCCAGGCCGAGCAGGCACGCCTGGCCGAACAGGCGCGCCTGGCTGAGGAGGCCCGGGTCGCCGAGAAGGCACGCGTCGCCGAGGAGAAGGCCCGTGCCGCGCAGGAGAAGGCTCGGATCGCCGAACAGACCCGGCTCGCCCGCGAGGCCCAGCTCGCAGAGCAGGCGCGACTCGCCGAGAAGGCGCGGGTCACCGAGGAGATCCGGCTGGCCCACGAGGCCCGGATCGCCGAGGAAGCCCTGCTGGCCGAGGAAGCCCGGGTCGCGGAAGAAGCTCGGATCGCCGAGCAAGCCCGACTGGCCGAGGAGGCCCGGCTCGCCGAAGAAGCACGCCTGTACGAAGAAGCACGCCTGTACGAAGAGGCCCGGCTCGGAGAAGAAGCCCGGCTGGCCGAAGAAGCCCGACTCGCCGAGGAAGCACGCCTGGAGGAAGAGGCGCGGCTCGCGGAGGAAGCCCGGGTCGCCCAGGAAGCACGCCTGGCCGAAGAATTCCGGCTCGCCGAAGAAGCCCGACTGTATGAAGAAGCCCGGCTGGCCGAAGAAGCGCGGCTCGCGGAGGAAGCACGGATCGCTGAAGAGGCACGGCTCGCTGAAGAGGCACGCCTGTACGAAGAAGCCCGACTCGCCGAAGAAGCCCGGCTGGCCGAAGACGCCCGGCTCGCTGAAGAGGCACGCCTGTACGAAGAAGCCCGGCTCGCCGAAGAAGCCCGGCTGGCCGAAGACGCCCGGCTCGCTGAAGAGTCACGCCTGTACGAAGAAGCCCGGCTCGCCGAGGAAGCACGCCTGTACGAAGAGGCACGCGCCGCGGAGGAAGCACGGATCGCAGAAGAAGCACGGCTCGCCGAAGAAGCACGCCTGCACGAAGAAGCCCGCCTGCACGAAGAAGCCCGACTCGCCGAAGAAGCACGCCTGCACGAAGAAGCCCGACTCGCCGAAGAAGCACGCCTGCACGAAGAGGCACGCGCCGCGGAGGAAGCACGGCTGGCCGAAGAAGCCCGGCTCGCCGAAGAAGCACGCCTGTACGAAGAGGCCCGGCTCGCCGAAAAAGCCCGCCTGCACGAGGAAGCCCGACGGGCCGAAGAAGCCCGCGTGTACGAGGAAGCTCGACTCGCCGAACAGGCCCGCGTTGCCGAGGAGCTGCGGCTGGCCGCCGAGCTCGCGGAGCAGGCTCGTCTGGACGAGGCGGCCCGCGTCGCCGAGCTGGAGGCTCAGGCTGAGCAGGCCCGGCTCGAGCAGGAGGCCTGGCTCGCTGAGACGACGAACCTGGCCGAGGCCGCCCGGTTCGACGAGCAGATACGACTGGCCCAGGAGGCTCAGCAGGCCCAGGAGACCCAGCGCGCAGAGGAGGACTTCGAGCAACGCAGGCTGGCGCAGGAGGAGCGTAAGAAGGCCGATCGAGCCGCTCGCGAGGCCCACGAGGAGCGCAAGCTCGCTGAGCGCGAGGAGCGGGAGGCCGCAGCCACGGCCGAGTTGGCCGCCCTCACCTTCGAGCCGCAGTCCAACGCCGAGGAGATCCGCCTCGCCGCCGAGCTCCAGGCGGGGGCCTTCGCGGAGCTCTCAGCGTCGGCGTCGAGCTACGTCCCCGAGCCGGTCGCCTCGGTGCCAGCCCAGGCCTCGTCCTACGACGACGAGCCGCTCCCGACGTACGGCAGTCACGACACCGACACGGCGTCGCTCATGCGCGAGCTGACCTCGCTCGGGCTCGACGACGACCCGCCACCGCCGCCGGTGACCCGTCCCAGGGCCACGCCGCCCCGCCCCGTCAGCGCGGCGTCGAAGCCCAAGAAGAAGGGCCTGTTCGGCCGCTGAGGCACCGACCGGCACCAAGAGCAGTGAGTACGCCCCCGCAGCCACCTCGGCACCGGTTCAGCGGCGGCGGAGCAACCCTTCGCGCGCGGCCGCGGCCTGGCGTGCGGGCGAGACGGGGGCCTCGAACGCCGGCTCGGCATCGATCGAGGCGGCGACCCCACCCGCGAGCAGCGACGCGTCGTCGGGGACCTGGCGCTTGACGACGGCCAGCGCGACGGGGCCGAGCAGGTGGTGACGGACCGCTGTGCCGACGCGGCCCACGTCACGCCCCTCCAGTGACACGGCGTCGCCGGTCGTAGGCAGCTCGCTGTCGGAACCGTCCAGGTGGAGGAGCACGAGGCGCCGGGGCGGGCGCCCGAGGTTGTAGACCCGAGCCACCGTCTCCTGCCCGCGGTAGCAGCCCTTGTCGAGGTGCACCGCGGTGCCGAGCCAGCCGACCTCGTGCGGGATGGTCCGGTGATCGGTGTCGACCCCGAGCCTCGGGCGACGCGCCTCGACCCTGAGCGCCTCGAAGGCGGCGATGCCGGCCAACGGCTCGCTGACCGACTCGAGGGATGACCGCGGCACGAAGCGGTCCGTCCCACTGGAGTGCAGGACGGCGTACGCCGCTGTCACATTTTCGACCTCGACCCGCAGCATGAAGCGCATGCGGTCGAGGTAGCCCAGTAGTGCCTCGGCGGTGCCGGGCTCGACGTGCGCGAGGACCTGGGTGCCGTCGTCGACGAGGGTGAGGTGGTGCTCGACGTGCCCCTGCGGCGAGAGCACGAGCGCCTCGGTCCACTCGCCGGGAGGGAGCGCGGCGACGTGCTGGCTGAGCAGGCTGTGCAGCCAGCTCAACCGGTCGGGTCCGGCGATGCGCAGGACGGGGCGGTGCGAGAGGTCGACCACGGCCTGACCGTCGGCCAGCGCCCGCTGCTCGGCGTAGGGATCGCCGTAGTGAGCGGCCACCCCGAGGTCTGGTCCCTCGGCGGCGACGGCTCCAGCGCGGGACAGCAGGGGACTGGTCACGTCATGGCGAAGGCGGGTGCGGGTGCGGGTGTTCCCGCTCCAGCGGCTGTCCAGGACCAGGAACCGGACCCGTCGCTGGAGGGGCCGCCGAACCGGCCGACGAGCAGGCCCTGCACAGCCCGAACACGGCGAAGTGGCCGACGTCGACCTCGAAGCCCCGCGTCGTCGCAAGGTCGGCCACCAGAGGCTGGACGACAGTCGGCGGCACCTCGTCGACCCCGCCGCAGTCCCGGCACACCAGGTGGACGTGACCGTCCTCGGTCGCCACGGAGTAGGTCGCGGCACCGTGACCGAGGTGGGTGTGCTCGACGAGCCCGAGCTCCTCGAGCAGCTCCAGCGTGCGGTAGACGGTGCTGATGTTGAGCCCTGAGGCCTTGCTCCGGACGGCCGTGGCGATCTCGTCGGGTGTGCCGTGGCCGAGCGTCCCGACGGCTTCGAGCACGAGCTGCCGCTGCGGGGTCAAGCGGTAGCCGCGGGCCCGGAGCCGAGCCTGCCAGTCCTGTCCGAGGGCCCCGCCCTGCACGGTGCGTCCCATGCCGGCGACACTAGCCTCGCGCCCGAGTGGACACCGGTCGGCGACTAGCCTCGGACCATGGTCGACTCGGTGCTGGCGCTGCTGTCCGGCGGTCCCCGGCTGGTCGACCCGGCCACACCGGTCGTCCGCGCCGACGACCTGGGCCTGGCCCGCGGCGAGTCGGTCTTCGAGACGCTGCGGGTCGCCGGAGGTCGTCCGGCGTTCCTGTCGCTCCACCTCGAGCGGCTGGCCCGCTCCGCGGAGCGCGTAGCGATCGAACTCCCCGACGGGTGGGCCGAACTCGCTCGGTTCGCCGTCGACGCCTACGCCGCACCGGACGGCGTCCTGCGCCTCACCTGCACCAAGGGGGCGCCTGGGGCGGAGCCGGTCGGGTTCGCGCTCGTCACCGCCGTCCCCCCGGCGACCGTGCAGGCTCGCCAGCAGGGCGTGAGCGCCGTGACCTTGCAGCTCGGGGTGCCCGCCTCCCTGAGGGCCGCTGCCCCCTGGTTGCTCGGCGGGGTGAAGTCCACGTCGTACGCCGTGAACATGGCGAGCCTGCGGGCCGCCGAGGACCAAGGCGCACAGGACGCTATCTGGATCAGCTCCGACGGGGTGGTGCTCGAAGCACCGACCTCGACGGTCGCGTGGGTGACCGGGCGCCGGCTCGTGACGCCTCCGGCGGAGCAGGTCGGGACTCTCCCGGGGACGACGGCCTCGGTCGCGCTGGCCCTGTCGCCGGTGACCGTCGAGACCCGGCTCGGAACTGCCGACGAGCTGCGCCAGGCTGACGAGGTGATGCTGCTGTCGAGCGTACGAGGAGTCGCCCCGGTGACCCGGCTCGACGGCCTGGAGCTGGGCACCGGCCCGGTGACCGCCGCCCTGCGCTCGGCGTTCGAGCTGGCAGTCCTCGAGGGCTGACCGGGTGTCAGCCGGTCGGTCGGAGCCCCACCGGGGAGCTCTCACCCAGCCTCTGCAGAGGGACGGCGGCAGTGAGTCGCTCGGCGTCCAGGAGCTCGCGACTTCGCGGGCCGAGGACCAGGTCGAACAGCAGCGAGAGCGGGACGCCTCGTGCGAGCAGCGCCATCGCGTACGCCATCCGGGGTACCGCCGAACCGTCCGTGGCCATGTTCACGCGTCTCCTCCTCGAGTCTGCTCCTGCTCCCCGAAGGTCGACCCGGTGCGCTGGGCGGCTGAGGTCCGGACGGGTGAACCGGCAGTGGCGAACGGGGTGCGCCCACGTTCACGGTCCGCGCCGGTACCGTGCGGACCGTGATGGACCGACGGTGGGCTGACGCGGGCCTGGCCGGGCTCGCCGTCGCCGTCGTCGTCCTCACGGTGCTGGTGCTGCAGGGCCCGGACGAGGCCCCGGACACCCTGGTCGACTCACCGGGGACGTCCACCCCGAGCCCGGAGCCCTCCCCCACACCGAGCGAGCTGCCCTCGCCCAGCCCCAGTGCTTCTCCGGAGCCGTCCCCGTCGGCGTCACCCGAGCCCTCGGCCCGCTCGTCGACCGCTCCCCGGCGCTCGCCAGCGCCGTCGCCCGCGCCGTTGCCGGTGCCGTCGCCGTCGCCGTCGCCGAAGAAGGTCGTCGTGCCACCGCCGGCCGCCCCGTCGCCGTCGCCGTCGCCCGCAGCCAAGCCGCCGGCGAGCAGGAGCGCGGCTGCCGTGCCGACCAGCCCAGCACCGTCGCCGGCCCCGCTGCCGGTCGCCTCGCCGGGCATCCCCCGCACCTGAGAGCCCGCGACAGGGACGAGCCGGGTCGTACTCTGGCCGAATGGTCGAACCGTCGGCGGCGGTCCGGCGAGACGTCCGGGTGGTGCTGGCGGTCCAGGCGCTGGCGGTCGCTGCGGTCGCAGCCTGGTTCGCCACCGGGCACGCCTCGGCACCTGACGCCGGGTTGCTCCAGATCGACGTGCTGTCGCTGTCAGAGCGGGTCGACGGCGCCGACGCCGTCGACGGGCGCCCCACGATGCTCGTCGTGACGTGCCCCGCGCTGCTGCCGGCACCACCCCGACGCCTCGACCCCTCGTACGGGCTCGTCCTCAGCACCGACGCCGACCTCGCCTCCCGGCTCGCGCTCCCGCTGGCCACGAGCGAGTGCCAGGCCGGCTACGTCCTGATCGACGAGAACTCCCGGGTGCGCTACCGGAGCTACGACCCTGACTGGGCCGAGCACGCCTTCGAGCAGGAGGTCCTCCTCGAGAACCTGGCTGGGCAGCACGGGTGAGGCGGGCTGGGGTGCTCGCCGCCTGGGCCGGGCTGCTCTCGATCGAGCTGGTCCTCGCGCTGACCTACCGTGCCTACGGCACCTGGTGGCACTGGCTGCTGCACCAGCTGGTCGGCTGGGGGATCGGCCTGTCGGTCGCAGCACTTGCCATGCTCGCGACCCGGCGACACGTCCCCGCCTTGCTCGCTCTCGTCATGGGGCAGCTCGCCTCGATCGCGCCCGACCTGATGTTCCGCTACCTGCGCATGCCGCACGAGCCGTCGATGGACGTCTGGCTCGGGCACATCTCCCTCCACACCGGGCCGTCGCCGGTCCTCGTCGCCCTCGGCGCGTTGCTCGCCGGTGGAGCCGCCTACGCCCTGACTGCCTACAACCGTCGGCGGGCCGCGGCCGCCCTCGCTGTGGCGGGGTTGCTGCTCGTCGCCGTCGCCTGCCTGATGTCGCGGGACATCCCGTCCTCGCTGGACGACTACCCGCGCGACACGCCACGCGTGCTGACCCAGCCCCGAGGCGTCCCGTCGAATCCCTGGTGACAAGTCGCCGGAGCCGACTTACGCTCCTCAGCACACTGGAGAGGAGGTGGTCCGACACTTGACATCGCATCGGACGAGTGAGGTGGCTGTCCGCTAGGACGCCGTTCAAGGACTGCACGTCGGTTCCTTCCGCGCACCTTGACCGGTGCACGGCGAATTCCGAACAGGCACCCGACCCCGAGCCGCCGGCCGTGTCCAGCCGGCCCTCCCCCCGTCACCAGCTGACGGCGAGGAGGAAGTGGCTCGGGGTCCGCCGTGCCCCGGGTCCGGCTCGACTCTTCTGGGTGGTTTCCGCTCTAAGTGTTCAGCCGCGCGGCTGCACGGTCGAGGTAGTGCGTACGGGACTGCATGCAGTCCAGCCGCCTCCTCTGCTTCAGGAGCCCCTCGGTGATGACACGACGCACCCGTCCGATCGGCTTGATCGCCCTGACTGGGCTCTTCGGTGGCCTGCTCGCGGTCATCCCCGCCGTCGCGCAGGCCGCGCCGTTGGCTCCAACGGTGGCCGCAGAGAAGGACAAGCCGGTCCAGCTCCCGAAGTCTGCCGGCAAGCGGGTCGTCCTCGAGACCGGCGGAAAGGGGCCGAAGAGCAAGATCGACGCGCCTTCGCTCCAGGGGCCGGTCAGCGGGCGCTCGTCCCTGACGACGCAGGCGAACATCACCGTGATCTACGACGCCGGGTTCACTCCCGAGGCGCGAGCGGCCTTCCAGTCGGCAGTCGACACCATCGCCACACTGATCGTGGCCTCGCAGCCGATCGTGATCGATGCGAAGTTCGAGTCTCTCGGTGCCACGACCTTGGGCTCCGCGGGTGCAGGCAGCACCTGGCTGATCAACAACAAGATCATGCCCGCTGCCCTGGCCAATGAGATCCGCGGCTACGACGTCGACGACCTGCAGAACGGCGCCACTGCGGACGTCCCAGAGGTAGAAGCGAGCTTCAGCAAGGACCGCACGGACTGGTACTTCGGCACCACAGGCGCAGGGACCACCGCCCAGTACGACTTCAAGACCGTCGTGATGCACGAGATCTGGCACGGCCTGGGCTTCGCCGGGACGATGGGCTACTCGGCGGGAAGCGGCAGCTGGGGCCTCGGCGCGGGCTACCCGAGCGGGTACGACCAGTACGCCACGACCCTCTCCGGCACCTCGCTCATCAACACGGCCACCTATCCCAACCCGTCCACGGCGCTCGGGTCGCAGCTCACCGGTGGTGGTCTGCAGTACACCGGGCCGTTCGCCCAGCGCAGCAACAACGGGGTCAGCCCGCGCCTGTACGCGCCCGCGACCTGGGTGAATGGCTCGAGCTACTCCCACCTCGACGAGACGACCTACCCGAGCGGCACCGCGAACTCGTTGCTGACGTTCCGCCTCAACGCCGGTGAGGTCATCCACAGCCCTGGGCCCATCGCCCTCGGCATGTTCCGCGACATGGGCTGGAACTCCATCATCGTCCCCGCCAAGGTCACCGGCGTTACGGCAACGCCCGGATCCGCGTCGGCGACCGTCACCTGGACGGCCCCGGACAACGGCGGTGAGGCCATCAGCAGCTACCTGGTCACGCCCTCGACCGGGACCGCGGTGACCGTGACTGGTACGACGACGTCGAGGACGTTCACCGGCTTGAGCAGCGGCACCGCCTACACCTTCACCGTCAAGGCCATCAACGCGATCGGCAGCGGCCCGGTCTCAGCGTCGAGCGCGTCGGTCACCCCCGCCGCCGCCACAGCGCCGAGCGCCCCGACGGGCGTGACCGCAGTGGCTGGCAACGCCAGTGCCCAGGTCAGCTGGACCGCGCCGGCCAACGGCGGCAGCGCGATCACCGGCTACACCGTCACCTCGAGCCCCGGTGGGCTCACCGCCACCGTCCCTGGCACGACCACCACCGCCTCGGTGACCGGCCTGACGAACGGCACGGCGTACACCTTCACGGTCAAGGCGACCAACGCGATCGGCACGAGCGCGACTTCGACCGCCAGCACCAGCGTGACGCCCGTCGCGACTGCCGTAGCGCGGATCGACGCTCGGTACGCCAGCCTGGGCGGGTCGGCGTCCCCCCTGGGGCTGGCGACCGGGCCGATCGTCTCGGGTCAGCTGGGGACGACGACTCGACGGAGCTACGAGCGCGGGATCATCTCCCAGAGCGACGCTCTGGCGGGAGGCGAGGCGCTGGAGGTCTACGGCGCGATCTACGACCGCTACTCGCGACTAGGTCAAGAGGGCGGACCCCTCGGCCGGCCGCTGTCAGGCGTGCTGACCAGCACTGATGGCGTCGGACGAGTGAGCCTGTTCGAGCGCGGAGGCATCTTCTGGCACCCGGCCACCGGCGCGCACGAGGTGCGCGGTGACATCGCCGTGGCCTACGCCGGCGGCGGCAGCCTCCTGGGTGCGGAGCGGTCATCCCTGGGCTACCCCCTTAGCGACGAGATCCCGTCTGCGGACGGTGTCGGGCGGCACACCCAGTTCCAGAACGGAGTGATCTTCTCTTCGCCGACGACAGGAGCGCACACCGTCAGCGGCTTGATCCGCGTGGCCTGGGAGCGACTCGGAGGTGAGCGCGGACCGCTGGGCTACCCCACCAGCGACGAGCTGGGCACTCCCGACGGGCGCGGGCGGGTCAACCAGTTCCAGAACGGCGCCGTCTACTGGTCCCCCGCCACCGGCGCCTTCGAGGTGAGGGGTGCCATCGAGCAGTCCTGGGAGCGGCTGGGCGCGGCGACGGCGCTGGGCTACCCCCGCACCGACGAGCTCGCGACGCCTGGGGGACGCGGCCGCTACAACCACTTCGAGCGCGGCTCCATCTACTGGACACCGACGACGAACGCCCACGAGATCCACGGCGCCATCCGCGACGCATGGTCTCGCCAGGGCTGGGAGTCGGGCCCCCTCGGATTCCCACGCACCGATGAGCTCCCCACCGGCGACGGGCGCGGCTTCTACAGCGCGTTCGAGGCGGGAGCCATCTACTGGACGCCAGCGACCGGTGCCCACGAGGTCCGCGGCGGCATCTACGACCTGTGGAGCCAATCCGGCACCGGACGCGACGTCCTTGGCTACCCGCTCACGGAGGAGCTGGGCACGCCGGACGGTCGAGGCCGCTACAACCACTTCGAGCGCGGCTCGGTCTACTGGACGCCGCAGAACGGTGCACAGCCGATCTTCGGCGCCATCCGCGACTTCTGGGCCCGCTCGGGCTGGGAGCGCAGTGCTCTCGGCTACCCCCGATCAGGGGAGATCGCCGTCCCTGAGGGCGTCGTGCAGTACTTCGACGGCGGCATGGCCGCGTGGGACTCCCGCACCGGCGCCGTCCGGTTCGTCCCGAACGGCGGGTAGTGGCGGGGCCCGGGACCTCCATCCCGGGCTCCGGCCAGACCTGCCTTGCCCGATAGCTGGAGTCGCCCGATGAACACCACCCTGCTTGTCTACGTGGGGATCACCGCGACCCTCGCGGTGCTGCTGCTGCTGATGGTGGTCCAGGCTGCAGCACCGGCACGGCCGCGTCGTGACGTCGGTGCCCGCGCAGGTGCGGCCCTCGGCGGGGTCGAGTCGTCGGTACGTCAGCCACACGTGGCCGGCGCCTGATCAGACACTCGCCCTTCGAGAGAGGCAGCGACGATGGAGTACGACGACGACAAGAGCTGCCTGGACTGCGGCCGCCGCTGGCGCCCGCTGGGTGACCGGCGCGACAGCACCCTCGGCCTTCGGCTGCGGCGGACGGCGCGACCGCTCGGGGTGTCCAGGCGCTGGGCGCACCCTCGCCCAGCTTCGCGCTGCCCGTCCTGCGGGTCTCGGAACATCATCGCCTCGTGGAGCGGCATCCTGGACGGGCGTCATCTCGCCCCTGCCGGCCGTCGAGCTCAGTAGGCACCCTTGCCCTTCGCGACGGTCAGGATCGTCTTGGCCAGTACCGAGAGGTCGAGCCCCAGTGACCAGTTCTCGACGTACTGCAGGTCCAGGCGCACGGTGTCCTCCCACGACAGGTCGCTGCGCCCGCTGACCTGCCACAACCCGGTGATGCCCGGCTTGACGAGCAGTCGCCGGCGGGTGTGTCCGACGTAGCGCTCCACCTCGCTCGGCAGCGGCGGCCGCGGCCCGACGAGGGACATGTCGCCCCGCAGCACGTTGAACAGCTGTGGGAGCTCGTCGAGCGAGTACTTGCGCAGGAAGCGCCCGAGCGGGGTGATCCTGGGATCGTTGCGGACCTTGAAGAGCAAGCCGTCGTGCTCGTTGAGCTCGCGCAACTCCTCGAGCCGCGACTCAGCATCGGTGCGCATCGAGCGGAACTTCCAGACCGTGAACGGCACCCCGTTGCGCCCGACACGGACCTGCTTGAACAGGGCCGGCCCCGGGCTCGACAGGCGGATGGCGAGGGCGATCGCGAGCAGGACGGGCAGGATGGCCAGGATCCCGAGCAGGGCCGAGGTCCGGTCGAACGCGCTCTTGACGAGGGTCCGCACTCCGCTGAGCTCGGGCTCGTCCAGGTGCAGCAGGGGCAGGCCGGCTACGGGTCGGATGCTGATGCGGCTGCCGGTGACGTTGGTCAGCGCCGGCGCCACAAGCAGATCCACCCCGGTGCCCTCGAGGTCGTAGGACAGCTTGCGCAGCGTCTCTCCCTGAAGGCCCGGCGAGGCCGTCACGGCCACGGTGTCGGCCCGCACGCCGGTGAGGACCTCGAGGACGGAGCTGAGGGTTCCGAGGACGGGAACCGACTCTCCGTCGCCAACGGGGATCTCCGCGTGCCCCCCAGGCACACAGACCCCGACGACGAACAACCCTGCGAGCGGCTCCTTGCGCAGCTGCGTCACCAGGTCCTGGACGTGCTGGTAGGTGCCGAGGACGACGACTCGGTGACTGCAGCTCCCCCGGCGCCGCAGCGCTTGCAGGACCAGCCGGGCACCGAGTCGTCCAAGCAGCAGCAGCAGGGCTCCCAGTGGGAGGGCGACGGCCGTGAAGCCCCGCGCGATGTCGAGCTTGGTGGCGTAGGCGAACAGCGCGACGACCGCGGTGAGCCGGATCGAGGCGTTGAACACCCGCTGGAACTCCTGCGGTCCGCTCCCGAGGAAGCGCCGCTCGTAGCACCGGGAGAAAGCCAGGACGGCGACCCAAAGGACCGGAAGGAGGACGGCGATGGCGGAGTAGGAGACGCCGCCGACCTCGCCGGAGTCACGGCCGAAACGAACGAGCAGCGCGACGACCGCGGCGAGCAGCACCGCCAGCAGGTCGACGAACAACAGGGCGCGGACGTAGCGTTGGAGCCAGTCCACCGACTGCGCAGCGACAGGTGCGTCGAGTCGAGGATCAGACGGGCTCAGGTGCGGGCGGAGCGACGTCATCGCGGGTGCTGTCCCAGACCTGACCGGTCAGCGGCGATCAGCGTAAGGGGCTGAGCCCGGGAGCGCGGTCTGCGCAGAAAGCTCTGCGTCGCCTCGAACCGGAGCCATCTCGCCGTCGGAACGCTCAGCCTGTCGGCGGGTGCGCGTCCGTCGGGGCGGCAGGTCCACGACGGGCGCCGTCGACGCGTAGCCGTAGCCGTAGTAGCCGTACTTGTCGGCTCCCGGGCCCTTGGTCGGCACCATGTTGATGACCGCGCCGTAGACGTGGGCATCGACGCCCCGGAGGATCTCGACGGCTCGGGTGGCCTGCTCGCGCGTCGTGCGACCACTGCGGATGACCACGATTGCGCCACTCGCGTGAGCAGTCAGCACGGCTGCATCGGTCACGGGAAGCAGCGGCGGGGCGTCGAGCAGGACCAGGTCGCAGCGGCTCTCGAGGTCTTCGAGCAGCTCGCCCATCTGCTCCGACCCGAGCAGCTCGCTCGGGTTGGGCGGGGTCGGCCCGCTCGCCAGCACCTGCAGGTTCCCGTCGCCCCAGGACTGGAGGAGGTCGTCGAGGTCGGCGCGCCCGACGAGGGCATCGGTGAGCCCGACGGCACCCTCGAGTCCGAGGTAGCCGGCGAGGCGAGGCCTGCGCAGATCGGCCTCGACGAGGATGACCCGCAGGCCCGCCTGGGTCAGAGCGATCGCGAGGTTGCAGGTCGTCGTCGACTTGCCCTCTGAGGGCACGGAGCTGGTCACGACGATGGAGCGCGGCTTGCGGTCGACATCGACGAACTGCAGGTTCGTGCGCAACTGCCGGAACGCCTCGGCGCGGACCGACTGCGGGTCCACGTGGACGATGAGCGGACGCTTCTCGGCGTCAGGGTCGTAGGCGATGAGGCCGAGGGTGGGCAGGTCCAGGGCTTGCTGAATCTCCTCCGCGCCCTTAAGGCTGGTGTCGAGCGTCTCGCGCAGGACGGCGGCACCGACACCCACGGCGAGGCCAACGAGCAGACCCAGGGCGATGTTGAGCTTGGTGCGAGGTGAGACCGGGGCCTCGGGCAGGTCGGCGGTGCGGACGACGCTGACCTTCACCGGCGACGACTGTTGCCCCTCCGGCGTCTCGAGGTCAGAGGCCACCCGTGTGAACTGCTCTGCGACGCTGTTCGCGATGCGCTGGGCCTGGCGTGGGTCGACGTTCGTGACGTCGACGGTGATCAGGACGGTGTCAAGCGGAGCCGTGGCCTCGATGGACTCCGCCAGCTGCCGCGACGACGTGCTCAGCTGCAGTTCCTCGATCACGGCGTCTGTGACGGGGGGGCTGTCCACGATATTCGCGTAGGACTTCACACGCTGTTGCGCAAACTGTCCCCCGGCGCTCAGACCCGAGACGTTGCTCTCCAGGCCCGTGGACGTGCTCACGAACAGCTGCGCCGAGGCTTGGTACTTCGGCGTCATCGCCAGCGTCGCGATCAGGGACGCGGCGACGGCGAGAAGGGTACAGAGAACGATCAGGCGCCATCGCTTGCGCAGGACGAGCGCGTAGTCGCGAATGTCCACGGAACTCCATGTCTTCCGGTGGCAGGTCGGACCATGCCACGCCAGTCGACAGCATAGAGCGCTGGGACGCCAAGGCCGTTGAGGTCGGTGAGGGGACTGCCTAGGATTCGGTTTGCCTCCTTGCCCGTAAGGCTGCGGCCTCGCTGGAGGATCAGCAGCATGCCCAAGCCGTCCCCGGGAGTTCCGGGTCGAGGCGACGCGGTCGCCCGATAAGGCGATCAGTCTTCGCGCAGGTCGCCCGCAGGTTTCTGAGAATCTGAGTCCTGCCTGGCCCGCAGGCTGTAGATCGCTGATCAGAAGACAGGCGGGCCTTCGATTCCCGACGCCCGCTCCACGCCGGCCGCCGCCCAGTTCGCAGCTTCTGCGACCGACTCGTCCGAGGGCTTGTGTCGAGTACAGTTCATCGAGTGCCCGACGTGCCCGCAACCGGAATCGCGCTCCTGGCACTGAGCTTCGTCTTCTTGGCCCTCGTCCTGCTGCGAAAAGTCGAACAACCGCGTGCAGCCCTCCTCTGGGTTCTCGGGCTCCTCGCCGGTTTTGATACGCTCCAAGTGAGCAGTATCCACCTCTTCAGCCTCGCCTGCTTGCTGCTGCCGCTCGCAGACGTGCGGCGCAACCGTGTCAACGCCTGGACGCCGACGCTCACTGTGGCCGCGGCGGCCTGCTTGGCGAGCAGCGTCCTGTACGGCTCCCTGGTGAACGACGCTTCGCTGGCGGGCCAGCTTGTCGTGCTGGCTGCTAACGCAACCCTCCTGATGCTGTTCCTCAGGCCGTCCGATCTGGTTCCCGTGCTGCATGGCCTACTGGCTGCTGCCGTTCTGGCGAGCGTGTATGCGGGCCTGCAGACGCTTCAGGTCCTGGATCCCAACTTCTTCCTCGACTCGAGCGGCATCCCACGAGTTCACGCCTTCTTCCGGGAGCCCGACTTCCTGGCTGCTTTTGTCGCGATAGGACTGGTCCTGTCGCTACGCCTGCCGCTGCGCAGAACGGTGCAGGTCCCGGTTGCAGGCCTGCTACTGGTGACACTCATCAACACCCAGGCGCGCGGCGCGTGGCTGGCTGTTCTGCTGAGCCTCCTTGCCGCTGCGGGCCGCCGCCGCCTCACCTCACGGACCGTTCGCAAGCATGGCAACCGACGAAGCGCGGCTTACGCTTGCACCGGTGCACTCGCTACAGGAGCTTGGCTGTCTGTCGACGAGGGGCTTAGGTCGAACGTCAGCCGTCGACTTCTCGCGCTGCTCGACGGGGGGGTCCAGGACCCATCGCTCCAGGCGCGGTCCGGCCAGTTCGAGAGCCTTGCTGGCCTGCTGCAATCCGCCCCGTGGCACGGCTACGGGCTGAGTGCTGCCGGGCGGGTGACCGGGCTGGGTCAAGTCGAGTACGGCACATCAGGCAACAACGTGGCCGCCAACTGGGTGCTCGACTGGTTGGTGGGTGGCAAGCTGCTCGCCGTCCCACTGATCGTCCTGTTCGTCGTCACGGCTGTGCGCGGAGCGGCGTCCATCCCGGGGCAGTTGAGCGTGCTGGTGCTGGCGAACAGCCTGTTCTCTAACCTCATGCTGCTGCCGGTGGCATGGCTGGTGCTTGCTCTCACCGTCGTGGCCTCCTCGGAGCGGTCGCTATTGCCGGGGGACCGACGAACGAGCGCCGAGGGATCCCCCTTTGCCTCAGCGCCGCGCAGCGGTGATGGTAAGACGGCGGAAAGCCGGGCTCGCACAGGAGCGGCTACAGCCGGGTGATGCACCTTGCAATGATCGGAACACGCGGCGTGCCGGCTCGGTATGGCGGTTTCGAGACGGCCGTCGAGGAGGTGGGCCGACGACTGGCCGATCGGGGCCACAGGGTCAGCGTGTACTGCCGGAACGAGAACCAGACTGATCGCTCCTACCTGGGGATGGACCTGATCAACCTGCCCGCGGTCCGACGCCGGCAGCTGGAAACCCTCAGCCACACAGCGTTGTCGGTGCTCCACGCGGTGACCAGATTGAGGCCAGACGCGGCCTTCGTCTTCAACGCCGCGAACGCACCTCTTCTAGAGCCTCTCCGGTGGGCCCGCGTCCCCTTCGCAACGCACGTCGACGGGCTCGAGTGGCAGCGAGCCAAGTGGGAGGGAGCGGGGGCGAGATACTACGAGTGGGCGGTGGGCCGAGCCGTGAGCCGGTCCGACGCTGTGATCTCCGATGCACGAGCCATCGCCGCCTACGTCGACGACACCTACGGCGTCGAGTCCGTATTCCTGCCTTACGGGGCTCCACTCGTCACGCCGGAGCCCGGCGTTGTGGAGTCGGCCGGTTTGAGCCGCCGGGGCTACCACCTGGTCGTCGCCCGGATGGAGCCGGAGAACCACGTGGTGGAGATCGTCCGCGGCTACGTCGCCTCAAGCGCCGAACATCCACTAGTCGTCGTCGGTTCCGCGCCGTACGCCGACGCCTACCTCGCAACGGTCCACGCCGCAGCGGCAGGCGACGCGCGCGTGCGGTTCCTGGGCGCCGTGTGGGACCAGGAACTGCTGGACCAGCTCTACGCCAACTGCCTCTCCTACCTGCATGGTCACTCGGTGGGTGGCACGAACCCGAGCCTCCTGCGGGCCATGGGGGCTGCAGCGCCGGTGACTGCGTACGACGTCGCGTTCAACCGGGAGGTTACCGACGATGGCGCCGCATTCTTCGACAGCCCGCTCGCGGTCACGGCGGCTGTCGAGGCGGATGAGCAGGACCCGGCGGCCGCCGCGCGCCGGGGGGCGGCCGGACGTGGTCACGTGCAGTCTGCCTACAGGTGGGACGAGGTGGCAGACGGCTACGAGCGCTTGGGAACGCACCTGCTTCGTCACCGTCGTCCCCAAGGGGTGCGCCGGACACGCTCAGGCCCTTCGTGATGGACGTCCTTTGGGTCGCCACGGGTCTGGCCGCGCAACACACCGGTATCGAGCGCTTCGCTGTGGGCCTGTCTGAGGCACTGCTCACCGAGGGTGTCCTGGCACCCGAGCAGCTCACCGTCGTGGTCGACGAGCGAGCGCGCTGGGCAGGACCTCTTGAAGAAGCGGGAGTTGCCGTGACGAGACAGCGCCACGGCCGCTGGCGCAGGGCGGAAACACGACGCACCCACCCTCTGGTCGTCCACAATCTCGGTGGCGGGCGCTTCCCCACACGCGTCGTAGAGGCGCCCGCGCAGACGCGCATATACAGCGTGTACGACTGGGGACCTGTCCGGGATTCAACTATGTCGACCAAGGCGCGGCTCGCGTGGGTGGCGGTGATGGCCGCAGGCATGCGTGGCGCTGACGTGGTGCACTACCTCAACCCGGAACTGGAGCGGACAAGGCCCCGGCTGCTCCCTGCTCCTACGAGATCGGTCGTGTCGTACGCCAATTCCGCCCTCGCCGACGTGCCCACCGCTACGACCCCTTCCGCTACGAGTGGACTGTCGAGCTACGCGCTCTTCGTCGGGACGGCCGCGCCGCGCAAGCGACTGCCTGACGTCGCGGCCATGGCCCGTCTGACGAGTACCCCTGTGGTCATGGTCGGGGCGGGGACCGAGGTCTTTCATGGTTCCCCGCACGTGACGGCGCTCGGCCGGGTCGACGACGTGCGCCTGCGGAGCCTCCTGGACCACTGCGATGCGCTGGTCCTGGTCAGCGCCTACGAGGGCTTTGGCGTCCCCATCCTGGAAGCCGCAGCTCGCGGAATCGCCTCCGTGGTCTCTCCCGAAGTCGCGATGACGCTGCCAGCGGATCTCCAGGACTACGTGCAAGTGGTGGATCCGTCCGAGCACACTGCGTTCGGCGAGGCCGTCTCGGCTGCCGCTGCGAGGCGGGGCCTCCCGCGCTACGACTCGCGGAACATTTTACGACCGCTCCTCGACGTGTACCGCGCCGCTTTGCGATGTCACTCATGACGATCGTCAACGCCACGTACCGCGACAGTGCCGTCGGCACCGGCACGTACACACGCAACATCATGGCTGCTCTCCCTGAGGCCCGCTGCAGCTCGCTCCCGAAGGCGCTCTTGGCCGGGCGTCCGTCGGCCTTCTGGTCGAAGCGCGCGGCCGAAGCGCTCTGGAGTGGGCTGCCGGGAACCGTCGTGCACCCGTACTGGGCGGCCTCGCCCTCAGGCCGGCACGTGGTGGCTGCCCTCGACCTCGTGCAGTACCGGGAGGGGACCGGGCTCGAACGACGAGCACTGCTGGCGGCAGCGCGGCGGACCCGGGCGGTGCTGGCTCTGACGCCCACGACGGCCCGCATGGTCGAGGCGGAGATCGGCCGCGAGGTGATAGTCGCCCCGCCCTTCCCCGACCGTCCGTGGTTTGAGCAGCCACTCACACCGCGTCGTCCCATCGCCGGTCCGGTCAGGCTGGCGTATTGGGGCGGGTGGCACCAGCGAAAGGGCATCTCAGCCTTCCTGGAGGGCCTGGCGGACAGCCCGCTCGCCGGAGAGGTCGAGGTCCACTGCCTCGCCGTCCCACAGGAGTGGGCCGGCACGGCTTGGATCCACGACCATGGACGACTGTCCACGGACCGCCTCGTAGAACTCGCCGACTCCGTGGACGTGGCCGTCTACCCCTCCTCCGAAGAAGGCTACGGATTGCCGGTAGCCGAGGCACTGCTCCGTCAGCGGCCGGTTGTGGCCCTGCCGCTCGCTGTCTACACCGACTTCATCAAACCCTCCCCGTTGTTCGTACCCCTCGACGATCTAGGGCCGCAGAGCATCGTCGCGGCGGTGGAGCGCGCTGTCGGTGCGCCTGAGACGGGACGTGCGGCGAGCCTGCGTACACCGTCATCACGAGCGGCCACTGCTCTGCTCCGCGCAGCCCTCACCAAGGCGGTCGAGAGATGACTGGCTCACGCACCCGTGTCGGCATCGTCAATCCGCTGCCGTCGGCTCTGGCCCACTACGAGGCTGCCCTCGAGACGAGGCTCGCCCGCGCGGGGGCGGACGTTGTGCGATTGCCTTCGGTGAGCATCGAAGGCCGTGGCCGTGGTCGGGCAGCCGCCGCGGTGACCTCCCTCGTCCAGCGTGTGCGCGCCACCGAGGAGAGGGTGGACCGGCTCCTGGTCACCTGGCCCGTGTTCGGTCACCTCGACCTGTTCTTGCGCATCCGGCCACGAACACACCGGCTGACTGTCGTCATGCACGACCCAGAGCCCTTGCGACCGCAGTTCGGCACCAGCAGGTCCGCCTCTACGGTAGCCCGCACTTGGTCGGGAGGGGGGGAGTGGATGGTGCACTCGGCCGGCGCGGCCCAAGCCATGCAGCGCCGGGGCCTGACCTCTGACACGTGCCTGCCGTTGCCCATGCTCGAGCCATCGGGCCAATGGCGAAGCGGTGGGACGGTTCTCGTCCTCGGCCAGTACAAGCAGGCACGCGACCTGGAGCTCTTGAGAACGCTGGCACCAGGACTGCGCAGGCTCGGACTGCGGCCCGTGATCCGAGGACGCGGCTGGCCGCTTGTCGAGGGATGGGACGTCAGCGCGGAGTATCTCAGCGAGGACGCCTTCGACGAGGCCATCGTGGAGGCAGCATGCGTGCTGCTGCCCTACCGCCTGCTCTTCCAGTCCGACGTCGCCACACGCGCGGCCGAACGAGGCGTGCCGGTGGTGGGGCCGGCGTCAAGCAATGTCCCGGACCTGTACGGGGCCAGCTGGCCCGGAGCCGTGCCCACAGGCGCGACAGCGTCTGATTGGCTCAGCAGGTCGGCCGCCGTGTCGGCCTGGGAGCCGGCCGACGTACTGCGGCGCGCTGCCCAGCAGTTCGCGCTGGGGGAGTCCGCCTGGCGCTCATGGCTGGACTCGGAACGATGACGCCACCGTCGCGCGACCGCAGACTCCGCGCCGTGAGGGAGGATCTTGCGATGAACCGGAAACCACGTGCACTGCGGGTTGCCGTCGGCGCCGCGCGCCGGTTGTCAGCCAGGATCCGTCCGGTGCTGCACCGGTCGGGGCCCGCTCAGGCCCTTCAGGGTGCTCTGCTGCAGCGCATTGACGTCTCCGACTACAACGCGGCCGGCCCGCCTGACCTGCAGCACGTCGTCTCACAGACCGTCACCGCTGCCCAAATCCTGTCCCCCAAGTACGCGTCGTGGGCGAAGGTGCTCGGCGAGGAGCCTCGCTTCCACCGCAAGCAGTGGGAGTACGTCATCGTGCTCGAGGCCGCGGATCAGGCCGGGGTACTCCGCGAGGGCTGCGCTGCCATCGGATTTGGGGTCGGGACCGAGCCCCTTCCGGCGGCTCTGGCCTCACGTGGTGTTGCGGTGCTCGCTACGGACCAGGCCGCCGACAATGCTGGGCACTGGACCCGACGGGGGGAGCACTCCTCGGACGTCGAGGCCCTTCAGAAGCCGGACATCTGTCCGCCGGGTCGGTTCCGGCGACTGGTCAGCTTCCGTCCGGTCGACATGAATGCGATGCCGGCTGGCCTCGGCTCCTACGACCTCGTCTGGAGCTCGTGCGTCATCGAGCACCTGGGGACGCCCGACGCTGGACTCGACTTCGTCAGACGCAGTCTGGACCTCCTCCACCCGGGTGGCGTGGCAGTACACACCACTGAGTTCGACCTCACCCCCGGTCCCGAGACCGTCGACTACGGGCACTGTGCCGTCTACCGGAGACAGGACGTCGAGAAATTACGTTGTGAGGTCGTGGCAGCAGGCTTCCAGATGACCATCAACTCGTACGTGGCCTTTGAGCACCCCGCTGACCGGTACGTGGCGCCTCCACTGAGCGTGGGCGATGAGGAGTTTCACCTCAAGCTCGCGCTCTACGACTCGATCACCACAAGTTTCGCCATCGTGGTGCGTCGCCCGACGTCGGACTAGCCTTGTGCGGCGCCCTTGGCGTCCGGGCAAGCCGGACGGGTCTTGGCGGCTTGAAAGCCGGGCCGCTGGCTGGTTGGTCAGCGGGGATGTGGCGACTAGAGCCCTCGGGCAGGTGGCCGCCGTGGTCACAGCGCGGGCCCTCGGGGTTGATGACTACGGGACGCTAGGGGTCGCCGTAGCAGTGTTCTCGATCGTGCTGGTGCTCGCCGATCTTGGCATTGGTGATGCGGGCGTTCAAAGGCTAACGAGACGCAGCGGCGGGGCCGAGGAGTATCGCAGGGAGGTCACGCCCTTGCGCGTCTGGGTAGGCCTGCCCTGGGTGCTTGTTGGAGCCGTCGTTGCAGCCCTGTCGCAGTCGTCAGTCGTCACCGCGTGCTCGATTCTGATCATGGCCGTGCCTCTCGCCGTCTCCGTGAACGACCGAGCTCTCAGGTCTCGGGTGGCGGAGCGGTATGCGGCGACGGCTGGGTGGAGCGCTGTACTGCTGACGACTCAGTGGCTTGGGGGGTTGCTCGGCGCCCTGTGGCTCGGGAACGCCATTGCCTCGGCCTGGTCCATCGCAGGACTCCTCCTGATAGCCGCCGCGCTAGCGCTAGGGCTCGGAGGGGCTCTCGTCCTTCCGTCGCGGATGGCGTGCGTCGCCTGGGTAAAGCGCGGGGCGCCGTTCCTTGTCACTGCTGGTGCCGTCGTGGTCTACACCCGAGGGGACCGTGTGGTCGTCGCGCTCCTCGACGGCGTCGACGCGGCCGGCGCCTACTTCGCCGCCTACAGCCTGGTAATGGGCTTCGCTGTCCTCGGTTCGGCGCTGCACACGGCGCTGCTGCCCAGGCTCCTCCAGGAGGCGCGGCAACTGAGCCCTGATAGGTGGGGCCGGCGGAGTCGGATCCTGGTCGTAGCAGGCTTGATACCCGCACTGGGGCTTCTTTTGCTTGGACCTGGCCTAGCGTCCTTTGTCTACGGCGAGGACTACAAGGAAGCTGGCATAATCCTTCAACTTCTCTCACCACTGGTGGTGCTGTACCTGGTCAACCCCTTCCTGGCCACGACCTTGATTGCGGCGGGCCATCAGGGATGGGTATCGCGGGTGGCGCTGGCGAACCTGGCACTTGCTGTCCCGTTGTACCCCCTGCTGACCATCGCCGTTGGCGTCAGAGGGACTGCTATCGCGAGCGTCCTGGTCGAGGCCCTCGGCACGAGTCTGTTAATCGTCGGTCTGCGACGGCGCAGGGCGATACCGGAGCCGAGCGGCCCCCCTGCCACCGTCGACGGGTAGCGGCCGGCAACACGCTGGCACCGGCGGCAGTCAGGGCCACAGACCCTAGTGTGGTCGCGTGACGTCGCAGCCAGTTGAATCGCTTGTCCCCGTCGAGGCCACTCGGTCCCTGGCATTCATGGCTGATGACGAGGCTCGGGCCGGCATGTACGCCTACATCCGGTCGTGGTTCCCGCGTGCTGGGGCCTTCCTAGACGTTGGGTGCGGAGCAGGCGCCCTTGTCGCTGAGGCGTCACGACATGGGCTGCACGCTCGAGGGTTCGACCAGGACCTGCAGAACGTTGCGGCCGCCCGTTTGACCGGGCTCAGCGTCACCGCGGGCGACGTATTCGCTCCGCCGTACGACGACGCTGAACAGTTCGACGTCATTACGATGATCCACTTCGTGGAGCACTTCGTGCCCGAGGACGTCGCCACCATGCTCGGCGAGTACGCCCGTCGCCTAAGTCCCGGCGGCCGCCTGATCCTCATGACCCCGAACTTCGCCGACTGGACAGTCGCCTCCCACATCTTTTGGCTGGACCGAACCCACGTCCGGCCTTATCCCGGCTTGCTGCTGCGTCAGATGCTCGAGGAACAGGGACTCACCGTGATCCACACGTCGACAGAGCGGCTCGTGCGCTTCGGTCTTCGGCAGAACCTCCTACGCCCCCTGGGACGGCTCCGGTTCGGGCGCGAATTCGAGCGTATGAACCTCGTCGTCGTGGCCGAGCGGATCGCTTAGTGGTCCGTCTCAGGAATAGCGGACTACTCGGTCGAGAGTGGTGCGTGCGCGCTGCATCTTGGCCAGGAAATTCGGCGGTCGTATCATTCTCGGTGACATACAGGACCTGAGCCCGGGCAAGGCGAACAGCAACGATGCTCCTATGGTTTGTCAAGGGTGCTGAGGCGCCGGTTCTTCGCCGTGTTGGGGCTGCAGCGCGGCGAAGACTTCGCGGGCGACGTAGCGCTTGAGGCAGCGGATGATCTCGGGCTTGGACAGGCCCTGGGCAATGCGCCGACGGGTGTACTCGCGGGTGCGTTCGTCCCAGCGCAGGCGGACCACTACGACCGTGTAGAGAGCCTTGTTGGCCTGCCTGTCGCCGGCGCGGTTGAGCCGGTGGCGGGTGATGCGTCCGCTGCTTGCCGGCACCGGCGCGACACCACACAGATGCGCGAAGGCCGACTCCGACCGCAGCCGCCCGGGGTTGTCCCCGGCGGTGATGAGCAGCTGCGCAGCGACCTCCGGGCCCACGCCGTGCAGCTGGAGCAGCCGTGGGGCAGCGTCAGCAGTCAACTCCCGCAGCTCGTCGTCGGCCTCAGCAATCTCCAGCGACAGGTGCTCATGGCGACGGGCGATCCGGCGCAGCGCCGTCTTCGTCGCCTGCAGCGGGTCGTCGAGGTCAGCGGAAGGGCGAAGTCGCACGGCAGTGCTGATAAGCGCTGTGGCCCGCAGTGTGCGTAGCTGCTCGCGCAGGTCAGCGGGAGCGGTGGTCAGCAGCGACTTGAGCTGATTCATCGCCTGAGTCCGGGCCTTCAAAGCGCCTAATCGGGCGACGCGCAGCGCCCGGATCGACTCGACCCGGCCGTCGCGGGTCTTCGGCTCGCCGGTGGCGGTTCCCGACAGCACTGCACGGGCGGCCGAGTAGGCGTCGAGCGGGTCGGACTTGCCCTGCGCGCGGCGGGCTTTGCGATCAGGGCGGTCGATCTCCACGATGTGAACGCCCTCGTCGGCGAGATGGCGAGCGAGCGCCGCGCCGTAGGAGCCGGTGCCCTCGACCCCGACCCCCTCCAGATCACCGTGACCGGCCAGCCAGCGATGCAGGCTGCGATACCCGGCCGCAGTGGTCGGGAACTCTCGGTCGCCGAGCTGCCGGCCTAGCCCGTCCAGCACTGCGGCGTGATGGGTCTGTCGTGCGTGTCGACGCCTCCCGTCACCGAGCCGCGCGCCGCGCCCGTGGTCGGGGGAACACTTGTCATGCTGTTGATGGCCGTACCTCTTCCGCTTGCACCGGACGGGGGCGGCGCGCGACGGCTGGGCAGCGGACAAGACAGTGATGGGTGCCTCTCGCACAGGCTCCTATGAGGTCACGCGGCCTGGCCGTCGTGCGCTTGAGCGACACCGACCACCAGGACGACGAATCGTTGCGAAGACAACATGATCGTGTCGGTCGTACGGCGGGTCAGACCCAGAGTGGTCGGTGCCAGAACCCATCATCACTGTCGTACGGTCGGACATGGCGCGTTCGGCCCGCTCGGCGGGGGCCTTGAGCTCGGTGTTCGCGACCTGCTCGGCGGACTTCCTTGTCGGCCGGGACACCGGGGTCAGCCCGGCCAGGGCGCCGCTGTCGCGGGCCTTGCGCCACTCGCTCAGGTGGGAGGAGTACAGGCCCTCGCGGTGCAGCAGCACGCCGCGCGCCGCAGGATCAGCAGCGTCGAACTCGGTCAAGATGTCGAGCTTGTCTCGGGCGGTGAACGACGGCGCCGGGGCCGGTCCGAACGACGGCTCATGGCCCCATCTTCGGCCGACGCGCCGGACAGATCTGCAGCGGTGAGAGTCAACGTGATCAACCTGTTCTCGCCCTGTGCGGGAGAGGGAAGCTGCTACCGAAAGTGTCTCACGTCAGCCTGACGCACAGGGCGGGTCGAACGCCGCTTGCTCATCCAGACGCTTGAAGCCTCCAGAGTCGGGCGGCGGCAAGGGCACAGGCACCGGGAGGAGGCGAGTGCTCGCGAGTCCGGTCGGCCGGGGCAGGAGGGGCGTGCCGTCCCCGCCGGCGGCGAGCACCCCTCCAGTCGCGCTCGTTCCGGTCCGGCCTCGCTCGTCGGCAAGCCTGCGCGGTCGGGGCGCGCCACGGCACCGCGCCACGGTCCTGGGCCGCGACGCGCCGTCGCCGCGCCCTCGACACCGGACCCCCCTCCCAGCGGTCGGCGGTCGCCACGAACGCCTCGTCCAGCGGAGCGTCCCAGTCCCAGTCCGCCGTCCCACGCTCGTCCACGTCAGAAGATCGGTGCCTGGGGGGCCAGGCTTCAGCACAGCTGCCCAGAGTGCAAGGGAGATCATCGTCGCGCTCGACGACCTATCACTCGGGGCGGCCGCGCGGTCGTACGATCCGGTGCTCGCAGACCACGCCGCCACGCCTCCAGCGTCGGCACCCGACTAGAACAGCTTCCAGGGAACCGCCAACGCCAACGTGTCATCAACCACCAGGGGCTGCTGGCGGTAGGTGAGCTCCCCGCCGGGGTCCGTCACCTCAGCACTGATGACGGTCGGCCGGCTCGTGCGGATCTCCACCGGCGCGATGGCCACACCGTGGCCCTGCTCCGTTCCGCGGAACGGGCCCACCTCCTCGCCGTCCACAACAACTCGGCCCACCTCCTGGCCCACACCGACGTAGATCCCGACGAACTGCCGCGTCTGCCCGGGCTCGACCGGGTAGGGCGGCTTGTCCTCCCGCAGCGTGACGACCGGGGGCACCTCCCCCTCCAAGGTGTTCGTCAACTCCACAGTGATTAGAGCCCGGCCAGGGGCCGTCCGGACGTAGGACACCTTGCGCCTGATGTAGTAGTCGATCTTGTTTGCAGCCCCGTTGTTGCTCACTACCTGGAGATAGGCACCAGGCTTGCCCGGGAGCGCCGCCGCGATCCGTAGCGGGGCGAGGACGGCCTGCTCGGCGCTGCGCGACTGCCAGAGCTGCAGGTGGCCTGTGCCCCCGGCTCTGCCGAGGGCCGCGAGCATGGCCGGAGCGCTGTAGCCGCCGGCAGAGACCCTCTCGTAGAGCACGGTGGCCAGGTTGCTCAAGACGTCCTTGCGGGCGTCGTTGTCGTTCGCAAACAGGGCGTACTCGTCCCGCATGATGAAGTCCACGACGTTCTCGGCCCCGATGGTCTGGCCGCTGAGCTGCGCGGGGCCCGTCACCGACAGGACCTCGGCCATGGCCAGGGGGTCGATGCCGATAACCCCGTCGATCCGCCCCCCGAACTGGCTCTGCCACAGCCCGGCGATGATTGCGGAGGCGCTCGGGAAGTGGGGCGTGAACACGGCGGATGGCCAGTAGCGCCGGGCCAGGAAACGGTCGTAGAGGTCGCTGAACTCGGCCCCGAGATCGACGGGGGGCGTCTCGGGCCCGTACGTGTTGAAGTCGAAGTTGGTCCCCGCCCGCTCGAGTGACAACTGACCGCCATCGGCCCTCAGGATCGCGTACGCGCCTACGAGGCCCCCCGTTCCCCGCGCCTCCGTGTTGTTCTGGACCGCTAGGAAGTAGGTGCGGGGCCCCTGCGCGCCCAGCATGGCTGGCGCGAAGTCGAGCACACCTTTCGCCTTGGTCAGCGAGTCCGCCAGTCGGTCAACCTCCATCACGACGTCCTCGCGGCCACGTCCGACCGGACTGGGCACGAAGCGTTCCGGAATCCGTTGCGCGTCGAGCTGCGCTCGCGTCGCCGCGACCGAAGAGCGGTCGACGCCCTCCGCCAGCGTGGCGAGCAGCGCGAGGTCGATGCGGCCGTTCGACAGCAGTTCGCCTCCCTGCAAGGCCTCGGCGCTGTCAAGAAGCGGGGGCATCACTCCGTCGACGACCTGTTCGACGACGAGTGTGGCCTCGCGAGTCACCAGGAAGGAACGGCCCACGAGCGGAACCGCTCCAGCCAGGCGCCAGAGGGGGTCATCCACCGCGCTGCGCGCCTTCTGCACGTCGGCGGAAGCCGAACTTTGCACTGCGCGAAGGACCTCGACATCTCCAGTGGTCGCACCCTCGACCGCCCCCGTGAGGGTGGAGCGCGCTTCCTGGAGGGCTCCACGGACCTGGACGGCTCGAAATCCCAGCCAGGCTCCGACCAGCACACAGGCGAAGAGGAGGAGGACGACGGCCCGGACGCGCGCTCCGGGCCGGCCAGCCGAATGTCGGGGCACGATGCGTCAGATGCTAGTGGGCCGGGGCCCTCAAGGTTGCCGGCGGACGGGGCGATAGCCTTGCGGGAAGCCACTGGATTCGCTCGGCTGTTCGGGCTAGCAGATCTTTAAACCCGGAACTTGACTCAAAGCGGGCAGGGTGTGCAACACTCCCCGTGAGCAACACTGGTCACACCGTCACCGGCGGCCTCGACTACCTTCGTCGCACTCTTCAAGGAGCACTCATGACCTCACGCAAGCTGACCTCGGCTGTCGCCGCAGCCTCCCTGGCCGGCGCATCCGTGGTGGGCATGGCTGCCCCCGCGCTCGCACAGTCGAACACTCCCGTCACCCGCGGCGTCAGCGACAGCAGCATCACCGCCGGTGAGACCATCACCGTCAACACCGGTAGCGGGTCGTTCCTTCCCGGCCAGAACATCAGCGTGTCGATCCCGGGCCTCGGCATCACCGGTGCCGTCCGGTCCGACGGACTCGGCAACGCCAGCTTCACGTTCAAGGTGCCGGCCGGTACGGCACCTGGCACCTTCCAGGTCGTCTTCTCCGGTCCGCCGGCCTCGGGTGTCACCAACCCCGTCAGCGTGCCCTTCACCGTCGTCGCCAGCTCCGGTTCCGGTTCCGGTTCCAGCTCCGGCTCTGGCTCCGGCACGACCGCCCGCACCTCGGGCAGCAGCCTTCCCCGCACGGGCGCCGACCAGATGGTGCCCCTGGCCATCACCGGTCTGGCTCTCGTCGGCGTCGGCGCCGGCATCGTCGTGGCGTCGCGTCGTCGTCGCGAGGACCTGCCGGGCGGAATCGCCTAGTTCACAGCTCTTCCCGAAGAGCCCCCGTCGCCACGGCGACGGGGGCTCTTCGTCGTTCTGGTCGAGGCACCGAGCGACCCCGTCGCCAGGAGCGGACAGCTCCTCAGGGGCGTGACAGCGCCAGCAGGGCGAGGACCACGACGAGGATCGCCAGTGCAAGCAGCGCCACGTCCATCAGCCTGTGCTGGACGCGTCGAGCCATCCGTCGCTCGGCGGCATCCGGACCCGGCCCCCGTCGCGCCTGCGCGCGGCGGCTCAGGCGCTTGACCCCGCTCGCCAGGCGTCGAGGATCTGCCACCGCTTTCGTCGAGGCGGTCGGCGGCACCCTGCGGGGCGCCGGGCGAACGATGGGTCGGCCCGGGACAGCGACAGATGTCCTCCGTCGCTCGTCAGCCCGGAACGACGGGGGCGCTACCCGCCGATCGACTCGGCGACCCCCGATCACAGGGAGCACGTCCTGCGTGGACGCGCCAGGCACCGGGGCTGAGGCGGGCACCGTGCCGACCGACGCCTGCGTCGGTGGCACCGACGACGGCTCCTCGCCGTCCTGAGGCTCCCAGGGCCAGAAGTCGTTGTCCGGCTCCTCCTCGCCGCCGCCGCTGCGCCGGGCCAACACCGGGCTCAACGCCCGGTGGCGAGCAACGTGACGTAGGCGAGCACCAGGACTCCGAGAGCGAGGACCAGCAGACCCAGGTCACGCAGCCGCTGCGCCTTCTTCTGTCGGCGCTCCCATTCCAGGCGGCCAGCCTCGATCTCGCTCAAGTCATCCACGGCCCGAGTCTGGCAGATCTTCGTCCGGAACCCGCATCAGGCGGGCCGAGAGGTGCGGTTGCAGTGGCTGATCGACCGCTGCCATGTCCACGGCGTACGCCAGGTCGCCGTCGACCATGCCGTACAGCCGGTGCAGCGCCGTCACCGACTTGGCGGTCTCAGTCCGCGCCACAACGTCGGTGCGCAGCTCGACCTTCGAGAACACCACCTCACCGACGTAGACCTCGACGATGCCGGTCGGGTGGCTCAGGAGCACCTCGACGTCGCGCGGCGCAGACCCAGGACGCCACCAGCCGACCTCACGCGCCGCCGGTCGCACCCGGTGGCCGTCGTCGTCGACGATCCAGGCCCGACTGGAGTACTCCAGGAACGGCCGGCCATCGTGCGCGAACACGACCTCCTGCTCGTAGCGACGCTCCTCGATGGTGGGGTAGCCCACAACGCCGAGACCCCGCCAGGTCCCGAGCAGGAAGGACAGCGGCTCGAGCCGCTCGTGCAGTGCTGGGGCGTCGTCCATGCCACCAGTCTGCCTGTTGGCGGGGCCGACCGGAGCAACCGCGCTACGCCGTTCGCCGACCCGCTCTAGTCACGACGTCCGTCGTCATGTCCCACTTTCTGATCATGCGCTCTCCCACCCGGGTGACCGACACTGTGAGCAAGCCCTCTTCAATCGCAGGGTGACGGTTCCTCTCGGGGGCCGCGAGCACGCGAGGCGGGAGGCGGGCATGGTCGGGGACCAGTCGCGCCTCGGCCGCCATGGCGCGGGCAGCACGCGCAACTCCGGCCGCGCGGAGCTGCTCGGCCTCCTGCAGCTCGGCGAGCAGCTGCTCGCCTCCGCCGACTCCGACCAGGCCGCAGACGCCCTGCTCGAAGCGGTCGTCGCGATGTACGGCTTCCCCCGTGCTCTGCTCGTCTCCGCCGTGGACGACCGGCTCACCGTGCTCGCCTCGCACGGCCTGGCCCGCATGCGACCCGCCGGACCTCGCGGCAGCGCCGTCGTGTCGCTGGCGGTCGACGGTGTCCACACCCGGTTGCTCCTCCGGCTGGACGAGGCACGCGAGCCGTGGCTCGCCCAGCTGCTGCCCGAGCGGTCAGACGTCCTCGTCGTCCCGATGTCCACCGGCGAAGACCGTCGGGGCGCGCTCCTGCTTCAGCTGCCGGCCCTGCGTGAAGACACCTGGCAGTCCACGGTCGTCGCCCCTGTCGAGCGAGCCGCCTCAGCCACCGGACATGCGCTGCGGACCTTGTCGCAGCTCGAGCAGCTTCGGCGCAGTGCCGCGACCGACGCCCTGACCCTGCTCGCGGACCGTCACGCCTTCGCCCACTCGCTCGAGCGCGAGCTGGCCCGGAGCGTCCGCAGCGGTCATCCCACCAGCGTCATCATGTTCGACCTGGACGAGTTCCATGAGATCAACGCCCAGCACGGGCATGAGGCCGGCGACGACGCGCTTTGCAGCGTGGCGGCGGCGCTGTCGCAGGCGTGCCGCGACCTCGACCTCACCGCGCGCTACGGCGGCGAGGAGTTCGTGGTGATCCTCCCGGACTGCAGCGCCGAGCGCGCCGTCATCGTCGCCGAGCGGCTTCGAGCGGCGGTCGCCGGCGCTGAGTCGCCTCAGCCCCTCACCGCGAGCGCTGGGGTAGCGAGCTTCCCCACCCACGGCAGCGACGTGGAGACCCTGGTCCGAGCCGCCGACGACGCGCTGCTGGTGTCCAAGCGGGCGGGCCGCAACCGCACGACCCGCGCGAACGTGCCCAGTCAGGGCTCGTCAGGCCAGAGCAGGTCCGCGGTCGGCTGAGCCGCCGTGGGCCCGCTCGCTCAGCGCTGCCCCTGGTAGAGCCGGTAGACGACGTAGACCGAGAACCAGCCGATGAACAGGAACGCCAGCACCAGGATGCCGGAGTAGACGATCTCGAGCACGGAGTGCCTTCCTGACTGACGGGCCGGGGCGTGCAGGGGTCCAGGCTACCGACGGGCACACTTGTCCGCATGGCCAGCACCCTCGTCGTCAAGGTCACCGCAGGCAGCGACGCACCCGAGCGGTGCGCGCAGGCCTTCACCGTGGCGGCCGTCGCCGTCGCGAGCGGAGTCGCCGTCTCGCTGTGGCTCACGGGCGAGGCGTCGCAGTTCGCCCAGCCGGGGCGCGCCGAGCTGTTCCATCTCCCGCACAGCGCCCCGCTGGCCGACCTGCGCGACGCGGTGCTGGCAGGCGGCACCCTGACCCTGTGCACCCAGTGCGCCGCTCGGCGGGGGCTGACCGAGGCAGACCTGATCCCGGGCGTGCGCCTGGCCGGGGCGGCCGTGTTCGTCGCGGAGGTCATGGAGCCCGGGACGCAGGCCCTCGTCTACTGACGACGAAGCCCGGCCCCCGCAGCGCGAGGACCGGGCCCTGTCGTACGCGGCAGCTGCTACTCAGGGACGTCGACCAGCGCCTTCACGGCCTCGCCCTGTGTCGCCGTGACGGGCGTGTCGACCGAGCCGCCTCGGTAGAGCGTGCGGAGCGTCCAGTCCCCGGCGGCTGCGTAGAAGCGGAAGTAGCCGGTGGCGCTGGACTGCACCTCGGCGGTGAAGTCGCCGGACTCGCCGAGCAAGCGGACGTACGCACCGGGGAGCGCCTGCCCACCCTGCACGACCGAGCCGTGGATGACCGCCTCAGCCGCGCTGACCTCGAGGGCCGGGAGGGTGTCCTGATCAGGGGCGCCGCACATCAGACGTCCTTCTGAACGGGAACACCGATGAGGGAGCCGTACTCGACCCACGAGCCGTCGTAGTTCTTGACATCGCTCTTGCCGAGCAGCTCGTGCAGGACGAACCAGGTGTGCGACGAGCGCTCACCGATGCGGCAGTAGGCGATGGTCGGACGCGCGTCGTCGAAGCCCTGCTCACCGTAGAGCTTGGTCAGCTCGTCGTCGTTGCGGAAGGTGCCGTCGTCGGCAGCGGCCTTGCTCCACGGGATGTTGATCGCGCTCGGCACGTGGCCGGACTTCTGGCTCTGCTCCTGGGGCAGGTGAGCCGGCGCCTTGATCTTGCCGCTGAACTCGTCGGGGCTGCGCACGTCGACGAGGTTCTTGGCGCCGATGCTCGCGACGACCTCGTCACGGAACGCGCGGATGGACAGGTCGGGGGCCTGTGCGGTGTAGGTCGCTGCCGGCCGGTCGGAAGCGTCCTTGACCAGCTCGCGCCCGTCGAGCTCCCACTTCTTGCGGCCGCCGTCGAGGAGCTTGACGTTCTCGTGGCCGTAGAGCTTGAAGTACCAGTAGGCGTAGGCGGCGAACCAGTTGTTGTTGCCGCCGTAGAGCACCACGGTGTCGTCGTTGGAGACGCCCTTGGCACACATGAGCTTGCCGAAGTCGTCCTGGTCGATGACGTCACGGACGGCGGGCTGCTGCAGCTCCTTGGTCCAGTCGAGGCGTACGGCGTTCTTGATGTGGCCGCCGTCGTAGGCGGACACGTCCTCGTCCACCTCGACGAAGACGATCTTCGGGTCGTCGAGGTGGGCCTCGGCCCAGTCGGCGTCGACGAGCACGTCTGCGCGGCTCATGCGGTAGCTCCATTCCTGTTGTGTGTGTTGGCGGTGGTTCGGAGGATGCGGAGGTAGATCTCGCAACCCAGGCAGATGCCGAAGGCGGCGTTGAGCAGGGCCGCGGACAGGGCCGCGGCGGTGGCGAGCAGGGCGGCGCTGCCGGTCAGCACGACGACGGCGAGCACCGCGGTGGTGACCCACGCGGCCAAGCGCGGACCTCTCGGATCGATCATCGTGCGTACTCCTGGGCTGGGCCTGGTGGTGCTCGGGCGTCAGATCAGCAGGACGGACACTGGGCGCTGCCCACACGGCACAGATCGACCGCGCGACGGGTGACCAGGGCCACGGTCACGGGGGTGCGCATGAGCGTCACGGTAGCGCGTGCCCGAGCGCGGCGAGCACGTCGGCCTTGCGCGGCTGCCCACTGGCCCGCTTCACCTCGACCGCCCCGGCGTCGAGTACGAGCGTCGTGGGCGTCTTGACGATGCCGAAACGGCGTACGAGGTCGAGGTGCTGCTCGGCGTCGACCTCGACGTGAGCCACCCCCTCGACCATCGCCGCGACGTCGGACAGGGTGCGTCTGGTCGCCCGGCACGGCGCACAGAAGGCGCTCGAGAACTGGAGCAGGGTCACCCGCTCGCCAGGGAGCTCGCCGAGCTGGTCGAGCACCGACCGGAGCGCCGGGGCCTCCTGTGCGGTGCCCGCCGTCTGGTGGACCTCGCGGAGCCGACCGTCACGGCGGCGGTGCGCCACCCCGGCGAGCAGCGTCAGGCACACCGCCGCGCACAGGAGCACCAGTCCGGTCATGGCCCGTGCAACGCGGACCGCGCGTGCGCGCTTCCCGGAACGCCACGGGGCCGCGTACCCCCGGGTCGCGAACCTGATCGCGTGGCGAGCGCATCGGGCGAACGGACAGCGGATCGCCACCGCGTGCCTGCCGCGGCCGCCCGGTCGTGACCCGCGCCGTCCGCCAGCCGCGTTCGCTGACGGAAGCGCCCGAGACGCCCCTCAGGTCGATCACCCGGGTGGTGTACGAGTTCAAGGACCTTCCGCCAACCGACCCCTCCTACCTGGGCCACCATGCGTCCTCTGTCCCTGGTGCGTACGAGGTCAATTCCCGCCCAGATGTTGCCCTCTCACGCACCACCGCCTCCGGCGGCGTGTGCTCCCGATCGGCCGGTCCACAGGGCGGTCCGCGTGAGCACCGGTGGGGTCGAGCTGTGGAAACGTCCCCGGGGCCGGAGACCCAGGTCGAGGTGCGTGCTCCCGACGGGCGCCTCGTCGAGCGGGCTCAGCGCGCGGTGAGGACGGTGTCGCGGGCGGCGGCCTGCAGCCGGATCCCGTCCGGGCCGACGGCCACGTCGGTGAGCTCGAGACCGTAGGGCAGGCCGCTCACGGGCACGCGCAGATCGAGCTTGCCCTGCAGCGCGCGCTCGATCGCGCGGTCGACCCGCTCATCCCCCACGTTCACCTGCTCGGCCGTGATCACCAAGACGTCACCCCGCAGCTCCACCGCACTCACCGCCTCGGCGGCGAGGGTCTGCCCCCCGATCCGCACCGAACCGCGGACCCGGACCCGCTCCCCCTCGGCGGACAGGCTCAGCTCGCGCTCACCGCTGCGGCGCGAGAGGGCGTCGTAGGACAGCAGGGCCTGCGCATCGACCCGGTCGACCCGTACCTCGGTGAGCGACCCGGAGATCGCTTCCCCGAGAGGAGCGCGGACACCGGAGAGCTCGGCCGCGAGCTCACGGACCGTCGTCTCGCCCGCCGGGACGTCCGTCGCCCGCACCCGCACGTCCTCGTAGCGACCCGAGAGCGCCTGGGTCAGGAAGGGGATCCCGCGCACCTCGACCTCCGGGCGGACGCTCAACGCCCCGGCCGACTGCAACTCGGCCGCGACCGCACGACCTGCGACGACTGCCCCGACCCGGTCAGCGACCGCGACCAGCGCGAACAGGACGAGCAGGACGACGGCGAGGCGTCTCACGTCAGACTCCTCGAAGGCAGGCGGGGGCGGGCACCATCAGGTCAGCAGCAGGCGGCCGGCGAGCAGGGCGACCGGACCGAGCACGGCGTACGGGAGGAGCAGGGCCGTCGGGCGCAGCGCCGCCACTCGACGCGCGTCGCGCCAGCCGGACCTGAGCTCGGCCGCGCCGAGGTCGACGGCGAGGTCGGCGGTGGCCACGACCGAGGCGATGACCAGACCGAGCAGCACGGCGGACCGCAGCGGCGGGTCCCCCGCGAGCTGTGCGACGACCCCCGCCGCCAGCACGCCGGAAGCCAAGCCCATCAGGAGGCCGGGCCAGCCCCGGGTCGAACCGACGGCGAGCACGGGCTGCGGCACGAACCGGTCCCCGATCCGCCCGACGAGCAGGACCGCGCCCGCTACGGCGAAGCTGACCTGAAGCACCTCGCGACCGCCGTTGACCTCGTGCAGCGCCAGCAGGCAGGCAGCAGCCACGGCAACGACGATCACGACGAGGGTGTCGGCGAGGGACTCGGTGACCCGGCTCCGCCCGCGTCGGGCGAGCTGGTGGGAGAGCGCTGCCACGAAGCCGAGGCCGACCACCCCGCCGAGCCGGGCGATGCTGCCGTCGTCGAGCAGCACCACGGCGTCGCCGACGAGGACGGCCCCGGTGGCGACGAAGAAGGCGCCCCCGGCAGCGGGCGCGTCGAGCAGGGCCAGCGCCCCGAGGACCAGGAACACCTGGACGCCGAGGACGACGACCGCGAGGGGCAGGACTCCGAGCGAGGACGCCAGGCCCAGAGCGACCGCCAGCAGCGCCGGCCACATGCCCTGCACGAGCAAGGGGGAACGCTGCGCAGGCCGCGGGCGCTTCTTGCGCATCGGCGGGGAGGGATCGGCTGCGGGGACGCCGGGCGCACCGTCGACGGCACCGGTCGGTTCGTCCTCCCGCGCGGTCGGTACGCCGCGCGCTGCGTCGGCGCCACCAGGGTCGGCCGAGGTACCCCGCTCGTCGTCGAGCCGGACCAAGCCGATCACCGGTGACGCGGCGACCTGTTCGAGCAGGCGCTGTCGCGCGGACGCCCGCTGAGCGGTCGTCTCGGCCGTCGTGAAGTCGGGCCGGGCGAACATGACCGTGTCGTGCTCGCCAGGGTGCTCGTCGGAGTCGGATCCGGGCGAGGGGTCCTGAGGCAGGGGGTCCTGAGGCAGGGGGTCCTGAGGCAGGGGGTCCTGAGGCGGGGCGCCCGGGGAGCCTCCGGCCTCGGCGTCGTCGCTACCCGTGCCGTCGCCCTCTGCCCCGTCGGGGGTCGAGGTGATGGCCGAGGCCCCTTCAAGGGTCGGCTCGTACTCGGGATCACCGGTGTCGGCCCAGTCCCGCGACTCGGCGCTTCGGCTGAGCAGCGCCCGACCGACCGGCTGCAGGTCGCCCTCGGCAGCGGCTTCAGCCCGCGTACGACGGGCAGACGCCGACGAGGAGTCAGGCTCCGGCTCGTGCACCCCCTCGTCGCTCACGCCTCGATCGTGCCAGACCAGCTGCCGCGGCCGCCGGACTCAGCTGCTCGCGGCGGGCCCCTCAGCCGCCGGCGAAGGGGGGGAGGACGTCGACGAGGCCTCCCCCGGGCAGCCGAACAGCGGCGTGATCCCGGGCCCCGACCGGCTGGCCGTCGACGACGAACGAGCAGACCGACAGCACTGAGGCGAAGCGGTCGTCGCGCACCGATCGCGCGAGCAGCAGCGCTTCGGCGAGCGTGCCCGCCGAGGTCTGCTCTTGGGCGACTCCCGCCGCTGCCCGGGCGGCCGCCCAGTAGCGCAGCGTCGTCGGGGAGGTCGCGTGGCCGGCCGGGCCGGTCACAGCGCCGAACTCCCCGTCGCCGTCGCCCTGATCACAAACAGGCAAGAGCCTGTGACGCCACCGTCCCGCTGCGTTATCCTCACGGATACATCATGAGGCAACGGCGCCTCCCCCCACGACGGCTGCAGGCCCGGGCCAGAGGCGGAGCCGCGCGCCATGGCCACACTGCTCCTGCTGACCAACGCGATGTCCCCCTCTGCCGATGTGCTCCCTGCGCTGGGCCTGCTGGGCCACTCGGTGAGGGTCGCGCCGGCCGAGGTCACCGCCCTGCTGACGGCCCCGCAGCACGAAGCGGTGCTCGTCGACGCCCGGCGCGACCTCGCCGGAGCCCGGTCGCTGTGCCGCCTGCTGCGCACCACCGGCCTGACCGAGCCGCTGTTCGTCGTCCTCACCGAGGGGGGGCTGGTCGCGCTCACCGCCGAGTGGGGCGTCGATGACGTCCTGCTGGAGTCCGCTGGCCCGTCCGAGGTCGAGGCCCGCCTGCGGCTGGCCCTCGGCCGCAAGCAGGAGTCCGGGCCGGTCGACCCAGGGATCGTCCGGGCCGGCGAGCTCACGATCGACGAGGGGACCTACACCTGCCGGCTCCGCGGACGGGCGCTGGACCTGACGTTCAAGGAGTTCGAGCTCCTGAAGTACCTCGCGCAGCACCCGGGACGCGTCTACACGCGAGCCCAGCTTCTGCAGGAGGTCTGGGGCTACGACTACTACGGGGGCACCCGCACCGTCGACGTCCACGTGCGGCGGTTGCGGGCCAAGCTTGGCGCTGAGCACGAGAAGCTGATCGGCACCGTGCGACACGTCGGCTACAAGTTCGTCACACCGGCGATCAGCACGCTGGCCGAAGACTCCGGCGAGATCGCTCTGCACGAGACCGCCCGCTGAGGCGGTACGACGCCCTCAGCCGAGGTCGAAGACGCCGCGCAACCCGGTCAGGGACAGCAGCCGGAGCACCCGGGGGGCGCACCCGCGCAGGGTGAGGACGCCGCCGTGCCGGCAGGCCCGCCGGTGGCCCTCGAGCAGCACCGTCAGTGCTCGCGAGTCGACGAAGGTGCACCCGGCCAGGTCGACGACCACCTGGTCGGGGTGTCCCGCCTGAGCGTGCGCGAGCTCCTCCTGGAAGCGGGCGACGCTCGACTGGTCGAGCGGGCCGTCCACGTGCAGCACGACGGCCTGACGCCCGTCGAGGACAGCACCCTCGACCGGCGGTGCGGTCACCACAGTCACAGCACGCTCCTTCGCTGGGCCCCCGACTGTGGATGGTGGGCGTGGCGGTTCCTGCGCCGTCCGGTGACGATCGTGTGACAGCGCAAGCATCGGCTCGGACCTGGACGGCCCAGTGTCACGGGACCGTCATGTGACGGCCGTCGCGATGTCGTACCGCCGGGACACCCTCTTGCACGTGTTCACCCTTGGGATCGACGCTCCGGCCGCCGGCTCCGCCCGGTTGCTGCTGTCCGGCCACTTCGATGACGAGGCGGCCCGCCAGGTGCTGCACGCCGCGGCCGACGTCGTCAGGTGCGGCTGCTCCCGGCTGGTCGTCGACCTGGACGGCCTCTGCTCGTGGGACGACGCGGCGGCCTACGCGGTCGTGGGGTGCGTGGGCCTGTCCCGCTGGCTGCCCGACGGGGTGGCCGTCATCGCGGCGGGCGGATCAGGCCGGGACCTCGCTCTGCACGCCGGCGTGGTCCTCGAGCCTGACATCATGGCCACGTGCCCCGCCTGCTGATCGTCGAGGACGACGACCGGATCCGCCTCTCGCTGCGCCTCGCCCTCGAGGACGAGGGTTACACCGTGCGCGACGTCCCCACCGCCGAGGCAGGGCTGGCAGAGCACCGCACCGACCCTGCCGACCTCGTCCTGGTCGACCTGATGCTGCCGGGCATGGACGGCTTCGACTGCATCCGGGCGATGCGCCGACTCGGTGACGTGCCGATCGTCGTGGTGAGCGCGCGCGACGACACCCATGACGTCGTCGCGGCCCTCGAGGCTGGTGCCGACGACTACGTCGTGAAACCGGTTGCGGTGAAGGAGCTCTCGGCCCGGCTTCGGGCGCTGCGCCGCCGGGCGAGCGGCAGTGGTGAGGGCGCTCCACCGGTACGCCGCTTCGGTGAGATCGAGCTGCGCCCCGAGGCAGGCGAGGTCCTGCTCGGGGACGAGCACGTCCACCTCACCCGCACCGAGTTCCGCCTGCTTTGCGAGCTCGCCGACCAGAGCGGACGCGTCCTGTCGCGTCAGCAGCTGCTCAACCGGGTCTGGGGCTACGACGTCTACGGCGACGAGCGCCTGGTCGACGTCCACGTCGGGCGGTTGCGGCGCAAAGTGGAGCGTGACGCGGCGAACCCGGTCCACATCCTCACCGTGCGCGGTCTGGGCTACAAGCTCGCGACATGAGGTCGGTCGGCCTCCGGGCCCGGATCACCTCGGTCTTCACCCTGGGCGCGTTCGCCGTGTCGGCGGCACTCGCCGGCGCCACCTACGAGCTGACCCGGAGCTCGCTGCTCGAGGACCGCGAGCGTTCCTCGGTGCGAGCCGCCTACTTCGATGCCGCGCTCATCCGGCAGGGTCTGGGCGTCGCCGACCCGGACCTCGGCGACGTGCTGTCGAGGCTCGACACCGGTGAGGCCCGGCGGCCGCTCATCCGCCGTGACGGGCAGTGGTTCGCTCGTACCGCCGACGACGGCCTGACCCGCGCCGTCCCGGCGAAGCTCCTGCGCCTGGTCGAGGGCGGTACGCCCGCCGCACAGCGGGTCGAGTTGCGCGCCGAGCCGGCCTTCGTCGTCGGCGTGCCCCTGCCCGACGGGGCGACCTACTTCGAGGTCACGGCCCTCCGCGAGCTCCGCAGGACGCTCGCAGTCCTCGCCACCGTGCTCGGGCTCGTCGCCCTCGTGACGACGCTGAGCGGGGCGGCGCTCGGCTGGTGGGTGAGCCGTCACGTGCTGCGGCCGCTGGGCGACGTCGCCCGTGCCGCGGGCAGCATCGCGTCCGGCGACCTCACCGCCCGGGTGGCCCGCGACCGCGACCCTGATCTCGACACCCTGGCCGTGGCCTTCAACCAGATGGTCGACGAGCTGTCGGCCCGCTCCGAGACCGATCGGCGCTTCGCCGCCGACGTGAGCCACGAGCTGCGCTCGCCCCTGCAGACCCTGTCGGCCGCGACCACCGTGCTGGACCGGCGGCGGGACCAGCTCGACGCCCGCAGCGCCGCGGCCGTCGATCTGCTGTCCGTCGAGGTGGCCCGATTCGAGTCCCTGGTCACCGACCTGCTCGAGCTCGCCAAGAGCGACCGGCCGGCCGAGCGCCGGCCGGTCGACGTGGTCGCGCTCACCCGGGCGGTGCTCGACTCCCGCCGCCTTCCTGAGGACCTCTTGCAGGTCACCGGCTCGACTGCGGACCTCGACATCGACCCGCGGCGCTACGAGCAGCTGCTGATCAACCTGCTCGACAACGCCGACAAGCACGGCGGGGGCGTCGTACGCGTCGGGCTGGCCATCAGTGACGACATGCTGTGCCTGGAGGTCGACGACGAGGGACCCGGCGTGCCGCCCGAGGAGCGCGAGCTGGTCTTCGCCCGCTTCGCCCGGGGGCGCGCCGCCAGCGCCCGCGGGGGCAGCGAGGGCACCGGGCTCGGGCTTGCGCTGATCACCCAGCACGTGCAGGCCCACCGGGGCACTGTGACGATCGAGGACCGGCCCGGCGGGGGCGCCCGCTTCGTGATCGAGCTGCCGGGCGGGCCGGAGTGAGGGGCCTGCGTGGGCGCTCGGTCTGCCTCCTCGCCGCTGCCGGCCTGCTCGTCGCCTGCGGAGTGCCGCCGGACGACGAGCCGCGCGCGCTGACCTCGGCCGAGGCTCCGGCCGGCGCTCTCCCGAGCGCCACTCCCGTCCCCGAGGCGGTGGGCGACGAACGGGTGACCCTGTGGTTCGTCCGGAACGGCCAGGTCGTCCCCGTCACGCGCCCGGTCCCGATGTCGACCTCGGTCTCGGCTCTGCTGAGCCTGCTCCTGGACGGCCCTACGCCCGCCGAGCAGCAGGCCGGTGCGACGTCGTTGATCCCGACCAGCCTGTCGGTCGCGGCAACCGAGCAGCAGGGCAACACGGTGCTCGTCACCCTGCGAGGGACGCGAGACCAGCTGCGCCCGCAGGCGCTCGCCTTCGCCCAGATCGTCGCGACCCTGACCCCGGAGCGGGCCAGCGGCGTCCGCTTCCGCCTGGACGGCGCTGAGCTGCCCGTCCCCCGCAGCGACGGGCTGCTGACCGACGCCCCGGTGAGCAGGGCCGACTACGCGGACCTGCTCGCCGGAACCGTCGGCGGGCCCGCTCCGAGCGCGGGCCCGCTGGGGCCGCCTGCGCCTGCGCCCGTCGCCGTCACCCCGACGCCCGCCCCTGCGTCCGGGTGACCGGTCGGCCCGCGTAGCGTCCCTGTCATGTCTGCCCCGGCCCGGTCCGAGCCGCCGACTCCGGAGGTCCTCGGACGGCTGGGCCTCACCGACGTCCAAGCGGTGAAGGCCCTCGTCGACCGGGCGACCAGGACCGACGGCACCGCCCCGCTGTCCGAGCACGTGCTGCTGCACCTCGCGGCCGGTGGCGACGCCGACACCCGCAACCTGCTGTCCCGCGAGGGCGAACGGGTCGTGGCCTACGCGCACCTCGACGTCACCGACGCCGTCGAGGGATCGAGCGCCGAGCTCGTGGTGGCTCCGGACGCCCGGGGGCGGGGCTACGGGCGGGCGTTCGTGCAGTCCCTGCTCGAGCAGAGCCCTGACGGGCGGCTTCGGCTGTGGGCCCACGGCGACCTGGCCGCAGCCGGTCGGCTCGCCAGCTCGCTGGGGTTTCGCCGCAGTCGGGTGCTGTTCCAGATGCGACGATCGCTCGCAGGTGAGCCCTTCCCCGAGGTCCGGCTGCCTGACGGCGTGTCCGTACGCACCTTCGAGGTCGGTCAGGACGAGCAGGCGTGGACCGACCTGAACAACCGCGCGTTCGCCGACCACCCCGACCAGGGCGGCTGGAGCCTGCAGGAGGTCGCGCTCCGCGAGCGCGAGCCGTGGTTCGACCCGAAGGGGTTCTTCCTGGCCGAGCGGGGCGGACGCCTCATCGGCTCGCACTGGACGAAGGTGCACGGCGGTCACGGCGGCGGCGAGCCGCACGACCACGACGGGCACCTGCGCACCCACCCCGACAGCGAGCACCACGACCACCCGCCGATCGGCGAGGTCTACATCGTGGCGGTCGACCCGGCAGAGCAGGGCCGCGGGCTGGGCCCGGCCTTGACCCTGCTCGGGCTGCACAGCCTGCGGTCGAGGGGGCTCGACAGCGTCCTGCTCTACGTCGACGAGTCGAACGCGGCAGCAGTCCGCGTCTACGAGAACCTCGGGTTCACCCAGCACGCCGTCGACGTGATGTACACCCGCGGCTAGCGGGAGCCCTTCGGCGCGAAGAGCTTCGAGATCAGCCGAGCGATCGCGTTCAGCACCAGGACGATGATCATCAGGACGAGGGCACCCGTCCAGGCGCGGTTGATCCCCGCCTCGGGTGGTACCCCGGGCTGGGTGAGGTTGTAGAAGATGAAGATCGGCAGGGTCTCCATGCGGCCGTTGAACGGGTCGCTGTTCAGGCTCCGCGTCGTCCCGACGATCAGCAGCAGCGGGGCGGTCTCGCCGATGACACGCGCGATCGCGATGGTGACCCCGGTCGCGATGCCGGCGGCGGCGGCCGGGAGGACGACCTTGAGGATGGTGCGCCACTTCGGCACCCCGAGGGCGTACGACGCCTCTCGCAGCTCGGCGGGCACCAGCTTGAGCATCTCCTCGGCGGAACGCACCACGATCGGGGTCATCAGCACCGACAGGGCGACGGCACCGCCGATGCCGAAGCGGACCCCCGGCCCGACGATGATCACGAACAGGGCGTAGGCGAACAGCCCCGCGACGATCGACGGGATGCCGGTCATGACGTCGACGAGGAAGGTGATCGACCGGGCGAGCCGGCCACGGCCGTACTCCACGAGGTAGATCGCCGTCAGCAGACCGATCGGCACGGAGATCAGGGCGGCGATGCCGGTGATGATCAGAGTGCCGACGATGGCGTGCTTGGCGCCGCCCCCGGCACCGACGACGTTGCGCATCGTCTCGTTGAAGAAGACGCCGTCGAAGCGGCCGGCGCCGCGCGAGACGACCGTGTAGACGAGCGAGATGAGCGGCAGCATGGCGGCGGCGAACGCGACGCTCACCAGGGCCGTGACCGTGCGGTCAGCGGCGCGACGCCGGCCCTCGATCTGGCGTGACACGAGGTTGATCGCCACGGTGAACAGCACCGCTGCGATCAGGGCGGTCGTGATCGGACCGCCACCCAGCAGCATGCGCACACCGAGCGCGAGGACGAGCGCGAGGGCGCCGACGGCGTACGGGACCCACTTCGGCAAGGGGGAGTAGAGGTGAGGCAGGGCAGCTGTCGAGGAGGACTCGGGCTCGACGTCGGGCGGAGCGGTGGTGGTCATCCGGCAGCCCCGTCGAACTCGGCCCGACGAGCGAGCACCGCACGGGCCGCGAAGTTCACCGCGAAGGTGATGATGAACAGGGCCAGACCGGTGGCGATCAGGACGTTGATGTCCAAGCCGAACGCCTCGGGGAACTGCGCGGCGATGTTGGCCGGGATGGTCTGGGGGTTGGCCTGACCGATGAGGTTGACGCTGATCCCGCCCGACGCCGACAGGACGAGCAGCACGGCGATCGTCTCGCCGAGCGCTCGCCCGAGACCGAGCATCGCTCCGGAGACCATGCCCGACTTGCCGTAGGGCAGGACGGACATCTGGATCATCTCCCACCGGGTGGCGCCGAGGGCCAGAGCGGCCTCCTCGTGCAGCGTCGGCGTCTGGAGGAACACCTCGCGGTTGATGGCCGACATGATCGGCAGGATCATGACCGCGAGCACGATCGAGGCGGTGAGGATCGTCCTCCCAGTGGACGACGCCGGCCCGGCGAAGACGGGCAGGAAGCTGACATTCTCGCCCAGCCAGACGTAGGTGGGCACGATGTACGGCGCGAGGACGAGGAACCCCCACGCGCCGTAGACGACGCTGGGGATGGCGGCCAGCAGGTCGATCAGGTAGCCCAGGCTCCGGGCCACCCGCCGGTTCGCGTAGTGCGAGATGAACAGCGCGATGCCGATCGACAGGGGGGTCGCGATCAGCAGCGCGATCGTGGCCGCGAGCAGGGTGCCGAACACCAGAGGCCCGAGGTAGGACAGGAACGACTTGTCCCCGGGTAGCTCGGACGAGTCAGCGCCGAACACCGGCAGCGACTGCACGACCAGGAACATGGCCACAGCGGCGAGGACGACCAGGATCACGATCCCGGCGCCGGTCGACAGCGCCGAGAAGACCCGGTCGCCGAGCCGGACCGGAGTGCCAGCCCGGTCGGCGGCCGGTGGCGGGCTCGGGTCCGGGGTCAGTCCGGTGGTCGGGGTCGGCGCGGTCACCAGGGGCCTCTCGCAGAGCGGGTCACGGCTGTTCAGGATCAGCTTTCCAGTCAGGGTCGAGACGAGCCAGGGCCCGGGGGGTCACCGTGATGGTGACCCCCCGGACCCGTCAAGCCGCCGTGCCGGAGGTCACAATCAGCCGATGGCTGCGATCGAGGCCTCGACCTCGGTCCTGAGCGTGTCCGAGATCGGAGCCGATCCGGCTGCCTTGGCGGCCGCGTCCTGACCGTCCTTGCTGGCGATGTAGCTCAGGAAGCCCTTCACCAGCGCACCCTGGGCCGGGTCGGCGTACTTCGTGCACGCGAGGGAGTAGCTGACGAGCACGATGGGGTACTCGCCGCCCTTGGTGGTGTCGCGGGCGAGCTCGATGACGATGTCACCCTTCTCGCGCTTGGTGTCGCGCGGGCTGCCAGCGACGACGGCGGCCGCGGCCTCCGGGGAGTACTCGACGAAGGTGCTGCCGACGCCGACGGCAGCGGTACCGAGGTCACCGACCTGGCTGGCGTCGGCGTAGCCGATGGCGCCCTTGCCGGCCTTGATGGCGCTGATGACGCCGGAGGTGCCGTTGGCCGCCTCGCCGCCCGCGACCGGCCAGTCGCCGGCCGCCTTGTAGGGCCAGTCCGCCTTGGCGGCCTTGGCCAGGTAGTCGGTGAAGTTCTCCGTGGTGCCGGAGTTGTCCGAGCGGTTGACCGGCGTGATCTTCAAGTCGGGGAGCTTGGCGTCCTTGTTGTCAGCCTGGATCGCGGGGTCGTTCCACTTGGTGATCTTCTGGTTGAAGATCTGCGCGAGCGTCGCCGGCTTGAGGTTGAGCTTCTCGATGCCGTCGAGGTTGAAGGCCACCGCGATCGGGCTGATGTAGAGCGGGAGGTTGACGACGGTGCCGCCGTTGCAGCGCGACGCTGCCTTGGTGATCTCCTCGGGCTTCATCGCGCGGTCAGAACCGGCGAAGGCGACACCACCGGCAGTGAACTGGTCGCGACCGCCGCCGGAGCCGACCGGGTCGTAGTTGACCGTGGCGTCCGGGTTCTTCGTCTGAAAGCCGGCGATCCACCCCTGCATGGCCGCGGACTGCGAGCTCGCGCCCGCACCGCTGATGGTGCCGGCGAGGGACTTGGCGCCGCTGCCGCTGCCGGTGCCCTCGGCGGTGTCGCCGCCCGAGTCTCCGCCGCAGGCGGTGAGGGCGAGCGAACCGGCGAAGAGCACGGCCGCGAGGCGGCTGGTGCGCTGGAGCATCAAGGGAAGTGCCTCTCGGTGTGGGGCGCTCGCGATCGAGCAGGGACAGGCCGGCGTCGAGGGGCGCACCCCCGATCCTGGCTCGCCGTCGACGGTAAGCAGCCCAGGTGAAGCACTGGACCGTGCCGAGTGAACAGAAGGCGAACAGCAACCAGCCGAGCGGTGAGCCATCCGGGGCCAACCGGTGCACGACGGATGAACTAGCAGCGTCACTCTCCGGCCCTCGACAGCCTCCGACCGGGCAGACGCGTTCACCTGCCGTACGCCCTCGCGCCGCCGGCCGTACACCTGGCGGGCAGCGCGGGGCCAGTCGGAGGCCGTACGGTCTCGGGCGGCACGTCGTCTCGACGCGCCCTACGTCCATCGCATCGGCCGCGCGCGTCGGCCGTACGCCTGAGATCGGAGACCGCCCCCCGTGGCCAAGCGCATCACCCTCGACCACGTGAACGCCTTCTACGGCAGCTTCAAGGCGATCGACGACCTCTCGCTGGTCATCGAGGCACGGTCCATCACAGCGTTCATCGGCCCGTCCGGCTGCGGGAAGTCCACGGCGCTGCGCACGATCAACCGGATGCACGAGGTGATCCCGGGCGCGCGGGTCGAGGGTCGCATCTCCCTCGACGACGACGACATCTACGCGCCGGGGGTCGACCCCGTGGACGTGCGCCGCAACGTCGGCATGGTGTTCCAGCGCCCGAACCCCTTCCCCACCATGTCGATCGCCGAGAACGTCGTGGCCGGCATGAAGCTCAACGGCCGGCTCTCCAAGGCCGACGCCGAAGAGATCGTCGAGCGCTCGCTGCGCTCGGCCAACCTCTGGGAAGAGGTCAAGGACCGGCTGGACCGGCCGGGCTCCGGCCTGTCCGGAGGCCAGCAGCAGCGCCTGTGCATCGCCCGCGCCATCGCCGTGCGACCCCAGGTCCTGCTCATGGACGAGCCGTGCTCGGCCCTCGACCCGATCTCCACGCTGGCGGTCGAGGACCTCATGGAGGAGCTCAAGAAGGACTACACGATCGTGATCGTCACCCACAACATGCAGCAGGCTGCTCGCGTCTCCGACCGGACCGGCTTCTTCACCATCGAGGGCACCGGCAAGCCCGGCAAGCTGGTCGAGATCGACGACACGCAGAAGATCTTCTCGAACCCCGGGGAGAAGCGCACCGAGGACTACATCACCGGGCGCTTCGGCTGAGCAGGCGCGCTTGGGGGGTTGGGCTCCAGGCGCGGGACGTCTGATCCAACGGGGCAGGCCGCGCCGCAGTGGATCAGACACAAGCTGAGCTGGGCGGGCAGGGCTCCAGGCGCGGGACGTCTGATCCAACGGGGCAGCGCGTACGGCAGTGGATCAGACAGTGATGATGGTTGTGGTGCTTCTCGCCGGGCCTGACTCATGATCAGACCGACGCGATGTTTGCTGTCCTTGTTGCGAGTTGTCGGCTCGGCGAGGAGCGCTGCACACAACCAGCG
>JAABUN010000201.1_pt1 | contig 154999 bp, 145 predicted proteins | sample 5559311 | NCBI WGS metagenome assembly JAABUN01 (sample SAMN10711877, study PRJNA513370) | rock metagenome | isolation source: Antarctica rocks | place: Antarctica: Victoria Land, Siegfried Peak sud
CCTGCTGAACTTGTATGATTAAATCCTTATCCATCTTCACGGCAATTTGCACATAACTTCTCTATCTTCAAAGAACTATTCTTCCTACTTTAATAAATTGCCTATTATTGGCCTGAATAGTTACTAAGTTTTTAAGAAATGATGCAGGCCAGATTGTGCTGAATGCCAACGCTGTTCCAAGCAAAGCCCCAACCCAGGTAAAAGTAGGCAATGTTAATCCTGACTACTTACTAGGATGGAACAATAGTGTTAATTATAATAATTGGTTTGCCAGTGTATTAATCAATGGAAAATTCGGGGGCGTCGCCTTCTCTAAAACGGAAGCATTCCTGGATTCTTACGGTGTAAGTGAAAGAACGGCCGCGGCAAGAGATCTGGGTTATGTGCCCATTAATGCCATCATGGGATCAAAGGCCGTAACATCCATCGATCCATATACTTATTACTCCGCCGTTGGTGACAGGAATAAGATCATGGAACCTTATATATTTAAGAGAACAAATGTAAGATTAGGACAATTTGTAGTAGGTTATAATTTCAAGTCGGCTAAAGCAAACCCTGTTTTCAAAGACGCTTCCATTTCTTTGGTAGGAAGGAATTTATTCTTCTTTTATAAAGATGCACCATTTGATCCCGAACAATCCGTCAGTACCGCTAATAACATGCAGTCTAACGATATTCTCGGTTTACCTTCTACGAGATCGTTTGGTGTAAATGTGAAATTTACATTTTAAAGGGACTGAACATCTAAAGGATTAAAATATCTAAAAAGATTAAAAAAATAATATGAAACACATAATTATTGCACTTATTAGCCTGATTACATTTGGGTCGTGTACCAAGGATTTTAAAGAGACTAACCAGAACCCCAACCAGATTTCAGATGAGATGCTGAAACAGGACTTCAACCTGGTAGGATCCCCTTTTTCGAGCATGGTATTCAACTTGAACGGTCATCAGATCGAAGAGGATTTGTGCTACGATTCCTGGATGGGATATATGGGAACACCCACTGATTTTGTGGGAAATGTTAATAACACTACTTATTATATACGTTGGAATTCTTATTGGGGTCGGATATATGGCAACATCATGTCGCCGTCGAAACAAGTTATCCAACTGGCCCAAACCAATAATTTGCCCCTGTTTGCTACCTGGGCAAAATTGATACGTATTATTGGAATTTCTAAATTAACAGCTATCCACGGTCCCGTTATTTATACCAATTATGGTAGCGCCGCCAGTTCTATACTTTATGATAAAGAGTCTGATTTGTACCCTCTTTTCTTTAAGCAACTAGATTCTATTCAAACGGATTTTGCAGCAAACTCAAAATATGCAGGTTTCGCAAAATTTGATCCCAGCCCCTATAAAGGAAGTCTGCCTAGCTGGATGAAATTAGTTAATTCGGTAAGGTTAAGGCTAGCGATGCGCATATCAAAAGTTGATAAGGCAACGGCAAAAACACAGGGAGAAAAAGCGTTGAGCGACCCCGCCGGATTAATTGAAACCAATGCTGATAATTTTACCAACAACTTATTAGGAAATATCATGCCGGTAGCACAAATCAGCTACCAATGGGATGATACCCGTATGGGCGCAGTGATAGAATCTTTTATGGTTGGTTTAAATGATGGCAGGATTTCCAAATATTTTGCACCTGTAGACGCAGGTTTGGCTGCTGATCATCCGGTAATGCCCTTTAAAGGTATCCGCAATGGGGCATATATTAAGGCAAAAGCTGACCATGTTCCTTTCTCGAGGGTATCCAGCGATTTTAATGGTGTTACAATCAGAAGGGATTTTACAGCTGCGGAAGTGGCATTCCTTAAAGCCGAAGCGGGACTTAGAGGATGGGCCGGAGCCGGCGACCCTCAGAAAAATTACGAAAACGGAATAAAATTGTCTTTTGCTGACTGGGGCGCCAGTGGTGCGGATGCTTACCTGGCTAACGCTGTCAGCAAGCCTATTAACTATGTGGATCCAGTAGATGCCCGCAACAATTTCACGGCGTCTTCCAACATTACGGTAGCATGGAACAATGCAGATGATAATGAGGTAAAACTGGAAAAGATCATTACACAAAAATACCTCGCTGCTTTTACCCAGACGCTGGAAGCATGGGTAGATTTTAGAAGAACAGGTTATCCCAAGATTCCTCATGTAGCTAAGAATGATAGCAGCCCTGACTGGGGAATCATTCCCGCCGATCAGTGGATCAAAAGAATGCCTTTCGTCAATGCCGAAAGGACGGGTAATACTGCTGCCGTTGCTGACGCTGTAACAAAGATGGGACAAGGAGCCAAAGACGATATCGCTACACGTTTATGGTGGGATACAGGCGGCTCGAATTTCTAATTTGATTTCGCTAATAATGAAAATATCCCTTTACAAAATATTTGTAAAGGGATATTTTATTTTGTGATACTCTATAATCAGGGTCTCCCTGAAAAGCTGCAATACTTATCCAAAGGGTTTGGGAATGTGGATAGCTGTAAAAAATTTGATAATGGCATAAAGATGTGCAAAGTGATGCATCTATACCTATAGCAAAATGTACAACAATCTATTAATTGAGCATTCATCCCCGTTGCCTGATCAAACATTGGTTGGGAAATGCGGAACCCTACGTACTGGCAGATGGAAACTCTTACACTGCAGAGATGACGAGCAAGTTGACACATCATTTTATCCTGATCCAATTGAAATATTGTTTACGGCTTTTGCTTGCGTTAATGCACAGTATACCCACCGTCAGCTACGCTAAGTGTAAACGAAATTTCCGCAATTGAATACCTGCTATCTAAAATTGATAAAAGTAACTGCGACATTTCTACATCGAGCTTGTTCCTGTTAAACCGTTTGATTTTTTTCAATGCGCTTGTAACTAGTGTCATGTTCAAAGATTAAATCATAAGAATTTAATTTACAATTTGAGATAAAAATATATTTTGTTATCCAGTGTTTCTCTTCCTAAGAACGAAGCCAATTCAACATTTTACTTTTTAAAAATAAGCGAAATGCACATTTATATGCATTTTACTTATATTTAGACATAACCTTATGCCATCATTGAATCAAAACCCGGAACAACTTGCCCGTGATACAATTGACGCTGCGTTAATAAGCAGCGGATGGATCATACAACCTAAAACTAAGATTAACCTCAAAGCCGGTCCCGGCGTGGCTGTAAGAGAATACCAGACTGATATCGGCCCCGCAGATTATGTGTTGTTTGTAAATTCCCAGCCCGTGGGTGTGATAGAAGCCAAGAGAAAGGAAGAAGGTCAACGCCTTACCATTCATGAGGACCAATCTGAAGGTTATGCCGTAGCAAAGCTTAAGTTCCTGCAAAATGAAAAACTGCCATTTGTTTACGAAAGCACCGGTGAGATAACAAGGTTTACCGATTACCGTGATACCAGGCCGAGATCAAGACCCTTATTTACATTTCACCGGCCTGAAACTTTCATCCAATGGACAAAAGATTCCGACTCGTTAAGGGCGCGACTACAATTCATCCCGGCTCTGCCTGAAACAGGACTGAGAGATTGCCAGGTGATCGCGATCAATAACCTGGAAAAATCTTTTAAAGATAACCGGCCGAAGGCGCTGATACAAATGGCTACAGGTGCAGGCAAAACATTTACTGCAATCACTTTTATTTACCGGTTATTAAAATACGCCAAAGCCAAACGGGTACTGTTTCTCGTTGATACAAAAAACCTGGGCGAGCAGGCCGAACAGGAATTCATGGCTTTTGTACCAAATGATGACAATCGAAAGTTCACTGAACTATATGGCGTTACCAGGTTAAGAAGCAGTTTTGTCCCGGCCGATAACCAGGTTTATATTTCAACCATCCAGCGGATGTATTCCATCCTGCAGGGAAAGGAAATGGATGAAAGCGCCGAAGAAACCAACCCGAACGAATTCCAGGAAAGAGTACCTCCACCGGTTGTTTATTCAGAAAAAGTTCCAATAGAATTTTTTGACTTTATTGTCATCGATGAATGTCACCGCAGTATATATAATTTATGGAAGCAGGTGCTTGATTATTTTGATGTGTTCCAGGTTGGCCTAACGGCAACGCCGGATAACCGCACATTTGGATACTTTAACCAAAACGTAGTAAGCGATTATGGTTATGAAAAAGCCTTGATCGATGGCGTACTGGTACCTTATAATGTTTTCAACGTTGAAACGAAGATCACAAAAAAAGGATCAAAAATTTTATTAGGCGAGATGGTCGACAAACGTGAAAGGATCACCCGGCGCAAGTTCTGGGAGGCTGCCGACGAAGACATCGAATACACGGGCAAACAGCTCGACAGGGACATCGTGAACCCAAGCACCATCCGCACCATCATCAGGGCCATCAGGGAAAACCTGCCAGCGATGTTTCCTGACAGGTATTCACCCGGCGAACCAGGAAAGGAAAGCGCCTTCGAGGTTCCCAAGACTTTAATATTTGCCAAATCAGATTCCCATGCAGAAGATATCATCGACATCGTTCGGGAAGAGTTTGATGCTGAAAACAAGTTCTGCAAAAAAATTACCTACCGCAGCGAAGAAGATCCTAAGACAGTACTGAGCCAGTTCCGCAACGATTACTACCCACGCATAGCAGTAACCGTAGACATGATCGCCACAGGCACCGATATACGTCCACTGGAAGTACTGGTGTTTATGCGCGATGTTAAAAGTCGCAGTTACTACGAACAAATGAAAGGACGCGGTACGCGTACCTGTACTTTAGAACAACTGAAAGCTACCGGCACTCCATCTGCGAAGTTTACCAAGGATCATTTTGTGATCATCGATGCTATAGGTGTAGAAAGCTCTCAGAAAACAGACAGCCGGCCGCTGGAAAAGCAGCCTGGAATGAGTCTGAAAGACCTGCTGCAGAACGTAGCTATGGGTAACACCCAGGAAGATATTCTTTCTACACTTGCTAACCGGTTGATCCGGCTGGACAAGGTGATCAATGAGAAAGAAAAAATGAACTTCGCGGAACAGTCCGGTGGTTATACCATCAATCATGTGGTAAAGCAGTTGCTGAATGCTTATGATCCGGACACGCTGGACATCATAAAATCAAAGGTATTAATTGAACAACAAGGCGCCGCACCGGACGACATCGAAGCAGTCATTAGGCAACAACAAGCTTCACTGGTAGCCAATGCCGTGCATGTTTTTAATAATCCTGAGCTCCGCAATTTCATAGTAGATGTTCGTAAGAAATACGACCAGGTAATCGACACACACAATATCGACGAAGTCACAAATATAGGTTGGGTAAAAGACCAGGAAGCAGCGGCATCTCATACTATCACTAACTTCACGACATGGATAGAAGCGCATAAAGATGAGATCACAGCATTGCAGATCTTTTACGATCAGCCTTACCGGCGCCGGGAGCTGACATATAAAATGATTAAAGACTTATATGAAAAGATCACCACCGAACAACCCTTACTGGCACCTTCGAATGTTTGGCGTGCGTACGATCAATTGAAACAGGCGAATGGTTCGCCAAAGAATGAACTGATCGCCTTAGTAAGTTTAATAAGAAAAGTTATTGGTATCGACAATACGCTGACCGGCTTTGATAAAATGGTTGACAAAAATTTCCAGGACTGGGTGTTTAAAAAACAAGCAGGTACCACCACTAAATTTACTCCGGATCAGATGTTATGGCTACGGATGATTAAGGATTATGTAGCTAACAGTTTTCACGTGGATCGGGATGATTTTGAGCTGGATCCGTTTAACAAGAATGGTGGATTGGGAAAGATGTGGCAGTTGTTTGGGGAAGAGACGGATGAGATTATTGAGGAATTGAATGAGGTGCTGGCGGCGTAGGGTCTGAACTGTGATTTGGGTGATTGTCTGAACTGTGATTTATTTGATTATATGAATGCTATGATTTTGTTAACTGATATGAGAAATACACTATTAAGCAATGAAGGAGGACCAAAATGAAATGGGATTACCGATGAGTTGGACGTGGGTAAAGCTAAGAGACACTGGAAAAATTATTTCTGGAGGAACGCCATCTACCGCCATCGGAGAATATTGGAACGGATCAATCAATTGGATTTCGCCCTCTGACTTAACTGGATATAAAAAGAAAACAATAACGAAAGGTGCAAAATCGATAACTGAACTAGGTTTAAAAAACTCTTCTGCTCGACTAATGCCAAAAGGTTCTGTTCTATTCTCCTCAAGAGCACCAATTGGATATGTTGTTATTACCGCAGATATAGCATGCACAAATCAAGGATTTAAAAGTATTTCTCCAAATGAAAATGTGCTGAGTGAATTTTTGTACTATTTCTTATTGGCATCAAAAAGAAATGCGGAACAAGTTGCTAGCGGAACTACTTTTAAGGAAATATCTTTAACAAAATTTGCAGAACTCGACTTTCCTCTTCCACCTAAACCAATCCAACAATCAATCATTTCCAAAATAGAAGAACTCTTTAGTGAATTAGACAAAGGCATAGAAAACCTGCTCACTGTTCAACAGCAACTAAAAACCTATCGGCAGTCTGTATTAAAATGGGCGTTTGAGGGAAGGCTTACTAATGATGATGTAAAAGAAGGTGAATTGCCAGAAGGTTGGAAATGGATGAAGATTGATGAAGTTACAATTTCATTGGATAATAAAAGACAACCTATAAATAAAGAAGAGAGACTTAAAAGACAAGGTGATATCCCATACTATGGAGCTAATGGAAGAGTAGGTTGGATAAATGATTATATTTTTAATGAGCCATTGATCTGTGTAGTTGAAGATGAAACTTTTACAGGCAGAGAGATTCCATTCTCTTACAAAATTGTAGGTAAATCCTGGGTCAATAATCATGCGCACGTTCTAAAGCCAAAAGATGATTTGAATATTGATTTCCTGAATTACCAATTATATTATTACCCCTTCTTAAGATTAACCACTGGCACAACAGGGAGAAAAAAATTAACTAAGAATGCACTTATGAGCGCCCCAATAAGAGTATGCTCAATAAAGGAACAATGTGATATTGTTCAGGAAATAGAGCGCCGCCTCAGCGTTGCCAATAAAATGCAAGAAACTATCACTCAAAGCCTTCAACAATCAGAAGCATTAAGGCAAAGCATTTTAAAATTGGCATTTGAAGGAAGATTGGTCTGAACTGTGATTTAATTGATTGAATGATTACTATGATTAAAGAAAAATACCTGTCTGAACTATGATTTATTTGATTGAATGAATACTATGATAAATGAAATCATAGTCCATCAAAAAATCATTCAAATCACAGTTCAGACTGTGATTTTAAATGATTAAATCAATACTATGATAATACTATGATAAATGAAATCATAGTCCATCAAAAAATCATTCAAATCACAGTTCAGACAAATGAATACTATGATAAATGAAATCATAGTCCATCAAAAAATCATTCAAATCATAGTTCAGACAAATGAATACCATGATAAATGAAATCATAGCTATCAAATAATCAATTAAATCACAGTTCAAACAAATGAATGCTATGATTAATGAAAAATACCCTGAAAGTGAGCTAACAGGAAGAATTATAGGTTGTTGTATGGAAGTTCACCGTACGCTTGGTAACGGCTTTCAAGAAGTTATTTATCAACGTGCATTGGCCATAGAAATGAACCAAAATAAAATATCTTATAGCAGGGAACATGAAATGAAAATTTTTTATAAAGGCGAAGACATCGGAACCCGGCGTGTTGATTTTTTTATTGAAGGAAAGATCATGTTGGAATTAAAAGCAATTATCCGGCTAGAAGATGTGCATCTTGTCCAGGCAATCAATTACCTGGAAGCCTATAACATGGATATCGGCTTACTAATAAACTTTGGAGCCAGAAGCCTGGAATTTAAAAGGGTAATGAAGCCAGCAAAGAAATCATAGTCCGTCCCAAAATCATAGTCCGTCATAAAATCAAATAAATCACAGTTCAGACAATCACAGTTCAGACATGACATCCGAAATAAAAAACAACTCTGCAATTGGTAACAAAATCTGGGCTTTCTGCAACACCCTCCGCGATGATGGCGTGGGCTATGGCGACTATCTGGAACAGCTTACATATTTGCTCTTTCTAAAAATGGCAGACGAATACAGCAAACCACCCCACAACCGCAAGATGCCCATCCCGCTTGCGTTCAACTGGGCAACACTCACCAATAAAAGCGGTGATGAACTGGAAGTTCATTACAACCACCTGCTTAGAGAACTCGCCAAAGAAAAAGGAATACTCGGACAAATATTCACCAAGAGCCAAAACAAAATAACCGATCCAGCTAAACTATACAAACTCATTGCACTCATCAATGCAGAACAGTGGGTTCTTATGGGTGTAAAAGACAAAGGTGATATATATGAAAATCTGCTGGAAAGAAATGCCGAAGACACCAAAAGCGGCGCCGGCCAGTACTTCACACCAAGGGCATTAATCAAAGCAATGGTAGAATGCCTGCGCCCCGAACCGATGAAAACCATCGCCGACCCTGCATGTGGCACTGGCGGGTTCTTCCTCGCCGCCTACGACTGGATGACAGAAAATTGGGAGCTGGACAAAGAACAAAAGAAATTTTTAAAATACAATACATTCAACGGCAATGAAATTGTTGCCGGCACCCGCCGACTGGCATTGATGAATTTGTTCCTGCACAACATTGGTGATATTGACAGTCCGGATATTTTTATTTCACCAAATGACTCTTTGATTGCCGCTTCACCAACGAGGTATGATTATGTACTTGCCAATCCACCCTTTGGCAAAAAAAGCAGCATGACATTCACCAATGAAGAAGGAGAACAGGAAAAAGAAGACCTCACCTACAACCGGCAGGATTTCTGGGTGACCACCAGCAACAAACAACTCAACTTTGTCCAGCACATTAAATCGATGCTTAAAACAACAGGACTGGCCGCAGTTGTACTTCCTGACAATGTCTTGTTTGAAGGTGGTGCAGGCGAAACAGTAAGAAAAAGATTATTGGAGACCACGGATCTGCATACGATTCTTCGCTTACCCACAGGCATCTTTTACGCAAATGGTGTTAAAGCAAACGTATTGTTTTTTGATGGCAAACCATCCAGCAAAGATCCCTGGACAAAAGAAGTGTGGGTATATGATTACCGCATCAATATCCATCATACCCTCAAAAAGAACCCGCTTCAATTGAACGATCTGCAGGATTTTATTACCTGCTACAATCCAACAAACCGTCATAAAAGAAAGGAAACATTTAGCGCTACCAATCCCGAAGGCCGCTGGCGAAAGTTTACTTATGACGAGCTTGTAGCAAGGGATAAGACAAGTTTGGATATTACCTGGCTGAAAGATAAATCTCTTGCTGATTTAGACAATCTTCCGGACCCCGATGAACTGGCTTTGGAAATTGTCGAAAACCTGGAAGCGGGGTTGTTGAGTTTTAAAGCGATCATCGCTTCTTTAAATAGTAAATAGATAATAGTAGCCATGCCTGACATGTTAGAACCAATAACCAGACCTGAGCAGGATTTATTCAATGAAATTTCAAAACTTATTGAGCAAAGCCAACAGCAGTTGGCAGTGCAGGTCAACAGCACCCTTACAATGCTTTTCTGGCAGATCGGCAACCGGATTAAAAAAATATTCTGAACAATAAGCGGGCAGACTACGGAAAACAAATAGTCGTTACGCTGTCACGAGAATTAGTGAAGAAATATGGAAGAAACTTTGAAGAAAAGAACTTGCGTAGAATGATCCAGTTTGCTGAGCAATTTAAAGAAGAAGAGATTGTCGTTACGCTGTTACGACAATTAAGCTGGTCGCATTTTTTAGGGATATTACCACTCAAAAATACAGAGGCGAAACTCTTTTACGCCCAGGCATCGATAGTGGGATTTCAAAATCGGCAAATACCGCTCTTCTGTATGGGGAAGCCTTGAACTAAACAATGAATTAAATGAGATAGGCTTAAAAGTTCTCAAAGGTTTTAGTAAACTGAAAGAAGACAAGAAGTTTATTGACAGTGACGATCTTAAAACTCTTCTTAATAATTGTATCGTTGGCGAAAAGATTATTTCTAATGCAGTGATTGAAAACGCCACCTTACGATTCCTTGAAAGGAAAACCGGTATTCTTACGGAAGGCACATTAAAAGAATATAAAACTGTTTTCAAAAGTTTGAAAGAGTTCCAGGCTAATAAAAAAATCACCCTATCATTTAACGATTTTAATTAGTCCTTCTTTAATGAATATGAACGGTTCCTGGTGGACAAGAAAAATCCTTACAAAAAAGAACGGGGATTGCTGAATGATACCATCTTTAAATATTCCTCCACTCTTAAATCATTTTTGGAATGGTGCTTCGACGAAGGGCTTATTAAATCCCGCGATGCATTTTCGCGGGCGAAAACAAAAATCAAGAAGAAAGCAAAGAATGAAATAGTGACTTTAACTGAACCCGAGCTATTCAGGATTGTGAACTATGATTTTAAAGGCAACACCCGGCTGGAACGTGTTCGTGATCTTTTTTGCCTGGGATGTTTTACCGGTCAACGCTTTTCGGATATCATGCGATTTGACAAACAGGATTTTACCGAAACAAAATGGAGCTTTGTTGCATTAAAGGAAAAAAAAGAGTGGTTGTACCTTTTAATGGCTATATCGCAAATGCGATTCCCATCCTTCAAAAATATAACTATCAACTACCGACTATCACCAACCAGAAGTTTAATGAATACCTGAAGGAAGTTGGAGAACTGGTTGGAATTGACGATACCGTTCGAATCATCCGGTTTAGTGGAGTAAAAGAAGTGGAGGTCCGGCAATCAAAGTATAAGTTTATGTCTTCGCATATGGCCAGGAGAACATTTGTAACGCTGATGATTGAAAAGGGAGTTCCCTTGACTATGATTCAGAAAATTACACAGCACTCGGATTTGAGAACGCTTTTGAAGTATGAAGCGCATAATGATAAATCGTTGGAGAATGCGTTTGAGAAAACTTAATATACTGTTTATGTTGTTGGTACCATTGGACTAAAGGTTCACAAAAAGTGAACTTTTAAAACAACAGTGTATGTTTGTCATGAAAGTTCATCTGATACGAAAGGTAAGTGACTATTAATTTTGCAACATGGAAACACTTAAATACAAGGTAATTACCCGTAAACATCAGTATAAAGAATACTGTATCCTATCAGAGCAATTGGTATTCTCTGATTCCAAAGACCGGAATACAAAAGATGAAATAGCATTACTAACATTGCTTATTGAAAAGTGGGATGCTGAACACATTTCATCTACTGAATTAGATCCAATTCAATTACTTCATTCATTTATTAAAGATCATGGACTGAAAGCTAAAGAACTTGTATCTATACTTGAAATCAGCAAAGGGTATGTATCAGATATTCTTCATTATAAAAAAGGACTCTCTAAAGAGGTGATCAGAAAGCTGGCTGATTATTTTAAGTTTCTCAAGACGCATTTAATCGTCCTTATAAGTTGGTTGTTCCCGAAAATTCTCATTTGCGGAATGCGAGCGTGATGAATACGAAGAAAAAATTAGCTGTTGTTTAAATATTCTCTAAACAATTGATGTTTGAAACCTTGAATGCAGATAATTTATACATAGCCCTCGCTTATTTCTGTTAGAAATACATCGGAGGAATGGACAGGACTATGAAAACTTGTTCTCAAAATTATGCGGCTTCACAAATTTTATTTTATTCAAATTAAACCGCAAGTCCAGTATGGCGAAAGAAAAAATGATCGGTTCATACATCAACAGGTTAATATTATCAAGTATACACACTATAACTAAAGTTGAACTATTCAAGATCGTGAACTAAGACTTTAAAGGCAACGACCGCCTAGTAGGTGTTCGATATCTTTTTTGCCTGGGCTGTTTTACCGGGCAACGCTTTTCTGATATCATGCGATTTGACAAACAGGATTTCACCGGAACAAAGTGGAGCTTCGACAAGGGAAAGAAAAGAGTGGTGGTACGGTTTAATGGTTATATCGCAAATGCGAGTCCTATCCTTCACAAATAAAACTATCAACTACCGATTATCACCAACCAGAAGTTTAATGACTACTTGAAGTAAGTGTGAGAACTGGTTGGAATTGACGATACCGTTCGAATCATTCGGTTTAGCGGAGTAAAAGAAGTGGAGGTGCGGCAATCGAAGTATAAGTTTATGTCGTCACATATGGCCAGGTGGACGTTTGTGACATTGATGATTGAAAAGGGAGTGCCGTTAACGATGATTCAGAAAATTACGCAGCATTCTGATTTAAGGACACTTTTAAAGTATGAAGGGCATAATGAGAAGTCGTTGGAAAATGCTTTTGATTAAACTTAACCTGATGCATAGTTGTGCATTGAAAACATTTATCATGCTTACTCTAACCATAACAATTTTATAAGAAATATTAATTTTATAACCTGTATTAAAGTATTTAAGTTATTCTTGTTCTCAATTACTTATCAATATGAAGGCGTTTATTTCTTATTAGCCATAACGATAGTGAGATGCTTCATCTACTACATAAACATTTGATACAACTTCAAAGAGATGGGCTTCTGTCCACGTGGACAGATGAGGAGATCCAAGCAGGTGATGTTTTAGGAGATAGTATATTTGTACATTCCGGACCATGAAGACCCACCATCCCGTTTTATGAAGTCCCATCATTCCGGCATGTAGACCCACCTCATCACTGCTATTTTTCATCATTCCTTTGGTAGATATATTATTGTTGATTCCGGGATGATGACCCACCCAATCGATTGTCGTTCGTTCCTTGATTATTCTGAATACCGATGTCATTGCGGCATGTAGACCCACCCCGGCGGATTTAAATGAGAACTGTGTTGTTTGCGCTTTTATGATGTCTTTTGCCCTTCAAATAAGAAAAGGGAATTATGTCACAAAAGCCTGTAACAATGGAAAAATCAAAACAAATTTTACAATTAAAAAATGATGGTATTCCTATTCGTGAGATAGCCCGACGTACAGGGATTAGCCGTAATGCCATCAAAAAGTATTTAGGTCGTCTTGAAGCCCCTTTAGGTGAGGCATGCGAGGTATTATCAAACAAACAGCTTGCCGATAAGGCGTACGACAATGAAGCATTATTGGCAGCCAGCAGCCGGCTCGAAGCTTTAATGAAGCACTTTGTCTATGCTCAAACCGAGCTCGGTAAAACCGGTGTTACCCGGCAACTTTTGTGGCTCGAATACAGAGAGCAGCATGCAGGTGGTTATAACTACAGCCAGTATTGCTATCACTTCAATATTTACGTAAAGCACAAGGATTTAGCAATGCATCTTGAGTACGATGCCGGTGATATGATCATGATTGATTTTGCCGGCAAAAAGCTACGCTATGTACATGCTGATAGCGGTGAGGTTACCGAATGTGAAGTATTCATATCGGTACTTCCTTATAGCGGACTGATCTTTTGTAAGGCTGTCCACAGTCAGAAAACCGGTGACTTCGTAAACTGTATAAACGCAATGTTAAAGTTCTATGCTGCAGTGCCTAAAACCATTTTGTGTGACAACCTGAAAACAGCTGTAACACGCCCCAGCAAATACGAACCGGTGTTCACCGAAGTGTGCAATTAACTCAGTGAACATTACCAGGCTACCTTCACTGCCACACGCCCTTACCGGCCCCGGGATAAGGCTATGGTGGAGCGTGCGGTAAGTATTGCCTACACACATATTTATGCTCCTTTACGCAATGATGTTTTCTTTAGCCTGGAGGAGCTCAATCATGCTATGTTACAAAAACTTTACGACTTGAACAACAAGCCTTATAGAAACGATGCATACAGCCGGATGTATCTCTATGAACAGCACGAGCAGCAAACATTAAAGACCTTGCCAGCAGAAATTTTATTCATAAAAAATGTGTAACGGTGACCATACAGCGCAACTACCACATTCAGCTTACAGAGGACCATATGTACTTCAGTGCTCCTTATACTTATGCCGGCAAGAAGGTGAGGGTGCTCTATGATAATAAAACGGTAGAAGTGTATTATGAACATGCACGTATAGCATTGCATATCAGGAAGAGTTCCAATAAGGCCTATACTACGCTTCTGGAGCACATGCCCCCCAATCATGTACACATGCATGAGGTGAAGGGCTGGATCCGGGAAGGGCTCCTGGAGCAGGCTGCCAGGGTAGGCGAACATACACGTATGGCAATTGAGCATATGCTGGGTAACAGTATCTACATGGAGCAAAACTATAAGGCCTGTTTCGGGATGCTTTTGTTAATTAAAAAATATACCGGCCTACGTCTGGAAGCTGCCTGCAGAAGGGTCTTTGGCGCACCCAGGATAAATTATACTATGATCAAAAATATACTGGAAAGAGGACTTGACAAACAGGTGCCGCTTTTTGATAACAACCCGCTGCCTGATCATGACAATATCCGTGGATCGGGAGCCTATCAGTAATGGCACGCACCATGACGCCTGCCGCGGGCTTGCGTATTTTAAATAGATGATTTTGGAATCATCATGTAGTACAAAGAACCCGCGCAATCATCTATTCAAAATACGCGTTGACTAATCTTATCTTTTTATAAACAGATATTCCATACCACTAGCGTTAGTAACATAATTATTCCTCTTAATCAAACAAATAATAACAATGAACACAAAGGAAACACTACTGCAAATGCAGCAGTTAAAGTTTCATGGAATGGCTGCCTCTTACTCAGCCCAACTTGATCTGCCTATCCATCAGCAACTAGAAGCTCATGAGCTCATAGGTCACCTTACGCAAGCAGAATTACTATCCAGGAACAATGAACGAACCGCTTATTATCTTAAACTGGCCAAGTTACGTCTGACAGCACTGCCTGAGCATATTGAATGTTCTGTGTCCCGTAATCTTACCAAACAACAACTGGTAACTTTACTGGAAGGACACTATATGAAGCAAGGTGAAAATGTGTTGATCACAGGCTCCACAGGCAAAAGTTACCTGGCCTGTGCTCTTGGATACCAGGCCTGCATACAAGGTTATAGAACTACTTACCTTAACATGAACAGGCTTATCGAGAAAATTACAGTCGCTAAATTAGATGGTACTTACATCAAATTTTTAAACTACCTGGAAAGGCAAACACTCATTATTCTGGATGACTTTGGCTTACAACTTTTATCCCAGGAAGTGAAGCTTGCCTTACTGCAAATCCTCGAAGACAGATACGCTAAACGATCAGTAATAATCACCTCGCAACTACCTGCATCAAAATGGTATGAATATATCAACGAACCTACACTTGCCGATGCAATTATGAACAGAATGACAGCTAATGTGCATCAAATCGAATTGAAAGGCGAATCAAGAAGACGTAATAAAAATAAATCAGATAACATCATCTCATAATGTACCTTTAGCGCATCTAAAAGCTCTTTCAATTACTGTTCTCTCATTAAGGTGGGTCTTCATCACCGGAATGGTGGGTCTACATGACCGGAATAAACATTATCCTTTTCAGCTATAGCGAGTTTCCATAATCTTACATTTTTAGCTGCAAGATGGAAACAGGAGTAAGGTTCAACAGGGAAGATGTGTCTTTTTGTGCCCTTACAACTCAAAAGATGCATCTTATTATGGGATTATTTATTTGGAAAGGGAGAGATGGGAGATATAAACTTTTAAATCTTTGGCTTTTATGTGTAATTCTTGGTCTCCAATGTCTTTAAAATGATCTGAGAGGATAGAAAGATATTTTAAATGCGTGGTCTTTGCATTTTCATATTCCAAAACAATGTTCTCCCTTTTGATATACGTGCTGACCTTGTCTGACAGGTTTTTCTTATTGCAATTGGAGATGTATGCATAATACTCCATGTTCTTTTTAATATCACCATTAAAGAGGCCAGGCCGCTTGCATTCCTTTTTTATCAATGCTTCCAGTAATATAACGGATATCACTTCTTTGTCGTTTGCATACCTAAAGGTTTTGCCTGGGCAAGATACAATAGTTTTTCTTTTGCAAGGAGCAGGCACTTACGTGTATCCAAGTATTCTTCAAAAAAAGTAATACAGTAGACAACCAGCAGGCTAATGGTTAGTAGTAAGCATGCTTTTAGGACATTAATGTTTGAAGAAATAATACCTAAAGAAATAAAGTAACTGCTAATGGCAAGGATAATGATTAAAGGCAAGTACACAAGAATGACTTTGATTTGTGTTTCCCGCCTGTCTGTTTCATACAGTAAAACCGCTCTTTCAGGCTGCTCGCCTATTTTTTGAAGAATAGCGCTCTGGCATATTTCAGGAGATGAATAATTATACAGGCCGATTTTTTTTATAGCAGTTTGTAACATGCCACTTCTTTCAAACCACTGGATCAACGCTCCTCTTTTCATATGCATGATTTCTATATCGCTAATTTACAAATAATCCATTATTCTTTACCCTAAAGTAAAGAAAAGTACACTATTATAATGTTTAGATAACCTGCTAACTTTAAAGCATCAAGCTTAGTAAAGAAAAGAAAGAAGGTGTAAGAAAGTAAAAGCAATACCTGTCTTAATAGACTAAAAAATAGACTGAAAAAAGCAAAACCCGCGACCAGCGCGGGTTCTAAGAAAATGCAAGCGGACCGGACGGGAAAGGTTAGGCCGCTTTAACTTATTGAATTACAATTACTTATATTTTTACTCGATTTTTTACTCGATCAACGTGATATTCCTGAGCAAAATCTTACACTACTTTATAAGGATTGACTTGTCTTTACAAATATACGGTTTTGAAATAAAAGTTTTCTTCCTGATCTAAGACTGATTATCTAAAAATTAATGAGTCAATTTTCGTTAAAATATACCTAGGATTTTAAAAGCTTCAATAATTAAGGCATGGAATTTTACCAATGATAAAAAACAATCATTGATTTTACAAACACTACAACCCCAAGATTTTATTCAACTCCAAAACGTGTTTTCATGCCTCAAAAATTTTCGGAGCCCTGTCAAGTTTTTCCGCAAATGTTGAAGTGGATAATGGACGGAGTTTTTTATTATTGCTAAACCATTCAGGAATAATAAGAAGCTGGAGGTTATATGTTTTGCTATTCGGTCAATATTCTTGCTTAATAACAAGCCAGGTCTGAAAATGATCTATTGATCAAATGCAAGGCTGGATATTTTTAAAACACTTTGGGATAACAGGCCCGGATTATAGAAGAATTTTCGACTTTATTGTATTACCATTTCTGGAGACTCGACAAAAAAACTGCTTTCCTTATGCATATTTAAATACAAAATTTTATATTTGCGATTCACTACACAATATGTAGTAAAACGAAAACTGTAATTAATGCCAAAAATCATTACTCAATACAACTACCTGGAAGATTTTATAAAAAAGATTCGCTCTTCCGGCAGATATTCTTTTTCATTGGCGGAAGTAAAAAACAGTTTGATATTTCGGATAAAGCCATCAATCAAACTCTATACAGGCTTAAAATAAAAAAGCAAATAGCCCATATACGCAAAGGGTCCTATGCAATTATATCTCGAGATATGTATTTAAAAAATCTGCGGCAGTTTCACCAACAGTTCTACACAAGATTTTGATAACCCAATAAAGAGTTATCTCCGGTACTTTATTTAAGATTTTCCTTCCAGTTATGAAGCTATCTATTTGTTGAATGCATTTTGTATCTATTACGATTGATGTAGTTTACCTTAATTATAATTAATATTCTTCAGCGCAAGAAAAAGAGCGGCTTTAATAGCCGCTCCGGTAAAATACGCAATTAAGCCTTTGCTTCCTTAATAAATTTGCCATTGGCATCAAATATCACATCCTTGCCATCTACTTCTGCCTCATAGTTAACTGTGCCATCGGCTTTGGTAATTTTGGCTCCTTCTTTAATATTTTTGCCTTTGTAATGTTCCTTTACATAAGCTAAAATATTTGCAGGTAAATTGGCTACCTTTATATCCACTTCAGATTCCGTGAAAGTGCCATTTAGCTCAAACATTGCTGACATAGTATTTTCATTTTGTTTGAAATTGGCTTCGTACTTGCCATCTTCTTTTTCCCATTTAGCGGTTGCACCAGGATATTGTTTGGCAAAAGATGCTTTAACAACGGTAGGTACTTTAGAGGCATCAAGTTTTTGAGCACAGGCGGTAAATGCCATGGATACTGCTAATATTGCCACTATCAGACTTTTTTTCATTTCTTTTAATTTTTATGGTTATTTAATAATGTAAAATTCAAAGGCGAATCTGAATGAATGCTGAATTTTCAGGCACTTGATATAACTTCAGCAAGAAAATAACTTAAATGGCATTTATTTAACATTGAGTGTAAATATGTTTTGTTGATTAATAAAATTATAATTGATACTTAAATGATAATGATCCGCAATCTTTTTTGCAATTTGCAAACCCAGTCCAATACTATTACTGTTTATAGATTGCTTGTGAAAACGCTGAAACATGCTGTCAGTATTTAATTGTGCTGTGCCGGATGTATTTGTAAAACTGATTGTTGTTTTACTGCCATTAATAACAACTAAGCCATTTACGATATTATGTCTGATGGCATTACTTAAAAAATTACTCAATATTATTTCAATAAGTGACTTGTTCGCGTATATTACAATATCCTCATTAAAATCATTTTGAATAGTAATATTTTTTTGCAGTGCCTGAAACCGATATTGTTCTAAAAGCTTTTCTAATATTTGTTTTGTCGATACATTTTCTATTTCGGCAAACTGGTTGTTTTCAATTTTTGTAAGTAATAAGAGGCTTTTATTTAGTCTGCTCAATTTCTGGTTCACATCTGCCAAATCACTGATAAGTTCATATTGCTCCTGATTGAGAGGCTTCGTCTGCATTAGTAAATCTATTTTGCCCTGAAAAATTGCAAGGGGGGTTTGCATTTCATGAGAAGCATTTTCTGAATATTCTTTTTGAGATTGGTAAACTTCCTGATTGCGGTTCGTTAGAGCGGTAATTGTGTTGTTTAATATTGTAAATTCTGAAATATTATTCTTTTCAAAATGCAAGGCGTTATTTTCTTCTATTTTAAATCCATCCAGCTTTGCAATTGTTTGATAAAAAGGTTTCCACAGTTTCTTGGAAACTACACGGTTTATCAAAATAAGCCCGGCTACAATTAGTAATAACAAGATAACTACAATGGTAATGATACTTTCAATCAGATCCTCATTATCCAATAAAGAATTTTTTAATTGAATAATATAGGATTTATCGCTTAATACAACTTTACTTTCCAAAACACGGTAGGGGATTTCTTCGTTGGCAATTTTATCAAATGAACTTATCGTATAAAATGTATCTTTTTTATTAGCTAAATTTTTTGTTTGTATAAGGGTTATATCCGGTTCAAAAGTTTTAAGATAAGGCAATAGGTTCAATTCGTTTGCTTTTTTTAACTTGTCCACAATCCTTTCTTTTTGAACTGTGAGGCTTTCATCAACGTTTTCTGCAACAACCCTTTGAATAACAAAATATAAAATGGGTATGGCTATTATTAGTATTATTGAAGCATATAGAATATAGGATTGTATTGATTTGTTGAGCAGTTTCATTTTTTATATTTCAAATTTATATCCCATACCATAAATCGACTTAATATAGTCTTCGCAACCAGCTATTGTCAACTTCTTCTTCAAATTCTTTATGTGTGCATATATAAAGTCGAAATTATCAAATACATCGACTTCATCTCCTGAAAGATGTTCTCCAATAGCATTTTTGGAAATTATACGATTTTTATTAGTGGCTAAGTATAAAAGTAAATCATATTCTTTACGGGTTAAATCTGCCAGGTTATTATTTATATGTACTGATTTAGCAACCGTATCAATTGAAATCTCATTTAACACTAATACCTTATTTCCATCAAAACGGCGGCGACGAATTACTGCTGCAATCCTCGCACTTAGTTCGGTTAAATAAAAAGGCTTTGATAAATAATCATCGGCCCCAAGATTTAATCCAGCAATTCTATCTTCTATTGAATTTTTTGCTGATATAATAATTACACCATCCGTTTTTTTATTAGCTTTTAATTCTTTTAAAACAGATAAGCCGTTGCCATCCGGCAGGCTAATGTCCAATAAGATGCAATCATAATCATAAGATTCTGTTTTATCCATTGCTGATTTTACATCATTTGCCAGCTCACAGGAGTAACCTTCTGCCTTTAAGTAGGTAATAATACTTTTACTCAATTCCACTTCATCCTCTACAATAAGAATCTTCATTTTCTTCGCTTTTAGTAAAATAAAATACGAATTCTGAATTAAAGCTGAATTAATATAGCCTGTACTTGTTAATTATAGAAATAGCACATTTATTTAAGCATACATGCGTTATAGGTAATAGACGAAATATACCAACATATTGTTTGTAGATAATTTCAAATCCATACAATCTACGTTCATTTTTTCTATAAGTATTTCCCTTGGCTAATTGCAATAGTGATAATAAATCGATAGATTCGGATTTACCCTCGTCTCGGCGTTACCTGATGCCTAAGGTGATTTTCCGTTAGGGATTGCATTGGAAATCCTCCTGCTAAGAAGATTATAGCGAAAAGCCCGGCCCCAAAGGGAAGGATATAAGAATTAATAACTCATAGAATATCATTTAATATAATGTTCACTTAGATGGTTTTAAGATGAAACAGTTATAAGTTTAAAACTATAACTACCTAAATAAGCTATTGTCGGTACAGAAAATATAATTGATATTGATAAAAAAAGCAGCTAATGTATGATAAAGTGAATATCAGGATAAGGAAATTGTCGCTAATATTCTAGCAAATACATTTAAACGGTGTCATCTGCATTGTGAAACTGAATGGCAGAAGATTCCGCCGTATAAAAAGCTTAATGTAATACTCACTTGATTTCTGTTATCTGTTCGGAAACATTTTTTTAACCGATGATAAAAATTGTTGTGCTTTGATTGTACTACCTTAAAAGAAGAAGACGCTAATTAAAACTATATTCCTTGACGTAAAACAACATCTGCAAATATTTTTCTGCTGTATGGGTTTCTGGTTAACATTGAACAAAGTTTTTTACTGGTAGTGCCGGATTGGGAAACAAGTAACGTATCATCATAGTCAGAAATAAAACCGTATTGCAGGCTATGTGGCATAAAAATTTGACTTCGCCTGAGGCTGCACTTCGCTCATTGACATTTATCAAATCTACTTTTACATAATGCTATCCTGCCGTAACCGGAATATCAGATTGCCATTCAAATTTTAAAATTCAATACTTTCTGTAGGACTGACCAAATGCTGATTTTGCCATTTAAGTATTAACCTTGCGTATGGTAGTGGTACCATTAAAAATACCCTAATAAGGTTGATGAAATTGATAACAGCATTGTCGGTGTAATTGCGTTGATTAAAATCTTTTCCCTTTAAAACATGGCCATAAAACAATAACATTATTTGTATGTCAATAACCATGATATATCTTTACGTCAGCTTTCGGGTAAGTCGATTTTTTAGCCATACAATTTTTGAGTAAGCAATTTAATATACTATTGAGTATGAAATATCAATTACAATTTAAACACTCATACCTTAGTACTTGAAAACTTAGTCGGCAAAGACACCCTATATAAGGAAGCAATGGTTTGCCTTAAAATATTATATATAATCAATCCTGGTTCGGGCAATCATTCCACCGAATGGCCAAAAGAAATAGAAGAATATTTCAGACTTTTAAATTATTCGATTGAATTATACTTTCAGGTATATGGGGAATTTCTTGGTCAAGTAAATGACATTGAGTCAATTTCAATTCCGGCTGCCATTGAAATAATTGTATCGGTTGCCAACTGACAATGCAAGTTTATAATGAAAAATATAATTGGTTTACTAAAAGAAATTTCGTCAGGGATTTTGGTTACTATGCTGCTGTTTGCAGCTTCCCTGCTGGTATTTGGTTACATCGCAGATGAAAATATATTGGAAAAAAATTACCAATTTGATACTGCCGTATTAGGCTACGTTAAAGCTAATACAAGTCCAATATTGGTTAAAGTAATGTTGGCAGTAACTTTTTTTGGTTCATCACAGTTTTTATTACCTGCCTATATTTTGCTGATAGCATTTCTCATCTGGAAAAATAAAAAGGTAATTGCAATTGATATTTCTATCATCGCAATCAGTAGTACCCTAGTTATGTTATTTTTGAAGGAATACTTTAAAAGGCACCGGCCTGATTCAACGCTTGTTAAAACTATCGTTGGTTACAGTTTTCCAAGTGGCCATACTGTTTCCTCATTTATTTTTAGCTGTATCCTCGCATATCTTTTGTGGAAAACAAATATTTCAACTTTCAAAAAATATTCAATCTCTTTACTATTATTGTTATATACAATTGCCATAGGCCTTAGCAGGATAATTTTAATGGTACATTTTGCTACTGATGTGATTGCCGCTTTTTGCTTTGGCATTGCCTGGGTATTGTCTTCTTTCTGGGTAATAAAGAAAATCCGTAAAATGTATTCACTTCGTGCAACTACATTATAACACCTGTTAGTTAGGCTATGACTAAAGTGGTTTCGATACCTTATTTAACTTTTGCTGTAAGTATTCATGCCGCTTCCCAAATGTGAATCCACTTTCTTTCTGTCTACTAACTTCTAAGGGTGTTAGAATGATACAAGTTATTTAAAAAGTTGTGTAACACTTTTGAGTGTAGGAGTGTTGATCATCTATAAAATCTGAATTTGTTTCGCAATCATACCGGATATTTTTAATTTACTTTATGCGAAAAATACGATTATAATCAGCAATATTGGAATTTGAGCCAGTTTTACTTTTTTACTTTTTTTAGAGCGATTTCTCATTCTGTAGCTTCGTTTCGAAAGGGTATTAAAGCAATATAAATCAACACTATTAATGCCGCAATTGCTGATAAAAGGAATGTAACTCCAGCACCAAACTGATACCAAATAAGCCCTGCAAGTGAACTTGCGAACATAGTTGTGATACTTTGAAAACCTGCAAATGTTCCTATTGCAGTTGCTGTATCTTTTTTGTCTGTTATGTTACTAATCCAAGCTTTGAAAATTCCTTCCGTTGCTGCTGCATAAATGCCATATAAAAAAAACAACCCGTAAAACAGGTATTGACTGTTGCCAAACGACATTCCAAAATACACTATTGCAAAAAGAAATATACCCACCAGAAATATTTTTTTCAACCCTAATTTATCAGCGATGATGCCAATTGGAAAAGCGAATACAGCATAGACAAGGTTGTAAAAAATATATACTGAAATTACCTGGCTGTCATTCAAGCCAGACTGCTTTACTTTCAGCAAAAGAAATACATCCGAACTATTGAATAAAGTAAATAGCAGCAATCCTGTAACTAGTTTTTTATACAATTCCGGGCTTTCTTTCCAGTAATGAAGGAAAGAAAAAAATGTTATTTTCCCCGTTTCCACGACCGATCCTTTGCTTTTGTCTTTTAACAGTAGCGAACAAATTACGGCTAGAATTCCCGGAGCCAGAGCAATAAAAAATAGTGTTCTGTAATCCTCTGGATGCCACTGCAGATAAATTAATGCTAATACCGGACCTATTACGGCTCCCAATGTGTCCATCGAACGGTGGAAGCCAAATACCTTTCCTTTCGTTTGTGGAGTTGCTTCATCAGAAAGGATTGCATCTCTTGCACCTGTACGTAAGCCCTTTCCAAAACGGTCAATGGTTCGTACAAAAAACACCCAAACCGGTGTTATGAATAATGCCATTAATGGTTTTGATAAAGCACTTAAAGTGTAACCCCATTGAACAAATGGCATACGCTTGCCGCTGTGGTCTGAGAGTTTACCAAAATACCCTTTACTCAGTCCTGCAACAGCTTCTGCAACTCCCTCCAATACGCCAATTAGCACAATTGAAAAACCAATACTTTTTAAATACAATGGCATCACGGGATATAACATTTCGCTGGCTGTATCTGTAAACAAACTCACCAGTGATAAAATCCAAACTGTTCGGGTAATGTATTTCATAATTACAGTTTAATTTTTATGGCCACGTTAAATACCCTGCCATCAAGTGGTGCATACACCTGCCTAAATGTTGGTGAAATTGTTGGTGGAATTACAATGTTTTCAAACCTTGTTTGCCTGGAATCTGAAATGTTTTCACAGTTGGTAATAAGGCTGAAATGCTTAAAGTGTTTTTGAGCAATCAAACCAAAAATAAAATACCCTTTTGTCTTTATATCTGCATCCCTAAACATGGTTGAAGTATAGTAGCCTTCCAGTCCAATCATCCAGTTTTCTTCTTTCTCATAAACCGTTGTAAGCACTACTTTATGTTTAGGTGTTAATGGTAAAAAGGTTTGAGCAGGATAATACAGTCTTTGTGCATCTACAAATGTATAGCCCAAAAATATTTTCAGTTCCTCCCATCGGTAACGAATGCTGCTTTCAAAACCTTTTGTAAGCAATGGTTTGTTAGCATTAATGTATTTGGTGGTGTCTAAAATAAGAGGCTTATTGATTTGCGTAAAAAAGAAAGTTTGATTGAAGGCAATACTGCTTTCATCATTCAATTTTATACGGTAATTAAAATCAACATTTACACCTACTGATTGTTCAGCTTTTACATTTGCCGAAAGTGGCAATACATTGTTGATACCTTCCTGCTCAGTAGCTGTTGAAAATACTGAAGGTATTTTATATCCTAAGCCTACACCTGCCCGCAGGTAAAACTTGTTAGTAAACTTATACATTGTATTTACGCGTGGTAAAAGAAGTGTACCGTATTTATTTTGATAGTCTAAACGCAAACCTGTTTGTATTGCCCATTTCTCTGTTGGCTTACAATCGTCTTGTAGAAATAAACCGATCGTGTTGTAATGATAGTTTCTGGTCAAATGGCTTTTGATTGTATCTTCTGTAAAGCTTTCTGTAATGAAATTCATGCCTGATACCAACTCATTTTTTGCAAACTTTACTTTGTATGCAGCTTCAGTATACGAATTGATTTGCTCACCTGAAAATGATGTGTTGCTTTCATTGATAGCCCTGTTAAAATAGCCAACACTGTTTTTGAAGGTGAATGATTTTTGTTTATCCCAATTTTTTTCAAAAAGTAATTGCGAAGCAATGCGGTCTGATTTATTTTCTTCAAAAAACTTATGTGTATTATCTGCTTTGCCATTTAGCACAATCATATCGCCGCCGATACGGTTGTCAGTAGTTGCATTGATTCCGAAACTTAAAGTGGTTTCATCATTAATGTAATAGTATAATTTGGGGTTGAATGAAAATGTTTTTGTTTTTGGCAGGTCGCTAAAGCCGTCTTTATTTACATCTCTTGCAGCCTGAAAGCTGTTTGATGAAAGTAAACTAATGCCTATCTTCTTTAAACGCTGAGAGAAGTATCCATGCACATCTGTACCTAATAAAGAGGTTTGATTTACCAAAAACGTAAGTTCGGGTTCTGTCTGCGGTGTTTTAGATATTAAGTTAATCACACCACCTATGGCATCACTGCCGTATAGGGAAGATGCACTGCCTTTAATAATTTCTACCTGCTTTAAATCAAGTGGTGGTATTTGCATAATGCTTAAACCTTGTGCAAAGCCACTATAAAGCGGAAAACCGTCTTTTAGTATTTGTGTGTATTTGCCATCAAGCCCCTGCAAACGGATGCTTACATTGCCATTAACAGCTGATGTTTGTTGTGATTGAATGCCTGTTGCTTCACTAAGCAGCATGGAAAGATTGGCGGGTTTCATACTTCCCTTTTCATTGAGTTCTTCGCCTCCTATTACTTCTACACGAACGGGTATTTCTTCAATACGTGAATTGGTTCTTGTAGTTTGAATAAACACTTCGCCCAATTCCTGTCCTTCGTTTTTCATTAAAATTTCAACGTGTGAATTGTCTTTTACAGGAAATGTAAATTCCATTTCTTTTTTTGCATAGCCTGTATATGAAAACTGTATTGTAAACCTTCCGGAAGGAATGTTTTTGATAAGGAGCTTACCTGTGGTATCGGTACTTGCACCTATTTTTAAAGCCGGCAAATAAGCGGATGCACCTATCAATGTTTCTTTTGTTTCACCGCTTTTGAGGATTGCTGTAAAGGTGTTTTGTGCAGAGGTTGCTACTGAAAGTAGCAAGGCAAATACTATTATTAAATTCTTCATTTTATATTTTACTATTGTTATGGTTCGAACACATGAAAGTGTTGTGTATTGCGATGCAACACAATGAGAGTAACCGAAGGTTATGAAACATTAAATCAGTAAAGAGGCGTAGAGAATATAACGCCTTTCGGGAGGGGGTGAAAAGTATTTGTATTGTGATAATCTTACTTTATTGGCATTGCTTACTGGATAGTTTATTTCTGGCAGCCAACTGATAATTGCATTGTCTAATTGCTTAACTGTTTTTACAAAAGTAATAGAGTGGGTTTGATTATCCTGATGAATGTAGCTGTGTGTTTCATTTTCAAAATTTACTTTCTTTTCTGTGTCTGAAAACTCAAAAACCAAATTGCAATAGCAAATTGTGGTAAGCAATAATAATATGTATTTTATTTTCTTCAACTTTGTAAAGATAGCTTAATAAACCTTAGTGCCATTCCTTGAACTATGGACCGTCTTTAAAACAGATCTACCTGTTTTACTTCCAAACCAGCACCATCATCCCGGCAAACACCAATCCTCCGGCAATTATTATTCTTGGTGTCAGGGGTTCTTTTAAAAAGATGAAGGATAGCAAAATAGTGATAACGATACTACCTTTATCAATTGCAGCAACTTCAGATACTTTCCCTAATTGCAATGCCCTGTAATAAAACAACCAGGATAATCCCGTTGCTATCGCAGATAAAGTTAGAAACAACCAGTTATTCTTCGAAAGTGCCGGTAATTCACTGGCTTTGCCCCTATAAAAGACAATGCCCCAAGTAATAAACAAAATAATAGCAGTTCTAACCGCTGTGGCTAAATCTGGGTTTACATTTTTTAACCCTGCTTTTGCAAAAATTGCTGTTAGTGCTGCAAACAAAGCAGAGAGTAAAGCATAGATAAGCCATTGTGCCATAATAACCCTATTTTGATTTTCTGTAATAAATAAGCCTGATAAAACTTGGAAACACAAACAGCAACAAAGGAATACCCACTACAAAACCACCTATTACTGCAACCGCTAATGGTTGTTGCATCTGAGCACCCAAACCAATACCTAATGCCAATGGCATCAATGCTAAAATGGCACCAATAGCTGTCATTAATTTAGGCCGCATCCGCAATGCAATGGCATACTTAATGGATTCATCCACCGTACCACCTGCTTTAAGATTTGCAAAAAACTGGTTGACAGTAAAGATGGCATTCTCCGCAATGATACCTACAATCATTATGATGCCTGTATAGCTGCTTACATTTAATGGAATGCCAACAAAATACATTGCAAGGATGCAACCTGTAATTCCTAAGATAGAAATGAATAATACCAGCAAGGAAATCATCCACTGCCTGAATAAAAAAAGTAGTACCGCAAACACTAATAAACAGGCGCTGATTAAGATGAGCAGTAATTCATTAAAAGAATTTTGTTGCTCTGCATAAGCACCGCCATAAGCAACAGTATAGCCTTGTGGCAACGCTAAATCCTTTTGGAATTTTTGTTGAATTTCTTTGATCGTACTTCCCAAATCACGGTTGTTCAACCTTGCAGTAAGTACCACATTTGATTTCAAATCTTCTCTCTTTAACTCTGTTTCACCGGTAATGACTTCCGTTTCGCAGAAAAAGGACAGCGGCTTTGTTGTACCATCCGGCAAAAAGATCAGTGACTTGTTTATTTTTTCTAAACTATTGTCTTTAAAATTGGTAAAGCGAAGCAGTATTCTTCTCATCTGTTCGCCATCCTGTATGCTGCCTACCTGCAGGCCGCCAGCCATTGCTAATTGCGCAGGAGACAGGGTTGGCACATTGGCGTTAATGCCTAAAGGAATACCGCCAGTATAAGCAGTTAATTGTATTTGAAAATCTGTGAGAGAAATATTGAACTGTGCCAGCTTTTGCACATCAGGTTTAAATACAATTGAAGGGCCTGCCAGCACCAGTCCGTTTTCCAAATCTGCAATGCCTTCTATCTTGCCCACTATATCTTCAGCCTGGTGCGCCAGTTCTTCCAATTTCTTTTGATCGTCGCCAAATATCTTTATTTCTATCGGGCTGGGTGTACTCATTAAGTCACCCAATAAATCTGAAATCCTTTGCCCAAACGAAATGTGTAAAGATGGCTGCGTGGATGCTATCCTTTTTCTTAAATCATCAATTACATCTACCGTTTTGTGCGTTCTGGTAGCCCTTAATTGAATGGAGTAATCGCCATAGTTTTGCGCTCTTGTTTTAAAAGCCATTCCCATGCCCGTCCTGCGGCTATAGGTTTCCACTTCCGGGTGGTGGGTTAAAATATCTTCTACTTCCCTTAATATTCTGTCTGTTTCTTCCAGTGAAGTGCCGCTGGGTGAATAATAATCCAGTACAATAGTTCCTTCATCCAGGTCTGGTAAAAACCCGGTTTCCAGCTTACCTGAAACAAAATAAGCGGATAATGAAATGATAGCTACAAACAAAATAGCAAAAGCCGGTTTATTAAAAAACCAGGTGAGCCATCTTAATTTATTAGTATCTTTTGCAGAAGGTTTTGCATGACTTTTGGATGCTTTAAAGCCAACTAATAAATGTAATACCGGCAATACAAACCATGTTACCAAAAATGAACAAACCAAGACTATCTGCATCGTATTGGACAACTCCTTAAAAAAGCTTCCTGCCAATCCACTCATCATACGGAAAGGAATAAATATAACAATGGTAGATAATGAAGAACCAATCATGGCCGGAAATAAATCATGAATGGCTTCTTTAACTACTGTATATTTATCTTTTTCAGGATGTTCTTCATGTATCCGGTATATCTGTTCAATGATAACGATGGCATCATCAATGATCAATCCAATAGCAGCAGCCACGCCGCCCAACGACATTATGTTTATCGTTATACCTGCGGCATATAATAATGTGATGGAAGATACTATTGTAATCGGGATAGTCAGCAGCACTACGACACTTGCCCTGAAAGAACGTAGAAAAACTATCATAACAATAATAGCAAGTATGAGGCCTTCATAAATTGTTTTGGATACACTTTTGATACTATCCCCGACGAATGCCGATTGGTCGTAATATGGTTTTAGTTCTATGCCGGGTGGTAATATCTTTTTTATATCTTCTGCTTTTGCTTTTACATTCTTTGCAAAATCAACCAGGTTTATGCCCTGCTGTTTTACCAGATCTACAAGTACCGCATCGTTGCCGTTTGCATTAACAATTACAAATTCCTGTTGTTCCTGCAAATCAACTGTGGCGATATCTTTTAGCTTAATGATCCTGTTGCCATCATTCTTTACAATGATGTTATTCAAGCCTTCAATGTCATTAACCCTTGTTTCAGTCAGCGTTAAATACATTCTCCTGTAGTCTGCCAGATTTCCATTCGATTCTACAAAATTGGTATTGTTGAACACGCTAATTAGTGTATTGGGGGTAATACCAAGCGAAGACATTTTTATAGGATCAGGAATCACCACATATTCTTTTACCTTTCCTCCTCTCACAATTACATTGGAAATCCCCTGTACCTGTGCAAATAAGGGGCGAGCCAGCAAATTGGCATTGTCTTTTAAATTGATCAATCCCTTTGCTTTACTCTCTAACGTATAACCATATACTGGAAATAATGATTGATTCATTGCCTCAATGGATATGGTAACACCCGGCGGAAGCATTGCCTTAATTTCATTAATACGGCTTTCAATTTGTGTTTTTGCATTGTAGATATCAAGGTCCCAGTTAAAATATACTTCGATATTGCTACTACCCCTGCTGGTGCTGCTTTTTACTGTTGTAACACCTTTCACTCTTTTTACTGCACTTTCCAGTGGCTTGGTTACAGTAATCATCATTTTATCAATCGGTTGCTGGCCATTATCAGCAATTAAAGTAATCTTGGGAAAAGTCACTTCCGGGAACAAAGCTGTTTGCATACGGGTATAGGAAAATATACCAGTAGCAACTAATACCAATGAAATAAAAATGATTGGCTTGCTAAATAGTTGAAAATAATTTTTCGTCTGCATATTGCTACTTGATAATTTTCACCAAAGCGGTGTCCGCTAGTCCGTAATTTCCTTCTGATAGAATCCTATCCTCTGGATTTAATTTGGGAGAAAGTATCTCTATATTCTGACTATTACGTATACCCACCTGTACATCCACTTTAACTGCCGTGGTATCGTTGGTCAACTTCATTATCCAAAAGTGTTTCAACAGTTCGTCGCTTAATACACACTTTTTTGCCAGCACTTGTGTATTAGGTTTGCTGTTTGTTGTTAACAAAACCGCTGCAACCAACCCTTCCGGCAAAAAAATATTGTTGCGTGGTTTTACCAGATATTGCTGCGTTTGCGCAGGGGCATTCAATGAACTTAATGGTTTTATAATACGGCCCTGTAATGAGGATTTATCGGGAAGTACGATAGTACAATTGTTGTTTCTTTCTAAAATAGCGTGGTACTCGTAAGGTACATTTAACTGAAATGCCAGATCACCGCTTTGGGTGATGGTACAAAATGAATTTCCTTCCATTACATATTCGCCTGTCTTCTGCCTGTCAATAGTTGTAACGATACCGCCTGTTGGTGCTTTAATTAAAATTTTACCAAAATTCTTAAGCGAAGAATCTTCATTGATGGCATTATTGCCCAATGCAGTCCGTTCTTTAGTTTCCATTTCGTACAGCACCTGTCCTTTACTTACTGCATCGCCATACTTGATTTTTACATTGGTTATATAGCCAGCAATAGGAGCATTAACCTGGCTGCGTTGGAGGTAAACAGAAGTAGCTGTAAGCGTAACCTGTTCCTCCATGCTTTTAATTTCAATACCCGAAACTTTAACCTGCGATACCGGTTTAATTTCTGGTTCAGCCTGTTCCTCTTTACCCTTACAGGAAACAATAAAGCAACTAATGATAAGAAGATAGTTGAGCAATTTATATTTCATCAGTTTCATAATTTATTTTAACGATTCCAGTAATTGTAAGTATTGATCAGAAGCTGGCGGTTGGTTTGCATAGTAATAAAATCTTTTTCCAGTATGATCGCACTTTTAACAGTATTCACATAATTAATCACCGGAATTTGCCCCTTCAGTAATTCCTGTTTGTAATAACCTAATAATTTGTCGTACTCCTTTACCTGTGTTTCCGATAACTTCATCCTGTCATCAATGGCTTTCAACTGTTCTATCAAATTATTTTTTCTTGCTGTGTTCTGGTTAAGAAAACTCTCCCGGTAAGCCTGTGATGTTTTTAATAAAGTATTTGTTTTACGCTCGTTGATTTCTTTTTGCCTGCCATCAAACAATGTTTTGGTAAAAGATATACCTGCTGCAACACCAAAGCGGCGTGGCAGTGTTGAGATACTGGCTGCATTGATTCCACCGTTCGCAAAAGTATTCAATTGTGGTTTATAACGCAGCTCAAATACTTTTTGCCGGGCAACAATTATGGAACTATCTAAAGCAAATTTTTCGATAAATGCATTACTGTTTGCTATTGCAGTAAGTTGCAGGTCCACAACAACAAGTTCATGATAGCTGGTATCAGTAATCCCTGCAATGGCATTCATATCCATCAGGTTCTTTTTATAAGAGGCCTGTACAGTTTGCAATGCAATCAACTGTGATTGTATTTCAATATTCAACAGGGTAATATCAGACAGTTTAAAAACGCTGCCATTCACCAATTTGGTAACCAGTTCTTTTTGATCTTTTAGAAGATTAATATATTTATCGAGAAAAGCAATTTGTCTTCGATCAAGGAGGCAAAGAATATACTGGTCAGTAATTATTTTCTCCAGTTCATAATTGGTCAGCAGGATATTGTTTTCATTTACTTTAGTACTGATCATCGCTTCATCCGCCACCACTTTAAATTTCGATTGCATAAACAAAGGTTGGTTAACACCGATCAACCCCTGGTATAATGCGCCGTTGGTGAGGCTAACATCCTGACCAAAGTATTTATTGGTGTTGTCCGGATTCAACTGCAAAGTTGTCTTCCCGTTATCCTGTGAAAGGACTGGTGCGAACAAATAGTTCGCTGTAATGCCGACCTGTGGCTTGGTATAAAGCGCTTTTAATCTTTCTACTTCTATTTTGGTGGCTTCGCTTTGGTTTTTATTATCTTTTATAAGCGGGCTGTTATTCTGAGCTGACTGAATATAGAATTGTAAATCCGTCTGCGCTGAACCAGCAAACGAACCATATATAAAAGATAACAACAGCAGCAATTTTTTATCCATGAGTTACTATTATTTGGCTACGTTATATACCCGCAATTCAGCAATGTTTTTTTCTGACTGAGGTACCGCAAGAAATAATTGATTTAATTCTGGTGAAAACAGGGAAGTACCAGCACCTTTTTCAGTTGCAACTTTATCCACCAGTAACCAGGTGTCAGCACTCTTTTGCTGAATCACATCAATAAAACCTTCTCCACAGGATACGTAGATCAAAGAGCGTTTTGCATCCACATAAATACCATCTGCTGCTTTGTGAATATCAACAGCCGCAACAGATTTTCCTGTTTCGGTATTAAATACAATCAATTTTCCCGGCTCACAGGCTACAAAAAGGCGATGCTGTGTTTTATCTAAGGCCATTGGCACATTTCCAGTGGATTCCTTCACTGGCCAGTCAGCAACTACTTTATTAATGGGACGGTCTATTATTTCAATCTCATTTCTTGAAGGAACGTTTACATAAATCCGGTTGCCATCCAATTCGAACTGTTTTGGAAAATCTGCCAAACGAATTTCTGGCAATATTTTATCGCTTGTAACATCGACAACACCGATTGAACCAAAAGAATTTCCAACACCCACATAGAGTTGCTGTTTCGATGTGTCAAAGCGCAGATTATTACATTTTTCTTTAAATGAGAATGATTTTATCACTTTATAAGAAGTGGCATCCAGCACCGTTACTTTTCCATCGCCACCTGTTGAAACATATATCCTGTTTGTTTCAGGTCGATATACAATCCATTTGGGTTCATTAAAACCAGGGAGACTTGCAAGTAATTTCTTATTCTTCAAATCAAGGATTTCAACAGTGTGATTATCTTCAGCGGCTAAAAACAAACGCATCCCTTTAATGTCTAAGGCCATCAGGTCAAACCCTCCTTTAACCTCAGGCAGTTTGACAGCATTTTCGAATACAAGCGTTTGACCTGTTATAGAAGCGGTATCCTTTACCGGCAGGTTGCTATTTTTATTTGATTCATTGCCATTGCAGGATGAACAAGCAACGGCAATTAAAACCAGGTACCGATTTGCATTAATTTTAATTCTCATTATTAGTTATTTATTTTGTCCATACTCAAGTAACATAAATGACCCCGGTAGAATGGCCGGTCTTGGCCTTGGATTTTCAGTGGTGGCAGGTGGTGTATCTCCGAATTGCGCCGTAACTGTAAAAAAATGTTTTGTTTTAGTATCAAAAGCAATTGTCCTGGCACCTTTTTCTGTTTGTATAGTTTCAACTACCTCAAATTTATCGGGTGCAAATTCTTTCACCACTGTAAATGTGCCTTCGCCATTGGAACTAACTGCAAGTTTTAATTCAGGATCAAATGCAGCTCCATCAACGCCTTTGCCAATGGGTAATTGAGCCAATATTTTGCCATTCGATGCATCTAATATGATAAATAGCTGGCTCTTCCGGCAGGCACTAAACAAGCGATTTGTTTTCTTGTCAAGGGCAATACCGGTAGGTTGTTCTCCGGGTGCCAACGCAAAACGGCTTTTTATTGCTAGCGTCTTTGATTCAAATGCAACAATCTCATTGGCATCTTCCAGGTTCACATAAACCAGGCCCTTATCATTGGCAACACCTGCTTCCGGATTGCCACCTAAATCCAAAGTTCGAATTACTTTATCTGTAGTAACATCAATTACCGAAATGTTTTTACTGTCATTATTGAAAATAAAGACCCGGTTGGAGTATTTATCATACATCAGTGCATCGGGATTTGTACCGGCAGGAATTTCTGAGATAGCTTCTAAAGTTTTCAAGTTAAAAACGGTAACGTTATTTGCTTTACCATTGGTGATATATCCTTTGTTAATCGCAGGCACGGCACATATTCCATGTACGCCTTTCAAATTGATAATAGTTCCAATCTTCTCATGGGTATCTGCGTTAATCACTTCCACCTGGTTGTTATGGGAGAGATAAACCCGTCTCTCCAATTCGCTAACGGTTACATAATCCCATCCACCATCGCCACCAATGATTGTTTTTTTGATCAGCCTGATTCCAGATGAATTTGTTTGTGCAAAAAGGTTTGTGGAAAATGCTGCTATCAGCATGATAAGAATGGAACGCAATTTCATTGTTAGTTAATTATAGTGTGTACAAAAAAATGGGTAGTATCTTTCCGTAGTTCTTCCAGTCGCCTAATCCTTTATATTTAGTACAAAGATTGAAGCCGATTTGGAAGTTTTTCTGAATTTTAGAAGCGTATTACAAATAAATGTCTATTATTAATAAATCGGTAATGTACCTGCCAACCGTAGCGGTCGCAAATCTCTTTCACAATGGCCAGTCCCAGGCCGCTGCTATGGGCATCCGTTGAGCTTTGGCCGAAGCGTTTAAACAGGCTCTCAGTATCCAGTGAAAGGTGCAGACTGGTATTGGAAATTACGAGTTCCCTGTCTCGTAAGATTACCTGGATACTTCCGTTATCTATATTGTACCTTATAGCATTTAAAAAAAGGTTATTTACCATTATTTCTGTCAGCCCCTGGTTAGCCTGTAATACAATTTCAGCTTGATTTAGCTGCTGAATAGTCAAGCTCTTTTGTTCTGCCTGCTCAGTAAAATAGGGCAGTACTTCTGCCACCAGGTTGTTCAAAGCAAAAGTAGTAACCTCGGCAAATTGTTTGTTCTCTATTTTGGCTAACAGTAACAGGTTTTTGTTGATCCGGGAAAGACGTGAGGCCGAACCATACAACGACTCCAGAATTTCGGATTGAGACTGGGTTAGTGATCTATCCTGCAATAACAAATCAAGCTTTGAATTGAAAATTGCTAATGGTGTCTGTAATTCGTGAGCCGCATTTTGAGTAAATACCTTTTGTGAAGCATAAGACTGCAAATTACTTTGTATGAGCCTCTGCAGACTTTCATTTAATTCTTCAAATTCACGAATCTTAGTAACCGCAAATTGCGGTTGACTGTGCTGTTCTATATTAAATTGTTTTACCTTTTCCAGCGTATTATAAAATGGTTTCCAAATACGGTTAGAAATAAAGCGGGTAATAAAGAAAATAACCAGTAGTAAAACAAAGAGCAGGCATACGTAAAGTTGAATAATAGTTTTTATCAGATCTTCCGATTCCACAAGGTTGAGTTGAATCATGAGCACAAAATGTTGTTGCTCTATCGTAACATTCGTGTACAAAACTCTGTAAGGTTCCCATTCAGGAACCAGGGCATCGAAAAATATTTGTTGGATAATACTGTTTTTTGGGCTGGAAACAACGGTATCCGGTAGGATTCTTATATCCCTGTTGAATCTGTTCCAAACTGTTATGTCCGAAATTGTAAGGGATTTTTCGTTGTTGGTTTCAAATTCTTTTTTACGCAGCATGATGGCTTCATCCACATCATCGGTGTATAGCTTCTCCATCATCCAATATAAAAATGGAGTGCTTAGCAACAATATTAATGTAGCGAAAATGGTATAATATAACAATGTCCGGTTTAGTAATCGCCTCATGATTCCCATTGATAACCCATGCCATAGGTTGTTTTAATATAGTCCGCACAGCCAGCCTCCGACAATTTCTTTTTCAAGTTTTTTACATGTGCATACACAAAATCATGGTTGTCCAGCATATCGGCTTTATCACCCGAAAGATGTTCTGCCAATGCTCCTTTTGAAATAATACGATTCTTATTGCCTATCAAAAACAACAGTAAATCAAATTCTGATTTTGTGAGAGAAAGCAACGTACTGTTTACCGATACTCTTTTTGCCAGTAGATCAATTTCCAGCTCGTTTAACTGTATTTTATTGGCGCTGCCAAATTTTTTCCGACGAACGACTGCATAAATTCTTGCCGCAAGTTCCGATAAATGAAAAGGTTTGGGTAAATAGTCGTCTGCGCCAATTTGCAGGCCAGCTATTTTATCTTCCAGGGAATCTTTGGCAGAGATGATGATTACGCCGTCTTCTTTACGTTGCTTTTTAATTTCGTCCAGTATTTTTAACCCATCACCGCCGGGCAACATTAAATCCAGCAAAATACAATCGTAGCTGTAAATATTTATTTTAGCAAGCGCTTCTATAAATGTAGTACCAAATTCACAATAATAATTTTCAACCCTGAGATAATCGGCAATACTTTGAGCCAATTCCTTTTCATCTTCAATTATGAGAATTTTCATTAATCAAAAGTGAGGTATGATTTTGTAGAATTTCTGAAGACTATAAAACCTGGCTTATTTTTTCAATATAGTACTTATGGCTTCTCCAATGGGGTGTTCTGCCTCAAATGTTAATCCCATCAACGAAGCGATTGTTTGAGCAAATTGCTTTTGATACAATTGCATACCCTCTCTCATTTCCCCTTTAGCCGCAATGCCTGGCGCTAATACAGCAAACCAGATTTCATGGGCATCTGGTATTTTTGTTCCATGACTTGTCCACTGGCTCTTATCCAAATCACCACGGCCATGATCGACTGTGATAAACAATGCTGTTTTATTTTTATATTGAGGATTAGATTGGAGGTAAGTCCATAACTCTCCTAACCATTTGTCCACCTGGTTAGCTGCATTCAAATAATCTTTATAGCGGCCTGCATGAGCCCATTCATCTGTTTCGCCATAGGAGATATATAATACTTTCGGAGATTTATTTTTTAGATAACTTTTTGCTTCGTAGTGCGTAAATACATCAAGACATTCGCCATCTCCAAAAGGTTTGTAAGAATCTCTCAGCATGGCGTTAATTAGTTTTTCATCTTGAGTGGGATGGGCACCTCCGCAGGTATCAAAGGCGGAAACAACAGGAAAGCCACAGCGTTGTTTATTAAGAATTCTGTCAAACGCTTCCCATGCACCAAAAGCAGCTACTTTATTTTTATACCCTGGTTGCTTCACAATAAATTCCAACAGGTTTGTATTCGGATTGGCTTTATACTCGTTTGAATTAACTGCAGTATCAGGAAACCCGGTAAATATTTCGTTATACCCTGGATAAGAAAACCAATATGGGTTGGCATTATCAACTTTGTTATCATAAAGACGATTTCCATAAACTTGTCCTTGTTTTGCAAGGGTTCCCCATAAGAAAGGCAGTAATTTCATCCGGCGCTCTTCAGCATCCCTGGCCCAGTATTGCTTAAATATTATTGCACTATCGCCCTGGTTAAATCTTTTATTGTTTGCTATAGCAGAGTCCATTCCCTTAAATACTTCCTGCCAGCGAAAGCCATCGGTAGTGACAATAATAATATTTTCAATTCTCTCTTGCGATTGAGCAGTAGCAGTAATACAAATTGCGGTAACTAAAAAGTAAAGGGCTGTTCGTTTTATCATGTTGGTTGTTTTATAAGCACTTGTGTATTTATCTAAAATTATACCTTCCATTCCTAACTAAAAAAGTAGCTACTACAATTTCACGTTAACTCTGCGTCATCATTTAAATCGAGAATAAAAAAATAGAACCTTTACTCAGAGAAATTTCAGAGTGAACAATTTAGGACACTCTAAAATTATTTAGCGGACGGCACTATCATCACCGGAACCAGTGAATGCTTAATGACAGACTCCGCCACACTGCCCACCATCACGTGTTGTAAACCGCCACGGCCATGTGTACCCATTACGATCAAATCAGCTTCCCACTCCCTGGAAATTTTTACTATCTCTTTTTTGGGAAAGCGTTCCGGCATAAAACGAATTACTTCGTCAACACCATCGTACATATTAATTAATTGAGCAATCGTTTCTTCCGCTTCTGTTAATAATGCTGTACTGCTTTGCTCCGGGGTAATGCCCAAGTCTCCGTTTAATACTTCTTTTCCCTTATCAATCGAAAAAACCAATCCCACAGCAGCTTTTAACTGGTGAGCTAAAGCAAATCCTTCCTTTGCTGCTTTTAATGAATGAGAGCTATTGTCAATTGCGATCAAAATTTTATTGTATGGCATACCAAAAGTTTAAGCATGATTTTTGAAAGTATGTTTTCCGGCAAATGTTGCATTCGCTCCCAGTTCCTCTTCAATCCTTAATAACTGGTTGAACTTTGCCACTCTTTCCCCACGGCAACCGCTACCTGTTTTTAAATGTCCAGCCCCAACTGCAACCGTTAAATCGGCAATGGTAGTATCTTCTGTTTCGCCACTACGGTGAGAAATAAAAAGATTGTAGTTATTGTCTTTTGCTAATTGTATGGTAGCTAAAGTCTCTGTTACGGTTCCTATCTGGTTTAATTTTATCAGTATTGAATTACCAATTTTCTGATTGATGCCTTCCTGCAAAATTTCCGGGTTAGTACAGAAAATATCATCCCCTACCAACTCAACTTTATTGCCCAATTGTTGTGTCAATTTTTGCCAGCCTTTCCAGTCATTTTCTCCCAGGCCATCTTCCAGCAAAACAATCGGGTACTGGCTTGTCCAGCTTTCCCAAAGGGCAATCATTTGTTCGGTTGTTTTTTGTTCCAGTGTACTTTTAAAGAAAACATATTTTCCATCCTTCCACATTTCACTGCTGGCAGGGTCTAAGCAAATAGAAATATCAGTACCCGGCTTGTAACCTGCTTTGGTAATGGCTTCCAATATTACTTCCACTGCTTCTTGATTGGATTTGAGATTGGGTGCAAAACCACCTTCGTCACCTACACCGGTAAAATATCCCTTGCCTTTTAACAAGCTTTTTAAAGTATGAAAAGTTTCTTCTCCCATCCTGATCGCTTCTTTAAATGAAGCGGCATTATGCGGTGCAATCATAAATTCCTGGAAGTCCACATTGTTATCGGCATGCTTACCGCCGTTAATTACATTCATACAGGGAACGGGCATCGTATAGTTTTGCTTGTCGTTTAATTGCCGGTACAAAGGAATGTTGTTATAATAGGCAACTGCTTTTGCATAAGCAATAGAAACGGCCAATATACCATTAGCACCAAGATTTGATTTATTAGGCGTACCATCTGCATCAATCATTATTTTATCAGCCTCAGATTGAGTATTGATTTCTTTCCCGACAAGGTTATCTGCAATAATTGTGTTCACATTATACACTGCTTTTGAAACTCCTTTACCCTGGTAACGTTTTGGATCATCATCTCTTAGCTCAGTCGCTTCTTTTTCTCCGGTACTTGTGCCTGACGGGGAGATGGCTCTTCCCATAAATTTTTGATCTATCGTTACTTCTGCTTCTACTGTAGGATTGCCTCTTGAGTCTAAGACTTCACGGGCATGTATTTTTGTAATTTTCATGATCTGATAATATTATTTTTTTAGTACTATATTCTTATTGCTACAGTCAGGTATACATTCCTTCCATCACTAGGCCAAATGCCAGGGCAGGGATATAAAGTTGGCCGCTTGGTAAAATATTGTTTATTGAAAATATTGCTGATACCCGCGCGTATGGTGAAATTGGAATTTGTTTTTAATAATGCATTAAAATCCCAAATGGAATAAGCAGGTGTAAAACCTTTTGCTCCGCTGGAAGGAAGTGTAACCGTATTTAATGGATCTGAAAATGTAGATGACGTATAGTTGTACTGAATGGTACAACTAAATCCTTTATACAAAATATCCAACCCATTTCTGCTGATCCATTGCGGCACCGCTTCCACTTTATTTCCGGCAAGGGATTTATTGCTAGCCCCGTTAGATACCTGCCCACTAATATATTTTGCATCCATGTAAGAGGTAGAAGTAAACAGCCCTGCAAAAAGTTTGTTAGTCACAGGAAATTTATACTGAACAAAAAGTTCCAACCCGTTGGTAAGGCTGTTGCCTACATTTGTTTTATAAGTGTAAGATTGGCCGCTGTTATCCTGCAATATAAATGTACCTAAACGGTTTTTGTACAGCAACCTGAAATAACTGACATCATATTGTAACCTTTTTAATAATTTCCCTCTTATCCCTATTTCAGCGTTATACCCAAATGCATCCTTCAGGTTTTTATCTATCTGCTCATAAGTGGAAGCAGGAATAATATCCTTAAATATTACGGGGCGATACGCCTGTGATATGCCACCATACAAAGTATTTTCTTTGTCTAATAAATATTGAGAACTGATGCCCAATAAAGTAAAGCTATGGTTGATGGTAGTGGGTAATTCATTCACAGTGTAATACTTTATTATTCCGTTCATTTTGGAGTCACCACTTTCAAACCGTATTCCCGGAGAAATTATCCAACAGGGATTAAGCTGGAAAACATTTTCTGCAAACAGTGCGATATTATTTGATTTGAATTGTACATCTCTGACAAACCCCGGATCAACAAGAGACAAATCATAATCAGTTTCGGTTGTTCCTTTTCCCAATTGGCGGCGATGCAGATCATTATTCATATATGAAATACCGTTGACAAATTTGCTTTGCACTTTCCCGATTGAATATTCATGTAATAATTTTAGCTCGACTGTTTTACTATGAAAATTATCAATATCCACCTGACGGTTTTTATATAGGCTCGTAGCCCGATTAATGGTATCCGGTACATCGGCAAAGGCGTCAAGCATTACACTGCTTCTGTCACCAAATACTCCTGAAGCTGTTGCACTAATTTTTGTTTTGGATGAAATTTTCCAATTAAAAATTAATGAAGGGATATAAATATCGGGGCTAAAATAATTCCTGCTCCTGGTACTCATAGTTGGATCAGCATTAAACATGCTATCGTTCAGTGGCCCTGGAATGTGATACAAATATTTTGACCGGCCAAATTCAGCCTTCAAAGAAATCTTTGTATTAAACTGATAATTTAATTGTACAAATTGTGCAGCCGCATCAGACTGGCTGTTTTTTCTATAGCCGTCGGAATGCCGTTTGTAATAGTAGGCGTAATAGGAGAACTTTTTAATTGTTCCGCTAATGGCATTGTAGCTGCTCAACAGACCAAAAGAACCAGTAGTATTAATGCTTTCCAATGTAAACGTTTTGGAAGTATCAGGTTTCTTTGTAACATAATTTATCATGCCACCAAACTGTGCACCGTATTGCAGAGAACCTGTACCTCTAACCAATTCAATTTTTTCAAAACTTTCCATTGGGGCACTATAATGGCTTGCAGGATACCCGTACATATCTGAATTAATGATCACCCCATTCTGCCGGATATTAAATTCCCAACTGCGATGTGCATCCAGGCCACGGGTAGAAATATTTAACTGGTTGCCACTGCCATCCATATCGTAAACAAATACCCCCGGGATTTTCGCAAACAACTGTCTGCCTGTTTTAATAGCTATGTTGGCATTTGTTCCGCTGATAGTTACCACTTCATTTTTTTTACCAGCATTTAAAAACCCATTTTCTTCATCGGGTAAACGGGTAACGTCTTTGCGCTGCCATGCCTGTATAATAACTTCTTTTAACTCCTTTTGATGTATTGAATCTTTTACAACCTGTGCAAAAGAGCAGGTAACCTGCATAAACAAATAAATTAAAAAACCGATCTTTATCATTTAAATAATTATTTATTTTATAATTGCTAATCCGCCAATTGTTGCCAGCATACCAATAGCTACACTTAAAAATGTGTATAAAAAGAAATACCAATATTCGCCCTGCCTTAACAATTCAATGCCTTCATAAGAGAAGGTAGAAAAGGTAGTATAACCTCCGCAAATACCTGCTATCAAAAAGAAACGCCATTCCATTGTCATCCATGCATATTTATTTGCCAAACCATAGAAGACACCAATGGCAAAACAGCCAGTTATATTTACGGCAAAAGTTCCTGTTGGAAATGCAAGTATTACATATTTATTTACCACGTGTTGCATGGCATACCGAAGTATTGTACCGGAAAAACCGCCAAATCCAAGTATGAGTATATTTTTCATGGATTTTTATTCAATATCCCAAAATTCTACTTCCTTATAAATAACCACTTTACCCTTCAGATAATTTTTGTGCTTAATGAAAAAAGCTTCCAGCTTTTCCCTGTCATCTACCAACTCCACACACATTGTTAGTTTGGAGTTATCACCTTCCACGCTGAACGATTGTATTTTTTCTTTATTGCTAAAACCGTACTGGGTATTATATACCGATGCATTCAAAATACCTTCAGCCTTTGCATCTTTGATAATATGAACAAAAGCAGACTTAGGGAATATCTTTTGCCATGTTGTGGGATTAACATGCTTTATTTTATCGGAAGGTGTTATATAAATTCTTAATTTCCCCACTGCATGTGATTTTACTTTATTGTTCATTTTTGCTTTTTTATTCGTTTATCTCTTATTTGCTTTAATGTTTGATTAACAGCATCATCGTCATGCTGTATTTTGGATACCCCTAACCGTTGTGCATGATAAATACCGGTATGTCCGCTGAAATAATAGGCAGTAAAACAGACAATGGCATAATACAGCACATAATCACCGCCAAATAATTCAACTCCCATAATGGTGCAGGCGATAGGAGTATTGGTAGACCCTGCGAATACTGCTATAAATCCTAGCCCTGCCATTAAATCCACAGGGGCACCTGTAAGCATAGCGATGGTATTACCTAAAGCAGCGCCAATAAAGAACAGCGGGGTTACTTCACCGCCTTTAAAGCCCATGCCCAACGTAATGGCGGTAAATAATATTTTCCAAAACCAGCTAAAGTAAGTTGCACCACCTTCTTTAAAAGAAGAAACCACGGTTACAGCATGGAGATCGGGATTGGTAACACCAAGGCCCAGGTAATCTCTTGTACCCAATGCAAAAGTTAACCCGATAATGAGGATACCACCAATGGCTGGTATCAGCCATTTAATCTTTATAAATCGGTTGCTGTAATTTTTTATAGTATGTGATAATTCTGAAAATAAATAACCAGCCAGTCCAAAAAGTACACCCGCCATAATTACTTTAAGCAACAGTAAAGCATCAAAATGCAGAAAGGAGATACTGCTATTGGCTACTTCTTTAAAGCTGATATGATATGCAGTATGATGAATGCCGTAAGCAGCACAGGTAAAATCGGCCAGTACACTGGCAATAAAGCAAGGCAATAGTGCATTGTGATTGATACGACCCACGGCCAGCACCTCTAAAGCAAAAATAGCCCCGGTTACTGGTGTGCCAAATACTGCCCCAAACCCTGCGGCGATGCCGCACATCAGTAAAATGCGTAGATCTTGTCTATCCAACTTCATCCAGCGGCCAATTAAGCCAGCCATACTGCCACCTACCTGTACAGCCGTACCTTCCCGGCCTGCAGAACCTCCAAAAAGATGGGTAATGACGGTGGTTATCAAAACCAACGGTGTCATCCTGGTGGGTACGCCGCCACCGGGTTCATGAATTTCTTCCATGATGAGGTTGTTGCCAGCTTCTGCGTTTTTACCCAGGTATTTGTAAACAAAATAGATGAGTATTCCAGCCAAGGGGAGCAGGTACAGCAGCCAGCCCTGTTGCAAACGAAGAGTAGTAGCCTTATCCAGCAGCCATAAAAAAAGTGCCACTATTGAGCCTGTAATAAATGAAACGGGAATGGTAAGTATTGTCCATTTGAGCAAATGGTTGACAATGGCGAGGTGTTCAAAACTGTTGCGTAACCTTTTTATCATCCTACAAATAATTTACCTGGCCAATATAGCCAATGATTTAATTTGTAGGCGCCATTAGCTCTATTACAGAACGGTTAAGTAGGAAGACACCATTTCCTTAGAAACCCGAAAATAAGTAATTAAGAGCAAAAACAAGCAATTAGAATTAACCTTTTTTAACAATCCCTATTATCATAAAATAGCCCCACTATAATAAAAAAATATACTAATGTGATCATCATTTTACAAATCATCTGTGTCAATACTCTGCATACTTGAATAGAGATAAAATGTTCCTTTAGTGACAATCTTTATATTCGGTTGTAATTCTGTCATTAATTCAATTTCAACAAAACCTAATTCTTCTACACCTGTAACTACTTCAATCATTTTGAAACGATGCTTTTCCTGAAACTCATTTTTGTTAGCTGCCTTATCATCTGCATCTTTTTTAACAGGCTCTTTTTCTATGCCTTCAAAAACAAAAATGTAAGACTTGTCATTTGCTTTTACGATAGCATCTTTTGGAACTGCCGATACTAATTGCTTACCTGTTTCAATTAACCCGGTTACATACTGTCCTGCAATTAGATTTAAGGGAGCTGCATTATTTAATAATGTGTGAACAATTACAGATTTATTTGCTGCATCAAAAGATTTATTGATACCTGATACGTTTCCTGAAACCTGCTTATCATTTTGATTGGTCAATAAAAAGTTTATCTTCTGTCCTGTCTTTACTTTAGCTATATCTTTTTCAAAAACTTGCAGATTGCAATAGATGGTGCTGTTATTTACAATTTCCATAATTGGGCTTGAAACATCGGTGAATGTCCCTATGCTTAATGTTATTTTGCCCACTGTGCCGCTAATAGGAGCAAGAACCGGAACCTGTGTTATTAAATTTCCTTTGCGTAATTGTAAAGGGTTGATGTGAATTTGTTGCAACTGCTTTGCCAATGTAAGTTGCTTCGATTGTTCTGCTGCATAATTTGCCGAAGCCTGCTGATACATTTTACCAATACCTGCATCTGCTTCTTTTAAAACTCTTTGTCTTTCGTACTCCTGTTGTAAGTAAACGATATTGTCTTTAGAAGTTAAATAGTCTTGCTGCAACCTAATGAAATCAGGATTTTCAATTACAACTACAACTTGTCCTTTACTTACCTGCTGACCTTCTACAATATTTATTCTTCTTATTACTCCGCCTACCAAAGCATTTACTACTGCTTTGTTTTGCGGTGGTACTGTAAGTTGCCCGTTTGCTTTTACTACGCTGGTCAAATTCTTTTGTTCTATCATGCCTGTTTCAATGCCTACGGCTTTCATTTGCTCGGCTGTTACTTCTGCAATGCCTTGTTCTTTTTTGGTAGTGTCCATTTTTGTTTCCTCTTTGGTAGCAGTTTTACTTCCTGAATTACCACAAGATGACAGTGTAAAAATTGTTGCTGTAAAAGCAAATGCAGTGATTGTATTTATAATTAATCTTTTCATTTTATTGTTTTCCATTTACGTAATTTAATTCAATGATTGACTGATTGTATAAATTGAGTGCTTCTAAATATTTGATTTTAGTATCAAAAGCCATTGTCAGGTTTTGAATGTATTCCACATATCCAATCTCACCGAGCTTGTAACTTATTTGAGAAATACGAATGATTTCATCTGCCTGTTTTAAGCCAATGGTTTCGTAATAATCCAATCCTTCTTTTTGTTTTAAATATTCGTTGTATTGTGTAAGATATTGGGTTTGCAGATTTGCCCTTGCTGATTGTGCTTGTGCCTGCACAAGCGTTGTATTTATTTTAACTGCATTTATTTTTGCCCGTTGTGCTCCAAAAAAAAGAGGAACGGTTGCACCAATCTGAAAACCACCGATATGTGTATAAGGTGTGTAGTCTCTGGCAATCTTTGCAGGGTTAAATCCTTTTATTAAAAACTGGTGATAATATCCAACATTAAAATCTGGCAGTCTTTTACTTTTTTCTAATTGCAGTTCTGCATTGGCAACACTTAATTGTTGCTGATAAAATGCTGTTTGAGGATGTGTATTTAAAGTGGTATCAAAAACTACATCTAATGAAACCTTTGCAAATGGAGTATCTACAGGTTGCAATGATTCGGAAGTATTGAGTAAACGTTGAAGTATTAACTCATTACTCTTTATATCTATTTTAGCCTGTTTAATTTGCAATTGTATTTCATAGAATTTATTCTGTGCTGCATATTTTTCTAAGTTAGATGTTTCGCCAACCTGGTGCCTTAGTTCTGCTCTTTCCTTAAATTTTCTGTAAATGCTGTCCAAAGAATTAAGTATTCTTATTTTCTCATAACCAAATTGAATATTGATATAAGCTAAACGAACTTGTCTTGTTATATCAAAGATGGCAATGTTCCTTTCCCTTTGTATTAAGATGGTTTGTTGTTTTAATAGATTGGATTGGTTCTTATAAACAATGGGTAAGGCAAAGGGTTGTACAATGCCAATACTATTGTCAGCGCCAGCGCCATCTCCTGCGTTCTGTTGTAGAACAAATTCCGTTCTCGGAACATCAAAAGCCGTTCGCTGCAATGCTGTTTGATGCTGCACCGCAACATTGGATGATTTTAGTTGAAGATTGTTTTGCAAAGCGGTATTCAACGCAGTTTCCAATGTTATAGGTTTGCTTTGAGCAAAACTTTTATCTGCAAATACTGATGCCGATGTAATTAAAAAGATGATGATAGTTGTTTTTGAAATTGTTTTCATTTTTCGTTTTTTTCCTTCTCCTGAAAATAAAATGTATAGTACAGGCAGAACAATTAAAGTAAGAATGGTTGCGGTTATTAATCCACCAATTACTACTGTTGCTAATGGCTTTTGTACTTCTGCACCGGCTGATGTAGAAAGTGCCATAGGAAGAAACCCAAGTGATGCAACAGAAGCCGTAAGTATAACAGGTCGTAGTCGTACTAATGTTCCCTGCCTTACCCGTTCGTAAATGTCTGTGATACCTTCCTTTTTCAAAAAATTGAATTGACTTATAAGTACAATTCCATTGAGTACCGCTACACCAAATAGTGCAATAAAGCCAATGCCAGCCGAAATGCTGAATGGCATTCCTCTTATCAGTAATGCAAATACGCCACCTATCGCAGCCAATGGAATGGCTGTAAATATCAAAAGGCTTTGACCGATAGAATTGAAAGTGAAATAAAGCAATATAATAATCAACAGAAGCGCTACCGGCACTGCAATAGATAAGCGTTGCTTTGCTGCCTGTAAGTTTTCAAACTGACCCCCGTAAGTTGTATAATAGCCGGATGGTAATTTTAGATTTGGTGCAAGTAAAGCTTGTATTTCTTTCACTGTACTTTCTACGTCTCTGCCCCTGACATTAAAACCAACAAATATTCTTCGCTTACCATTTTCTCTTGATACCTGTGCCGGTGCATTTTTAAGTGTTACTGTTGCTACTTCGCTTATTGGTATTTTACCACCATTGGGTAATGGCACATAAAGGTTTTCAATATCAGTCATATCATGCCTCGATTCTTTTTGCAAACGAACAACCATATCAAAACGTTTTTCACCTTCAAAAACTACTCCGGCTACATTACCAGCATACGATGTTTTAAGTATCATATTTACATCAGAAATACTTAATCCATATTGAGCAATCTTTTCCCGGTTGTACTCAACAAGTATCTGTGGTAATCCGCTTATTCTTTCAACAAACGGTTCTGTTACTCCATTTACTTTGCTTATCAAAGCTGATACTTTGTTTGATTGACTTACCAGTTCATCAATATTATCACCAAATATTTTAATGGCAACATCCTGCTTAACGCCTGATATTAATTCGTTAAAACGCATTTGCATGGGTTGTGAAACTTCGCCACTTAGACCCGGGATAACTGCTATGGCTTCTTTAATTTTTTCTATCATTTCTGCCTGTGTAGCGGCTGTTGTCCATTCATCCTTTGGTTTCATTGCCAACATCATGTCGCCGCCTTCTATCGGCATTGGGTCGGTTGGAATTTCAGCAGAACCAATTCTTGTTACGGCTTGTTTTATTTCTGGTATTTTTTGTTTTAGTATCTTTTCTGCTTTGCTATAAAGTTCTATTGTTTGTGATAGAGAAGTTCCCTGACCTAACCGCAGTTCTACGGCAAAATCCCCTTCCTCAAGTGTAGGAATAAACTCTCCCCCCAAACCTTTAAATATGAAATAAGTAATAACCAATAAAACAAGAGAGAGTGCAACAACTATCTTTTTAAAACTCAATGCACCATTTAAGAATGGTAAATACCAACTCTTTAATTTATCTATAATGCGGTCGGAAATATTTCTTTTAGGTTCTGTTTTTTTGCTTAAAAACAAAGAGCTTATCATTGGTACATAAGTTAACGAAAGAAGGAATGCCCCAAGAATAGCAAAGGCAACTGTTTCAGCCATCGGACGAAACATTTTTCCTTCAATACCTACCAATGCAAGAATGGGTAGGTAAACGACCAGAATAATTATTTGACCAAAGGATGCTGAACCCATCATTCTGCCTGCACTTTTGTAAACCTCTTCATTCATTTCTGATTGAGTAAGTTTCCCTTTGGCTTTTTTTGTATGGAGATGATGCAATGTTGCTTCTACAATGATAACTGCTCCATCTACAATTAACCCAAAATCAATTGCACCCAAACTCATTAGATTTCCTGATACGCCAAACAGCAGCATCAAAGAAAATGCAAACAACATGGCAAGTGGTATCATGGATGCTACAATCAGTCCTGCACGAAGATTTCCAAGCAAAAGCACCAATACAAAAATTACAATCAACGCTCCTTCTATCAGGTTATGCTTTACTGTACCAATAGCCCTGTCCACTAATTCGGTACGGTCAATAAATGGTTCAATCACTACACCTTTGGGTAAAGATTTTTGAATTTGCACCATTTTTTCTTTTACTCTATTGATAACCTCATGGAAGTTTTCTCCTTTCAGCATTAATACTATCCCGGCAACTACTTCCCCTTGTCCATTGTAGGTAACAGCCCCGTACCTTGTTGCTGCACCATATTGCACTTTAGCTACATCCTTAATTAGAACAGGAAAACCAGTTACATTTTTTACAACAATTTTTTCTATATCACGTAATGAAGTAACCTGTCCCAAACCTCTGATGAAATAAGCATTATTTTGTTGTTCTATATAAGAACCACCTGTATTTTCATTATTGTTTTGAAGTGCTATAAATAATTCAGGGATTGTTATTCCCATTGCATTTAGCTGCTCATTATTGATGGCTATTTCATATTGTTTTACAAAACCACCCCAGCCATTTATTTCTGCAATGCCGGGAGTTCCTGCTAATTGCCGGGTAACAATCCAATCCTGTATCGTTCTCAAATCAGTTGCTGTGTATTTATTTTCATACCCGGGTTTTGTTTTAATTACGTATTGATAAATTTCTCCCAAGCCCGTTGAAATAGGTGACATAGTGGGTGTACCTGCATCATGTAGTATTTCCGTTTCTGCTTCCTTTAAGCGTTCACCAACCTGTTGCCTTGCCCAATAGATGTCTGCATCATCGCTAAAAACAATGGTTACCTGGGATAGCCCTGAACGGGAAATAGAACGGCTTTCAATGACCTTTGGAATATTAGCCATTGACAGTTCTATAGGAGCCGTAATGTATTGCTCTACTTCCTGTGTGCCCAGTGTGGGGGCAAGGGTGCTAATCTGTACCTGGTTATTGGTAATGTCCGGCTGTGCATCAATTGGAAGATGTGTGGCTGAATATACGCCCCAGATAATTAACGCAATAGTCATAAAGCCTATGACTAATTTATTGTTTATGGAAAAATGGATAATCTTATCGAATACATTCATGGATATTTTTTTTGAACTTATAAATTATTTGGATAACAATATTTTGGATATAAACTTCACAATGCATAATCTTTTTTGATCAAACTGAATTACTACTATTTAACTTCACTTGCGTCGCACTCTTGTACCTTTTTTTCATTATTGGGCAAAATACGAAGTCACTAATTTATCTTTTTCGAATTACAGACCCTGTTAGAATTGATATTGCACCCTTAACATTATGGTTCTGCTCTTTTGAAAAAGTTCGTTATCAACCAAAGTATTTTGGTTGAATATATATTTTGAATAATTCAATACAACCTTTACATCATCATTCAAATACCAGTTTACGCCAACTGTAATTGCTTTTATCCTGTCTGTTCCTGTCGCAAAATTTGCCGTTAGAATTGAGGATGATAATCTTGCTTCTTCATATCGTGCTGCCAATTCAAATGCGCCCCATGCTCTGTTCTTTGGATTAAATTCTTTTTCAGGTTTTACAAAGTCATTTCTTTTTTTATCTTCACCGGTAAGCAAAAAAGTGGCTGCTATATGATAACCGCTGGATAAAAAATCAAGATTGGAAGTATTATTTTTTAGAAGCCCTCCCTTAACATGTAAATATTCCGCTTCTGCTGAAAAGCTTTTAAGATACCACGACATGTCATAACCGTTAATAGTAGTTTCCCCAATTTGATTTACACTATCGTTAAAAGTAAATACAGGTACTCCGGTTACTGTTTTATAGCTCATTTGGCTTACATCATTATTTTGTTTTCCATAAGTCATGGAAGCCCCCAAATAAAACTTTCTTAAAGCTGATTGCGTTGAGGAAATAAATGGCGCAAACTCTATACGACCAATCAGGAATTTGGAATTATTGTTTTCTGCCTGATTTAAACTTCTTCCGTTAAAGACACCCAAGGCATAGTTGAAATGTTTACTCTTTTCCTCACCAAAAAGCATTGCTCCAACATCGTAAGATGGAGAAAAATTTTCCACTATAAATGAACGGCTCATAAAATCAATTTGTGCATCTGACTGAAGATTGGTAAGACTGAATGGAACTTTAAACTGTCCTACCCGCAGTTTAGCAAAAGGAATATGCCTTGATTCTAAAAAGGCTTCCTGAAGGGCTACCTTGCCCTTATCATAACTGACATTAAGCATGTATCTGAATTTTTTTTGAAAAAAACCCGTAGCCGCAAACCGGGCTCTTCTTACAAGAAATTCAGAAACACCGGGACTTTTTCCTATTGGGAAATAGCCATCAAATTGCGCATACCCCTTGAATTTTAAAATGTCATCAGGTCCTACAAAAAAATAACCTTCATCATAGCTGCCGGGCTGTGGAATAGTGTCCTGTGCTTTTATTGAGAAGAAATAAAAGCAGCATACAGAAGTAAAAATTATTTTCAGATGTTCCATTTGTAATAATTTATGCACAAACGAATAAATAAATAATGTTGATTTCATTTTCACAATCATTTCAACAATCGGTTTGTTTTTTTCCCAGAATCTGAAATGCTTTCAGGGTAAAACCAACCCGCCAAATAAAGAAAAAAAAGTACAAGAGTGCGATGCAAGTGAAGTTAAATAGTAGTATTGCAGCCCGGTTCAAAAAAATAGAACTTACTTTTTTTCCCTCGTACAGCATAGCACATCATGTCTTTTATTCAGTTGATATGGTTGATTTTTTCTTAGCAGCTATCATTGTTATTAATAAGGCAAAAAATCCCAATACTGCACAAATAACAAAGCCCCATTTTAATCCTAATGCCTGTGATATTGCACCCATTAATAAAGGTCCTATCATATCGCCTAACTCTTTAAAAGAACCTGCTACACCCATTGTTGCACCCATTGCATTCTCTGCCGACAACTTACTTACCAAAGCATCAGAGTTTGTCCATACCGTACCAATGCCAATGCCTGCAAGTATGCAAACAATAATCAAAGGAACACCGATTACAAATGGAATAGCAGCAGTAGTGAGACATGATAAAAGCATTCCTATTCTTAATGTAATAATGGGATTGAATTTATCTGCCAACCTGCCTGCAACGGGTTGAATGAGCAAATAAGAGATAGTGGTAACAGAAACTAATAAGCCTGTATGAAAAGCATCATAGCCTAAGTCATGAATGCGAACGGGTAAAAAGCCAAAGAGTATTCCTACAAAAAACATATTGATAACAATGATTAAAAACCACGGCATTAAAGTCTTGTTTTTAAAAACACTGAATAAAGATTTTATTGAAAAGTCATCATCATCGTCAAACGCTTCGGCACTTTTTTGTTTGTCTTTGGGTAATGTCAATGCAAGCAAAAAACCGATTATACCTATGCCGGCGGTAGCGTAAAATATGCCGCTAAAGTTTGTCTTCATTACAATTGCTCCGCCAATAACCGGGCTTACTACATATCCTGCGCCTTTAATAGCATTGTAAATACCGAATGCTTTGCCTTTATTTTCTTTGTATAAGGTGCCTACCATTGCCAACGAAACTGCCGACAAGGCTGCTGCTCCCAAGCCTTGTAAAAAACGAACTACTATCAACAATTTTGGAGAAACAAAAGGATACATTAGTGATGCAAGTATGAAAAGAATGATACCTGCAAGCATGGCTTTTTTCATTCCTTTTTTATCAGCCAATCCGCCAAATACAGGCTTGGCAAGTATCTCTGCAAAATCATACACCGCTATCAGTACACCAATCATGGTTAAGCCAATACCTACTTTTTCTGCATAGAAAGGAAGATTAACCGCTACTATATGAGCGCCAAATGATGTAATAAAACCTACAAAGCCAAGAACAAAAGCCCACTTTAAAGATGTTTTCATTAAAAATAATTATTGATTAAAGTAAATAAAACCCAATAGCAGCAATAATATACACTACGATTAATTGAGCACCTTCAAGCCAATTGGACTCTCCATCTTCTGAAACCTGATTAATTATATATACAGAAAGTCCGAGAATAACCAATTCAAAAGGGCTGAAAAATAAATTCATTTCTTTACCCATTAAAAACGAAATGAATACCAGAACAGGTGCTACGAATAATGCAATTTGTGTGGCGGATTCTAAAGAAATAGACATTGATAAATCCATTTTATTTTTATATGCCATTTGAATGCCCACTACATGCTCTGCCACATCACTAAGTAAAGGGATGAGGATAATTCCTAAAAAAGTTTCACTTACATGAAAGTTTTGAGTTACATGCTGTATCGAACCCACAAGCAAATCACTAATATAAATCAGAAACAATGTACTGCCTGCCATTATCAGTAAAGATTTCCTTAACGTCCATTGCTTTTTTTCATCTGCTTCTTTAGCAACAGGCTCTTTATTTTCTCCCATCGGTGTTTCCTGTAGTATAGGCGTAGCTGTAAATGAATGAAGAAGACTAAGTAGGTACACCACTATTAACACCCCGGCAATGCCTAAACTATATTCGTTCAAAGATTTATCGGTAATATCAAGCGTATAACCTTGCTTATTTTGTGCTTCGTGAAGCAACTCAAAAATAGTGGGAAGTATTAATCCGGCAACTGAAAGCGTCATCATTGTAGAGTTCACTCCGGCAGCTTCACGATTAAAATACTGCCTTCCATTCTTAAGACCCCCCAACAACATGCCTAACCCAGGGAGAACAAGTAAGTTGCCAAGAACGGCGCCAATAATGGAAGCTTTTACCAGGGCCACCTGACCAGCCCTTAGTGCAATAATGGTAAAAATAAGTTCTGCTGCATTACCTAAAGTGGCATTTAATAACGCCCCTGTTTTATTGCTGGTAAAACTTGATAATACTTCTATTGCTTCGCCTAATAATGCAGAGAGAGCAACCAGCGATAAAGCGGCAGTAACAAATAATAAAAGCTGGTTGTGAAAGATAAATTCACTAATAATAGCTATTGGTATAAATAAAAGTAGATAACGCATTAAATTATATTTGAGCACCTCTATTTTTGTAATTGGATGTATTTCTGCCCAGCCATTGTGGGCGTCTATTACATAGCTGCCTGAGACTTTTACATGGTCTCCTACTTTTGGTAACTGCACATGGTTAATGTATCCTTTACAAGCTCCGCCAACTTTTGGATTGGTAATATTATTCATGCATATCGCTTCAATAACAAGGTCGCGGGTTTTCTTTTTTATATTCTTTTTCTTCAACAAATTGTCCTGTCCTTCATCCAGCTTTAGCAGCATGTGCTGGTCGCCATCATCATCGGCGCTTGATTCTTCAATAACACCGGTAACGGTCATACATTTATCAATCACCTCAAGCCCTGTGGGGTCCATACACATATTTCCAAATGCTGGAATCGCAGGCTGCGGCATCCGTATCAGCAGAATCTTTGACGTTTTGTGTAACATCTGAATTGCCTGTTTCTTCCTGCTTGTCTTTCTTCTTATGTTTTTTTTCATTTTTTTGTTCGCAGGAAAAAAATAATAAAATAGATGAAACTGCCAACAGAGATGTGGCATGTTTAATTTTTATAAATACCATATATTATGATTTGTGGGCGTGAAATATGTATCATCAAAGATTGAGTAATACAATCTCTAAAAACTACATTATAACCGAAGTAAAAGCTGGAGTGAATATCAAATTCGCCAAACGGAGTTACGAAGGAAAAGTTTGAGCGAATAATAATTGTAATAATCAGCCGAGAGGCGGTAAGTAAAGAGTTCTTGTTCCTCTATTGATTTGTAATCTCCAAAAAAGCAACATAGGAGACCAAAATTGTCCTGCTGATGTTGGGCAACTGATGCATGGTCAACAGAAATATGTTCTGCTTTTGCATACATATCATACTCATCAAAAAAGGTATTGTGGCATACTCCTAAATCCATTTCTGTGGCAGAAATGAAAAAAGAGAAGCTAATGACAACAAATAATATTTTAGTGAGCCATTTGACCATTCAAGGTAAAGATAATATAGAATTGTCAAATCACGGTCTTTGCTGCGGATGGGTTTGTTTGTTGGGGTCTTTTTGGGTTCTTTGCATTTATATGCCTTGGCGTTTATCTGATAAACTCCATTTCCCAGAGAGAATGATTGGTCAACAGTCTATCTTTTCACAAAGCGTATTTTTTGTTTCGGTATCTAAAGTAATATGTTGAATGTTTTGATATTCAAATTCATGTATTAACTATTGTTTTATTGCCTGTATTTCTGCCATGGTATTGCTCTCGGCGATCACTATATGTGCTGTGAGGGCACTTTCTGTAGTACTGATTGCCCAAACATGAATATGATTATTTCTTGTTGAAATAGTCGTTTTTCATGTATTTCTATATCTAGTTAATATACTAGATATGGGATGTACGACGAAAGTTCAGTTGATAAAAAGAGCAAAAAGTGAACAATACTATGTCAACTTTCCTGCGGCCGTCGCTCAGGCAATCGAGTTTACAGCAGGTGAAGTCGTAGAGTGGTTGATAGATGACCACCAAAATTTGGTCCTAAGGAGAACGGATGACGCTGTGGCAGCACTAAAAAAAAACTAAAGAAGAAGTCAACTTAAAATCAATTTTTGATAACATTTTTGATCTCTGCGCCAAAGCATTTAAACAAAAAAGGACCAGATCCAGAGCCAAAGAGTTAGCGCATGGGCTTCTTAGTTATACCGGCCGGGCTACTATCACTGGAATGCTTATAGCTGTGGGCAGGCAATTTGTTGATTGGACCGCAGCCTATAAGATATTTTGGGGCGGTACCATGAATCCGAATGAACTATTTTAAGTTGCCACTAAAGTTGTTTTGGAGCAATTAACACCTAATCAAATCATTGTTGCGCATATGAATGATACTATTTTAAGAAAAGTTGGTAGAAAGATTCATGGCAATATCCTGCTACCCATTTTGTAATTGCCATTCATGTATTTTCGGCTATACTAAACCAGGTTGCCTTTATTGCTTTTTGTTCGTTTGTCATTAGTCCTTTATCAGTGAGCAGGATGCTTCTTTTTTATAAAATAATCTGGCAAAGGTACTTGAATTTAAAAGAACACTTATTCAAAAGCGATGTATAAATCTATAAGCATACTCAACGAGCCACGCCCTCAAGCATAGCTCGTTTCCAAGCTTTAGTAATGCTATTCAATAAGGGGCAAACTGTAGCGTTTGCCCCTTTAGTAAGTTTAATTATTAAACTCCATTATTGAACCCTTTGCGAATCCTCACAAAGATTTAATGCTTTTTGTGTCCTCATTTGTCCCATACCACCAAACAATAACGACTTTAGTTTTGCTTCTTCATATTTGTAAGTTCTCACATTTTGAAAGTATCCCGTAACTGCATTATAGGCACCAAATGAACTAACCTTTGTTGTTGCTAACTGCTGCGTTTCATTGGTCATGGCATATTCAAAAGCTGCATCGGTCATTTTTTTAAAACACGTAGATAATTCATCATCTTTACCAGCCAGTATATTTTGCATTACCTCTTTATTGGGCACCATTGCTATTTGGATCAGCTTTTTTACTTCAGGATCAGTTATGCGAATAGATAGCGGTACCGGTAGCTTTATTATTGATCTTCTTTTTATTATTTATTACGTGTAATCGGCAAAGGAAGCATCAATTATCTTTCGGCAATCCCTCTCGCCGCTATTGACGGTATTAAAAGTTATCAATTATTATCACTGCAAAAATATTTTCCTTATCTGACAATAACCCATTCAGAATTTGAACAGGATAGTTAAGTAGGCGGTTGACTTTTAAATTTGTTTCTGATAGGATAAATTTTATTAACCGTAAATGTGTGTTATGACTTTTAGAAAAAAAACACCTTCATGTGAGGAAGCGAAAGAAATGGATATGGTTATGTACTTATCTAGATTAGGATACGAACCAGTAAAAATTATCAACGGCGATTATTGGTATTTATCTCCGTTGCGAAATGAGAAAACGGCATCGTTTAAAATTAATAGACGAATCAACAAATGGTTCGATCATGGATTAGGCAGAGGAGGTAATTTAATTGACTTTGCTATCTTGTTTCATAACTGCACGGTAGGGGAGTTTTTGCATTTAATTAATAGAAATATTTCCCTTCAAAAGCCAGCCATCCTTCATAATGAGGATTCATTAACTGAACACAAATTACTTGTACTGGGTGATTTTATGCTCAGCTCTTTTGGGTTGTTAAACTACCTGCAGGAAAGAAGAATACCCATTGACATTGCTGATCAATATTGCAGGGAGGTACGATACGAGTTACATAATAAAATCTATTATGGAATCGGGTTCAAAAATGATTCCGGCGGATATGAAATCCGCAATCGTTATTTCAAAGGAAGTAGTTCTCCCAAAAATATAACGACGATTGATAATAAGGCCAAAGAGGTTGCTGTCTTCGAGGGCTTTTTCGATTTTCTTTCTTTCATGGCTATTCATCAGAATCAAGAACAGGCTAACATGGATTTTATGATCCTTAATTCGGTTTCCATGTTCCAGAGGGCACGACCATTTATGGAAAGTCATGATAACATTAGGCTTTACTTAGATCGTGATTCCACCGGACAAAATTTCAGTCAGAAAGCTTTTGTTATCAATGACAAATATAAAGATGAAAGCTCCCTGTATAAACATTATAAAGATCTTAATGATTGGTTGGTAAACATTGGAAATCACGTACCCGGAAACTGAAAGCTGATTATGTCAATTATGATTGAACGCCAATCAAAATGCTCCGAGATAGATTTAATGACGGATAAGCTGAAAGAGATGTTAATGCTTAAAGAAAAGAATAAGAGCTTGAGGAAAGGTGGACGATTGCCTTTTTACAGCAATCTGCCAGATGTCCGGTTGTATCACAACCGAATCCGGCCGCCCTTTACTCCGAAGTCGTGGGCGGTGAACTAGAAAGAAACTATTTATAAACAAGTAAATGATAATAGTGATGAGTGAACAAAATAACAATCGAACAAAGTGGCTTCATCTTCGTCTGAAGGAAGATGAATATGCCAGGCTCCATAAACACTTTAGTAAGACTACCTGCCGAAAAATAAGTGACTATTCGCGTAAAATCTTGCTTGGTAAACCGGTGGTATCCACTTACAGGAACCAATCCTTAGATGACTTTATGACAGAGATGATGCAGCTTAGAAGCGAATTAAACAGCATCGGGAATAACTTCAATCAAGCCGTTAAAAAGCTTCATTCGCTTACTCAATTTTCGGAATTTAAAAATTGGCTAATCACTTACGAATTAGAGAAACAAACCTTGCTTAACAAGGTAGATGAAATTAAAAATCGTATCAATAAAATAGCTGACCAATGGTTGCAATAATAAAAACCGGATCCTCCATTCATCGTATTTTTAATTATAATGAACAGAAGGTTAAAGAGGGAAAAGCACAGTGTATTGTGGCTTCTAATTATCCAAAAGATGTGGACTTTCTTACAACAAACAATAAGTTAAATAGATTACTTTATCAAGCTGCACTTAATCAAAATGTAACGCGCAACAGCGTACACATTTCCCTCAATTTCGACCCTTCCGAAAATCTTTCCCGTGATCAATTACGGGAAATTGCAGATGCATATATGAGCAAAATAGGCTTTAGTAAACAACCCTATTTAGTATATGAGCACCATGACGCGGGGCATTCTCACATTCATATAGTATCTATAAAAGTAAGGCCTGATGGTAGTAGAATTGACATGCAAAATATTGGTCGTAACCAATCAGAAACAGCGCGAAAAGAAATCGAAGAATCGTTTGGATTGGTAAAGGCAACTGATAAAAAACGAAGCCAGGTTTACGAGCTTAAACCTGTCAATGTTCAAAAGGTTCAGTATGGAAAATCAGAGACAAAAAGAGCTATTACAAATGTGCTGGACACTGTACTGAATAGTTATAAATATGCTTCGTTACCGGAATTAAACGCGATTCTTCAGCAATATAACGTAATGGCAGACAGGGGAACTGAAAACTCGCGCGTCTTTCAAAATAACGGCCTTGTTTACCGCATTTTAGATTCCGATGGGAATAAAGTAGGAGTTCCCATTAAAGCCAGTGACTTATATAACAAGCCGACCTTAAAATACTTGCAGGAGAAATTTAAAGTTAATGAAACGGCCAGGCAACCTCACAAAGTCAGGGTTAAGAATGCCATTGATTTAGCGCTAATGAGGAACTCCAATCATTCTATTCAAAGTCTAGGTAAGGCGATAGAAAAAGAAGGTATTGTTCTCGTTTTCCGGCAGAATGATAATGGAATCATTTATGGTGTTACTTATGTCGATCACCAAACAAAATGCGTGTTTAATGGCAGTGACCTGGAAAACAATATAGCGCTAATGCGCTGCAGGAAAGATGCCAGGCAGGACGGAAATTGCAGCCCAACGAACCTGCAGAGCACCAATCAATTTTGAATGGTAGCCAACAAAATAGGGATATACAACAACCGCATATATTGACGAACGACTCATTGATGAAATCCAATGTACCCAGCCCTTTAGAAACTCTTTTAGAAACGACTCCGACCGCAAATTATCTCCCGCATCAACTTAAGAAAACAAAAAGAAAGAAACGGAAACGCATTTCAAATAATCCATAAAAATTAAAATTATGTCCATGCATACAGGTGAAAATGAACAAGCGCTAAGAAAGATCCTGGATATGACCAGGCTGATTAGCATTACCATTTTGGGAATACACTATTATTATTATTGCTTTACTGCTTTTGAAGAATGGCACCTTACATCAACACTTACCAATAGGTTGATAAGTAACATTAATAATACAGGATTATTTCAGCCATTTAATAAATCGAAGTTCTTTGCCCTGGGATTTCTATTGATTTCACTTTTAGGAGCAAAAGGAAGAAAGGATGATAAATTAAGTTATAAGAAAGCCCTAAGTTACCTGGGTATCGGTCTCACGATTTACTTTGTTAGTTACGTTACTCTACTACTAAAATTTGCCTTAACCACCGTTGCTATTATATATATGAGTATGACCGCTATTGGTTTCATGCTGGTGTTATCCGGTGGTACATTAATTTCTCGTGTAATTAAATCTAAATTAAACAGCAAAGACATTTTCAATAGGGAAAATGAAACATTTCCGCAGGAAGAAAGACTGCTTCAAAACGAGTATTCAATTAATCTGCCGGCGCAATATAATTTGAAAGGAAAGAGACGCAATAGCTGGATCAATATTATCAATCCGTTTCGTGCGGTTATGGTCCTCGGCTCGCCTGGATCAGGTAAATCGTATTTCGTGATCCGGCACGTCATTACACAGCACATAAAAAAGGGGTTTACCATGTTTGTTTATGATTTCAAGTTTGATGACCTTTCCAGAATCGTATATAACACCTGGTTAAAGTATAAGATTAAATATCCAGTGGAGCCGCAGTTTTTCGTCATCAATTTTGATGACCTTACTCGCAGCCATCGCTGTAATCCCCTGGATCATGCTACCATGAGCGATATCACCGATGCGGCAGAATCAGCCAGGACTATTCTCATGGGTTTAAACCGGGAATGGATCAAGCGCCAGGGAGATTTTTTTGTTGAATCGCCCATTAATTTTCTAACGGCAATCATCTGGTACTTACGAAAATACAAGAACGGGGAGTTCTGTACATTGCCGCATGTTATAGAGCTAATGCAGGTTGATTATGATAGTTTGTTTACGGTCTTGCGGACCGAAAAAGAAATCGACGTATTGATTAACCCGTTTGTTAACGCTTATCTCCACGATGTAATGGAACAATTGGAAGGCCAGATTGCCGCCGCGAAAGTAGCGATGGCCAGGCTATCTTCTCCGCAATTATATTACGTGCTGTCTGGTAATGATTTTATGCTGGATATAAATAATCCTGACAGGCCTAAAATTGTTTGTATGGGTAATAACCCGCAAAAAATACAGATATACGGAGCCGTCTTATCACTGTATGTAACCCGCCTGGTGAAGCTGGTAAATAAAAAAGGAAAACAAAAGTGCAGCCTCGTTTTTGACGAGTTCCCGACAATTTATCTTAACAACATGGATAGCCTAATCGCGACTGCCCGAAGCAATAAAGTAGCCACATGTTTAGGTGTCCAGGATTTTAGCCAGCTTCGAAAAGATTACGGAAAAGAACAGGCCGACGTCATCATGAATATCACCGGAAATATTCTTAGCGGACAGGTAACTGGAGACACAGCCAAACAACTCAGCGAGCGTTTCGGAAAAATTATGCAGGACCGGGAGAGTCATTCAATTAACAGCGCTGACACATCAATCAGTCGCTCCAAACAACTGGAATCAGCCGTGCCGCCATCTAAAATTTCAGCATTGTCATCCGGGGAATTCGTCGGAATGGTCGCGGATGATCCGGATAATAAAATCGAGCTGAAGACTTTTCATTGCGAGATTTTGAATGACCATGATGCTCTGAAGCGGGAGCAGGATGGTTACAGGGAAATACCTGTTATTCGGAAGTTGGATAATGCAATGGTGCAGCGGAATTATTTACAGATTAAGCAGGATGTGAAGGATATTATTCAGTTTGAAATGGAACGGGTGTTGAATGATCCAGGATTAAGTTATCTTGTTATTAAAAAGTAAAAAACAAGGCAACTTGAAAAAATTGATTTGAGAAAGGTGAGTTTCTTATAGTGGATGTCCTGATACCATCGTAGTACCATATAAAAGAGAAATAATAAATTTGAATAAATGGAGCATAAGACTACCTGTAGATATTTGTGGTGTAAAAAATGGAGTGATTACCGAGAATGGAGACGGCTCTGAAGACTTTAATAATATTGGAGAGGCAAAGAAAGTTTTCAATCTCTAAATCTTTTCAAACCAATTGATCAATTTACAAAAGCAATGGGTAACGTAATTTGCCGGAAAAATCCGTTTTGAAACCTGGAAAGCAAATGAAATTTATTCAATTTGACTCATAATCTCCATTGCAAAAATTCGAACTCACCCAAGAACCCTTTACCGTGTCAATGTGGTAATATTTACATGTTAGGTGCGTCCTGTGTTCCGAAAGGTTTACTCAGTAATACAAGACTTTCTTCCGCCAACAAGTTAATTAATTAACTAAATTCAACGAGTTTATTCAGGTATAGTTAAGGTGTTGTAGATTACCCTCACGAAATAATAGTATTCATGCTCGGGGTTCAATGTATGGTAGTTTCTTTAAACGTCCATATCCATCGTTCTTTAATTCATAGAGCGTTACAAAGGGCATCTCGATACCAGTTTGCTTCATATGAGGAAATAGCATATCCTCCCTTGTCACAAACACTGATTTCACCCTAAAACCTATAAGATCTTGCTTATATAATGCACCCACCTTTTTAAGATTAGTGGTTATCCATTGATGGCGAATTACGTGTTTTTGAATTAGCCCTTTGTCAGACTGGCTACCAATTAATTTTTCGCATTCTTCTATCATTTCTTTGATATTTCTACTTGGGGCGAAGCTTTTACATTCTAGACTGTAAATCATTTTATCAAACAAGTCAATTAGTAAAACATCTATATCACCAATATCAGAGCTATGCCTTAATTTTCCATGGCCTGAAATGGCCACCTCAGAATCAAGAATGGTATTTGGAATTTTAAGTCCTTCTAAAACAGTTACGACCAAAGAAGTTCCTCGTACCTGACTGAATTTGCTCATTGCTTTTTTGATAGGACCTTTCTCATTTACTTTAAATCTATCATGAAGTAGTTGATCCAAAATTGTTATTCGACTAACCATAACTTGCCTTGGACCCCAAAATAATAATGGGTTGTTCTGATCAGCTGAATCACAAATAATAATCGGTTTTCTTAGTAAAGACAGTTTCCGATTAAATCTCCACGGAGATATATCAATTGTGTCATAACCTTTAGGAGGTTTTGTTACATCGCCCCAGCTTTTATGACTTAGAAATTCCAAAGCATTCCGAAATTCAGTTTCATCAAAGGGTTGTCTATGTGATTGTACCAAAGTGAATAACGCTGTCTTATTCATAACGATGAAAGATGTCTTCTGCACAAATATTTGACTAGCAAGAATGTCCAGAAAAGTAGAGATGCGCGATAATGATATCGAAAATTCTTCCTTAAATGCTTTATCTAAATCTGTTGGAATATTTTGGTCAATTCTTTCCTCGCCGTATTTCGGGAACTCCTGTTTAAAAGTAGTTAAGGCATCGTGAACCGTTTCTTTTGTTTTTGATTGATAATATGGGTCAAAAATTTCTTCCGCTTCACTTTTTTGGATCGCTATTCGCCCAGTATTCAATACTTTCATTTTTACGTCAAACAGGTGATAGGTTATTTGATCCCCAGTACTTCCCCACGCAATAATAGAATCCATTATTCCAATGAGTTCGTCTATAGCTGTTTTACTGACAGGTTTCGTACCCTTTGCTGGTTCTGCCCGAAGATGCTCCACTAAACATCTGACAGCAATAGTTGTACGGCTTAGTTCTGACAATGACTCCATCAAATCTTGTATATGTTGCTCCTCACTAACAAAACATGCAATTCTTGTAGGGGTGGATATCTTTTTATGTTCTCTTTCATTTATTAGACTTTCATTTAGTCCAATCAAACGTTCAATCAAATCTCGGTTATCATATTTTGCAATTGTCTTTTGGAGATGAGGCAAAAGACACTTCATTACAATATCAATCACCAGCTTTTTTTCTTGTCAGTTCCAATAACTTCGCCAACAGGTGGGCAATTTGCCCCGAGAAGTTGGCCGATTGAATTAGAGGTGTTGCTGCTATCATATGGCTGAATATATCTGGGTTCTGAAAGATTGCTTTTATCAAGTAGCAAATTAGAACGCGAGTGCAGCAGAATTAGTTTTTTCTTCATTCCCAACGGTGCTCGGTTTTCTACAATGTCATTTATTTGATCTTGTGTGAAGACCTCAAAGTTTCTTTTTGCTAGTAATTCGTTCAGACCATTTAAAATCTGCCTTACCAATATCCTATCGCCTTCATTGTCGCTACCGTAAAAAAAAGCCATCAACTGATTTGGGATGATCAAATGAATTGTATCATTATTTGTTGATACTTTTATCTTGCTAAAGATGTCAGGATCGCGTTTGAATGTGTCGTCAATATTTTCAAATTTGCTGACATCATCCAATTCAAATGTAAAATAGACACAATGAGGATCAATTAGATTAAGTTTTGCTTTCACGTCATCCGTTAGCTGCCATAACCAATAAGCAATCGTTTCTGTTAGTTCCCAGTAGATGTGATCTGCATCTGAACTAGAATTTTCTTCGGTAATTGGTTTTATCCATACCGAGGTTTTTAAACCTTCTAAACCAAACTGTAACTCGTGTTCTAAAAGGTCTTGCATTGAGACATAAACTGGCCAATATTTATCTCTTCTAATTACAAGTGTTTTGGCAAGTTTACCATTTATCCGAATGGCCATACAATGTTCATCGGTCCTCTGTTTTGCTTCTTCAACAAGTACTTGCGATTGTCCGTACTGCCACTGTGATAAATCGAATCCTTCATCGGACAGATAAAATGAATCCTCATGATTTTTGAATACTGTAAACTGATCTAAGAATGTAAGCCAAATGACTCTCAATAACTTTGGAATTTGTGTATCCCTCGCGCCAGCAAACTGCCATAGTCCTATGGCCGAAGACTCTTTTGATTTTACCAAAATATCTAAATCATGGCAGTTGATCATAAGTGTCCTAGATAAAGGACTATTAATCACGTGAGTCATGAGATCATTATCCAATATAGACACAAGAGCAATATCCATAAACTGATAATCTGAATATTCTTTTATTGCAGAAATTTGGGTTATTAAATCCTGTCTTTGTTTTGATAATTCATCCAGTGATCTTGACTTTCCAGGCTGGCTCATCGGAATATACTGGATAATTCCAATTTTATCATCATCAAATTTTGTAATAAATGTTTCTACAAAGTCAACTTTAATATTATTGATACCATCAATTTTTAATTCATCAAAATCAAGCCTTTTTAAAGAGAGTTGCATCGTATTACAGACAACGAAATGATAGGCTTCATGTAATTCATCCGTACACCGCATCTCTTCCGCTAAATCTTTGATAGCTTGAATTAATGCATGGCACAGAGTTGCCGGACTAACAACCAAGTATCCATCATAATTCTTTAATAATGGATTATTAATAAATGGGCTTTCAACGGCAGACTTACTTTTGAAAGTTGAGTTACTTAAATTAGCTGTAAAAATTTCCAGCACTTTGGCATCAAAATTCTTTTTTAAAATTAATTCTGATATTTCTTCTTCACTAAAAAATACGGCATGTTTAAACTTGTTCATTGCAGACTGATCCGGAAAGATAATTCTTTGATTCTCTTTTTTTCCGACTAAATACCGCCTCAATCCTGCTTTTTCAAGCATTCGATCTGAGATGGATAATACTGCCTGAACAAGATGATGAGAGTTGGTTTTGAACTGCTCACTAAGCTTAGCATCTTTCCAATTAAAGATTGCCGATAGTAAACTGTTTAACATAAATGCGGGACTTTCATAAATGCCGGGCAGAATGAGGTAATTACCACCATGATACGCGATAACCTCTGTAAAAAGGTTTGTAGTGGGATCCTCCATTGGATCTGCTGCATAATTTATATCTGAAAAACGCTGCAATTCTCTAATATTGATTTTTTTTGAGTTATTATTATAATAGCCAGCAACTTCTTTAGAAAGATTTTCTAGACGTAGATTCTTACCGTGATTTTCGTCTAACAGAGTAAGTCCTGCGATAGTTTGAAGTGTGTCTATAGTATTATATTTGTTAAAAGTGTTGTTGTGTTGAGCTCCTTCACCTAGAGAACTATCACAACATCTTTTATACTGTTTTCCGCTGCCGCATGGACAAGGGCCATTTCTACTAATCATAATTTGTAATATAACTTAGTATGTTTTAACTAAACACAAGCATATTATTTCTTTCCTGCCATAAATCCTTTATCTTCTGTGCTGCTTCTTCCGGCGTTACCCTAATATACTTATAAAAATCCTTTTCATTTTTATGCCCACTTATCTTCATGATCAGCTTTACCGGTATTCCTGCTAAAAACTCATTAGTGCAAAATGAACGACGCGCCGTATGAGAAGTAATCCAGTCGTACTTCGGTTTACTAACTTCGATAGTCTTATTGCCTTTTTTATAAGAAAACTTGATTCTGTGATTGAGGCCAGTTAATTTTCCAATTGTTTTTATATGGCGATTAAATTCCGGGTTGGTAAGCGTGGGTATTTTGTTTTTAAATTGTTCAGTAAATATTTCCTTTGCTTCCTTCCGGAGCGGAATCACTACCCAATGATCTGATTTTTCCTGTTTCTTATAAAGCATGTCTTTGCGAAGATCTTCAGGCTGCAGGATGGAAAAATCTGAGAACCTAAGACCGGTAAGGCAAGCTAACACAAACAAATTTCTATATTCCACCAGGTGAGGAAAAGCTGAAAGGTTTGCCTGGTACATTTTGCCGATTTCTTCATAAGTAAGGTATATGGCATCAATTTCTTCTTCGGGTATTTTATAATCAGTCAAATCTATTGGGGCAATAATTTTGCGGCGAACCCTGTCTTTAATAAAAATGCGCAACTGTTTTATGGTTTTGCCAATAGTATTAATCTTTAAGCCGGTAATGATTGTTTTTCTTCGTCTTTGAACATAATCGAAAGTGAGGTAGTTAATAAAGCTGTCGTAAAATTCGTAGTCAAAGCAGTCGAAGCCAATTTTTTTATTCCTGAATTCTTCATAAGCCTGCAAGTGCTTTTTCATACAATTATAAACACAGATGGTCGCTTTGCTCACCTTTTTTTCTTTGGAGTTGATGTATTCATCCAACTGTAGATATAAATTCTTATTTACTTTTTTTTCCTGTTGCACTTCAATAATATTTGACGGATGCAAACGATTTAAGGTTTTGATGTCAAAATCTGGTTTGAAAGTCTGTTTAACGAAAGAACCACGATCTTCAATTTTATTTTTTGTTGCATATGAGACGATATCCTGGGTTGCACGGATCATTCTATCCAGCTCGCTATTCAGCCGATTAACATTTCCAATAGAAGGTGGAAGATTGTCCGCAATACAGAGCTTTTTTTTATTCCAAGAATTTGGTGGAATTGCAATCTCGGTATTTAGTAATGTCCGCTTTTCTGAGCTGAAACAATACTGAATGTAAATAAGGCTTGTGCCATCCCGGCGCAAGAATTTCTTTTCGCAAATTGGTTTAATAGGTAACAACATAAGTTACTCGATTTTTTACTCGATTAAGAATATGTCAACCTTTGTAAAGATAAGATGGAGAGATGGTCAGGAATTGTTACAAAATGCTGAAATTCAGCATTCTAACTGTAAAGTGGTGTAAAATAAAATAAGGATTACAACTTGTAATCCTTACGTTTTGCGGACCGGACGGGACTCGAACCCGCGACCTCCGCCGTGACAGGGCGGCATTCTAACCAACTGAACTACCGATCCGTTCCTTGGTGGGGATGGCAAAGATAGGGGATTTGAGTTTTTAGCAAAAAATTTTTCATTTTTTAAAGTTTACCGGCTCAATCAATAATCTAAGTTACAATCAACCTAATTGATCTACTCCTTTTCAGTAGCTGATTGCCAAATAGCCAAGGCAACTAACCACCTTAGCCAGCTACGAACTTCTTATCTTTGGCAAAATTAATTTGCTTCTATGCTTAAAGTGGGCGTTTTTGGTGTGGGTCATCTTGGAAAATTTCATTTGAATAACTGGAAAGAAATCACAAAAGTTGAAATAGTAGGTTTTTATGATCCCAATGATGAGGCGGCAGAAGAGGTCGGTGGAAAATATGATTTAAAGCGGTTTCCCGACATTGCATCCTTAATTGAAACATGCGATGCCGTAGATATTGTGGCGCCTACCAACAACCATTTCCAGTTATGTGCAGCAGCTATTCGTAAAGGTAAACATGTTTTTGTGGAAAAGCCTATGGCAACTTCTATGGATGAAGCGCGGCAACTGGTGCAGCTTGCTAAGGAAATGAATATAAAATTTCAGGTTGGACATGTGGAACGATTTAATCCTGCATTCCTTGCTACGAAGGATCTTCAGATGAAGCCTATGTTTATTGAAGTGCACCGACTTGCACAGTTCAATCCGCGCGGTACGGAAGTAAGCGTGATACTCGACCTGATGATACATGATATAGACATTATTCTTAGCCTCGTTAAAAGTGAAGTAAAATCTATCTCCGCCAGTGGTGTAGCGGTAATGACCGATACGCCTGATATAGCTAATGTTCGTATTGAATTCAATAACGGTTGTGTAGCCAATCTCACATCCAGTCGCATTTCCATGAAAAAAATGCGGAAAATAAGAGTGTTTCAAAAAGATGCTTATATCGGCATTGATTTTCTGAATAAAAAAACAGAGGTTATAAAATTAAAAAGTCCTGCAGATGAAAATGTTTTTGCTTTTGATATTGATACGCCTCATGGAAAAAAGACCATCGCTGTTGCTAACCCGTTAGTTCCGGAAGTCAACGCAATTAAAATGGAACTTGAAACTTTTCGCGACGCTATTCTTAATAATACTCCAACCATAGTATCAGTTATAGATGGATACAGGGCTATGGATGTAGCCCATCAGATTCTAAATAAAATTAAAGGTACTTCTCTCAACACTTAAACTACTACTACCTGTTGTACCTAAAGCATATATGCAAGAAGTATAAGATATGCTTGAATTTAATTTTTAAATCCATTGTATGTTTTAAGCTCATACCTCACAGCTCATAGCTCACACCTCACTACATTTCATTATTTTTGATGAAATTGAATCCATTTGATCACATCACTTCCTGGTATACTCCTAAAAGTCAGGATAATATTGCTCCTGCTTTGTAGCCTCCCATCAGCACTGGATGCACAGGATAAGTACTGGCAACAGCAGGTGAACTTTGTCATTGATGTTACCCTGAACGATATCGAACATACCCTGGATGGCTTTGAAAAAATAGAATACATCAATCACTCTCCCGATACTTTGCATTTTATCTGGTTTCATGTGTGGCCCAATGCTTATAAAAACGACAAGACAGCTTTTAGTGAACAACTGTTGTTACACGACCGGACTGATTTCTATTTTTCAGATAAAGAACAACGCGGGTATATCAATCGCCTTGATTTTAAAGTGAACGGCAATTCTGCTAAACTGCAAGACCATCCTCAGCATATTGATATTGTTAAACTAGTGCTGCCGGAACCTTTGGCCCCTAAACAAAAGATTACAATCACTACTCCGTTTCATGTAAAGCTCCCGGATAATTTTTCGAGGGGAGGCCATATAAGGCAGTCTTACCAGGTAACCGAATGGTATCCTAAACCTGCAGTGTACGATTGTAAGGGCTGGCACCCTATGCCTTATTTGGATCAGGGAGAATTTTACAGCGAATTTGGTAACTATGATGTTCGCATAACCGTGCCCGGTAATTACGTGGTAGCCGCTACCGGTGAATTGCAAAACATTGATGAAATAAAATGGTTGAAAGAAAAAGGCAGGGCGTGGGCTATAACATTAATAGATAAGCCGAGTAATAAAATTACCCGGCATAAACTTATTAATCAGGTTCAGGAGCAATCTTTAAATGATTTTCCAAAGTCTGATATCACTACAAAATCGCTTCGTTATCTCCAGGAAAATGTACATGCCTTTGCGTGGTTTGCCGATAAACGCTTTATTGTAAATTATGATACCCTGAAACTACCTTCAGGCAAAATAATAAATGCTTATAGTTATTACCTTCCTGCTGACACCCGGATTTGGAAGCACAGTATTCAATTTATTAAAGATGCGGTTGATACAAGAAGTAAATGGCTGGGCGAATATCCGTTTAATACTGTAAGCGCAGTTGATGCGCAGATGAGGTTTTATGGTGGTATGGAATACCCGTCAATTTCCAGCATATCACCCATGGATACTGAAAGGGAACTAGACGAAACATTGGCACATGAGCTAACTCACAACTGGTTATATGCGGCTCTTGCAACTAATGAACGCCGGTACCCTTGGATGGATGAAGGAATGAATACCTATTACGATGAAAGATATTCCGGTTTGAAGTATAGTAATGTACTGATACCTGCAAATACCCTGTATTCAAAGTTGCTACCGGAAAAATCAGAAGAACTGATATATGAAATTATAGCGGGTATAAAAAAAGACCAGCCCATTAATACCTCCTCCGATAAATTTAATGAACTGAATTATGAATTGGTTGCTTATTATAAAACGGCTGAATGGATGAAAAAACTGGAGCACCTGCTGGGAAGAGAAATGTTTGATTTATGTATGCATGAATATTACAGGCAATGGCAATTCAAACATCCTTACCCCGATGATTTTAAGCGTGTGATTGAAACCGTTAGTTCAAAAAATATGGATGAAATGTTTGCTTTGCTGGATGAAAAAGGTAGCTTGATGCCACCGGTCAAAAAGAAGCTTCAACTAACCGCTTTGTTTAATTTGAATGAAACCCATTCTAAAAATTATATTTCTATAGCACCAGTCCCGGGAGTCAATCTGTATGATGGTTTTATGATGGGTGCTATAATCCATAATTATCAGTTGCCATTAAATCCGTTTTCTTTTTTCGTATTGCCTATGTATGCCACCAACAGTAAAAAAATTCAAGGCATTGCAAGAGTGTCTTACACCTGGTATCCGGGTGGTTCCATCTACAAGGTTGATGCGGGTGTAAGCGCTTCTAAGTTTTCTATGAATGAATTTCAACAGGAGGTTAAAGAAAAATTATACCTGGCTTTTAAAAAATTTGCTCCATTTATCCGGCTTACATTTCAGGAACCTGACGCATTAAAGAAAACAATGTGCTACATTCAGTTCAAGTCATTCTTCATTTCTGAAGATCAGCTTGATTTTAAACAAATTATTAATGGAAGTGATACCAGCAATCTGGTTAACCTGAAATCACTTAACCAAAATATTAATCAGCTAAAATTTGAGATTCGGAACCCCAGGGTTTTGTACCCATACTCAGGTGAGTTAATAGTAGAACAAAACAAAAATTTTTACCGGGCTGCGTTTACCGGCAATTATTATTTTAATTATGCCAACAGGCAAGGTGGACTAGGCGCCCGCTTTTTTGCAGGAAAGTTTTTTTATAATGGTGCTGAAACCAGTACCAAGCAGTTTGAGACCGGCCGTTATCATTTGAATCTTACAGCATCAAATGGTTCCGAAGATTATACTTATAGTGATTATTTTATCGGACGAAACAAATTCAACAATTGGAGCAGTCAGCAGATAATGAGCAAAGATGGAGGGTTTAAAGTAAGAACCGAATTATTGAATAAAAAAATCGGCAAAACAGATGACTGGCTTATTGCTGGAAATTTTACAACAGATATTCCTAAAAAGATCAATCCTCTGGAAGTCCTGCCTTTTAAAGTTCCTGTGAAAATATTTGCAGATATTGGAACCTACGCTGATGCCTGGAAAAGAAATGCTGAAACAGGTAAATTCCTGTTTGATGCCGGCTTGCAGCTTTCACTATTCAAAGAAACCATTAACATTTATATACCGGTAATTTATAGTAAGATCTTCAGAGACTATTTTCGCTCTACACTTGGCGATAAAAGATTTTGGAAAACAATCTCCTTCAGTATTGATATCCGTTATTTTAGCCTGAGAAAGATCAATCGCTATATTCCTTTATAAAATTAAGTGATAGCCTACTACTTACATAAAGATATAGATACGTTTAAATGGAACCGCTGTATTGAGGAAGCAGATAACGGGCTGATATATGCGAATTCCTTTTATCTTGATATGATGGCCGGTAATTGGGATGCTCTTGTATTGAATGATTACGAAGCAGTAATGCCCTTAACGTGGAACCGGAAGTATGGGTTTTATTACCTGTATCAACCTTACTTTATTCCTTCTCTTGGGATATTTGGACTGAAAGATCACAAGGCTACTACACTTGATTTTTTAATAGCAATTCCAAAAAAATTCAGGTACTGGGATATCAAACTCAATGAATCAAATTGTCTAACAGAGAATATAAGCAACCTAAAAATAACTAATTCAACAGGTACCAATTATCTTTTAAGCCTCAATAAACCTTATGAAGAAATTTGTGCTAAATATAGAAGGTTATGTTTGCGGATGGTTAAGAAAGCAGCGGATAATCAGGTGGAGATTGTAAGAGATGGGAAACCGGTTGATGTAATCGCTTTTTACCGGAAATTGTACACAAATAAACACAAGCATATTTCCCCTGGCACCTATAGTAATCTTATTGCATGTACAACAAAATGCTTTGAGATGAAACAGGCTAAAATATACCTTGCTAAATTACCCGACGGGGAAGTTATTGCGGCTTACCTTGTTTTGGTAGATAAAAAATTCGTGTATTCTTTGATCGGCGGAAGTTCGGAAAAAGGAAAGCAAACCGGTTCATTTTACTTTGTTACTGATGCGGCAATTAAAGATCATGCAGGTTCTGAAAGAGTGTTTCGCTTTGAGGGTTCCGATATACATGGCATTGCTTTTTTTAATACTCAGTTTGCACCGGAGCTTATCAATTATTATCACCTGATACGTAATAAACTACCATTCCCACTTAACTTATTTAAAAAATATCAGCAGTTTGCTATCAGTCAAACCTTTGCTGGCATTCTCTCCTGATAGCTGACCGCTGATAGTGAATCACAATCAGTTTGTGATAGACACAACACTATTATTAACAGCCCAGAATAGACGGCTATTTTTATTGAAAGTTTTTATTGGATGCATCATAAAACTTTTTGAAACAAGTATCTCTATACAAAACGCTTTGATTGCGTCTGAATGAAATTCTATCAGTAGATACTTCACCTTTTCTAGCCAGTCAATATCTTCTTCAAATAATCTTTTCTCTGTTCCTTCGATATCTATTTTTAAAATATCAATTCTATTTATGTTAAACCTGTTGCAAAGGGTTTTCATTGATATTGTTCTTACCAAAGCACTATTTTCATTAGCCGCTATAATGGTTGAATTATAAAGCAAGCCATTGATCTGTATCGAAGCTTCTCCATCTTTTGAATCTATAGCGGCATGCAATGGAATTATATTTTTCTTTATTATACCACTCTTTAAGTTTTTTAGCAACATTTTAAAATTGCTTTCTTCAGGTTCCACGGAATATATAAAGGCGTTTTTACATTGATGACTAAAATACAGGGTTGCCAGGCCTATATTTGCTCCCAGGTCAACTATTGTATTTGCATTCTTGTAGCATTCAACAGGAAGTTGATATACCTTATTCCAGAAAATTTCATAAAATATAGCTATATCTCCAGAAAAAGTACGTAAGAAAACCTGAAAGGTTTGTTGATTGAATGCGAGATTATATTTTTCTTCAACATTATAATATGCTTTGCTAGAAGTGGCGGCTTGCTTCCATTTAAATTTTTTGGTATTCCATAACAGCTTAAAAAATGAATTGCTATCACGGGTAATGCGATAGCAAAACAAAAATTTATTAATAGCCTTATTTAAACGTAACATGGTTTTTTATCATTACATAAGTATAACATAAGTTTTTAAGCTACATAGTTGTATTGTAATCTTAATTATGAATTCTTTCGATTGTTAAGTATTTGTTCTGCAATCAGCAAATCTATTTTGTGGGTTATCTTAATATTTGCAGCATCTCCTTCTACCAGGTAAATTTTTTCACCCATACTTTCCACTACACTCGCATCATCAGTAAACAAATCCTTGTAATTCTGTTGATAAGCCTTTTTTAATATAGAGCTATTAAAAGTCTGTGGCGTTTGAATGATCTTTAATTTTGTTCTATCCATCAGCTTACTGCCATCTGTAGTTTCAATACGTATTGTATCAACAGCAGAAATTGCTGGTATGGCATTTCCTTTTGCGAGGGCGGTTTCATAACACCGGAGAATCAATTGAGATGTTACTATGCATCGTACCCCGTCATGTACAAACACAACACAATTCATCGGAACTTTGGTCAAACCGTTCTGTACAGATTGAAAGCGCGTGGTACCGCCCGCAACAATTTCAATACGATCCGGAGAGGAAGTGGATTTTATGATATCTTTACCATTCTCAAAATATTGTTCCGGCAAAACAAGGATTATCCGGATATCATTAAAAGCATTAAGAAAAGCAGTAATTGAATACCATAGAACAGGCTTGTTTTGTAACAATAGAAATTGCTTGGGAACATTCGCGCCCATCCTGCTACCTGATCCTCCGGCAACAATTATAGCGTACTTATCCATTTAATAAGAATAGCTTTAAAATCATGGGATACATTTTTTACGTAATTGACGGTCTGTTAATTAATAGGCCCATCTGCTAAACATAAAATCTAAAAATATGGATCGCCTTACTGTTTTATTTATTAAGTTGCTGCAACGGTTAACGATACACGATTACGAGTCACCTTCCAAGTAGTTCTTTTCTATTTCTTCCATATGAATAATATCTGCGGCTTCTATCCGGGTGGGTACTTCATTCATGATCTCTAACAACCGGGTTGAATCCAGCCTTTGTTGCACCGATGATTGAAGACTGCATATAACAAAGGATGCATTCTGTTCATAAAAGGTTTGTTGAATATTAATTAGGGTCTCTGCAGCAGCATCATCAATGTTATTAATGTCTTTTAGATCAAGTATTATATTTTTATTTGGATTTTTTAAATATATTAATAAACCAGCTTGTATTTGTTCTGTCATATTAGCAGTAAGTTTGGATTCCTGAATAGTAATGACATGGTATTTCTCCTTGGTATCAATTTTGACTTGCATAGTTCTTACAATTTATTGCTGGATAAAGCGTTCATCTGATAAATACTTCTACACCCTGATCTCGTATATAAGTATAAGGAGGTTAACGGCTAACCTGCCTTAAACATTAATCAAAAATATTCGTTATTATTGTATAACTCAATCAAATAAAATGGATAACAATTTTTCAGCCCAGGTAAAAGAGATTATTTCGTTCAGTAGGGAGGAAGCTTTACGACTAGGGAATGATTTCATTGGTACCGAGCATTTGTTACTGGGTTTGATTAGAGAGGGTGATAATACAGCCGTTCGCATTCTTAAAAGCTTTAACGTGGATCTATACGAATTGCGGAAAGAAGTAGAATTAGCCATCAAAGACAAAACCGGCAAAAACATTGCTAATATCAACAGCTTGCCCCTGACCAAACAGGCAGAAAAAGTGATTCGTGTTACTGTTCTTGAAGCGAAAGCCCTTAAAAGTCCTACCGTGGAAACAGAACATTTAATGCTGTCAATTTTAAAGAATAAAGAAAACATTGCAACACAAATCTTAAATCAATTCGACGTGGATTACGATCTTTTCAGAAATGAATTAGGCGTTGTAAAAAGCAACGATGTGCGTAGCGAATACGCAGATGAGAATGAAGATGATTTTGATGAGGAGAAAAAATATTCTCAGCAAAAAGCAAAAACTGCGGGTAATGCAAAAAGTAAAACCCCGGTGCTGGATAATTTTGGCAGGGATATTACCCGCCTTGCTGAAACGGGAGCGCTGGATCCGATTGTTGGAAGGGAAGAGGAAATTGAAAGAGTTTCCCAGATCCTTTCGCGCCGGAAAAAAAATAACCCAATCCTGATTGGTGAACCTGGTGTTGGTAAAACTGCTATAGTAGAAGGTCTTGCGCTTCGCATAGTTCAGCGTAAGGTTTCCAGGGTGCTGTTTGATAAACGTGTAATCTCACTGGATCTTGCAGCACTGGTAGCTGGTACTAAATACCGGGGTCAGTTCGAGGAAAGAATGAAAGCCATCATGAATGAGCTGGAAAAAAATCGTGATGTGATTTTGTTCATTGATGAAATTCATACTATAGTAGGAGCAGGTGGAGCAAGCGGTTCACTTGATGCATCGAATATCTTTAAGCCAGCCCTGGCACGTGGTGAGCTACAGTGCATAGGTGCTTCCACTTTGGATGAATATAGAATGTATATTGAAAAGGATGGTGCACTGGATCGTCGCTTCCAGAAAGTAATGATAGATCCTCCTACAGTAGAAGAAACCATCCAGATACTTACTAATATTCAAAGTAAGTATGAAGACTATCACAATGTATCTTATTCCGTAGAAGCCATTGACGCCTGCGTTAAGCTGAGCGATAGGTATATGACCGATCGTTTATTGCCCGATAAAGCGATTGATGTATTGGACGAAGTAGGCGCAAGAGTTCACCTGAAGAATATTAATGTGCCTCAGGAGATTCTCGATCTTGAAAAGAAGATAGAAGATATTAAGAATGAAAAGAATAAGGTAGTCAAGAGTCAGAAATTTGAAGAGGCTGCTTCTTTACGCGATACTGAGAAAAGGTTGGCAGAAGACCTTGAGAAAGCAAAAAATATCTGGGAAGAAGAAAGTAAGCACAAACGGTATCCTATAGATGAAGAAGCGATTGCCGAAGTAGTAAGTATGATGACAGGCATACCTGTTAAAAGAATGGTTCAGGCTGAAACAGAGAAGCTCCGTAAAATGAGCGAGGATATGCAGGAAATGGTGGTAGGCCAGGATAATGCAATATCAAAAGTTGTTAAGGCCATCCAGCGTAATCGTGTAGGATTGAAAGACCCAAAAAAACCGATCGGTACATTTATTTTTCTTGGTCCTACCGGTGTTGGTAAAACAGAACTGGCCAGGGCTTTAGCAAGGTATATGTTTGACTCAGAAGATTCCCTGATAAGGATTGATATGAGTGAATACATGGAAAAATTTACGGTAAGCCGTTTAATAGGCGCGCCTCCGGGATATGTAGGTTATGAAGAAGGTGGTCAGCTTACTGAAAAAGTTCGTCGTAAGCCTTATTCAGTTATTTTATTGGATGAAATAGAAAAAGCGCACCCTGATATTTATAACCTGTTGTTACAGGTTTTAGATGATGGTCAGTTAACCGATGGATTAGGCAGGAAAATTGATTTTAAGAATACACTGATCATTATGACATCTAATATCGGCGCCCGTCAGTTAAAGGATTTTGGTGAAGGTGTAGGTTTTGCCACCGCTTCAAGAACGATGAATTCTGATGAAAATACAAAAGCGGTTATTGAGAAAGCATTGAAACGTACTTTCTCTCCGGAGTTCCTTAACAGGATAGACGATGTTGTTATCTTCAACTCTCTGGAACAATCTCATATACACCAGATCATCGACATCCTGATGAAAGGTGTAATGAAAAGGCTGGTAACTTTAGGATTCAGTTTGGAATTAACCGATGAAGCAAAAAATTTCATTGCTGAAAAAGGATATGACCAACAGTTTGGAGCCAGGCCTCTTCACCGTTCTATTCAGAAATATCTGGAAGATCCGCTTGCAGAAGAAATCCTTAGTATGAGTATTAAGAATGGTGATATTTTAATAGCTGATCTTGATAAAGAAGCTCAAAAAATACGTTTCAGCCTGAAAGAATCTTCTCCAAAAAAATCTGAGAAATCTGCTGAAGCATAATAATATTCTTAAATGATTAAATAAAAGCCACCATCATCGGGTGGCTTTTTTGTTATGATGTATGAATATTTGATTTTTTGAAACATACATACAGTTCTTCAGGATTGTTTGTAATCTTGCAGATCGAACTTTTCTATCAGTCCAATTATTCAGCCGATCTGTATTTTCCTCCTGATAGCTGATATCATAAAAATCAATTAAAACTCGGTAACTATATTACATGGAAAAAAAGCCGATTATAATTACAATAGATGGTTGGAGCAGTTGTGGTAAAAGTACTTTAGCCAAAGAACTGGCTAAAGCATTAAACTATGTTTATATCGACAGTGGTGCCATGTACCGCGCCATAACTTTGTATTTTCTTCGTAATCATATCGACTGGACTATAACAGAATCAGTAAAAGAAGCTTTGCAAAGTATTAATCTTGAGTTCAGGTTTAATGAAAAAAGACAGCACAGCGAAATGTACCTGAACGATGAGAATGTTGGATTTGTGATTCGTGATATGGTAGTGGCAGAAAAAGTAAGTGAGATTGCAGCTATTAAGGAAGTTCGCTCTTTTGCTGTGGCGCAGCAAAGAAAAATGGGAGATCAGAAAGGAATCGTGATGGATGGGAGAGACATTGGCACGGTTGTATTTCCGCAAGCTGAATTGAAAATATTTATGACAGCCGATAGTACCATAAGGGTGGAAAGAAGATTCAGGGAACTCTATGAAAAAAATCCAAATATAACCATAGAGGAGGTTAAACATAATCTTACTATGCGGGATTACATTGATTCAAACCGTGAGGCTAGTCCGTTAAAAAAAGCCGAAGATGCTATTGTATTGGACAATACAAAACTAACCATGGAGCAACAATTTCAAACCGCCATCAAATGGGTAAAAGATCGGATTACATTATAAACCCTCACCTGATGACAAGGGTTTATAATGTAAAAGATTTAAAGCTAGTTATCTTAAAAATAGAATTTCCCTGTATTTAGGTAATGTCCATTCCTTGTCATCTACTAACAGTTCCAGTTTATCAACATGATAACGGATACTATCGAAAAACGGACCTTTTACAGTATCACAATAAGCAATAGCCCGGTCACGGTTATTCTCAATAGCATTCGCAGTCTTTCTTGCTTCAATCATCTTTTCAACTCCTTCACTAACTGCTGCAATATGTTCGGAAATTTTTTCAAGGATTTGTTTTTGATTTGCGTAAGCTGTTTCAGGCATTCCTACTTCCTTCAAGCCTCTGATATTTTCAATAAGCGTATTCTGATATCTGATAGCTCCCGGTAAAATATTGCTGGTTGCCAGTTCACCCATCATCCTCGCTTCTATCTGAACCTTCTTTATATATTTTTCCAGTTCAATCTCATAACGTGCTTCCAGTTCAGAATGAGTATATACGTTGTTGGTTTCAAATAAATTTTTTGCTTTGTCACTAAGCATGGCATCAAGAGCCAGGGGAGTAGTTTTTACATTTGGTAAACCACGTTTTTCAGCTTCAGCAGCCCATTCTTCACTGTAACCATCACCTTCAAATAACACTTTTTTACTGCTTACGATATATTCACGGATAACATGAATGATGGCAATTTCCTTTTTATCCCCTTTTTCTATTAAAGCATCTACATCTTTCTTAAAATTCTTTAGTGTTTCAGCAAGGATTGTATTCAGTACTGTCATTGGATTGGCACAATTAGCTGTAGAACCTACTGCGCGAAACTCAAATTTGTTACCGGTAAATGCGAATGGAGAAGTCCTGTTTCTATCCGTGTTATCCAGCAGCAATTCCGGAATGCTTCTGTGAAGATCCAGTTTAAGAATTGCTTCATCCTGTTCATCGAATTTATCACCTACTCTTGCTTGCACATCATCCAATACTTTTGTGAGGTACTGGCCAATGAAAACAGAAATGATTGCAGGAGGAGCCTCATTAGCACCGAGACGAAAATCATTTCCTGCAGATGCTATGGAAGATCTTAAAAGATCAGCATAATCATACACCGCTTTGATGGTATTTACAAAGAATGTCAGGAACATCAGGTTGGTTTTCGGTGTCTTGCCGGGGGCAAGAAGGTTTACACCCGTATCAGTTGACATGCTCCAGTTGTTATGCTTACCACTTCCGTTAATGCCGGCGAAGGGTTTTTCATGTAACAGCACCCTTAAATTATGCCTACGGGCAACCCTGTCCATGATATCCATCATTAAAGTATTATGATCAACCCCTACACTTACTTCTTCATAAATGGGTGCACACTCAAATTGGGCCGGTGCTACTTCATTATGGCGTGTACGTAATGGAATACCAAGTTTATAACCTTCATTCTCAAAATCTCTCATAAAAGCATACACCCTTTCCGGAATAGAACCAAAATAATGATCTTCCAGTTGCTGGCCTTTGGCAGGACCGTGCCCAAATACGGTTCTCCCGCTCAGTACCAGGTCAGGCCTTGCGTTGAAGAATCCCTCATCTATCACAAAATATTCCTGTTCCCATCCAAGTGTGGCTGAAACTTTTGTTACATTTTTATCAAAATAATTACAAACTTCTACGGCTGATTTGTTCAAAGATTCCAATGCTTTCAGTAAGGGAGCTTTATAATCTAATGATTCACCTGTGTAGGAAACAAAAATAGTTGGTATGCAGAGCGTCTTACCATTATTAATTTCCATGATAAATGCAGGTGAAGAAGGATCCCATGCTGTATAACCTCTTGCTTCAAAAGTAGCTCTCAGGCCACCACTGGGAAATGATGATGCATCGGGTTCCTGTTGAATCAAGGCTGCGCCGTCAAATTCTTCAATAGCTGTTCCGTCGCCTTTTATAGTAAAAAAGGAATCATGTTTTTCGGCTGTTGTACCGGTTAATGGTTGAAACCAGTGTGAGTAATGGGTAACCCCTTTTTTTTCTGCCCACTGACGTACACCGGAAGCTATCTGGTTAGCCATAGCACGATCAATTTTTTTGCCGCCTTTAATTGAAATCACCAGACTCTTATAAGCTTCATCACTTAATAACTCACGGGCGGTTTTTAAGGTAAATACATTTTCTCCAAATATGGCAGTGATCTTAGTGGATGCTACCGTTACATCTTTAGAATGGTCGGAAAGATTATTAATAGCGTTTAATCGTAAAGACATGAAATGGTTTTTTTTGAATTACGAAATAAAGGTAATTAGGCGTAAAAAACAATTTTATCCAGTAAATTATAACTTTGAGTAACATATGTTAACGTTAAGAGAAAGGTTGTTTGAAAATATCTGGTAATTACAGGAAAAATGTGATATATTATTTTTTATTAATAAATATACTTCCTATTTTGTTTAAATCTATTATGATTGCAAATATGCAGACAAACAAAAGTTCAAAAATTGCTTTATATCTGATAAAAGTACCGGGAAAAGGCACAGTATATCCGATTAAAAGATAAGCGAAAAAGGATGTGAAAAAGCAGGTGAGCACAATTGGGTTTTGCAATATTTTCTTCCAGTTATCCTTGTTAAATAAAGCTGTTATTAATGCCATTAGAAAAAACAAAAGGATATCTCCTGCTGAAATAACCTGGAGGATGCCTTTACTTTCTGTAATATATGGTCTTAAAAATGAATGATTAATAGCCTGAGGCAATACCTGAAGAAAAGAGGCAGGTGTTCCTTTTAGACTGTCAATAGAGAGCCGGGTATTAGCAGTTAAACTTAAAAACTCATATTGACGTTGAGCTACTTTGGCTGGCAGATTTGGTAATCCCGCTATTGTACTGCTCATAAAAAAAGCAACAATGCATCCTGAATACATTGCTGTAAAGGGTAGAGGAGCATTCCATCTGAAACGCCGGCAAAAAAACCATCCCAGTAATGATGGCACCAGGCACATAACCACAAAGTTCCGCATCACCAAAAGCACCCCTAATCCTGCAAATATAAATAAGATATTAATAATTAAATTGCCCTGTTTTCTGAGCAACCGGTCAAAATAAAATAATACCAGGGCAAGTGCAAGGAAAAGAACACCCTCCTTGCGTATGCCACTTAACCAGAAAATTATCATTGGGTTATAGAAAATGGCCGCAATTAGCAAGGGAGCAGATTCCGGGTAGTAATGAACCAGCAACCGGAATAATAAAAAGTGTCCTAAATAAACCACAAAGCAAAACAGCACCACATTTACGTAATAATGCCCAAAGCTGAACAAATCAAAAATTGTAAGCAGCTTTATAAAAAGAACGTCATCAAATTTGTTCCAGAAAGAATTTGTAGTATCATAGATAGAATGAAGACTGGTGTTGCCGTTTGCTTTAATCCTTATGTCACGTATAAAGTCGCCAGGATGATGCAACAGGTTGTGGTATTCAGTCAGCGAAAAATTATGGTACTGCCAGGTGTCATCTCCTTTATAAAATTTCCAGAATAAAAAGCCATAGGCTAGCCCAAAAGCAATTTTGGTAACAAAGCTCAAGGTAACTTGCTGGGCTGAAAGGTAATTTCTATAGCTTCGTGAAATTTTCAGCAACCAGAAAATAAATATTATAGTGTAAAAAATAATAAGAAGCAATGATACCATAATGGAAAGTATGTAGTAGGTTTCATTTATTTGCCATCAGCTATCAGCCATCAGGAGAAACATACCTGCATTGATCTCCTGACTGTAGAATGCTGACTGCAAATAAATAATTATAACACCAGGATGCAGAAATAAATACCTAACAAAAATACCTGAATTCTTACCAGTATAACCACCTAATGAAGGAACAGCCAGCGGATAAAATAAAGATAGCTTTTGTTTCGCCTAATGCCTGGACAATGTATAATTTTCGAAGAGAAGTGCTGGAAAGTATTTTACAAAGCGGATTTGAGGTAATAATAATTGCAGAAGAAGATAAATATGCATCATTGCTTGTTTCAATGGGTTGCCAGTTTGTTCCGGTATCAATCAAAAACCGTTCTTTAAGACCGGCAGATGATATCCTGCTTTTTTTTTGGTTAAAGAAGATATACAAAAAATACCGTCCTCATTTTATATTTCATTATGTAATCAAGCCAAATATATATGGCACTCTTGCCGCCGGAATACTACACATTCCCTCAATTGCTATTGTTACAGGGCTGGGGCATGCATTTAATAAAAATAATTTTTTAAGTGCTTTAATCAAAAAATTGTATTATTTCTCATTACGGTATGCATACGAAGTATGGTGTTTGAATAAGGAAGATGCCGGCTTTTTTGCTGACAATAAAATTGTTCCTTTTAAGAAAATCAGGATATTGCCGGGGGAAGGTGTTAACACAGATCACTTTAGGAATAATTCAGGCGTCCCGAAAAAAAAGGAAACATTTACCTTCCTGATGTCAGCCCGTTTGTTAAAAAGTAAAGGTATTATTGAGTATGCGGATGCAACTTTACTACTCCGGCAAAAAGGTTTTGTTTTCAGATGTCTTTTGCTCGGGGCTATTGAAGATCATCCGGATGCTATTTCCTATGAACAAATACTTATATGGCAGCAGGAGCATGGTTTACAATATCAGGGTTTTACTGATGACGTTAGAACCTACCTTTCTGAGGCTGATTGCTTTGTTTATCCTTCCTATTATAATGAGGGCGTACCCCGTAGTTTAATGGAAGCCTGCAGTATGGAATTACCGGTGATAACTACTGATAATACAGGTTGCCGTAATTTAATTCAGGACGGGTTTAACGGATTTCTTTGTGAAAAGCATGATCCCTTTAACCTGGCAATTAAAATGGAAAATATGATGATACTAAGCACAAATGAAAGAGCAATGATGGGTAAGAAAGGCAGGCAAATAGTTACAGAGAAATACAATATTAATAAAGTTGTTATATCTTATAAAAGCCTGTTACAAACTTTTTTTGGTAAAACCAGCTTAGATAATAACTATACCGGTAAATAGCTTTGTATCTGCATTTCTTTAAAAATACGTTCCCATTCGTATACTGACATATCTGGAACAGTAAATTGAAATGTTTCCAGTGTTGTAGCAGAAAGATTTTCAAACAGATCATCCATAAAAAAAATACCCGCTTTTGTTTTTTGAGCAAATTGATTCACCCAATGGTATCTGTTGGAAATAATATGGCAACCGGCTGCGCAATATTCCAATAGTTTAGTGGAAGGCTGTATATTAAACGGATAAACATCCGGAACATAATTTACCGCGAAACGGGCTTTTGCTAATAGTTCAGGTAAAGAGGTAATTGGCACCGGCTTTTCAAAATGAATATTTGGATTAGATTTAAATTGTTGAATGATCCCGGATTCATGGTTACCTACCATTATTATACTCATCCGTGGAAACATAGCCGCAAACTCATGTAGCCATTTGTTTGTATGTCTCATTTTTAAAGCAGAACCGGTATATATAAAATCATATTCTTTCGGAATATATATTTTCTTAAAAAAACAAGAATGCACACCCTGCTTTCTGACAATAAGCGGAATATCATCGACAGGATAAACCCTTCCCCGATGTTCAGTTGACAGGCTGATTCTCAGGTTCGGCTTTGGAGTGATAATTTTTTTTATTATATCCTTTAATCTTGCTAGGGGAGGAGTAGAGGCTGAGCAATATTCATGTACAATAATCTTTTTTTTGTTCACATCATTCAGGCAATTTTGAATGCCCATAAAAAACCAGAGGATATCATAAGGTTCCATCTCCGGCTGCGAAGGATTTACCAGGAGGCCTGTCTTTATTTCGGCATGTTCAAAATAGTTTTGATATGCCCCAATTTCAGGCATGAAACTTTTACCGCTATGAATAAAGGCGATGGAAGACATGTAATGGTTAATTGTTAATGGTTAATTGTTAATTGAAAAACACGGAGACACGGAGAAGACACAGTGTTTTAAAATTAACTGAAATGTCTCCTTGTTTCACTGTGTCACCCTGTCTCCGTGGTTTGCTTCTTGCCTCACACACACAGCTTATACCTCATGCCTCACAGCTCATACCTATAAAAATAAGGAATACAAATAGCTTCCGGAATAACCCGTCTTCGTACTTTTGCGATTCTTATAATTTTACCCCACTATGGAAGTAACAGTTAAAACAGCTGAAGAACTGCGTTTAACGGCTGAAGAATTTGAACTTATTCGCAAAAATCTGGGTAGAACGCCCAATTTTACAGAGCTATGTGCATTTTCTGCAATGTGGAGTGAGCACTGCAGCTATAAGAATTCAATTAAATGGCTTAAAACTTTACCCAGGGATGGCAATAAAATGTTAGTGAAAGCCGGGGATGAAAATGCAGGCCTGATGGATATCGGTGATGGCTATGGGGTGGTGTTTAAAATCGAATCTCACAATCATCCTTCCGCTATTGAACCTTTTCAGGGAGCAGCCACTGGTGTTGGCGGCATTCACCGTGATATTTTTACCATGGGCGCACGACCGATCGCTACCCTCAATTCTCTTCGTTTTGGAAATCTTAAAGAGGCTAAAACGCAGCATCTTCTTGCAGGTGTGGTGCATGGCATTGGCCATTATGGAAACTGTTTTGGTGTGCCTACTGTAGCAGGGGAAATCTATTTTGAGGATTGCTATCATACCAATCCATTGGTAAATGCCATGAGTGTGGGTATATTGAAATCGGGCGATACAGTTTCTGCAACGGCGGTAGGGATTGGCAACCCCGTTTTTTTTGTAGGAAGCGCCACCGGGAAAGATGGTATAGGGGGGGCTTCCTTTGCATCTGCTAACATCACTGCTGAAAGCACGGAAGAATTGCCGGCAGTGCAGGTAGGAGATCCTTTTCAGGAAAAAAAATTACTGGAAGCGTGCCTGGAAGTAATTAAAACCGGTGCAGTGCTCGGTATGCAGGATATGGGTGCAGCGGGAATTATTTGCTCTACTGCAGAAATGAGTGCCAAAGGTGGCGTTGGAATGAGAATAGACCTTGAAAAAGTTCCAGCCAGGCAAACGAATATGAAAGCATGGGAGCTTTTGTTAAGTGAGAGCCAGGAAAGAATGCTGATGGTAGTAGAAAAAGGAAAAGAAAATGAGGTGTTGAGGATATTTGACAAATGGGATCTTCCTTGTGCTCAAATTGGTGAGGTGACAGATGATGGCTTGTTGAAATTTTATATGCATGGCAACCTGGAAGCAGCATTACCTGCTAATGACCTGGTACTTGGTGGCGGTGCTCCTCAGTACGACAGAGAATTTACAGAACCTGAATATTTTAAACAAATACAAAAATTTGATGCCGGATCAATAGAAACACCTGATGATCTTAAATCTATTGCAGAACAGGTGATAACAATTCCCAATATTGCATCTAAACACTGGATATACAAACAGTATGACAGCATGGTAGGAACTGCTAATACTTCTACAAACGAGCCTACGGATGCTGTTGTTATTTTAGCAAAAGGAACAAACAAGGCTTTAGCAATCACCACAGATTGTAATAGTCGTTACGTATTTGCCGATCCATATAAAGGAACCATGATAGCGGTTGCAGAAGCTGCTCGAAATATAGTTTGCAGCGGTGGAGAACCTTTGGGAGTAACCAATTGCCTTAATTTTGGAAATCCCTATAATCCTCAGGTTTACTATCAGTTTGTTCAGGCAATCAAAGGCATGGGCGAAGCCTGCCGTAAGTTTGGTACTCCGGTTACAGGAGGTAACGTGAGTTTTTATAATCAGAGCCCCGAAGGTGCAGTATACCCTACGCCAACTATTGGTATGGTAGGACTTCTTCAAAAAGTGAAAGATAAAATGACACTTGATTTTAAAGCTTCCGGCGACACAATCTTTCTTATTGGTAAAAGCACTAATGATATTAATTCATCAGAATATTTGCATAAAATAAAAGGAATTGAATATAGCCCTGCACCACATTTTGATTTGGATGAAGAATTTGTTTTGCAGGGGAAAATTACAAATCTTATTAAAAATAAATTGGTAGAATCAGTACATGATGTAAGTGAAGGAGGGCTGTTTACTACCCTGATAGAGTCATGTTTTAATAAAGAGCTTGGTGTAGATGTGGTTGCCAGTGATTATAATATCAGGAAAGATGCCTATTGGTTTGGTGAATCTCAAAGCAGGGTAGTAGTAAGTGTGAAATCAACTAAAATGGAATCATTCAAAAAATTAATGCAAGATCACCCCTACGAAGAATTAGGATTTGTAACCGCGGGCTCCATTGAAATAGATGGTATGTACTGGGGTACAATAAATGAATGGAAGGAAAAATACAATAATGCTATTGAAAATTTATTGGCCACTACTGAATCAGAAAATGCATTGGCAGTATTATAGGCTCGCACATATAATTAATGTATGGTAAAGAAGGATGCAACGATAATAGTTACAGGGGCTGCCGGATTTATAGGCAGTTGCCTGGCAGGTTATCTGAACAGTAAAGGATATGCGAAACTGATTTTGGTGGATGATTTTAGCCGTGCTGATAAACTGCCCAATCTTAATAACAAACATTTCAATGTAAAAATTGAGCGTGAAACATTATTTCAATGGTTATCTGAACGAAAACCCACAGTAGATTTTGTATTTCATATTGGCGCAAGAACCGATACTACTGAATTCAATTATTCCATTCACCAGCATTTAAATCTGGAATACTCTCAGCTTATCTGGAATTATTGCACCGGTATGAACATTCCATTAATATATGCTTCTTCTGCTGCTACTTATGGTAATGGAAACATGGGATATTCTGATGATCATAAAACAATTCAACATCTGCAACCGCTGAATCCTTATGGCATTTCTAAGAATGAATTTGATAAATGGGCATTACAGCAGGAAATATCACCATCATTTTGGGCAGGATTGAAATTCTTTAATGTATATGGGCCTAATGAATATCATAAAGGGCGAATGGCCAGTGTTATCTTTCACTCATATAACCAGATAAAAGCAACAGGAAAAGTAAAACTTTTCAAATCTCACCGTTCGGATTATAAAGATGGAGAACAGCTACGGGACTTTATTTATATTAAAGACATTTTGCAAGTATCCCTTTGGCTCATGGAAAATCAACCGGAATCAGGAATCTATAATCTTGGAACAGGCATAACCAGAACCTTTATTGATCTGGTAAATGCAACTTATGCCGGGTTAAACTTGCCATCGGAAATAGAATTTATTAATATGCCGGAGGACTTACGCGATAAGTATCAGTATTTTACTGAGGCAAACATGCTAAAACTGAGGAATGCCGGCTATAATAATGAATTTTTTACTCTTGAAAACGGAATAGATGATTATGTCAGAAACTTCCTTGTCCCGCTAAATTATTACTGAGCTTCAAACAATGTGCTGTCAAATGGATTTCCAATTTAATAAATCACACAATCAAAATCTGTAATGAGTAAAAAAATAGCAATCATTGGTGGTGGAAATCTTGGCACTGCCATAGCAGAAGGATTATTAAAAAGTGGATTTTCTGCACCAAAAGATATTATTGTTACTAAAAGGAATATCTCAACTCTTACCGCTATAAAACTAAAGGGTATTATTATTATGGAAAATAACAGTAATGCTGTTATGCAGAGTGAGTTGATTATATTAGCCGTTAAACCATTTCAGGTGAAAGATGTACTGGACGGTATAAAAGACCAGTTATCTCCCCGGCACATTTTAGTTTCAGTAGTGACAGGAATACTGATTACTGAAATTCAGGAAGTGATTACCATTAAATTGCCTCTTTTCAGAGCCATGCCTAATACTGCAATTGCAATCAGTGAAAGCATGACCTGCTTAAGTCATACTAACGCAGTACAATCTGATATTAGTTATGTACACGATCTATTCTCAACATTAGGTAAAGTTGTTACAATTGATGAAAAGTTAATGAATGCAGCCACAGTGCTGGGAGCTTGTGGAACTGCATTTGCTATGAGGTACATCCGTGCAAATATCCAGGGTGGTATTGAAATTGGTTTTGATGCCCTTACTGCGAGTTTGATTGCTGCTCAAACCGTTAAGGGAGCAGCTGAATTGTTGCTTCAGCAAGGTACACACCCCGAACAGGAAATTGATAAGGTAACCACTCCGAAAGGTTGTACAATTGCAGGGTTAAATGAAATGGAGCATCAGGGCTTTAGTTCCTCTCTTATTAAAGGTATTTCTACCAGTTACAATAAAATTTCAAAAGATTAATATTTTCAGAAAACTAAAATATTGCAATTGTTATATTCTATAGTTTAATTTATTCTTGTTCTACATTAAATAATTATTACCGTTAATTTTATATACTTTTTCATTGTTTAGACAATACTTTTTATTTAAAACATATTTTGGCTAACATTATAATATTTTATAATTTTATTCGAATCAAACCTAAATCTAATATGAAAGACAAATCTTCTCAATATATTTTGATTCTTGAAATTGTTCTTATTTGTATTTTCCATACGGTAAAAATTATTAATTCTGAAAATCACTCCTCTAATGATTCAAAATTTAAATTTTCATTTTTAAAAAGCAATCATTCACTTAATAAGATAAAAAGAAGCTCAATTAAATAAATATAAGCTGGACCTTTTACCAACTTTTTGATATCTCTAGCCTCTTTTTATATACAAATAATTCTACATTATCTTTCCAGATTAAACATGGAATGTATACAAGTCATTTTATGAAACTCTTAAATTTAAGATTTGTTTTAAAGGGTTAAATAAAAAAATGTACTTTTACATGACCTCCCGGATTTTCTTATCCAGTTATTTTCCGCAGGTCTAACAGGGAAGGATAATCACAAAATATAATTTTAAACTTCTATTACCGTATGATTTTATGTTGGTAGTAATTTTTTATTTAAGTGATTACTTCATGTAACAGAGAGATTAGGCAAGGTTAGCGGAACTCTTCCATAAATATTATAAGATCATTTGTATATAATTAATAACCATTATTATGGCTAAGTATATTTTTGTAACCGGTGGTGTAACTTCTTCATTAGGTAAAGGCATTATTGCAGCTTCGCTTGCAAAGTTATTACAAGCCAGAGGATTAAAGGTAACCATTCAGAAATTTGATCCATATATCAACGTAGATCCCGGAACATTGAATCCTTATGAACATGGTGAATGTTATGTTACTGACGATGGCGCTGAAACAGATCTTGATTTAGGCCACTACGAACGTTTTTTGAGCACAGCCACTTCCCAGGCTAATAATGTTACCACCGGAAGAATTTATCAAACAGTAATTAATAAAGAAAGAGAAGGCGCCTATTTGGGAAAAACAGTGCAGGTGATTCCACATATTACCGATGAAATTAAAAGAAGAATGCAATTATTAGGTAAGAAGGGATTTGATGTTGTAATCACTGAGATAGGTGGAACTGTAGGTGATATAGAAAGTTTGCCCTTTATTGAGGCCGTTCGTCAGTTGCAATGGGAATTGCCCGAAGAAGATTGTTTGGTGGTGCATCTTACCCTTATACCTTATCTGAAAGCGGCGAAGGAACTAAAAACCAAGCCAACGCAACATAGTGTGAAGTTATTGAGCCAGGAGGGCGTTCATCCGGATATTCTTGTTTGCCGAACTGAAGAGCCGCTATCTGCCGAGATACGAAAAAAGATAGCTTTGTTTTGTAATGTAAAGCTGGAAGCAGTAATTGAAGCTGCAGATGCTTCTACAATCTATGAAGTTCCTCTTTCTATGATGCGTGAAAAACTGGATCTTATTTGTTTAAAAAAGCTGAATATTACCGGCTACAGAGAACCTGAATTAAGCAGATGGAAAGAATTCCTTGATAAATTAAAATACCCTAAAAGCCGGGTCACTATCGGACTTATAGGTAAATATATTGAATTACAGGATGCCTACAAGTCTATACTGGAAGCGTTCATACATGCAGGGGCTTTGAATGAATGTAAGGTTCAGGTGGTAAATGTTCATAGTGAGTTCATCACTGATGAAAACGTTTCTGAAAAATTAGATAGTCTGGATGGGTTATTAGTAGCACCCGGATTTGGTCATAGGGGGATTGAAGGAAAAATTATTGCTGTAAAATATGCTCGTGAAAATGGTTTACCATTTTTTGGAATTTGTTTAGGGATGCAGATGGCTGTTATTGAGTTTGCGAGAAATGTGCTTCATCTTAAAGATGCACATTCTACCGAAATGAATGCACAGACACCGGATCCTGTTATTGATCTGATGGAAGAACAGAAAAAAATAACTGTAAAAGGCGGAACAATGCGGTTAGGGGCTTACCCTTGCAATATAAAACCTGCAAGCCTTGCCTATTCAATTTATGAAAACGAGGAAATCAGCGAACGTCACCGGCATCGGTGGGAATTTAATAATGCTTACCTCGAGCAATGTGAAAATGCCGGATTGATTGCAAGTGGAAAGAATCAGGAAACAAACCTGGTAGAAATTATTGAATTGTCAAATCATCCTTTCTTCATTGGAGTACAATACCACCCTGAATTAAAAAGCACCGTAGAGAACCCGCATCCTTTATTTGTTTATTTTATAAAAGCATCTAAGGAATTTGCTGATCGAAAGGACTCAGTTAGAAATCCTTTACTGCAAAGTGAAATGATCTGAAAACGGACCGCCGCTAAACAGCAAAATCCTTATTACACCGGAATAACAAATCCTAACAGGGCAGCGCTGAACTACCAGTTCCTGACTGTCCCCTCAAACCCCTATCTTTGCCCTCTTAAAATTTTTTATAATGGGAATGGATCGTAATACGATGATTGGGTTTGTGTTACTAGCGATATTATTGTTTCTTTATTTATTTATATCAAGTAAAAACAGTCAGGAGTTTATAAAACAGAAAAAGATCTATGATGATTCTATAGCTCTTATTAATTCAGCAAAAAAATCAAATATCCCTGCTTCAATGGATAGCATTAAAGCTGTTATCAGGGATACCGCTGGCTTTAAAAAAGCATTATATGGCTCAGAGCAGTTTATAACTGTAGAAAATAATTTAATAAAGGTTATTTTTTCTAATAAAGGAGGAAGACCCACTTCAATTTCTCTTAAAAACTATCTTTCCTACAATAGTACGCCGGTTCAGTTAATGGGTGCTGAAGATAAAATTTCATATCCTGTAAATACTGGTCCTAATCAAACTGCACAGGTTACTGACTTATTCTTCTCTGCCGACTCTGTTATAAAGGCCAAAAATGGTGATCAGACAATCTCTTACCAGCTCACTGGACCCGGTGGCGAAGTGCTTACTCATCAGTATATTATTCAGGCAGATAATTATGCTATCGATTGGAATATACAAGCCAATGGTGTAGATAAACTATTCAGCCAGGGAAATCTCAATATTAATTGGCATGCACAACCAGTTCAGCAGGAGAAATATGCTATGATTGAAAGGCAGGCAACAAATACAAATATTTGTTTTTCCGAGAATAATGAATTTGATTATATCTCATCTAAAACTGAAAAAAAGTTTGAAAAACCTATCCAGTGGGTGTCCGTCTCACAACAGTTTTTTAGTACTATTTTAAGGGCGAAAAACAATTTTAATTCCGGAGAGGTTAATTGGGTTAGGGAAACGGCTGACACTTCCCATCTAATCGCAAAAGTTGATGGGAATTTTCAGGCAAAATTTCCTGCCGGATCTTCGGCCATCATACCACTTCAATTATATTACGGTCCCAACGATTTTTACATATTAAAAAAACAGGCTCCTGATATGGATCGTATCGTAAACCTGGGAAGAGATCTGTATTCTTTTGTGCGACCGGTAAATATTTATATAATTATGCCTGTATTTAATTTCTTTAAGAAATTTATTGGCAGTTATGGTGTAGTGATCATGTTGTTGACGCTGTTTATTCGTTTACTAACTTCTCCTTTAATATATAAAAGTTATCTGAGCGGGGCTAAAATGAAAGTATTACGCCCAGAAATGGATACTTTAAAAAAGAAACACGGTACTGATCAGCAGGCATATGGAATGGAACAAATGAAATTGTTTCGAGAAGCTGGAGTAAATCCATTAGGGGGATGTATACCAGCGCTATTGCAAATTCCAATTTTCTTCGCATTGTATAGTTTTTTTAACTCTAACATAGTATTAAGAGGCCAGTCTTTTTTATGGGCAAAGGATCTTTCTGTATACGACTCTATAATAAACCTGGGCTTTAGTATTCCTTTTTATGGAAATCACGTAAGTTTATTTACATTACTAGCAGTAGCAACAAGTTTTCTGATCAGTTTATATGGTATGAGTAATGCTCCTGACCAAAATAATCCGGCATTAAAATACATGCCCTATATTTTCCCTGTTTTACTATTAGGATTTTTTAACAAACTGCCATCAGCGTTAACCTGGTATTATACAGTGTCAAATGTAATAACCCTTGTAATGCAGTGGGTAATTCAAACCTATATTATTAATCATGATAAAATTTTGGCAAAAATAGAGGAGACAAGAAAGAAGCCCAAAACAAAATCTAAATGGCAGGAGCGGATGGAACAAATGCAGCAAGCCCAGCAAAAATTGCCTCAACAGAAAAGTAAAAGTTCTGGTAAATAATGCTAAAACAATATGCAAAAGTTCACTAGTGTAATGTCAACCTTAAATTGTCGCTTTTGCTATCAGCCGTCAGGTATCAGATATCGGGAGGAAATACATTACACATTAGTGTCCTAATAGCAGATAGCTGACGCCTGATGGCAGAATTTACAGTTAGTTTATGCTTGACATAAAAATGGCCTTTCTTTAGGCTATTTTTTATAGACAACGTATTACATGTTATTAGACGTCTATGGATAGAATTGCATAATTTATTAATAATGAAAAATATACAGTTAAAACTTTTTTTCTTTTTTCTTTTCGCTTGTTCTTTTGCCAATGCGCAAAAGAAAGTGTCAGATCTGTCATTAGTTTACGAGGCATCTATAACTACCGGTAGTAAAGAGCCCAAACTTGCAGATGCCTTTGATGGCGCCACGACAACTGTTTATATCAAAGGTACTATGAGCAGGTCTGAAATGGTGAGTGCTCTTGCTTCCTTTACAACCATTCATGATGCTACAACTGGCTCCTCTGTAATTTTACAGGAAGTAAGTGGCCAGAAATTATTAATCAGAATGACGGCTGACAACTGGAAAGATAAAAATAAACGTTACGAGGGAATTACTTTTTCTAATACTGAAGAAACAAAAACTATTGCCGGATACAAGTGTGTGAAGGCTTTAGCTAAAATGAGTGACGGTGCTACGTTTTCTGTATTCTATACAAAAGAAATTATTCCGGATAATATTGAGTATAATTACCAATTTAAAAATCTCGAAGGCTTACCGTTGGAATATGAATTAACCCAGGGTTCTCTCACGATTAAAAATACTGTTTCTAAGATAAATTTAAATCCGGTTCCAGTTGCAAAATTTGATATTCCAAAAAATGGATATAGAGAGTTAACTTATGAAGAAAGTAGAAAGCTGGGAATTGGACAATAATTAAAAACAATTTCATAAAATTGCAGCGCTTAAAATGCTGAAATTGTAAATTATTTACAAAGTTTAATCCTAAGTTGTAGAAGCTGAAGATTGGATTTTGAACTTATTTCTTCAGGTTTTAAAGGAATTTTATATTTATTTGGAAGAATATAGGTAACATTCCCTTTCTGGTATATAACAAGAGAATTGTAAGATATGAAGTCTGTAGTTTTTTCTTGGCCAATTATCAGACTTCCATGATAATTAAGTCTATTTTTTAAAGTAAAGCCTCGTGAAGTTCGGATGGGAGTAAAGCCGGATTGGAGAGATTTGTTTTTAGATTTATTTTTATCACCACCAATACTTCCAAAAGTAAAAAACGTAAGCCCTATCAGTATGGTACTAATAATTAGTTTTCTAAAACTCAAGCCAGATTGATAATTAAACTTTAACATCTTATACAAATGTAATCAAAAAGAATGCTAAATAACAAGCTTTCATCGTTATTTTTAAAATTTACTTAACGTTATAGATGGAAAGTCTTATAATCATTCCTTATTGGAATAAACATTTTCAAAAATACTACCTTGTTATAAAATTGCTTAATTTACATCAACTCAATATTCATGAGAGAGAATCCTTACCAAGAAGACAAGGAAGAAATAAAGGAATTACTTAACCAATACCAGAATTTAAAAGCTGGTCGAAGTCATTCCTATCTCGATGAGGACTCATTTGAAAGAATTATTGATTATTTTGATGATACCGAAGATCTGACACAGGCGCTCGAAGCTGTTGATTATGCTGTGGAGCACTATCCATATTCTTCCATAATTCAATTAAAAAAAGCAGATTTATTAATTGCCGCAAGAAGGTATTATGATGCTTTACATACTCTAGACCAGGCCGAATTACTTGACAGCCGGGATATTAATCTATATATTTTAAAAACTGACGCATACCTGGCTCTTGACCAGCAACAAAAAGCCGTTGAGTTACTTGAAAACGCTCTAAATCTTTTTGAAAGTAGAGAAAAGATTGAATTACTATTCGAATTGGCGGATGTTTATGATGATTATGAAGAATTTGATAAAATTTTTGACTGCCTCAAACTGATTCTAGAACTTGATCCAAAGAATGAAGAAGCATTATATAAAATTTGCTTTTGGACCGATTTTACAAGAAGAAATGAAGAAAGTATTCTTTTGCATCAGGCTATTATTGATGAGTATCCTTATAATGAATTAGCCTGGTTTAATCTGGCAGCTGCTTATCAGGGAATAAAATTGTATGAAAAATCAGTAGACGCTTACAAATATGCGGTAGCCATAGATGAAAAGTTTGATTATGCTTATCGCAACATGGGGGATGCTTTTATAAGGCTGCGAAAATTTAAAGATGCTATTGAGGTGTTAGAAAAAGTTTTAGAGTTGTCGCGGCCGGAGGATGTAATATTTGAAGCCATTGGTCATTGTTATGACAAATTGAAAAATTTTGCACAAGCCCGGTTTTATTACCGCAAAGCCTCGCATTTAAGTCCGGATGATAGTAAACTATACTATAAAATAGCCACTACTTATATACAGGAACAGCAATGGGGACAAGCTGTTAAACAATTGGAATCTGCTATGCAGATTCATCGCATGCAACCTGAGTATAATCTGGCAATGGGCGAATGTAAAATGCAGTTAGGTAATATTAAAGATGCTATACAGCACTTTACAAATGTAGTTCGATCAAGGCCAAAAAATGTTGCAGGTTGGGAAGCACTGATTCGCTGTCTCTACAATGTAGCCTATTATGAAGAAGCTCTTGAACAGGTGTTTGCTGCAATTAAGCAAACTGAAGGTAAAGCATTATTCATATATTATTTAAGCGCTGTATATTTTGCTATGGCAAAACCAAAAGAAGGCTTATTACAATTACAGAGAGCAATAGTAAAATCCCCTAAATCTCTTAAAAAGTTTATAAGTTTAAATCCATCTATACTTCAAAATCAACTCGTTGTTGACCTGATCGCAGGTTTTAAGCGTAACCGTTCCATCTAACTGCCTGTATATTATTTCTTATTAATTGATCTGCTGTTATTTAAATAACTGTTTCCTATTTTTGCGCCTCTTACATATGTAATAAGGTAATTTAAACTATAGTAGCAAGATGAACTTTTATCTCTCACAGATTCCTGAAAGAAACCTTAAACCCCGTGCCCATGGAATTACAATGGTAATGGATAAAGGACTAAGTATAGAGGAAGCAAAGAATTTTATGAGTGGTGCTCATCCTCATGTAGATATCGTAAAGCTAGGTTTTGGCACTTCTTATGTTACACCAAATCTTAAAGAGAAATTAGAAGTTTATCGTTCTTATGATATCCCGATTTATTTTGGAGGAACATTATTTGAAGCTTTCCTTATCCGAAATCAATTTGAAGATTATATTAATGTTTGTAAAGAATTTGGGATCTATTATATGGAAGTTAGTGATGGATCTATTACAATACCACATTCGGAGAAGTGTGGTTATATAGAGAAATTAACTAAGTATGGAACTGTATTGAGCGAAGTAGGAAGCAAGGACGCCGCTCATATTATTCCTCCGTATAAATGGATAGAATTAATGAAGGCAGAATTGTTGGCAGGTGCTTCATACGTTATTGCGGAAGCCAGAGAAACGGGAAATGTCGGGATATACCGTGGTAGCGGTGAAGTGAGGGAAGGCCTGGTACAGGAAATATTAACTCAGATTCCTGAAGAAAAAATAATTTGGGAAGCCCCTCAAAAAGCACAACAACTTTACTTTCTTGAACTGATTGGTTGTAATGTGAATCTTGGCAACATAGCTCCTTCAGAAATGATAGCTTTAGAAGCCATGCGCATCGGACTTCGGGGGGATACTTTTGATCTTTATTTAAACAAAGAAGTTTTGTTATGAGAATGTTTGGTCTGATAGGATATCCATTAAGCCATTCCTTCTCAAAAAAATTTTTTAGTGAGAAATTTTTGAATGAAGGTGTGACTGACTGCATCTATGAAAATTTTTCGATTCCTTTTATAGAGCAGTTTGAACAACTTATTGCTCAAACACCATTGGAAGGACTGAATGTTACCATTCCTTATAAACAGCAGATAATTCAATATTTACATATGACGAATGAGGTGGTAGCTAAAATCGGCGCCTGTAATTGCATTAAGTTTAAGAATGGCAAATTATATGGCTACAATACTGATATCATTGGATTTGAGCAATCACTAAAAAAATACCTCCTTCCACATCATACAAAAGCTATTATCCTTGGAACAGGGGGAGCGGCCAAAGCGATCATGTATGTTCTGGAAAAACTGAAAATTAGCTATATATCCGTTTCTCGTAATGAAGCCGGAAAAAAAGCTCAATTTTTATCTTATGAATCACTGACCGATGATCTGATAAGATCGCATACTTTAATCATCAATACCACACCGCTGGGAATGTATCCTGATATTGATACTTGCCCTCCAATAAATTATGATTTGCTTACTCCTTTGCACTACCTTTTTGATGCAATATATAACCCCGCAATGACTTTGTTTTTGAAAAAAGGAAAAGAAAAGCATGCCAGTATTCAAAGCGGTTTTGATATGTTAATTATTCAAGCCGAAGAAAGCTGGAAAATATGGAACAATGATGAAGAATAATATCACATACAACTGAAACTACAGCAAACATTTATTATCGATCCTGATCTGGACTCATTAATTTTGATTTTACATATTCCGGCAACACTTCAATCTTTTTATTTTTGTAATCATAACTCACCATTCCGGTTTTTGCTGTGGCAATGATTACACTTTTTTCTTCAGTCTCTAGTTCAATTTTGTAATATAGTTCAAAAGTAAATTTCGTAAAATCTCCGGCAGATATCAAAACCCTAATATTGTTTCCATAAAACAATTCCTTTTTAAAATCAATCGCAACATCACTCATTATCAAACCTACCCCACCAATGTCTAATTCATTATAACCATGATATTTTAGGAACTGTACCCGGGCTTCATGAAGTAAAGACAGAATGGTATCGTTTCCTACATGTCCTCCATAATTTATGTCTGTTACCCGTATAGGAATAACGGTACTGAATGAGTATGTAGCAGGTAAAGCGAATTTAATTCGTAGCATAAAGAAGACTCATGTATAAATAACTATTTAAGCAAATAATTACTAACCACTACTAATTATCCTTCATTATAAGATCCTTAAAATCGAGAATATCCATGAAATTAGTGGAAGAAGGTACAAAAGAAGTATTGATAATTTCATTACGCCAATCCTGAAAACGCGATTTCCATATAAGGCTTTCAAGGAAGTTTTTATCGAAATATCCATCAACTTCATCAATGTCACTATCATCATTAATAAATAAAAGCATATGAAGAAACTTTGAAGAAATTTTGGTTTGTTGGCCATTAGGACCAGTGATACTTATATATTTAGATCCAGGATTATTTACAATCTCAGAATTCTGAATAATTATACCGTTTGCATTACGGATAGGTTTCGCAGCAATTATAATTCGTAACTCATTACTAGGGAAAAGTGAATTTTTTACTTTGGTATTTTGTAATACCTTGTTATTTTTAGTAAAATTTTTATTGGTTTTATAAGTTGTTACCGCAGGTGCTTCCATGATTCCTTCAGCATCAGGTTTACTTATTAAGGGTAATGACTTTACAACCGGAGCCTCAGTTTGAGCTTTTTTATAATTTGTAATAAGAGTATGACTTGTAGTTAATTGATTCTTTAATACATTCACGTTATTGAAGTATTGAATTCCAACCACTATGATTCCTAATATAGCCGCCGCCGCTGTATAAGATAAAAACCTGTTTTTTCGTTTTATAATTGAAAAATTTTCTGTTGTTCTATCCTCTTTTTTAAGGGATGTTATGATAGTACTCCATGCATTCAGGGGAGGATCTACTTCATAGTTAAATAATTTATTTGAGATGGGTAACAACTCTTTGTTTGCTATCAGCTCTTCTGATATATAATCCCAGGCAACTAGCGGGGGCTGAACCTCAAAACTGATTATTTTATCTTTATATGTTTTTAACATTATTTTCTGATAAGCGATTTGCGTTTTTCATCTAAAAACTGTTCCACTTTTTTCTTCAATATACTTTTAGCTCTGGCTAACTGGGATTTGCTGGTACCTTCATTTATATTTAACATCGTACCGATCTCTTTATGTGAATATCCCTCAATCGCATATAAATTAAACACTGTGCGATAGCCTGGAGAAAGTTCCTGAACAAGTAAAATAATGTCTTTCTCAGCAAGCCTATCCAATGCATTAAGTGAGCTGTCCTCTACTACTAAATCTTCCTTTTCAGTGATACTAAATAGATTTGTTTTCTTTCTGAAGTATTCAATAGAGGTATTTACAAATATTCTTCTTATCCATCCTTCAAATGATCCATCTCCTCTAAAACGACTAAGATTCCTAAAAATTTTTATGAATCCTTCCTGTAACAAATCCTGTGCATTTTCAGCATTGTTGGAATAACGAAGACAGACAGCATACATTTTAGGAGCAAAACGTTTATATAATTCCTCCTGCATTTTGCTGTCTCCGTTTAGACATCCTTTTATTAAGTCGGCTTCATTAATATTTAGGTTGCTTATAATGCTCACTATTAAATTTTTATACGCTCTGTCGATTGTTAGTTACTATCTGTTGCAAAAATACAACCATTTTATCTATTGCTTTTTTACGGTGACTAAAGAACCCTTTTTCTTCTAATGACATTTCCCCAAAAGTCTTGTTGGTACCTAAAGGAATAAATACTGAATCATACCCGAATCCATTTGTTCCTTTGGGGTGATAGCCGATGCTTCCTTCGCAAATCCCTTCGAACAAAAATTCACCACTATTTAATTTAAGTGATATAACCGTTCTAAAACGGGCGGTTCGGTTTATAATGTTTTTTAGTTTATGTAAAAGTTTTTCAATATTATTATTAAATAGTCTGTCTCCCTCAGAATATCTGGCACTCATTACTCCAGGTTCACCATTTAAGGCATTCACTTCAAGACCTGTATCTTCACTGAAGCAATTTTTACCGGTTAATGAAAAAATAACATTAGACTTTTCGGAAGCATTAGCTTCAAGAGTATTATAAGGTTCGGCAATATTAATATTAATACCGGCTTGTTTAAGGGTGATAATGCTTATAATATTTGCTATAGCAGATTGTATTTCAGATGCCTTATGGTCATTATTGCTTGCAAAAATCAGTTCAAACATAAGTTAATCTTCATATTTAAAAGTTATTAGGTACGGGGGGTAACAAACTATAATTTAAAAAATTGCTGTAAGCTAAGCCATAATCTGCTCTTCAGTTGTTTGCTCTCATTGGTGGTCATAAATAACTTTTCAATAGCGGGTGCACTCATAACTGAAATTCCTTTTCGATATACCGGACTGAAAAAATCTATTTTTTCATCGTCAAAGATATCAGATACGCATTCACCAAAAAACAGTATAGATTTGGAGTTTAACATACTGATGTTCTCTTCATTCGCTTGCTCTTTAGCTGTATTAATAATTGCAATGTCTGCAATATCTAATTTGCATGCAATTAATATTTTGCTCAAGAATTCCAGATGTTCCTCAGGTAAATGTATTACCTCGGGATAATGCACAAGTATCAGGATATTCTTCAAATTATCTCCAAGAAAATGTGTGGTATATCTTGGTTTAAAATTGTCATCTATTGCAGTCTTTACATTTCTTTTACTCCCATTTAAAATTATTTCAACAAGGTTATCCTTATAAATATCCGCAATAACAGTTTTAGGTAAAATAATATCGTTAAAACTCATATTTGTAGTATGTAATGGGATTCTATTATTTTTTGTTGTTTATTTAAAAGTATAAACTAACAACTGTTAGTTAAAATTAGCTCCCTATTTTGCTGCAGGAAATTTTGTTTGTTTCTTTGTAGCAAATTTATAATTTATTATGGTTGCTACTAATGAGATAAATATAACAAAAACTGAAAGGAGTAAGCTTCACGATGCACCATTGGAGAAAATGCCATTTGGAAAATATTTTACTGACCATATGTTGGAAGCTGATTATGAAAATGGCGAATGGAAGAATGTAGAAATCAAACCTTATCAACCGTTGCTGGTAAATCCGTCGCTAGCTGCTTTGCATTATGGACAGGCAATATTTGAGGGTATTAAAGCATATAAGGATGCTGAAGGAAATGCAATAATATTCCGACCACACGATAATTTTCGCCGGTTTAATATTTCTGCAGAAAGAATGGAAATGCCTGCGGTTCCTGAAGAAATCTTTATGGAAGGGATGCGACAGTTGGTGGAACTTGATAAAAACTGGATTCCTGTAAAGGAAAACCACTCTTTGTACATACGTCCTTTTATGTTTAGTTCAGATGAAGTTATAGGTGTTAAGCCTTCAGATAATTATAAATTCTTAATTATTCTGAGTCCTACAGGGCCGTACTATGCAGCTCCCATGCGTATTTATGTTGAAGAGAATTATACAAGAGCCGCTCCCGGTGGAATAGGATATGCTAAAGCCGCCGGAAATTATGGTGCCAGTATGCGTGCAACAGCAGAGGCAAAAAGAAAAGGGTATGATCAGGTGTTATGGACAGATGCCTTTGAACATAAATATGTTCAGGAAATTGGTACCATGAATGTTTTTTTTATTGTTGGAACTACAGCAATAACTCCCAATCTTGAAAATGGTACAATCCTCGACGGAGTAACCCGCAGCAGTGCAATAACTATATTACAAGAAATGGGGCTCACCATAGAAGAAAGAAATATCAGTATAGATGAAGTAATGGATGCGCATCATTCAGGCACATTAAAGGAAGTATTCGGAACAGGCACAGCGGCCACTATTTCCCTGATCAAAGAATTACGGTATAAAGATTATGATATGAATTTTGATGTGGCAAACTGGATAGTTGCTATCGAACTGAAGAAGAAACTGGATGATATCAGAGAAGGGAGAGTAAAAGACCGGTTTGGCTGGATGTGGAAGGTTTAAAATGTAATTCCCGGTATAACTAAAAAGATTATTTGCATTGGTTTAATTTTAAATTTGTCTGATAGCTTATAAGAATTTAAAACTTTCTGTATTATTTTTCATTTTCTTTTCCTATTTCATTTGCTTACCATACCTTTGCCGTCCAAAATAAAAGGGTTAGAATGCCTACAATTCAGCAGTTAGTTCGTAAAGGAAGAGAAATTATCAGGGCGAAAAGTAAATCCAGAGCTCTGGATGCGTGTCCTCAAAGACGTGGAGTCTGTACCCGTGTATATACCACTACTCCTAAAAAACCCAACTCTGCCTTACGCAAGGTGGCAAAGGTTCGTCTTACCAATAAGGTTGAAGTTATTGCCTACATTCCCGGTGAAGGACATAATCTGCAGGAACACTCCATTGTGCTGATCCGCGGTGGACGTGTTAAAGACCTACCAGGAGTGCGTTATCACATTGTTCGGGGCAGCCTTGATACAGCTGGTGTTAAAGATAGAAAGAAAAGCAGGTCTAAATACGGCACTAAAAGAGAGAAAGCGGGTGCTAAAGCCCCGGCTAAAAAATAAGTTAGTTGATTTTTATTACACATTTTACAAAAACCATTAAAACTGGTTATTAATAAACAGCGACACTATGAGGAAAGCACAAGCAAAGAAATTGCCTCTGGCACCCGATGCCAAATATAATGATAAACTGGTTACAAGGTTTGTAAATAACCTGATGTGGCAAGGTAAAAAAAGCGGCGCATTTAGTATATTTTATGATGCATTGGATAAGGTAGCAAAACAAACTAATGAAGACGGATATGAGATTTGGAGAAGGGCTTTGTCAAATGTAACTCCTGCTGTAGAAGTTCGTAGCCGTCGAATTGGTGGCGCAACTTTTCAGATACCTGCAGAAGTACGTCCTGACAGAAAAATTTCATTAAGTATTAAATGGCTTGTTCGTTTCAGTCGTGAAAGAAACGGAAGAAGCATGGCTGACAAATTAGCTAATGAAATTGTTGCAGCAAGTAAAGGCGAAGGCGGAGCATTTAAAAAGAAAGAAGATACTCACAGAATGGCTGAAGCTAACAAGGCTTTCTCACACTTCAGAATATAACTTAATATAAATGTAATAACAAAGCCACCTGTTTTAGGGTGGCTTTGTTATTTACCTACTCTTGGTTGCATGTTGAAATTTTAATTTTTCATGCATTAAGTCATTAATAGCTATAAAATAATCCGCCATAAAAGCGGAGTTATCTTTATTTTCTACAGAACTATTATTTATAGTTCTTTAATTTTCAAATTTCTAAACCAGACCATACTTCCGTGAGACTGCAAAGCTATTCTACCTTTTGTGGTTTTTGCAAAGCCAGGCATGGATTTAAATTTGCTTGCAGCAACTAATTGATTCCAATTATCATCCCACATGGTAGTTGAAACAACATGTGTACCATTAAGATAGAGATCCAGCTTACCGTGATTTAATGTTATCTGAGCATCATTAAATTCTTCTACCGGGCGAACCGTTTCTTTTGAAACAGGTATTAAATCATAGAGGTCGCCTGCACGATGTTTAGGATTTTTCGCATCCAGATGCCCGTTATTATCAATCACCTGCATTTCAAGACCTGTAAAATATGTCTGCCTGTATTTTGCCGTGTCTTCATTTACATCGAAAAGAAGACCGCTATTACCTTTAGGGGCAATTTTCCATTCATATTTCAGGTCAAAATTTTCGTATTCATTATTAGTAACAAGGTCACGATCGTGTATTTTCCTTTCATCTGTAGTATCATAATATATAGTTCCATCAGCAACTTTCCATGAAGGACCAGGTATAGCTCTACCATAGCTATGCCACCCAGATGTACTTTTTCCGTCAAATAATAATTTCCATCCGTCCTTTTTTTCCTGATTACTTAGATTGTTAACTGAAGCCTGTGAAATTGAACCGCCTGAAGAGCTTGCAGTTGCCTTTTGACTGCTGCAGTTGAAAGAAAAATAAATTGCAATACCCATTAGAAGCAGAAAGCCATTTTTCATTATTTCTTTTTTAGTAGTAACACATATTTAACCATTTTCATAGCATCTTCCCTGGAAAGGGCGGGATGTGGACTCATCGCAATCGGGCCCCAAACACCAGCGCCACCCTTAATAACTTTGTCAGCAAGCATATTGACAGTTTTATCATCAGATGTGTATTTATTAGCAACATCACGATAAGCAGGGCCAATAACCTTTTCATCAATCTTATGGCAGGTAAGGCAATCACTTTTTGCTATCAGTTCAAGTCCTGCCGTATAATCAGGATTTTCAGTAACATCTTTTACTGCCGGTTCTGCAGGCGTAGTAGTAGTAGTAGTAGCGGCGCTATCTGTTGTTTTTGCAGCCCCAGTGTCCTGGTTTCCACATGCATATACAATCAAAGAAATAGAAAAGATGATAATTATTTTTTTCATATTAAATATTTTATTAAAAATAAGAATGCCAAATCTCCGAAACAATTTTAATTCAACCCTAAAATAGTTCGATTAAATTTTTCATCAGAACCTGTTCCTGCAAAATCATCAAATGCTTTTTCTGTTACACGGATAATATGTTCTTTAATAAAAGGAGCCCCTTCCCTGGCTCCATCTTCAGGATGTTTTATGCAACATTCCCATTCAAGAACAGCCCATCCTTGGAAATCATATGCAGTAAGTTTGCTGAATATTGATTTAAAATCTACCTGACCATCTCCAAGGGAACGAAATCTTCCCGCTCTGTTGATCCAGCTTTGATAACTACCATAAACACCCTGCTTACCGGTAGGATTAAATTCCGCATCCTTTACATGGAACATTTTGATACGGTCATGATAATAATCTATGTAAGTTAGATAGTCAAGGCATTGCAATACAAAATGGCTGGGATCGTATAATAAACATGCCCTTTTATGTTGGTTAACCTTATCAAGGAACAGTTCGTAAGTTTCCCCATCGTGCAGATCTTCACCCGGATGGATCTCATAACAAACATCCACACCGCTTTCATCGAAAGCATTAAGGATTGGCAGCCATCTTTTTGCCAGTTCATTAAACCCTGTATCTACTAAACCAGCCGGGCGCTGAGGCCATGGATACAAAGTAGGCCAGAGTAAAGCACCGCTAAAGGTACCGTGTGCATCCAATCCCAGATTGCGTGAAGCCTTTGCTGCATAAAGTAGTTGCTGAACCGCCCATTCTGTTCTGGCTTTCACATTACCATGCACTTCTTTTGGAGCGAATCCATCATAAGAGGCATCGTATGCAGGATGTGTAGCTACCAGTTGCCCTTGTAAATGGCTGCTGAGCTCGGTTATCTGAAGGCCACATTCATTAACAATGCCTTTTATTTCATCTGTGTATGTTTTACTTTCTGCAGCTTTTTGAAGATCGATACAACGACTGTCCCAAGTTGGAATTTGAACTCCTTCGAAACCAAGGCCTTTCGCCCAGTTACATATACTTTTCAATTCTGTAAATGGTGGTTGATCACCCATAAATTGGGCTAAGAATATTCCAGGACCTTTTATTGTTTGCATGTAGATATTATTTAAAATGGTTTAATTTGAATTGATTACTATTCCTTTATAAAACAGAAACTAAGAATATAATATACGTTATACAACGAACTCGGTCCATTTTTCATTACTCTTACTACTTTTCACAACATTCTCAATAAAAGCCATTCCCCGAATACCGTCATCTACCCCGGGAAAATCCAACCATTCTGCTTTAGCAGTATTTCCTTCAGCTTGTGCTCTTACACTAAAAGTAAAGTTCCGGTATAAATTTGCAAATGCCTCGAGGTAACCTTCAGGGTGACCCGGCGGAGTGCGTGAATTATGTTGAGCATAAGAACTTAAATAACTATTACCTGCCCGTAGAATTTCAGTTGGCTTATTTAACCATTTCAACAAAAGTGTATTGGCATCTTCCTGCTTCCATTCAAGTCCGCCTTTTTCTCCGTATATTGAAATTTTTATATTGTTTTCTTCACCGGCAGCAACTTGAGACGCATATAACAATCCGCTGGCGCCGTTGTTAAACTTTAAAAGTACGCTGCCATCATCGTCTAGTTGCCTTCCTTCCACTACGATATTAAGATCGGCACAAAGTTTTGAAACTTGTAATCCACTTACATATTCTGCCATATTAAAAGCATGCGTACCAATGTCACCCATACATCCTGCAATGCCACTTTTACCCGGATCGGTACGCCAGGAAGCCTGTTTGTTATCACCACCTTCAAGAAATTCACTTAACCAACCCTGAGGATAGGCAACATAAACTTTTCTGATTTTTCCCAACACGCCGTTTGCAACCAACTGCCTGGCTTCTTTGATCATTGGATAGCCGGTGTATGTATGGGTAAGACAAAATAATTTTCCGCTAGTCTCCACCATTTTTTTTAATTCTTTTGCTTCCTTCAAATCGAATGTCATCGGCTTATCCAGAACCACATGAAAACCATTTTCCAATGCCATTTTTGAGGGCGCAAAATGCAAATGATTCGGGGTAACAATACTTACAAAATCCATCGCTTCCCCTTCAGGTAAGGATTTTTCTTTAAGGATCATTTCTTCATAAGAACCATAAACCCTGTCAGCATCAAGATGCAACATTTCACCACTCAGTTTTGATTTTTCAGGGTTACTGCTAAAAGCCCCGCAAACTATCTCGATCTCCCCATCCATTAACGCAGCAATGCGGTGTACTGCACCAATAAATGCATCTTTTCCTCCACCGATCATACCCATCCTCAATTTTCTTTTCATAATCGTTGTTGTTAATTACTTGTTGTTAAGTAAATGATGAATATTAATTAAAAATAAAAATTTTACATTTATAAATGTTTTTTATATGATATTACCGGCAAACTGAGAGACCTTATGCTGCCTTATGAAATTGAAGTTCATTTGCCAGGATAAATATATAAGAGAATTATGGAATTTTTAAACTGATATAACAAAACATTTGTAACTTTCCCGTCTTCAATAACGATACATGCTAGAAAAAAAAACAAGAAGGCTTGCCATAAAGAATATTCTTGTGGGAACCGCCGCCCTCGGTGCTTTACCGAATATGTCTCTTGCTAATAACCAAATTGCCAACAGAAAAACTAACAAATTGAAAGGAAACATTAACCACTCCGTTTGTCGCTGGTGCTATAGCTCCATTCCATTGGAAGAATTTTGCCAGGCAGTAAAGAAGTTAAATTTTAGTGCTATAGACCTTGTTGGTCCGAAGGACTGGGACATGCTCAAAAAATATGGCATTTTTTCTTCCATGTGTAATGGAGCGGAAATCAGTATACCTCATGGCTGGAATGATAAGCAATATCACTCCACATTAATAAAAAATTATACTGATATGATTCCACTTGTGGCTAAAGCAGGATATAAAAATCTAATTTGTTTTAGTGGAAACAGAAGTGGAATTTCCGATCAGGACGGTTTAAAGACCTGTGTTGAAGGATTAAAGCAAATCATGTCTCTGGCTGAAAAGAATAATGTAATTATACAAATGGAACTGTTAAACAGTAAGGTTAACCATAAAGATTACATGTGCGACAGGAGTGCATGGGGTGTTGAGTTGTGTAAACAAGTCGGATCTGAAAACTTTAAGCTTTTGTATGATATTTATCATATGCAGATTGACGAAGGTGACGTAATCAGAACCATTCAAAATAACAATCAGTATTTCGGACATTATCATACCGGCGGAGTGCCTGGCAGAAATGAAATTGATGATACACAAGAGCTATATTATCCTGCTATTATGAAAGCAATTTTGAAGACAGGATATAAAGGCTATGTAGCTCAGGAATTTATTCCTGCCAAGGAAGATAAAATTGCTTCTCTGAAAAGTGGAGTTGAAATATGTGATGTATAAAATTTTATTGAATACTATAATAAATTAATTGACAAACCCGATTTTATATAAAATTTAGATATGGCTGATAATACATATGACGCGATCGTGATAGGTTCCGGGATAAGTGGTGGTTGGGCGGCAAAAGAACTCACTGAAAAAGGATTAAAAGTGATAATGCTTGAAAGAGGGCGCGATATAGTACACATTAAAGATTATGTCGATGCCACAAAAAAGCCGTGGGAATTTACTCACCACGGTGCAGGCCGCACTGAGCAAATGAAGAAAGACCATCCGGTACTAAAAAGGGATAGTTTTTTAAAAGAAGCCGGTCTTAGTTTCTGGGTTGATGAAAAAGAAAGTCCCTATGTTGAGGTTAAACCATTTGACTGGTTTCGTGGGTATCATGTTGGGGGACGTTCCCTGATGTGGGGACGTCAAAGCTACCGTTTAAGTGATCTCGATTTTGAAGCCAATCTCAAAGACGGTATTGCCGTAGACTGGCCGATCAGGTATAAAGATATAGCCCACTGGTACAGTTATGCCGAAAAATTCGCAGGTATTAGTGGTTCCAAAGAAGGACTTCCGCAGTTACCGGATGGCGAGTATTTGCCACCTATGGAAATGAATTGTGTAGAGAAAGATGTGGCTGCAAGAATAAAAGAACACTATAAAAATGCCCGCACAATGATAATTGGCAGAACCGCCAATATCACACAGCCACATAATGGAAGAACTAATTGCCAGTACAGAAATAAATGTTCTTTGGGTTGTCCGTTTGGTGGTTACTTCAGCACACAGTCGGCTACATTGCCTTATGCGGTAGCCACGGGCAATCTAACGTTACGGCCGTTTTCTATTGTTACGAAGATTTTATATGATAAGGATAAAAAGAAAGCAAGGGGTGTTCAGATCGTAGATGCAGAGTCAAACAAAACAATTGAATATTATTCTAAAATTGTGTTCGTATGTGCATCTGCAATGAATTCCACCTGGGTATTAATGAATTCAGCCACTGATGTCTGGCCCGATGGTTTGGGTAGCAGCAGCGGTGAATTAGGACATAATTTGATTGACCACCATTTCCGCGCCGGAGCTTCCGGAATCGCAGAAGGCTACGATGACAAATATTATTTTGGACGTCGTGCCAATGGCATTTATATTCCCCGCTATAGAAATTACAATGGTGAAAAACGCGATTATATTCGTGGTTTTGGATACCAGGGTAGTGCTAGTCGCAACGACTGGAGCCGTGAAGTAGCGGAACTTACTATTGGCGCAGACCTTAAAGAAGCACTTACCGAACCGGGGCCATGGAGAATGGGTTTAACCGGCTTTGGTGAAACGTTGCCTTATCATGACAACAAGATTTCTCTTGATAAAAATGTTAAGGACAAGTGGGGATTACCGGTGCTGGCAATGGATGCCGAAATAAAAGACAATGAGAAGAAGATGCGTAAAGACATGATGGAAGATGCAAAAGAAATGCTGGAAGCTGCGGGTTTAAAGAATGTAATAACGAGTGACCTGGGTTATGTGCTGGGCGCCGGGATTCATGAGATGGGCACGGCACGGATGGGACATGATCCAAAGACATCTGTGGTAAACAAACATAACCAGGTATGGGATGCACCCAATGTATTCGTTACTGATGGTGCGTTCATGACTTCGGCTGCATGTGTTAATCCATCTTTAACCTATATGGCTATGACAGCCCGTGCCGCAGATTATGCAGTGTCTGAACTTAAAAAGCAAAATCTTTAATAAGTGGTATTTACTGGTTCAAGCCGGCATTTTTTGGTTCTAAAATTCTTTAAGTTAAATTTTTTTTATGAATAGAAGAGAAGCCATATCAGCAGTGTCGATTCTGTTGGGTGGTACTATTGTAGGATCAAATTTATTTTTGACAGGCTGTAAGAATCCGGAAACAAAAGCCGGGGATCAATTGATTTTTGATAAAGAGAAGATCGCATTCTTAGATGAAATTGGTGAAACAATTATACCGGCAACTTCTACCCCTGGGGCCAAAGCTGCGAAAATTGGCGAGTACATGAAAATGATTGTAACAGACTGTTATGAGGAAAAAAATCAAAAAATCTTTATGGAGGGCCTCACCAAAATTAATGAAGCTTCGAAGAAAAAATTTGATAAATCTTTCATAGAAGCAGATGCAAAGCAACGGAATGCATTACTGGTGGAGCTGGATAATGAGCAGAAAGAATATATGAAGAAGATAAAGCCAGAAGACTCTTCTCATTATTTCAGAATGATGAAAGAGTTAACATTAATAGGATATTTTACTTCTGAGATTGGTTGTACCCAGGCTTTAAGATTTGTAGAGGTACCTACCAAATACGAAGGTTGTGTTCCTTATAAAAAAGGTGACAAAGCCTGGGCCTGATAATCATATTATAACAAAAAAAAAGAGGCTATCATTTTTAATGATAGCCTCTTTTTAATTTACTATGAACAAAGCGATTTATGAATCTGATTCATTTTTCTGATCTGGTTCTGACTCTGGAGTTTCAGTATCGTTGGATGGCATATCAGGTTCTGTAACCGGCATAGACTCTTCAGTAGTGGTAGGTTCTGACACTGGTGCCGGAACTGCTTTTTTTGAAGCCCTTTTTTTAGTAGCAGGTTTAGGTGACGCTTTTTTTGGCGCAGCTTTCTTAGCTGCAGCTCTTTTAGGAGGTACAGCTTTCTTAGGCGCTGCTTTTTTGGGAGCCGCTTTTTTGGGAGCCGCTTTTTTTGGCGCAGCTTTCTTAGGTGCGGCTTTTTTTGGAGCTATTTTTTTTGGCGCAGCTTTCTTAGGTGCGGCTTTTTTTGGAGCAGCTTTAGTGGCACTCTTCTTTTTAGGAGCAGCCTTTTTTGCTGGCGATTTTTTACTGGGCATTTTATTTCTGAATTTAATGGTTAGAAATGATAATTAAATTTACGTAAGCAAATTTTAATTACAAATATATTTTGATTTAAACACGAATAAATTCAATATAACTTAATTAATTATACAATTTTCACTTAAGAAAAAATGTTATTGTCAACATGGCGCAAATTTGTTAGTAAGACTGGTTTTACAGAGGCATTATTTATTAATCATAATTTTATACCTTTGCGCACCAATTTACAATCTTAACAGATAAATTATTTAAAAATCAAAAAGAGCAATTACCAATGCAGTAAGTACAGATTAAACAGGATAAAAAAGAGAAGATTTACATCAGCTTCGTTGCTATGTGTAAATGCTCGGAAAATGGAAACGATACATTAGTCATTAATAACTACAAATAAACAAGTCATGTCAGACTTAAGATATCAAAGGAATTTTGGGATTGCGGCTCATATTGATGCCGGCAAAACTACTACTACAGAACGTATTCTGTATTATACAGGAGTTAATCATAAAATTGGAGAGGTTCATGATGGAGCTGCCACTATGGACTGGATGGCTCAGGAACAGGAAAGAGGCATTACAATTACTTCTGCCGCTACTACCTGTTTTTGGAATTTCCCAACAACTCAGGGTCAAAAGAATGCGGATAGTAAGCTTTATAAATTTAATATTATTGATACACCGGGCCACGTAGACTTCACTGTTGAAGTAGAACGTTCGCTTCGCGTGCTTGACGGGTTGCTTGCTTTGTTTGATGCTGTGAGCGGTGTTGAACCACAGAGTGAAACGGTATGGCGACAGGCTAATAAGTATAAAGTTCCCCGTATTGGATTTGTAAATAAAATGGACCGGTCAGGTGCCGATTTCTTAAATGTTGTAAAACAAGTTAGAGAAATGCTCGGTGCCAAAGCTGTGCCGTTGCAGTTGCCTATTGGAGCTGAAGATCATTACGCCGGAGTTGTTGACCTTATTACCATGAAAGGAATTATTTGGGATGAAGAAACCCGTGGAATGACTTTTAAGGAAGTTCCTATTCCGGATGATATGGTGGAGGAAGTGAATGAATGGAGGCAGCATTTGATTGAGGCTGTAGCTGATTATGATGAAAATTTGCTGGAAAAGTTTTTTGATGATCCAAATACTATAACTGAAGACGAAATCCATAATGCTATCAGAAAGGCCACTATAGATATTTCCATTATTCCAATGATTTGTGGTTCTTCTTTTAAAAATAAAGGGGTTCAAACCGCCCTTGACGCCATCATCAGGTATTTGCCTGGTCCTCTGGATATCGAACCTGTTAAAGGTACTAATCCTGATACGGGGGAAGAAGTTACCCGTAAGCCGGATGCAAAAGAGCCTTTCGCTGCATTAGCGTTTAAAATTATGACCGATCCTTTTGTGGGAAGACTGGCATTCTTTAGGGCGTATAGCGGTCACCTTGATTCAGGATCATATGTATTAAATACTCGTACGGGGAAAAATGAACGTATCTCCCGTATCATGCAGATGCATGCTAATAAGCAAAACCCGGTAGATTTTATAGAGGCAGGTGATATAGGAGCCGCCGTTGGTTTTAAGGATATCAAAACCGGCGATACACTTTGTAATGAAGATCATCCTATAGTATTGGAAATTATGACCTTTCCGGAACCTGTAATATCAATTGCTGTTGAGCCTAAAACCCAGGCAGATGTTGATAGAATGGGAATGGCTATTGCAAAGCTTGTTGAAGAAGATCCAACATTGAAGGTTAAAACAGATGAAGAAACAGGTCAGACTATTTTAAGTGGTATGGGTGAATTACACCTTGAGATCATCGTTGACCGTATGAAGCGTGAATTTAAAGTGGAAATTAACCAGGGTGCCCCTATGGTTGCTTATAAAGAAGCTTTTAAACAAACTATTGAACACAGGGAAACACTTAAAAAGCAAACAGGTGGTAGGGGTAAGTATGCAGATATAGTTTTTGAGCTTGGACCCGCAGATGAAGAATTTTTAAAAGAGGGCAAAGGATCCTACCAGTTCGTTAATGATTTATTTGGGGGGTCTATTCCACGTGAATTTGTTCCTGCAATTCAAAAAGGCTTTGAAACAAGCATGACTACAGGTGTGCTTGCTAGTTATCCTGTTGAAAACATGAAAGTAAGGGTATTCGACGGTGGCTTCCATGCAGTGGATTCCGATTCGATGTCTTTTGAACTTTGCGCCAAGCAGGGCTTCCGTGAGGCAGCCAGAAAAGCAAAGCCGGTATTGCTTGAACCAATTATGAAGATTGAAGTTATCACGCCGGATCAATACATGGGGGATGTAACCGGAGATTTAAACCGTCGTCGTGGTATGCTGGAAGGTATGGATAGCAAAGCCGGAGCCCAGGTAATTAAGGCTAAGGTGCCACTTAGTGAAATGTTTGGTTATGTAACACAATTAAGATCATTATCCTCGGGCAGAGCCACTTCTACCATGGAATTCAGTCATTATGCGCCTGCACCGAATAATATTGCAGAGGAAGTAATAGCTAAGGTCAAAGGAAAAGTAAATGCATAATTTATAAAGGATTTTTATAAAAACCCCTGTTCAGCAAGACAGGGGTTTTTAATGTAAACAAAGTAGTGTTATGTAAACAATAAATTGAGGGATTTGCTATCAGGTTTCAGCTAAACTTTTGCTGTTGTTCTCTCCTGATAGCTGACTGCTTATAGCAAAAAATTAAAAGTCAGTTCATATTTTATAAATCTATAAGGCAACCTTTAAATCAGATATTTCGAATGTTATTGAACACAAAACCTTGACCTTGCTTCTAAGCCAGGATATTGAAAATATTATTCACGGGTGCGTAAAGCTGCAAAGAGAAAGTCAGAAACAATTCTATACTTATTTTTACAGCTATGCAATGTCCGTTTGCATGCGCTATACCCATACTGATGATGATGCAATGGAGATTGCAAATGACGGATTTTTAAAAATTTTTAAGGAATTGGCATCTTTTCAGGCGAGATATGAAGATGTGGAAGCTTCTTTAAAAGGCTGGATGAAAAAAATAATGGTTAACACTTCTATTGATCATTTCAGGAAGAATCAAAAATACCAGATGAACGTTTCTATAGATGATAACTTGTTTCATATAGAAGATCATGCTGAAACTTCTATTGACAAATTATCATATGACGAAGTTTATAAATTAGTGCAGCAGCTATCTCCGGTATATCGTACGGTTTTTAACCTGTACGTAATTGATGGATACAAACATGAAGAAATAGCCAAACAATTAAAGATTTCTATAGGAACTTCTAAATCTAATCTTGCTAAAGCAAAAATAAATATTAAAAAAATGATTCACGAACTACAGGAAAACAGATATGGACAAGCAGCAATCTGATCATATCGATAATCGTATCCGCAAGGCGGCGGATGAAATCTCCATAACTTTTAAAGAAGAGGCATGGAAAAGAATGGAGGTAAAGCTCGACAATGAGTTCAATAAAGATCGTCGCCGTGGTTTTATCTGGTGGTGGTTTTCTTTAATGTTGTTAGGCATTGCTGTGTCAGGTATTTATCTTTTTAATTACAAACCATTATTTCCATCAAAAAAAATAGCTGATAATTCGTTATTGAGAAATAGTAAATCTTCACTAAATAAGAAAACTATTATTAAAATTGATATACAGAAAGATAAAAACACTGGAAGGCCAAAGTCGGCAAGGGATACTGTTATTCAGAACAACCACAAAAATATTAAAACGGTTGTAATAGAAGAAAAGCCTGGTAATGGGGTTAATCCTCAACTTGAAAATAGGTTAGCAAAATTGAAGCAGGGAAAAATAAACAAGGATAATGAATCAGTTACTTCAAATGAATTCACTGAAGTAAATAAAAAGAATGATCCAGGGAAATTAGTTGCATCAGTAAATAAAGCAGCAACTGGTAAACTAATTCTTACACGCAAACTCAAAGCTTCAAACGAGAATCATGATCGTATAAATAAATTGCCCCAAAACAATTACAATAATAAGCAAGTTGAATGGAGCTTAAATAATTCATCAGTTGGGTCAATTGCAGTTTTAGATTCATTGTATTTTAATATTTCAACGGATAACGTAAAAACTCATGAACCTATTATCAAAAATAATAGTTTGATAAGCCCGGATAGCATTAGTAAAAAAAGTACCCAGGTAAAATTAGATCGGACTTCTTCAAAAGGTATTTACTTTCTTGCTTCTGTTGCCGGTGAAGCTACTGGCATAAAAAACATTTCCATCAAGGAAACTAAACCTGTATATGGTATAGGAATAGGATATCGTTTTAATAAAAGGTTCACTGTTCAAACAGGATTCTATTTTGGGAAAAAAGTATATGCTGCCGGCGCTGATGATTATAAAGTTAAACCAGGATCTTATATCGCAAAGTTTATTAGTGCACAAGCTGAATGCTATATTTATGACATTCCTCTAACACTGAGGTACGATCTAATTCATAAAAAGATGTCCAATATTTATGTTACTTCAGGTCTTTCATCGTTTGTTCTTAAACGTGAAACATATGACATGCACTTTTTTAATCCGTCTGGATTTTATCGGCATATGCCATATACTTACAAACATAACGTAGATTATTTTTCAGTATTCAACCTCTCCTTAGGATATGAGCATAAATTGTCAAGCGCATTGTATATACAAGCCGAACCTTATTTAAAATTGCCTATAACTGGTTTAGGAGAAGGCTCAGTTAAATTGTACTCAGCAGGACTTCAGTTAGGGATAAGATATCATCCTTTAAAAAAGTAAGAAATAATTAAATGTAGTCTTTATCCGGGTTTTGTGTTAGACCTGCCATCTTTGGCGGGTCTTTTTTTTAAGTTATCATAGAATAATTTACTGCCTACACCGTTTAATGAAATAAATAAAGTTTTTGTTGATCATAGAAAGAACAGGTTGCTATATAATCAAAACTGATCTTATTATTTTTATATACTTCAAAGAAGGCAACCCTAATAACACTATTTACGATTCTCAAGTTAAAATTTAAGTATGAAAAAAGGAAAAATAATAACTGTTGTGGTTGTATTCTTTTTTGTTATGATCAATATTGTTGCATGCGTCAAAAGTGATACACGCGATGCCGTATCACCACCTGTTAACAGCACATGTTCAGGAACAGCAGGCCCCCTATTCAATGCTGTAAATACACTGGTCGCATCAAAATGTGTAAGCTGCCATAACAGTGTAACATCAAATGGAGGTATGAACTTTAGTATCGAATGTAATATTGTAAAAAATAAAACCAGGATAAAGGTAAGGGCAGTTGATGAGGGAAGCATGCCTCCCAATGGAACATTACCGGCTGCTGATAAAACTACAATCACAAACTGGATCAATGCCGGGGGTAAATACACTGATTAAATTTATTTACTATTAAGTGTTCGTAATAGTTTATGAAACTGAAAAGAAAATATATATGGCTAGTAGTATCTATATTAATAATTATAGCTGGTGCTTTTGCTTATCATGAATACAATCGTAAACCAGCAGATCTTTCCGATGTTAAGTCACAATTAAATATTACTGCTGACAGCCTTGTTATGGTATTTGAAACTGATGAGCAAAAAGCCAATGCCCTTTATCTAGGTAAACCTATTGATATAACAGGTTTAATTGCTGAAATCAATAATCAACAGGATACACTAGTGAATGTTACATTAGGAAAGAAAAATGATATGCATAAAGTAAGTTGTTTGATAAATGTAAACCACATAAATGAAATAAAAAGTTATAAGGTAGGAGATAAGATTATGCTGCGAGGCATCTGTAATGGTTATTTAATGGATGTAGAGTTAAACAGGTGTGTGGTGGTTAAATAAAAATATTCACTTTAACATAGAATTTGTATGAAGAAAACATTTTGCCTTTTGTTTACACTGGCGGTATGTATTCAATTTACTATAGCTCAGAAAAAATACATTTGTAAAGAGGCTAAGATTTCATTTTATTCCAAAGCTCCATTGGAAGATATTGAATCGCATAATACAAAAGCTCTTAGTGCCTTTGAGGCTTCCACCGGGCAGATTGAATTCTCAGTATTGATGAAAGGTTTTGAGTTTGAGAAGGCTAAGATGCAGGAACATTTCAATGAGGATTATATTGAAAGTGACAAATACCCAAAAGCTGTTTTTGTTGGTTCTATAAAAAATCCGGGTGACATAAAACTGGATAAGAACGGTGTATATAAAGTTCAGGTTAGCGGTTCGTTAACACTTCATGGAGTTACCAGGCCTCAAAATGCTGATGCTGTGTTTACGATAAAGGATAGTGAAGTAAGTGCGGTTTCAGATTTCAATATAACTATAGCAGACTATAATATTAAAATACCATCGTTAGTAGCGGATAAAGTAAGTAAAACCGTAAAGGTTGTTGTTAATGTTTCATCCTATCAGGCGCGTTAATAAACTAGTGTCATGTCAACCTTAAATTGTCGCTTTGCCATCAGCCGTCAGCTATCAGCAATCAGGAGGAAATACATTATACATTAGCGTCCTGATCGCTGATAGCTGACGGCTGATAGCAACATTTACAGACATTATATGGTTGACACGACACTAGTAGGCTACTAACACAACAAAAAATATTCAATATGATTAAAAATTTAATTACTGCTTTTATATTAATATCCCTGGTGTCGCCTGTAATAGCCCAGGAGAGTTTGTTAAAGGGAATAGAAGATAGTGTACCTGTAAGGGAAAAAGTAACTTCGGCTTTTAAGTCAACCAGAGTAATAAACGCTCATTCTGTTGAAATGCTTGCCAAAGGAAACCTTGATTTCAGAATCCTTCATCGGTTTGGACGTGTTAACGATGGAGTGAAACAATGGTTTGGATTGGATAATGCATCCATGCGCATGTCTTTTGATTATGGGATAACAAATAATTTAATGATAGGCATCGGGCGGAGCACGTTCAGAAAAGAGATCGATTATTTTGTAAAAGGAAGAGTCTTTCAGCAAAGCAAAGGTCCCGGATCAATTCCTTTTTCCCTTATAATAGCAGTTGGGTCAACCATATGGACGGAATCTTCCGACTTTTATAAAACTAGTATAACAGATCGCACCGCTCATTATGTCCAGTTAATTGCAGGCAGAAAGTTCAGCGAAAACTTTTCTTTGCAGTTAAGTCCTGTTATAGTTCATAGGAATCTGATTGAGGTTGATGATAACGATAATACCATTTATGCAATAGGCGGAGGCGCACGCTACAAGGTCAGCAAACGCATTGCATTCACTGCTGATTACCATCATGTACTTAATGGATTGACCTCCGCTAATACAGATCCTCTATCTGTTGGAATAGATATCGAAACCGGTGGCCATGTATTCCAGTTACATTTTTCCAATGTGGTTGGCATGAATGAAAGAGCATATATCACTCAAACAACTGATAATTTTTTTAACGGGGATATCCGGTTTGGATTTAATTTATCCAGAATTTTCAAAGTTGGTCACAAAAGGAAATAAAATTATTATACAACAAAGACCGGCTATGCTTTGCAAGGGCCGGTTTTTTATTAATACTATTCGAGTAACAATAAATAAACTTTCATTTTAAAATTCGTTTACTTTATACTCTTATTAAAGAGTGATATGAGTATAAATTTGTCTGGAAAGAGTCTTTCTATTTTAATAATCATCGTTTTTTCAGTACTAGATAACTTTGCTCAATCAGGTCTGAAATGGACATCAGACGGTAATTCTTATACCAAAGTTGAAAACGGTGAAATCGTACAATACCTGCTTCCCGGAAATATCAAAAGCGTATTGATTTCAAAAGATAAATTAGTACCGCCCGGTCAATTAAATTCACTGTTTATAAGAAATTTTTATTTTTCAGATGATAACAGTAAAGTACTCATCTATACCAATTCAAAAAAAGTATGGCGACAGGATACAAGAGGAGATTATTGGGTTTTTGATACAAAATCAAATGAACTTACACAGCTGGGTAAAACAAGACCTGTTTCATCCCTCATGTTTGCAAAGATTTCTCCCGATGGTAATAAAGTGGCTTATGTAAGTGAACATAACATATATATGGAAGATATTGCTTCTCATGAAATTAAATTATTAACATCAACAGAAGGAACGAAGAAACTTATTAATGGCACTTTTGATTGGGTGTATGAAGAAGAATTTGATTGCCGTGATGGCTTTCGGTGGAGTCCTGACAGTAAATCAATTGCGTTCTGGCAGATAGACGCTAACCAGATTCGTGACTACCTGATGTTGAATACTACCGATTCTATTTATTCTTTTACAGTACCAGTTGAATATCCTAAAGTTGGGGAAGCCCCTTCGCCATATAAAATTGGAGTTATTACCGTGGCAAATGCAACAACAAAATGGATGGACATTCCCGGGGATCATCACCAAAGCTATCTGCCAAGGATGGAATGGGCTGGTAACTCAAGTGAAATTATTATACAACAACTTAATCGTAAACAGAACGAAAGCCGGATTATAATTTGCGATATTTCAAGCGGTAATTCCAGGGAAATATATAGAGACAATGATGAAGCGTATATAGATGTGAAAGGAACGTGGCAGGACGGAGATATAACTGGCTGGGACTGGATAAATAAAAACAAAGACTTTATTTGGGTAAGTGAAAAAGATGGCTGGAGACATATTTACCGGATCAGCAGGGATGGCAAAAAAGAAACGCTTATTACAAAAGGCGATTATGATATCATAAAGATTTGCCTTATAGATGAAAAATCGGGATTCATTTATTTTATGGCTTCTCCTGAAAATGCTACTCAAGAATATTTATACAGGGTTAAAACGGATGGTTTGTCCAAAGCGGAACGTTTATCACCTTCCGATCAGCCTGGAACACATTTCTATACTATTTCACCTAACGGGCTTTATGCACAGCATTCATTTAGTAATGCCTATACGTCGCCTGTGAGTGAATTAATTAACCTTCAAAAACATACTTCGCTTGTAGCATCTGAAAATATACCTGGGAAAATAGCAGATGCGAAAAAGAACAGCAGCATTCAATTCTTTAAAATAACAACCGAAGAAGGTGTCGAAATGGATGGTTGGATGATCAAACCATCAAATTTTGACAGCACAAAAAAGTATCCTGTTGTATTTTATGTTTATGGTGAACCTGCGTCTCAAACAGTAACAGATGCTTACGGCAGCGCGCGCACGCGATTATTTAATGGGAACATGGCAGAAGAAGGATATATCCAAATGAGCCTTGATAACAGGGGAACACCTGCTCCAAAGGGAAGGGCATGGCGTAAAAGTATTTATCGTCAGATTGGCAGGATAAATATTCGTGATCAGGCGCTCGCTTGTAAAAAAATAATTACCTGGCCATATGTTGATCCGAAACGGATAGCGGTATGGGGTTGGAGCGGTGGCGGCTCCAGTACGTTAAATTTATTATTTCAATATCCTGATCTTTATCAAACCGGAGTAGCTATTGCTGCGGTAGGTAACCAGTTAAGCTATGATAATATTTACCAGGAGCGTTATATGGGATTACCACAGGAAAACAGACAAGATTTTATTTTAGGTTCGCCTATTACTTACGCTAGAAATCTAAAGGGAAATTTATTGTACATGCATGGGACAGGAGATGATAATGTTCATTATCAGAACGCAGAATTGTTGATTAATGAATTGATAAAAAATAACAAAATATTTTCACTAATGTCTTATCCTAACAGGACCCATAGTATATCTGAAGGAGAAGGAACTTCCCGGCATGTTTCAACTATGTTCACGGATTTTATACGAAAGAATTGTCTCGGTGGTGGAAGGTGACTACTGTTTGTTTATCAATTTGATGGATTTGCTATCGCCGTCATCTATTAGCTATCAGTAGAGAACGGCAGTAAAAGTTTTCCTAATAGAGGATAGCTGAATAATTGAAGCTTTTACAAATTATTACTTAATGCAAGAAACTTCAAAAAATCTTTTGCTTGTATTCTCTTAGCCCATACCTTTGCACTCCCAATTAAAATTGGGATTTACTTATGTCACAGCGAATTAGAATAAAACTTCAGTCTTACGATCACAACCTGGTAGATAAATCTGCGGAAAAAATTGTTAAAACTGTTCGCAGCACAGGTGCCGTAGTCACAGGACCTATTCCTTTACCAACACATAAGAAAATATTCACGGTATTACGTTCTCCTCACGTAAACAAAAAAGCCCGTGAGCAATTTCAGCTTTGCACTCACAAACGTTTATTGGATATCTATACTTCTTCATCAAGAACTGTAGATGCGCTTTCAAAGCTGGATTTACCTTCAGGGGTAGAAGTTGAAATTAAAGCATAACCTGTATTTTATGATAAATTCATAAATACGGGTTAAACCTGTTATAGGGATGATCAATTAGTTCTTAAAATAATATCAACTCTCAACTCTGCTAACGCAGGAAAAAAGAGCTCTGAATAAATAAACCAGAAAATTTTCTGAATATAGGAGTTTAGAAATCTGGTCAACATATAAACAAGCCGTTCGGGGTTTGTTTACTACCGGTACTTCCACCGCTCGTTTGAAAGCATTAAAAACGGGTAAGTTGTAGCTTAATTTAAAAATATGTCGCCTGGGCTACGGCGGTAAAAGGGAAAAGGTCGGTAGCAAACAGGGGATTGAAGTCTATGGTTTATCCATATATCGACTGTCCTTTCAACCCGGAAGGCGCAAATTGTAAATTACGATGAAAGGCATCATTGGAAAGAAAATTGGAATGACCAGCGTCTTTACTCCCGATGGTAGGCAAACAGCCTGCACCATCATCGAAGCCGGGCCTTGTGTTGTCACACAAGTTAAGAGCACAGATTCAGACGGCTACAATGCAATACAAGTAGCATTCGGCGATAAAAAAGAAAAACACTCCATCAAGGCCGAAAAAAATCACTTCGCAAAGTCCAATACCTCTCCCAAGAGTTTTGTAACAGAATTCCGCGATCATACTGTAGTGAAGAATTTAGGTGAAACAATCACTGTAGACATATTTACCGAAGGGGAACAAGTGCATGTAGTAGGCACTACAAAAGGTAAAGGTTTCCAGGGTGTTGTTAAACGTCATGGTTTCCATGGAGTAGGCGAAGCTTCCCATGGTCAGCATGATCGCCAGCGTGCTCCCGGATCTGTTGGCGGATCCTCTTATCCGGCAAGAGTATTCAAAGGAATGCGAATGGCCGGCAGGATGGGTGGTGACAGAGTTAAAATGAAAGGGTTAAAAGTGGTGAAGATCTTTGCAGAAAAAAATTACATTTTAGTAAGTGGTTCAGTTCCTGGCCACAATGGTTCAATCGTTTTAATACAGAAGTAATATGCAAGTAGAAGTTTTAAATATTCAAGGCGCTACAACTGGCAGGTCTGTTGAACTTCCTGAAGAAATTTTTGAAGTTGAACCAAATGACCATGTTATTTACCTGGCTGTAAAGCAATTTTTAGCAGCCCGCCGTCAGGGAACGCACAAAGTAAAAACCCGTGCTGAAGTACAAGGTGCTTCACGTAAGTTACACAAACAAAAAGGTACCGGAGGTTCAAGAAAAGGAAATATCCGTAACCCGCTTTATAAGGGTGGCGGTACTATATTCGGACCAAAACCTCATGGATATGATTTTAAATTGAATCGTAAAGTGAAGGATCTCGCTAAGATTTCTGCCCTGGCTCATAAAGCAAAAGCTAATGCAATTGTTGTTTTAGAAGATATTAGTATAGAAGCTCCTAAAACAAAGCATTTTACTGATATAATTAAAAGTCTTAACCTGTCAGGTAAGAAGACTTTATTCGTAACTGCCGAGTATGATGATAATGTTTACTTGTCATTAAGGAACATTTATTCCATTCAGGGAACATTACTTAGTGATATGAATACTTATGATATCATGAATGCTAATGTTTTGGTTCTTACAGAAAGTGCAGCAAAAATTTTTAGTGAACAGGAAGAAGAAGTAGCAGAAGCTGGAGCATAACATTATTGGAAAGTCTGTTAATTATATAATAGTGACAGGTAATTTTCAAATTAAATTTTTAAATTTTCAAATTAAGATAAGATGAAATTATCTGAAGTATTGGTAAAGCCGGTTCTAACTGAAAAAGCAAATGCGCAGCAGGAAAAATTGCGCAGGTATGCTTTTAAAGTAAGCAGAAAGGCCAATAAATTAGAGATAAAGAAAGCTGTAGAAGAATTTTATGGCGTAACTGTAATCAATGTTAATACCAGTGTAGTACCTGGCAAAACTAAAACCCGCTCCACAAAAGCAGGTTATATACAAGGCCGCAAACCAGCTTTTAAAAAAGCGTTGATAACAGTGGCTGAAGGAGAAAGTATTGACCTTTACTCTAATATCTGATAACAATTATTAAAGCAGGCGAAGCTGATACATTCGCAGATAAAAGATAATAAAATGGCATTAAAGAAATACAAACCGATGACTGCCGGCACCAGATGGAGAATTGGTAATGCCTATGCAGAAATTACATCAGATACTCCGGAAAAGAGTTTGTTGGAGAAGGTTAAAGTTACTGCTGGTAGAAATGTACAGGGAAGAAGGACTTCAAGGAATATGGGTGGTGGACATAAGAAAATGTATCGTACCATCGATTTCAAAAGAGATAAGAAAGGTATTCCTGCTACTGTTGCCAGCATAGAATATGATCCAAACCGTACAGCATTTATTGCTTTGTTGAATTATGCGGACGGTGAAAAAAGATATATTCTTGCTCCACAAGGTATCCAGGTCGGCGGTAATGTTATAAGTGGTGATGAAGTTGCGCCTGAAATTGGTCATGCGTTACAGTTAAAGAATATGCCTTTGGGTACAATGGTTCATAATATTGAAATGCAGCCTGGCCAGGGTGGTAAGATGGCAAGAAGTGCTGGTTCTTCTGCTCAGCTTAGTAATAAAGAAGCAAAATATGCAGTACTTAAAATGCCATCAGGTGAATTAAGAAAGGTATTGATTAATTGCTATGCAACTGTTGGTGTAGTAAGTAACAGCGATCACAGCCTTCAGAGCATGGGTAAAGCAGGTAGAAACCGTTGGAGAGGTATCCGTCCCCGTACAAGAGGTGTTGCCATGAACCCTGTTGATCATCCGATGGGCGGTGGCGAAGGAAAGGCATCCGGTGGACAGCCTCGTTCAAGGAACGGACAATATTCAAGAGGTCTTAAAACAAGAACGAGAGGAAAAGGTAGCGACAAGCTTATTATACAAAGAAAAAATGGTAAGAAGTTAGCTAAATAGAATACGAATTTAAATGCATTATATCACTAATTAATAATTAATAACGAAACCATTATGGCTCGTTCAGTTAAAAAAGGTCCTTACGTAGCAGAACATCTTGAGAAAAAGGTGTTGGCTGTTAATGATGGAAAGTCGAAGAAGGGTGTTATAAAAACATGGAGCCGCCGCTCTACTATTACTCCGGATTTTGTTGGGCATACTTTTGCTGTTCATAACGGAAATAAGTTTATCCCCGTATATGTAACTGAGTTTATGGTAGGGCATAAGTTAGGTGAGTTTGCACCTACAAGAAATTTCAGAGGACATTCCAGCAAAAAAATTGCCTAAAAATAATAGTTTACAGTTCACGGCCGGAGCCATAACTTATCACACAATGGTGAGACACTGAACCTGAAACATAGAACAAAATAAAAATGGAAGCAATAGCTAAATTAAAAAATTATCCTACATCACCCAGAAAGATGCGTTTGCTTGCAGACCTGATCCGTGGATTGAACGTAGAAAAAGCTTTGGCAGAATTGGAACATAATACCAAGCACCCGGCTGTTCCTTTGCGTAAGTTGGTACTTTCAGCCATCAATAACTGGAAACAGATGAATGAAGGTGGAGATGAAGCAGGACTGGTTGTAAAAACCATAATGGTAGACGGTGCAAGGGTACTAAAGCGTATGAGGCCGGCCCCTCAGGGACGGGGTTACCGTGTACGTAAACGTAGTAACCATGTTACCGTAGTTGTTGATACAAAGCCTTAATATATTAGTGCTTTGTAATGATTTGGAATAGTGAAATAAAAATGTTTAAACTAAATTAACTAAATACCGAGTATGGGTCAGAAAACAAATCCTATTGGTGCAAGGTTAGGAATCATACGTGGTTGGGAAAGTAACTGGTACGGAAATAAAAGGGATTATTCCGTTAAGTTAATTGAGGATCATAGGATCCGCACTTACCTTATGGCCCGTATCAACAAAGGAGGGATCGCTAAGATTGTAATTGAGCGTACACTGGGAAAGCTTATTGTAACAATTCATACATCTAAGCCTGGAATCATTATTGGTAAAGGTGGTAATGAAGTAGATAGAATTAAGGAAGAATTAAAGAAACTGACCGGGAAGGATGACGTACAGATTAATATCCTGGAAATACGTCGCCCGGAACTGGATGCGAACATAGTAGCCGATACTATAGCCAAGCAAATTGAAAATCGTATTAACTATAAGAGAGCTATTAAAATGGCAATTGCTTCCTCACTTCGTATGGGAGCTGAAGGAATAAAGGTTAAAGTTAGTGGCCGTTTAGGTGGTGCTGAAATCGCTCGTTCCGAAGAAATTAAACAAGGCCGTACTCCATTGCATACTTACAGGATGGACATTGACTACGCTTCTATTTTTGCCCTTACCGTTTATGGTAAAATTGGAATAAAAGTTTGGATTTGTAAAGGTGAGGTGTTGACTAAAAGAGACCTGAATCCAAATTTTGTTGGGGGAAAAAGCGAAGTAAGTGACAGGAGAGACAGACGTCCTGGTGGTGAAAGAGAAGAAAGAGGTCCGGATAGAAGAGATAGCAGGGATAACAGAGATAACAGGGATAATAGATCTGGTGGAGGAGGCGGTGGTGACCGCAGTGGTGGAGGTGGAAGAAGTGGAGGCAATAGTGGTGGTGGAAGAGACAACAGAAGGTAAGCCTCTGATCTTAAAGCTTCAGTGTATTAATTAAGTAAGACAATTGGCATTTAATAATATTAATATTTTGAGTTTGTGCGTTTATTACACTCACAACTTATAATTCATAACTAAGAATTTATATGTTACAGCCAAAAAGGACGAAGCACCGGAAAATGCAGAGAGGCCACATGAAAGGGAATACCAAGAGGGGTGCAACTATTGAGTTTGGTTCATTTGCGTTAAAAGCCATGGAACCGATTTGGTTAACTGATCGCCAAATAGAATCTGCACGTCAGGCATTGACAAGACACATGAAAAGGGAAGGAAGCGTTTGGATCCGTGTATTTCCTGATAAAGCTATTACCCGTAAACCTGCTGAAGTGAGAATGGGTAAGGGTAAAGGAGCTCCTGATCATTGGGCAGCAGTAGTACAACCAGGAAGAATATTGTTTGAAGCAGATGGTGTGCCTGCTCAGATAGCAAAAGAAGCTTTTGAATTAGCAGCTCAAAAATTACCTATCAGAACTAAATTTGTTACAAGAAGGGATTACTCAGCATAGTTGACTTGTTTGAAAGTTTCTTGTTAAAACATATTCTTTCAATCATACCAGTGTAACCTCAAGGAATTTTCAAATTTCAAATTGAAATAAAGATGTTAAAGAAAATTGATTTTGTTAAAAGTATAAGGGAGATGAGTGAATCAGATTTGAAGGCAAGAATTCAGGAAGATGAGATGAGATTGAAAAAACTTGAGTTTGCTCATGTTATTACTCCTTTGGAAAATCCTATGAGCATAAGGTCGTTAAGAAAAGATCTTGCCCGTTTAAAGACTGAACTTAAGAAGAAAAGTCTGGCTGTATAAACTTGTAGTGTTTACTACAAATATAAGTTGCTGAACATATTTAGGCTTTGTTAAGCTAAAAGCTAAAAAATAATAAAATGGATGAAAGAAATCTGCGAAAAGTTAGGACAGGGGTTGTAACAAGTAATAAAATGGCTAAAACTATTACTGTTGCCATTGAAAGAAAAGTAAAACATCCTATCTATGGAAAATTTGTGAAAAAGACTACTAAGTTCCATGCTCATGACGAAAAAAATGAATGCAGTATTGGTGATTTGGTTAAGATAATGGAATCACGTCCGCTAAGCAAAACTAAACGCTGGAGGCTGGTTGAAGTTTTAGAGAAAGTGAAATAATTAAATGGTGATTTCAAATTGAACTTATTATTGAAGGCACTTTGAAGTATAGTTAATAAACTTTGTAATGGAAGATTTTAGATAGGATTATATCTGAATCTAACTTCACCTTAAATAGAATAAAATGATTCAGCAAGAAAGCAGGCTAAATGTAGCTGATAACAGCGGAGCAAAAGAAGTACTATGTATTCGTGTTCTGGGAAATAGTGGTCAATTAATAGCCAGAATAGGAGATAAGATAGTTGTAACTGTAAAGGACGCATTGCCTTCAGGAGGCATTAAAAAAGGTACGGTAACTAAAGCAGTCATTGTTCGCACAAAAAATAAATTGCGTCGCAAAGATGGTTCTTATATCCGGTTTGATGATAATGCAGTGGTGTTGCTAAATGCTGCGGAAGAACCAAGAGGTACACGTATATTCGGACCAGTGGCCAGGGAATTAAGAGATAAAGGATACATGAAAATCATTTCTCTTGCTCCGGAAGTGTTGTAATGGTACTTTTGCGCCATTTTAAACTGAGTAATAATAAGTAAAAAAGATTAAAATAGAATCTACATGAATACAAGATTCAAACCGAAATTCAATATTAAAAAAGGTGATACCGTTGTGGTCATTTCCGGTGATGACAAGGACCTTAAGAAACCTCGTAAAGTGCTGGAAGTATTGGTAGAAAAAGGACGGGTAATCGTTGAAGGTGTTAATATTGTCTCCAAACATACTAAGCCATCTGCTCAAAATACCAAAGGTGGAATTTTGAAAAAGGAAGCTTCGGTAAATATCTCTAACGTTATGTTGTGGGATGCAAAAAGTGGTAAAGGTTCAAAAGTGAAACGTTCACGTGAAAATGGTAAATTAGTTCGTATTTTAAAAAAATCCGGGGAGGTAGTTAAATAATGAGTACCGATAAATATACACCGAGACTGGCAGATAAGTATAAAGCTGAAGTTGTACCTGCCTTAATAAAAAAGTTTAGCTACGGTAGCATCATGCAGGCTCCTAAACTGGAGAAAATTTGTTTGAACCGTGGTGTTAACGGTGCGGTCACCGATAAAAAACTGGTTGATGTGGCTGTTGAGGAACTGACAACTATAACTGGTCAGAAAGCTGTTGCTACGATGTCCAAAAAGGATATTTCTAATTTTAAGCTGCGTAAGAACATGCCAATTGGTGCAAGGGTAACATTACGCGGAGTTAAAATGTATGAGTTTCTAGACAGGCTTATTTCAGTTGCTTTACCCCGTGTTCGTGATTTCAAAGGTATTAATGATAAGTCTTTCGATGGCCGGGGTAATTATACCTTAGGTGTTACTGAACAGATTATTTTTCCAGAAATTGATATTGATAAAGTAAATAAAATCACTGGTCTTGATATCACTTTTGTAACTACTGCCAATACAAATGAAGAGGCTTACGAAATGTTAAAGGAATTGGGTATGCCTTTTAAAAATATCAAAAAGGATAACATTTAATTTTAGATTTCATTCTGATTGGAATGAATCTTAATATCAAACATATAAAATTCGAATATGGCAAAAGAATCAGTAAAAGCCAGGCAAAGGAAAAGGATGGCAATGGTGGCTCAATACGCAGATAAGAGGGCAACCCTGAAAGCTGAAGGCGATTACCAGGCATTGGATAAGCTGCCTAAAAATGCGTCACCTGTCCGTCTTAAAAATCGTTGCCAGATTTCCGGTCGTCCAAGAGGATATATCAGGTTCTTTGGAATGTCAAGAATTGCTTTTCGTGATATGGCACTGGCTGGTAAAATTCCTGGTGTTACCAAATCAAGTTGGTAAACAGCACTGTACTTGTTTAATGAAGAGTAAACAATTGGTGATAAATGGATATCGCATTGTAATTTTTTAAACTATCAATTTCTTACACAAAATGGTAACTGATCCTATAGCAGATTATCTTACAAGAATCCGGAATGCTCAGATGGCAAATCACCGGATTGTTGAGATACCAGCTTCAAATTTAAAAAAGCGTATTACAGAGATACTTTATGAAAAAGGCTACATCCTCAAATATAAATTTGAAGATGATTCTAAGCAGGGACTTATCAAGATTGCCTTAAAGTACGATCCGGATACAAAACAACCGGCAATACAAAGCCTGGAAAGAATCAGTCGCCCGGGGTTGCGTACTTATTCAAGTCCTTCAGAATTTAAAAGGGTTAAGAATGGTTTGGGCGTTGCAATAATCTCTACTTCCAAAGGCGTTATGAGTGATAAGGAAGCAAAATCACAAAACGTGGGTGGAGAAGTTTTGTGCTATATCTATTAATTGGTTTTGAAAGGTAGTAGGCAACTATAACAATTAACCTGATATGATAATAATGATTGACAATTAAGCCTAAGTCGTGGCTGAACACAATCAAGTTTCGTAATCTTAAAATTAAACCGACTATGTCTCGTATTGGTAAACAACCGGTAACTATTCCAGGGGGTGTTACTGTAGCAGTAGGAAATGATAATATAATTTCTGTTAAAGGGCCTAAAGGTGAGTTGAAACAAGCTATTGACAGGGATATAAAAGTTTCAGTTAATAACGGTACTGTTGAAATAACCCGTCCTACTGATCAGATCCGTCACCGTGCACTGCATGGTTTGTATCGTTCTCTTTTATCCAATATGGTGAAAGGTGTAACAGAAGGCTTTAAAAAGGATCTGGAACTGGTAGGCGTTGGATTTAAAGCAACCAACCAGGGAAACGTGCTCGACCTGGCTTTAGGCTTCTCTCACAATATAATTTTTGCTGTTCCAAAAGAATTGAAACTTGGAACAGTAACAGAAAAAGGTCAGAACCCAAAGATCAGTCTGGAAGGTATTGATAAGCAACTTCTAGGTCAGGTAGCTGCAAAAATCCGAGGTTTGCGCAAGCCTGAACCTTATAAAGGCAAAGGGGTAAGATACTCCGGTGAAGTGGTTCGTAAAAAGGCTGGTAAAGCTGCCGGTAAATAATTATCTATTAATTACAATAATTAATTCGGCTTAAAAATTAGTAAGATCCCGGCAGTATCGGGAAATAAAATAAATAGTATGAATGCAAAAGTTGTAAGCAGACAAAAAATCAGGTATCGTATTCGCAGGAAAATTGCTGGTACAACTGAAAAACCAAGATTGTCTGTATTTAGAAGTAATACTGAAATCTACGTGCAGTTGATTGATGATGTAAAGAACGAAACATTAGCAGCCGCTTCATCATTGGATAAAGATATACTTGCCCAAAAGGTAAATAAATCGGAAAAAAGTAAATTGGTAGGTAGTGCAATAGCCAAAAAAGCTACCGCTCTTGGATTGAGTGATGTTGTATTTGACCGCAGCGGTTATTTATATCATGGTAGAATTAAGGCTGTTGCTGAAGGTGCGCGTGAAGGCGGACTTAAATTTTAATCAGGGCTGTAAAGAATAATTTTAAATTGGTTCCAAAAATCGTAAACCGATTATAATGTCAAATGTCATTTTAAATAAAGTTAAAGCCGGCGACCTGGAGTTAAAAGAAAAGGTTGTTTCAATAAACAGGGTTGTTAAAACAACAAAGGGTGGCCGTGCATTTAGTTTCTCTGCACTTGTAGTGGTAGGTAATGAAGGTGGGGTTGTAGGGCATGGATTAGGTAAAGCTAAAGAGGTTCAGGAAGCTATTGCTAAAGGAATTGAAGATGCAAAGAAAAACCTGATAAGGGTTCCTATAATGCATGGAACTATCCCTCATGATCAGCTTGCTAAAGATGGTGCTGCAAAGGTTTTGATAAAACCAGCCGCACATGGTACCGGTGTAATTGCCGGGGGTAGTATGCGTGCGGTTTTAGAAAGTGCCGGAATAACGGATGTATTGGCTAAATCTTTGGGATCAGCTAATCCACACAACGTTATCAAGGCAACTTTTAAAGCACTGGCAATGTTAAGAGAACCAATAGGCGTTGCTAAAACCAGAAATATTAGTTTAAAGAAAGTATTTAACGGATAACTTGTATCGAAGCGATGATGGGCTTAGTCCTGATCGCGAATTCGAAACACGAAACTGTAAAACGATGACAAAAATTAAAATAACCCAGGTAAAGAGTGGTATTGACAGGCCTGAACGTCAGAAATTAACGTTAAGAGCTCTGGGGTTGAATAAGCTGAATGCTTCCCGTGAAGTTGAAGCAACCGCTCCGATTCTTGGAATGGTTCGTAAAGTGAATCATTTAATTAAAATTGAAGAAACTGAAGGCGGAAACGAATCAGTTCCAAAGTACACAGACGAATTACAAGTTGTAAATAACCAATTAGAATTGCCTGTAGCTCTATCTGAATCTACAGCAACTGTAAATGAGGAAGTTGGATTACTTTCAGCTTCAGTAGAATTTCAACCTATTGTTAATGAAGAGGTAGCATTACCTTCTGCTTCAACGGAATTTACAACAACTCCTGATGAGGAAGTGGTATATTCTGCACCAATGCCTAAACCTGAAGACCCGGCTACCGGGTTAATTTAATCCGGTAATTGGTATCAGCAATTTGTGTTGGACTTTCAAAAATAATTTAAGAAGTATTCTTTAAATATAAGCGAGGGGAATTAACCCCGTTAAGTAAAAATTAATATATGGAATTACATAATCTCCGCCCTGCAAAAGGTTCCACTCATAAACAGAAACGTTTGGGTCGTGGTGAGGCTTCCGGTAAAGGTGGTACTTCAACCAAAGGTAACAAAGGTGGTCAAAGCCGGGCCGGTTATAAAATAAAGATGGCTCATGAAGGCGGTCAGATGCCTATCCAGAGAAGGCTGCCTAAGCGTGGCTTTACCAACAATAACCGTGTTGAATATAAAGTTTTTAACCTGGGGCAAATTGATCTGTTGATCGAAAAATATGTTATCAGTGAGTTTTCTTCTGAGAATTTATATTTTAATGGATTGATTAGCCATTCGGACAGGGTAAAAATTCTTGGAAATGGTGAGTTAAAATCAAAGCTTGCATTCAAAGTAAACGCTGCGAGCGAAAAAGCTAAAGCTGCAATTGAAGCTGCTGGTGGAAGCATTGAAATTGTTGCATAATTTTAAGTACCTTTCCAGACGTATATCATTGAAGGATCTTCCTTCTAAGTTGAATTAAATTTTGACAAACCTGTGAACAAATTTATAAAGACACTTAAGAATATCTGGAGCATTGAGGAGTTGAGATCTAAGATCATTACTACTTTAATTCTTATTTTGATATATAGGCTTGGTGCGCATATCACTCTTCCAGGTATAGACCCTAATCTATTGAATACAAGCAGTGCTCAGTCTGGGCCTTTAGGATTGATTGATGCTTTTGCAGGTGGCGCATTTTCACAGGCGTCTATTCTTGCGCTTGGAATTATGCCTTACATATCTGCTTCAATCTTTATGCAATTGATGACTATTCTGGTTCCTCAAATGCAGAAGATTCAGAAAGAAGGTGATAGTGGCAGAAAAAAAATTAATCAATGGACAAGATATCTTACCGTTGCAATAACTGCTGTACAGGCAGGGGCATACGTTGCGTATCTGCGCCAGGTGAACGGCCCGGCTTTAATAGCGTCTTATGCACCTTATTTCCCTTTTTCCACTACAATTGTTTTAACGGCAGGTACGCTCTTTGTTATGTGGCTTGGAGAAAAAATTACAGATAAGGGTTTAGGTAATGGTATTTCTATTATAATCATGGTTGGTATTCTCGCCCGTCTTCCACAGGCCACAATCCAGGAATGGGTTTCTAAATCAGAGCGAGGCGGCGGCGGTCCACTTATATTTTTCCTTGAAATAGCAGTTCTTATTGCAATTATAATGGGTTTAATTGTTTTGGTACAAGGAGTTCGGAAAGTACCGGTTCAGTATGCTAAACAGATAGTAGGTAATAAACAATTCGGTGGCGCCAGGCAATTCCTACCATTAAAAGTTAATGGCGCAGGTGTTATGCCGATCATTTTTGCGCAGGCAATCATGTTTTTACCCACCTTGTTTTCTTATACAAGTTTTGAATCAGGCAAGGGAATTGCCAGGATTTTCGCTGACTCTAAAGATGTATGGCACATGGTTATTTATGCTGTGATCGTGATAGGATTTACGTTCCTGTATACGGCGTTGATCTTTAATCCAAAACAGATTGCAGACGATCTAAAGAGAAATAATGGATTTGTTCCAGGTGTTAAACCCGGTCAGCCTACTGCTGATTACATAGGTACAATTATGGATCGCATTACATTACCGGGAGCTATTTTATTGGCTATCGTTGGTATACTTCCAGGATTTGCGCAGCGTTTACATATCACTCAAAGCTTTTCGACATTTTTTGGAGGAACCTCATTACTAATTATGGTGGGGGTTGTTTTAGATACTTTACAGCAAATCGAAACACAACTCTTAATGCGTCAATATGATGGCTTGATGAAAGGTGGTAGAATACAGGGTAGACAAACCACCCAGACATCTACTACTATCTAAATAAATTTAATTGAATAAATTATGGCCTGGCAAGTGTAAAAATTTGTCAGGTTTTTTATTATACGGTTAGCTGATATTATTAAACCTGAGTTGTAACCAGTGTTGTTACACATAAGGTTAACCTGGCATTATTATCATAACTCAAAAACAAAATTTACAATGATTCATTATAAAACAAAAGAGGAAATTGAGCTAATAAGGGAAAGTTGTTTATTGGTGAGTGATACTATTGCGGAAGTAGCTTCTTTACTTAAAGCGGGCATACCTACTTTAGAGATAGACAGGCATGCAGAACAATTTATTCTTGATAACAATGCCATTCCTTCTTTCAAAAATTATCGTGGATTTCCTTTTACAACCTGTATTTCTGTGAATGACGCAATTGTTCATGGTTTCCCTAATGCTAAGAATCTTAACGAAGGTGATATTGTATCTATTGATATTGGTGTTTTTAAAAATGGTTTTCACGGAGATAGTGCATACACTTTTGCAATAGGAAGTATTACTGAAAATGAAAAAACATTACTGCGTGTTACAAAGGAATCGTTGTATAAAGGCATAGAAAAGGCAATAGCCGGAAATCGTATTGGAGATATTTCTTTTGCTGTACAGGATTATACTGAGCGACAGTATGGCTACGGAGTAGTTCGTGAACTGGTAGGCCATGGATTAGGTAAACACTTGCATGAAGATCCTCAGGTTCCAAATTATGGTAAACGTGGGTCTGGTATAAAATTACAGGAGGGACTTGTTATAGCTATTGAACCAATGATCAATCTGGGAGTGAAGCAGGTATGGTATGATGATGATGGGTGGACCATAAGAACAAAAGATGGCAAACCGGCTGCACATTATGAACATAGTATTTGTATAAAAAAAGGTAAGGCTGATATTCTTTCTTCATTTGAAAAAATAGAAATGAATGAAAAGGCCAATTTAAATCTTGATGCGTCTTATTATGAAAGAGAATTTTTAAATAACGTTGAATCACCCGTTTAATGGCTTGCCGTTTTTTTATTTTCATAGTTAAATAATAATAATTATGAAAGATAAAAACACAGATGCTTCAACCAATTTTTTCAGTGATGATCCTGAAGAAAACCTGCGAATTGAGAATGAAATCCTTCATTTAAAATTAAAAGCTGAATGTGGTGGAGAATTAATGGGTACTCTGCCACTGCCCCCGGATCTGGAAAACCAATTTCTGAAAAATATTCTTGAATTAGAACATGCGTTTGTAAGTATTCGGCAAGTTAAAATCTTTGATTTTTTAGACAAGCCATTTTTTAAAAAATCAAATGAATTGAATGACCTGGAAATTGAAACAGCTCTGGAAAACCTTTGCGCTTTAATGGAAAGTAAAAATATTATGATTGACTTTTCAAATGAGTATAATTCGCGTCTTAAGTACAATTTTATAACTGAAGAATTATTTGAGCACCAAACAAATGATATTCAAATTCCCAGCCTGATAACGCATTTCATTTATGAAGAGTTTCATCCTAATCACCATTCGGATATCGAATCCCGGGCAATTGAGTTTATAGAAAGTTGGCTCAATCATCAAATCGATGAAGATAGTTGGGAACTAGCCCATTCTTTTATTTTACCTGACGGAACGGTTTTATCAAAGCAAGAAGTATTGTATAAAATCAATACGGTGTTTGCATCATATCCTCATTTTTGCGACTCCTCTTATTCTTTTGCAGAAATTAATTTTGAACTAAAGGAAAAACGACAGACCGGTATAGGTTATGCAGCAGGGTTTATTACATATACAGCTGTAATGGAAAACGGAGAGAACGTTCGAGTAGAAGGTCCTTTCAAAATATGTTTGTCAATGGAGTATAAATGGTGGAGTATTTTTTATTTTGTTTTTCCTGGATTTAACTGGTAAGAACAATTGCCAGTTGTATTGTTAGTAATTCTGAATTATGAAAAACAACAGTTAAGATTTTCATTTTGCATATTCAGAGATTAGGCTATCATATTTAATAACCATGTCGAAAAAACTTATTGTTATAGGCGGAGGCGCAGCGGGGTTTTTCTGCGCTGTTAATGCTGCCAGGATGAATGGAAACTTACATGTAATACTGATTGAAAAGACCGGTAAGCTATTGTCGAAAGTAAAAATAAGCGGGGGAGGCAGGTGTAATGTAACCCACGACTGTTCAAGTATAGCAGAGATGGTTAAAAAATACCCCCGAGGCGCTAACTTTATAAAGAAATCGTTTCACCATTTCTTTACCTCAGAAACTGTAAAATGGTTTGAAGAAAGAGGAGTTATTCTAAAAACAGAAGCAGACGGAAGAATGTTTCCGGTTACCGATCTATCTCAAACTATTATTGATTGTCTTAGCAGGGAAGTTAACCGGTATGGGGTAGAGATAATGATGAATGCTGAAGTTAAACTTATAAAATCAGGTGCAGGCAAATTTGAAATTCTATTGGCTGATTTGCGGCAGCTTAACGCTGACTTTATATGTGTGGCATGCGGCGGCTATAATAAATCTATCATGTTTCAATGGCTAACAAATTTGAAGCATACAATTGAAGAACCTGTTCCCTCATTGTTTACATTTAATATACCCAATAATTCAATCACTCATTTAATGGGGATTACAGTTGAAAATGTCTCGTTAAAAATTATGGGAACCAGGCTTGAAGAATCAGGCCCTTTACTCATTACCCACTGGGGAATGAGTGGCCCATTAGTTTTGAAGTTAAGCGCATGGGGCGCACGTGAATTAGCTGAACGGAAATATATTTTTAAAGTGGTTATAAACTGGCTACCTGAGTTTAACGAACAAAGTTTAAAAGATACATTACAAAAGATACGGTTTCAACTGGCTTCTCAAAAAATAACTAATAGAAATCCTTTCAAATTACCACAGAGATTATGGGAATACTTTATTGAAGAAGTAGGGATAAAGCCCGATATCCGCTGGTCGGATCTGCCAGCCAGGGAGCAAAATAAACTCGTAAAGAAATTATGTGCCGGTGAATTTGATGTGCAAGGTAAAACAACCTTCAAAGAGGAATTTGTAACTGCAGGCGGAATCAACCTAAGCGAAGTTGATCCAAATACCATGATGAGTAAAATTGTTCCTGATTTATTTTTTGCAGGAGAAGTACTAAATATTGATGGAGTTACCGGAGGGTACAATTTTCAAAATGCCTGGACTACGGGGTATATAGCTGCTAAAGCTATCAGCGAACAGGTATGAGGTATGAGGTATGAGGTATGAGGTATGAGGTATGATATTATCAGTTTGTTGAAATTGTTCATAAGTAATTATATGGGTCTGTTCTAAATAAAATTCTGATAAATTTATAAAGGAGGTTTCTACCTGATACCTGATACCTCATACCTCATACCTGATACCTGATAGCCCTTTGTGAACACCTTACCTTTTAATTTCTTTAACTGGCGCTGATATTAGCGTTTGCCACTGCCTCTCCAAGATTATTGTCTTTTATAAATTGCTCTATTATGGTTGAGTATGTTGCCTGTAATGTACTGGTTTCTGATAATGCATTATCTACATGCTCATAAATAACAGACAATTGATCTTCCAATACCTTATCACCCAGGTTTATATTATCTGCTTCTAATTGCCCTAGTTTTTTTAATAAAGATGTTTCGCTATTTACGAGGTCATCAATTTCTCGTAATACCTTATTCATAATGTTAAGTTTATCTATCTTTTCCATAATTAATAATTTATAATAATTAAATCAACTAATACAGTGCCTCCATTATTATCTTTAATAATTCCAGATAACTTCTTATAATTTACTGGCATATAATTTCTTATGAAATAAAAATAACGGAATGTTATTTTCATTACCTGTAACCGGGTAATATAATACCCATTTAATCCTGATTGATTTGTACACCTGCCACGTATATTGTTAATTTGACTTATACAACTTTTGATTTATCTTCGCAGCCCCGAATTTAAAAATCTCTCGGGTTTAATTTATGTCTGAAAACAATATTATTAACTCAAACGCTGATGTACAGGAGGCTCCCCAAAATCCGGAGGAGACTACAGCGACACTAAACCCACCTGTTGAGGAGAAGGCTCCCGTTGCGGCGCCTACTGCTCATGATGATTTTGACTGGAGTATTGACAAAAGGAATGTTTCTTCTTATACAAAAGAAGAAAGAGTAAAGTACGATGATGTATATGATAATACATTCGTTGCTATTACTGATGGAGAATTAGTAAAAGGTCTGGTAGTTGCTTTAACTAAAACCGATGTGGTTATTAATATCGGGTTTAAAAGCGATGGTTTGGTTTCTTTGAATGAGTTCAGAGATACTGCTGGTTTAAAAATCGGAGATGAGGTAGAAGTAATGGTTATAGAAAAGGAAGACAGAGAAGGTCACCTGCATCTTAGCCGGAAACAAGCCCGCACTACCCGTGCATGGGAAAAGATCGTGGAAGTTCATAAGACTGGTGAAATCGTCACCGGTACTGTTACAAGCAAAACAAAGGGTGGTTTGATTGTAGACGTCTTTGGAATGGAAACATTCCTGCCAGGATCACAGATTGATGTGAAACCAGTAACAGATTACGACCAGTTCGTTGGTAAGACAATGGAGTTTAAGGTTGTTAAGATTAACGAGGCTATTAAAAACGCCGTAGTATCTCACAAGGCACTCATAGAAAGCGATATCGAGGCACAACGTGCTGAAATTATGAGTAAGCTTGAAAAAGGCCAGGTTCTTGAAGGAACTATCAAAAATATTACAGACTTCGGAGCTTTTATGGACCTGGGTGGCCTTGATGGATTGCTTTACATTACTGATATCAGCTGGGGCCGTATCAACCATCCTACAGAAGTATTGAAATTAGATCAGAAGTTGAATGTTGTGGTGCTTGATTTTGATGATGATAAAAAACGTATCAGTTTAGGTTTAAAGCAATTAACGCCGCATCCATGGGATGTTTTACCTGAAGGTGTTAAAGAAGGTGAAATCGTAAAGGGTAAAGTTGTTAATATTGAAGACTATGGTGCATTCCTGGAAATTATGCCCGGTGTTGAAGGACTTGTTCACGTTAGTGAAATAACCTGGGCAAATACTCCAATCAATGCTAAGGAATTCTTTAAATTGGGTGATGAATACAAAGCTAAAGTAGTAACACTTGATAAGGATTCAAGAAAGATGAGTTTGTCTATTAAGCAGCTTACTCCTGATCCATGGAATGAAATCGAAAACAAATATCCCGTTGACAGCCGTCATAAAGGATTGGTTAAGAATATTACTCCATATGGTGTTTTTGTGGAACTGGAACCAGGTATAGGTGGTATGATTCATATTAGTGATCTAAGCTGGTTAAAACGTTTTAATCATCCTTCCGAATACACTAAAGTCGGAGAACATATTGACATAATCATTCTTGGTATCGACAAAGAAAACCGCAAGCTTCAATTAGGTCACAAACAGCTTGAAGAAGATCCATGGAATGCGCTTGAAGATACATTTAGCGTAGGTAGTATTCATGAAGGAACAGTAATCAAGAAAGATGATAAGGGAGCGGTGGTACAATTATCTTATGGTTTGGAAGGATTTGCTCCTAACAGGCACATGACAAAAGAAGATGGAACTTCATTTACTGTTGACCAGACAGCTCCTTTCATGGTCATTGAATTTGACCGTAATGAAAAGAGAATCGTTCTTTCACACACGCGCATCTGGGAACAGGCAAAAATTGAAGAAAAAGAAGCAGCACGTAAGGAAGCTAGGGTGGAAGCTGATAAAACGAAGAAAGTTGTTAAAAACATTCAGAGTAAAGTAGAAAAAGCCACTCTGGGTGATCTGGGTGCATTGGCTCAAATAAAAGAAAAATTACAACAGGGAGAAAAAGATAATGAAGACTCCAGGGATACTGAGTAGGAGATTAAACCTTTCTGAAAAATAATAAAAGGCGTAGCTAATCACTACGCCTTTTTTATTTATTTCAAAGGTCTTCTAAATAGTTAACAACCTGTGAGGTCTCCAGAGACCTCACAGGTCTTGGACGAGGACACACTTAGTATTTCAAACTTGTGAGGTCTTTAGAGACCTCACAGGTTGTTAACTGCGTTAAAGACCTTATGAAAAAAGTCATCAAAACAAGCTAAATGATTTCAAGAAATTCTTAATAAATTCTGATAAATTATGTTCTACGCATCTTTACCATGGCAATTTTTAAATTTCTTGCCACTGCCGCAAGGACACAAATCGTTCCGGCCTGTCTTGGGTCCTACTTTTACCGGTTCTTTTTTTACAGTAGTACCGTCTGAAGAAGGATCGAAGTAATCTTTTTCATTAGCCGCATAATCGTTACCGGCAGCTTCAATTTGTTCTTTATTAGCACGCATCCTGCTCATGTCAGTCTTTTGCTCACGTCCTTCCCTGAGAGGTGTGTTATTACTTTCTACCGGGATTCCGCTATGACATAAGAATGAAACAATGTCTCTGTTGACTTCACTGTCCATCTGGCGAAAAAGGCTGAAAGCCTCTACCTTATATATTACAAGAGGATCTTTCTGCTCAAGATAAGCTGTCTGAACACTTTGCTTAAGATCATCCATAGCGCGCAGGTGTTCTTTCCAGGTATCGTCTATCATTGCAAGCGTGATAGTCCTTTCCAAAGCATTCACAATTTCACCTCCTTCACTTTCAAGGGTTTTATGCATGTTTGTTAGTACGTGAATGTTTTTGCGCCCGTCAGTAAAAGGCACCACTACATCTTCAATATTATTTCCCTGGTCTTTACGGATATTCTTAAATACAGGAATAGCATTCTGCCGCAATTCATGCATTTTATTCTGATAATTCTTAGTAGATTCCTGATACAGATTTTCAGCAAGGTCATTTACATTACCTTTAAGAAATTCATTTTCCTGTATAGAAGTATCCAATCCAAAATTAACGATCACAGATAATTTAAATCCATTATAGTCATCCTGCTCACGGAAGGAATTTACCACTCCCTCGCATACCACATAAAACGCATTATCTAAATCCAGGGCTAACCGCTCACCGAACAAAGCATGGTTACGTTTTTCATAAACAACCTTTCGTTGCTTATTCATTACATCATCATATTCAAGTAAGCGTTTACGAATGCCGAAGTTATTTTCTTCCACTTTCTTTTGTGCTCTTTCAATAGATTTAGTAATCATACTGTGCTGAATTACTTCACCTTCTTTATAGCCCATTTTATCCATCATAGAAGCGATACGATCACTACCAAACATACGCATCAGGTCATCTTCAAGAGAAGCATAAAATTGTGAGGTTCCCGGGTCCCCCTGGCGGCCGGCACGTCCGCGTAACTGCCTGTCTACCCTGCGGCTTTCATGTCTTTCCGTACCTATGATACCTAACCCCCCAGCTTCTTTAACACCAGGTCCAAGTTTAATATCCGTACCACGGCCCGCCATGTTTGTGGCTATTGTAATAGCACCTGCTAAGCCAGCTTCAGCAACTACCTGTGCTTCACGGGCATGCTGTTTTGCGTTCAAAACATTGTGCGGAATTTTTTTACCATTCAGCATTTTACTCAACAGTTCACTTACCTCTACCGAAGTTGTTCCTACGAGTACCGGCCGGCCGGCATTCCTTAAATTTTCAATCTCTTCTATGACAGATTTGTACTTTTCTCTTTTAGTTTTGTAAACAAGATCCTGCTGGTCTTTTCTTATTGCAGGAACATTAGTAGGGATTTTTACCACATCAAGTTTGTATATATCCCACAACTCTGCAGCTTCTGTTTCTGCCGTACCCGTCATGCCAGCCAGCTTATGGTACATCCTAAAATAATTCTGTAATGTAACAGTAGCGTAGGTTTGAGTGGCAGCTTCTATCTTAACATTTTCTTTCGCTTCAATTGCCTGGTGTAATCCATCCGAGTACCGACGGCCATCAAGTATACGGCCTGTTTGTTCATCAACAATCTTAACTTGTCCTTCCATTACCACGTACTCAACATCAATATCAAATAAGGTATAAGCTTTTAATAATTGCTGTACCGTATGAATGCGATCTGCTTTGATGGAATACTCATTAAGAATTACTTCCTTTTTATGCAGCTTTTCTTCATCAACTAAGGAACTGTCTTTATCTAATTCTCCCAATTTTACAGCTATATCAGGTAACACGAAGAAGTCAGGGTCTTCTCCCGATTTAGTAATCATTTGAAGCCCCTTATCAGTGAGATCTACCTGGTTGTTTTTTTCATCTATATGAAAATACAGTTCAGCATCAACTTTAGGCATTTCTTTTTGCTGGTCTGCCAGGTAATAATTTTCTGTTTTTTGCAGCTTTACTTTAACACCAGGCTCACTTAAAAACTTTATCAAAGCGCTGCTTTTAGGTAAGCCACGCCAGGCCCGCATCACCGCAAGGCCGCCATCTTTAGGGTCATCATTGTTTTCTGCAAATTTCTTTTTGGCTTCAGTAAGAAATTTATTTACAACTTGTTTTTGTGCTTCCACCAATTGCAATACCCTGGGTTTAAGAATATGATATTGCTGGTCATCGCCGCGCGGAACCGGTCCTGAAATGATCAATGGAGTACGGGCGTCATCAATTAACACGCTATCTACCTCATCCACCATAGCAAAATGGTGCTTGCGCTGTACCATTTCATCGGGTTTGTGTACCATATTGTCTCTCAGGTAGTCAAAACCAAATTCATTATTAGTGCCATAAGTGATGTCTGAATAATACGCTTTTCTTCTTTCCTCGCTGTTAGGTTGGTGTTTATCAATACAATCAACCCTTAATCCTAGCCATTCGAAGATAGGACCGTTCCATTCACTGTCACGTCGTGCCAGGTAATCATTTACTGTTACAATGTGCACACCCTCACCTGCAAGTGCATTCAAATAAGCCGGTAAAGTAGACACCAGTGTTTTACCTTCACCTGTAGCCATTTCGGCAATCTTACCTGAATGAAGCACTGACCCTCCAATTAGCTGAACATCGTAATGCACCATATTCCAGGTTACAGTTCCGCCACCGGCTATCCAGGTATTTTTATAAATGGAATTGCTGCCTTCAATACGAATATGTTGTTTGCTAATACTTAGCTCTTTGTCTAGGTCTGTAGCGGTAGCAACCAGTTCTGTATTGGTAGAGAAGCGGTGGGCTGTTTCTTTTACTAGCGCAAAAGCTTCAGGCAAAATTTCTTTAAGTATTACTTCAATTTGTTCGTCCCTGTCGCTTTTAAGTTTATCAATGAGCTGATAAGCTGCATCACGACCAGCCATATCTGTTAAAGGTAATGCCTCTGCTTCCTGCTGTTGGTTAGCAATGGCTCCATCTATAGTTTCTAAATGGTGATTTATACGATTTTTAAAGTCAACCGTTTTAGCTCTAAGCTCATCATTGGAAAGGGATTGGTAGGTTACATAAAATCCATTGACCTTATCCACAACCGGTTGAAGAACTTTAACATCTTTCTCCGATTTACTTCCCCCAAATATTTTTGAAATAAAACCTATCATAATGTATGTGTATGTTGATAAATTTTGTAAAATTGAATTGATGTGATGTCAACAATAATGCTATAGTTCTTTAATAGTCAAATTGACAGGGGCATAAAGATAATAAATAACAAGGAGTTAATAGTGAGAACGCCTAACCCTAAATGACGCATTAACGTAGTGTTATGTTTACTATACATTGCGCTGAAAGTTGTAGCATAGTTTTTTCGAACCACGGAGACACCAAGGCATGGAGAGGCACAAAGTGTTATTAAAAGAAGTGAAACAAACGAAAACAAAATCTTTGTGCCTCTTCGTGTCTCCGTGGTTCAAAAACGCTTTGAGGTACTTGGTAGTTCAAAAACTCTTTTTAACCTGCCGTGATATGTAGCTTGATTATATTACCTTTGCACCCGATTTGAAAGCGTTGGTATTTTACACCGGTGTCATTATTTGTTTATCCATTTCTATATAATTAATTAACTTTTATGTCAGGTGCATTAAAAGAAGTTCGTAACCGCATTAAATCAGTTCAAAGCACTCAGCAAATAACCAAAGCCATGAAAATGGTAAGTGCTGCCAAATTACGCAGGGCCCAGGAAGCTATAACTCAAATGCGTCCTTATGCCAGGAAGCTGCAGGAAATGTTAAGTAATATCGTTAGCAATACAGAAGGTGAAGTAGGTGGATCCCTTGCCACAGAAAGACCGATTGATAAAGTTTTATTTATAGTTATAACCAGTGATCGCGGATTAGCAGGAGCATACAATGCTAATATCATTAAACTCGCAAAATCCTCTATAGCAGAAAAGTATTCCTCACAACTTGCAAAAGGAAATGTTCATATATGGAATATCGGTAAAAAAGGATATGAACAATTAGTTAAAGGAAATTATAATGCTGATGCTACCCATAAAGATATTTTTCTCAATCTGACCTTCGAAAATGTTCAGGCTTGCGCACAGGCTGCTGTTAAAGCATTTGAAAATAAAGAGTTTGATGTAGTAGAGCTGGTATACAGCGAATTTAAAAATGCAGCCACTCAATATTTTTCAGTGGAGCGTTTTTTACCTATTCCGAAAATTGCAGCTAAAGCCGGAGACAAAAAAACTGATTTCATTTTTGAACCAGCCAAAGAACAGCTTATAGCAGAGCTGATGCCTAAAATTTTAAATACTCAATTATTTAAAGCTGTGTTAGATGCAAACGCTTCGGAACATGGTGCCCGGATGACTGCCATGGATAAGGCCAGTGAGAATGCCAACGAATTATTAAAATCCCTTAAAATTTCTTACAACAGGGCCCGCCAGGCAGCTATTACTACAGAGTTGACAGAGATCGTAAGTGGTGCCGCGGCATTGCAAGGTTAAAGCGTTAGCCTATTCCTATGCAGCGAGATTGTGGGCGCCACGTAAACGCCAATCAATATGGACATTTCGAATATCATTCCTCATATAGAAGCGTTAATCTTCGCCAGCGAAAGGCCATTAACATCGTTGGAGCTTACAGAACTTATAAATAATGCATTTAGTTTTATGGAAGATAAGATCCACGTTGACCAGGTGGAGTCTGCCATTGAAGGAGTTGTAGAAAAATATGCAGCTTCGTTTTATCCATTCGAAATGAAACAAAGCGGTGGAGGCTGGCAATTTCTAACTAAAAAAGATTATCATAAAACGATTGCTCAGCTGAATGGTGAAAAGTTTTTAAAGCGCCTTTCCGCTGCTTCTCTCGAAACCCTTGCAATCATAGCTTATAAGCAGCCTATAACAAAGGGCGAAGTAGAATCTATCCGCGGCGTTAACAGTGATTATAGTATTCAGAAACTGCTGGAAAAGGAATTGATTGTTATCACAGGAAGGAATGAAGATTTACCGGGAAAACCTTTGGTGTTTACCACCTCTAAAAGTTTTATGGATTATTTCGGAATTAATTCACCGGACGAATTGCCTAAAATAAAAGAGGTGTTCAGGGAGCGGGAAGAGGAGGGAACTGTTGTTAAAAATATTCAAGATAATATTGATATTGAAGAAGATGAATCTGAAACCACCGACAATTTAGTGGAAGAATCAACTGAAGAAGGTGCCTTGATAATAAGGGGAAATGGTGAATTAATAGAAGAACCCGAGATTGTTGTAGATGAAAAAACTGAAGCTGTAGATCCTCAAGTTTTGGAGACTTTCGAAGAGGATGATTTGGAAGTAATATCAAAAGATAATCAGGAAGAGCCGTCAGAATAGATTTTATAACCACAGAGCAAAGCCGGAGAGGAAGAAGAGGTTACGCAGAGAAATACCTCTGTGTAACCTCTTCTTTCTCTCCGGCTTTGCTCTGTGGTTATAAAAAAAGCTTACATCTGTAACACTCAATTGATACATGATTTCATACTTAACTTAATACTATATTCGCAATTATGTCACAAAAATTATCTTCAGCATACCTGTTAGAACTTGCCAATGAGTTTGGAACTCCATTATATGTTTATCATGCGGAAAGAATAAAAGAACAATATCAAAAATTACAGTCTTCTTTTACAGGATGTAATGCACGTTTTTTTTATGCTTGTAAAGCACTAAGTAATATTAATGTACTTAAGTATATGGAAAGCATTGGTGCTTCACTTGATTGCGTAAGCATTAATGAAGTAAAACTGGGATTCAAGGCCGGGTTTACTAAAGACCGGATTTTGTTTACACCAAATTGTGTAGACTTCAAAGAGATTGAAGAGGCAAAAGATCTTGGTGTGCATATTAATATAGATAGTATCTCGATGCTGGAAAAGTTTGGAACCCGTTATGGTGACAGTTATCCTATCTGCATCCGCTTTAACCCGCATATTATGGGAGGGGGCAACTATAAAATATCAACGGGTCATATAGACAGCAAATTTGGAATATCCATTCACCAGATGCGCCATATTGAAAGAATTGTTAAGTCAACAAACTTATTAATTTTTGGCATTCACATGCATACCGGCAGTGATATAAAAGATGTAAGTGTTTTCCTGCTGGGCCTTGAGATCATGTTTGACCTTGCTAAGCATTTTCCAAATCTGAAATTTATTGACCTGGGTAGCGGTTTTAAAGTGCCATATAAAGAAGGTGATATAGAAAGTGATATCATCTTGCTGGGACAAAAAGTTACAGAAGCATTTAATAATTATGAAAAGGTAAACAATCGTTCAATAGAGGTATGGTTTGAACCAGGAAAATTTTTAGTCAGTGAATGCGGGTACTATATAGTTAAGACAAATGTTATCAAACAAACAACTGCCACAGTGTTTGCAGGTGTTAACAGTGGTTTTAATCATTTGATACGGCCAATGTTTTATGATTCATACCATCGTATTGAAAACCTTTCAAACCCAAATTCCAGCGAACGTATTTATACTGTTGTGGGTAACATTTGTGAAACCGATACATTCGCATGGGATAGGCAACTCTCAGAAATCAGGGAAGGTGACTTCCTGGTTTTTTATAATGCAGGTGCTTATGGGTTTGAGATGTCCTCTAACTATAATTCACGGCTTAAGCCCGCAGAAGTTATCGTATTGAATGAAAAGCCATTTCTTATTCGTAAGAGGGAAGAATTTGATGACCTTCTAAAAAACCAGATAGAAGTGTTATAATTTTTATTATATATTTCATTCATAAAAAAACCGGTTGTATATCAACCGTTTTTTTATTATCAAATCAGGCATTGTTTGTTCTTACCTGGCTATACACCCGCATTATTAACTTTTGTTTTCTCGAAATTAAAACCAGGTTATCATCATCTAAGCTTAATTTCCTTAACATCACTTAATTATTTATTAATGGTTTGACAGATGCTTGAGAGTAATCCATAAATATTATTGTTTACTTAATTAAAACATTATAACGTTATTGATTAAACGAAAAATTACCTCAATTTGAGTGTAACGGTTAACCTTTGCTTACTTATATATAGTTGCACTTACTACCGTTAAATAATATGAAATAATAGATAGTTGTTGATATACATTACGATGTATTGCTCGTTTCATAACGTATATGTACTTGTTCTAATCAATTATATTTTATAAAAATCAAATTATGCTTACTATGAATTCATCTCAGAAAGAAGAGATAGTCAGCAATGATAAACTCATTGCACAATTATCCCGGAGGAAGTTTCTTGGATATGCCGGAGCGGCTACCGGTTTAATGGCGGGACTTGCAGCTTGCAAAAAAGATCCTGTTACATCAAATACCGGCGTTGATTTACTTAGCGGTGATTTCGGTATTCTTAACTATGCTTATGCACTGGAACAATTGGAAGCCGCATTCTATATTAAGGTTGTTTCTTCCCCTTACTCCGGTATTACTGCTGATGAAACAGCAAGGTTAACCGAAATTCGCGACCATGAAATTGCCCACCGTGAATTTTTTAAAAACGCATTAGGGGCAAAAGCCATTGTTGCACTAGAAGTAGATTTCAGTACAATCAATTTTACTTCAAGAGACAGCGTTCTAGGTACAGCCAAAGCTTTTGAAGACCTTGGTGTTTCTGCGTATAATGGTGCAGGCAGGTTAATAACTGAGCCGGCCTACCTGGTATTGGCAGGCAAAATTGTTTCAGTAGAAGCACGTCATGCGGCTTATATACGTGACCTGATTAGTAACGGATCTTTCGCAGACAATACGGTTATAGATGCTAATGGTTTAGATAAAAGCCGTAAACCTTCGGAAGTATTAGCTATTGCCGGCACTTATATCAAAACAAAGATCAACGCAAGTAATTTACCCACCTCTTAATTTAATACTATGAATTTTAATAATATTTTCGGTGAAATAGAAAAGGTTGATCCTGAAGTTTACGACAGGCTCGATACACGCAGGACTGCCATGAAGGGTTTTGCTAATCTTGGCGGTAAGCTGGCGCTTGCTGCAGTACCTATTGCTTTGGGTTCTATGTTTAGAAAAGCGTATGCAGGCACTAAGAGCGTTTCAGAATCCGCCTTGCTTGTTTTAAATTATGCTTTAACACTTGAATACCTCGAAGCGGAATTTTATACCACTGCTCTTTCTAATAATTCAGGTAACGTCCTCATTCCCGCAGGGGCGCCAACAGCGGCCATTCAAACTATTTCCGCGCATGAAACATCGCACGTAGCATTTCTCAGAACTGCTATAACTGCATCAGGAGGAACGCCTGTTGCTAAACCTACATTTGATTTTTCAGGAGGATCAGGAAGTGGTAACGGGCCTTTTAAAGATGCTTTTAAAAATTATGCCCTTTTCCTTGCTGTTGCGCAAACACTGGAAGATACTGGTGTCAGGGCTTACAAAGGCCGTGCTGCCGAATTAGTTAAAGGGGGGGATTTGTTAACCGCTGCATTAAATATTCATTCAGTAGAAGCACGTCATGCCTCTCATATCAGGCAGATGAGGAAAGCAAATGGTGTAGACGTTAAACCATGGATTACCGGAGTGGTAAGTGGTGTTACACCGGGTTTGGTTGAGGCAAATTATGTGGGTGAAGATGCTACTATGCAGGCAACAATCAACATAGTTAATATTAACGGTATGTCGATTTCCGCCAATGCTGCTACAGAAGCATTCGATGAACCTTTATCTAAGGATGATGTATTGAAAATAGTAAGTGTATTTATCAAGCCATAGATTATATGGATAACATTATAATAAAGCCGTGCAATATGCGCGGCTTTTTTTATGTGCAGGATAATAATCTTGAATTAATCTGATTATTATTATTGAATATTAAATTGTAAAAAGAAGCATTACATTATCTTACTGCAATTAATACTATGGCATGTCAACTATAAAATGTCTGTAATTGTTTCTATCACCTATCAGCACGCAAATGTGTACTGTAATTCCTCCTGATTACTGATAGCTGATGGCTGATAGCAAAAGCAGCAATTCAAGGTTAACATTATACTACGGCATATAAAAATTAATAGCGATATTCAATTTCAATATGTCATTTATGAGTACGCATTTACAAGACTTTATTATGATGATGAAACATCCTGTAAAATTCAGGATGTTTCTGTTTGCAAGACTGCCTAGTGCTTATTTTGCAGGGGTTCGTATAAAAGACCTGGATGGTGATAGCTGCTCAGTTACTATTCCCTATAAATGGTTTTCGCAAAATCCTTTCAAATCTACCTACTTTGCATGTTTGGGTATGGCAGCAGAAATGAGTACCGGTGCGCTTGCCATGGCCCACATACATAAAAGTAAGCCGGCAGTGTCTATGCTGGTAACAGCATTGGAAGGAAGCTTCATTAAGAAAGCCACTGATTTAACTACCTTTATTTGTGAAGACGGAGAATTGATCAGGCAAACAATTGCAGACTCCATTAGCGCCGGTGAGGGTAAAATTATTCGGGCAAGATCTATCGGAAAAAATAAAGCAGGAGAAACAGTAGCAGAATTTTTTATAACATGGTCATTCAAGGCAAGGACAAAAACTAACTAACTAAAAATACATTTAAGGTCAATTGTAAACTTTGAATTTTACACTTTAAACTATACTTCATGAAGCTAGCTTTCCATGGTGCAGCAAGAACTGTAACCGGCTCTAAGCATTTAATTACTTTGGAAAATGGTAAACAGGTTCTATTAGATTGCGGATTATTCCAGGGTATGGGAAAGCAAACAGATTCTATGAACAGGGAGTGGGGGTTTACTCCTGCCCAGGTGGATTATCTAATTTTATCTCATGCCCATATTGATCATACCGGGTTAATACCAAAATTGGTTAAGGATGGATTTAAAGGGAAGATTTATTGCACACCGGCTACCAAAGATTTAACGATTATCCTTCTAAAGGATTCAGCCGGGATTCAGGAAGATGAAAACAGGTATAATAACAAGCGTTTTAAAGCGCAGAGAGTTTCTTACCTTCCGCCGTTATATACCATTAACGATGTAGATCAGGTTATTCCTCTTTTTGTAGAAGTTGATTATGCGCAATGGTACGGTATTGATAATAACGTAGAACTATTGTATACCGATGCAGGACATATAATCGGAAGTGCTGCCGTACATCTGCGGATCACTGAAAATTCAATTACAAGACAGCTAAGTTTTAGTGGAGATGTAGGAAGGTATAATGATATGATTTTAAGAGATCCGCAGCAATTTGCTCAGGCTGATTATATCATTCTTGAATCAACCTATGGTGATAAGTTGCATGACGCGGATGTTAGCACGCCGGATCTTTTATTATCATGGATTGAAAAGACCTGTCTCCAAAAAAAAGGTAAATTAATTATTCCGGCATTTAGTGTGGGAAGAACCCAGGAATTATTATTTGCACTTAACCAGCTGGCCACGGAAAACAGGCTTCCGGATATTGATTATTTCGTTGACAGTCCTATGAGTATTGAAGTAACAGAAATACTGAAAAACTATCCGCAGTATTTTAATGATACTATTCAAAAGTTATTGTTAAAAGATAATGATCCGTTTTCATTTAAAGGACTTACTTATATAGAATCTGTAGAGCAATCAAAGTCGCTTAATTTTAGGAATGGTCCGTTTGTCATTATATCGGCAAGTGGTATGGCGGAGAGTGGGCGGGTTAAACATCATATCAGTAACAATATTGAAAACAGCCATACTACTATTTTGATGTCAGGATATGCGGAACCAAATTCTTTAGCAGGTCGTTTAATGTCCGGGGCTAAAGAGGTTAATATTTATGGTGTTGACCATGAAGTACATGCTGAAATAGCCAGTATCCGAAGCATGAGTGCCCATGGAGATTATAAAGATTTGTGCCAGTTTGTGTCAGGTCAGGACGCATCAAAGGTGAAGCAATTATTCCTGGTTCATGGCGAATATGAAGTTCAATTAAATTTTAAACAAAGGCTTCAAAGCATGGGCTTTAATGATATTGAAATTCCTGAACGCCACTCCGAAATAATGATTAATGATTAATGATTAACGGTTAGTTACTGATTACTCAAGAGAAAATATCGGATATTTCAAAGACTCTAACAATATTAACCACTACCCGTTAATAATTAATCATTAACAATTAAAGAACTTCCTTCGCCTTACTCATATCCAATTCCTTTTCCCATTTCGAAACCACAAGGGTGGCCACCGCATTACCTATTATATTAGTAAGGGCTCTTGCTTCGCTCATAAACCTGTCTATACCTAATATCAAAGCAAGGCCGGCCACTGGTATATGTCCAGTTGCAGGCAGGGTAGCAGCAAGTGTAATAAAACCACTTCCCGTAACACCGGCAGCTCCTTTGGAGGTTAGCATAAGAATCAACAAAAGTGTAACCTGTTGCTGTATCGTAACAGGAGTATTGGTTGCCTGCGCGATAAATACTGCGGCCATGGTAAGATAGATAGAGGTACCATCAAGATTAAAAGAGTAACCGGTGGGTATAACCAATCCTACTACTGACTTAGAACATCCGGCCAGCTCCATTTTTTCTATCAGTCCCGGTAAAGCTGATTCGCTGGAGGAGGTTCCTAATACAATCAACAATTCTTCTTTTATATGAATAAGAAGTTTGAAAATGTTTAATCGTAAAAAATACATAACAGCGCCTAGTATAACGATGATAAAGAATCCGCAGGTGAGATAAAAAGTGCCCATTAACTGCGCGAGTGATTTTAAACTGCCTACTCCATATTTGCCAATAGTAAATGCCATCGCTCCCAAAGCCCCTAATGGAGCCAGTTTCATAATAATATGAATGATGCCAAAAAGAATATTGGAAAAGCCTTTTATAAAATCTATGACAGGTTGAATACGGCTTCCGAGTTTGGAAGCTGCTACCCCGAATAGAACTGAGAACAACAATATTTGTAGCATATCGCCCTGGGCAAATGCATCTACTATATTTTTTGGAATGATGTTCATTAAAAATTCGACAGTGGATTGAGGCGCTTTTCCTGTTGTCATGGTATTCAAAGCTGTAACATCTAACTTGGTTGCATCGATATTCATTCCGGCGCCAGGGTGTATTATATTGATGGCCAGCAATCCTACACACAAGGCTATTGTTGAAAGAACTTCAAAATATAATAAGGCTTTAATTCCAACAGAACCGACCTTTTTTAAATCCTGCATGCCGGCCATGCCTGTTACAATAGTGCAGAAAATAACAGGACCGATCATCATCTTTACCAGCTTGATAAAGCCGTCACCGAGTGGTTTAAGACTAATGGCTGTTTCAGGATGGAAATATCCGAGCACGATACCAATAATTATAGCAAGTATTACCTGTAGATAAAGGCTTTGATAAAACTTTCTTTGAGGTCTTGCTATCATGAGATCAATAAGTTAAAAGGGAAGTAATAGTTAAAAACTGGTGCTAAGATACGGCCTGGCTATTTTAACAAAGCATTACTTACACGATTTAGCCGGTTAAAAAATATCTTTTGAAGATGCTGGTCGTTCTTGCAATCCCTCCATTCGTTCCATAATTGCTGAGTAAGGTAAACGTTGTTAGTATCCACATCCCATATTCCGGGGTGATTGCTCAGGTAAAATCGTATGGTAATGAGGTCTGTTTGTCCATTTGGAATGAACATAAACGTTGAAAGGAGAACAGGTTGCATTGTTCAAAACTACATTCCTTTTTTAAATATTTTGTCCCGATTGCTTTGCAATCTTTTTCTTAACTGTTCTTTTAATTTTTGCAACACCAGTATAAGACATAAATACCTCAGCAGGAAGTTGAAAATAATTTCTAAGTCTTTGTGCCATTTGTAAAGTAAGTTCTCTACGTCCGGATAGAATAGAGGATACATGTCCTTTGGTTCCGATTATTGGCACCAAATCATTAGCCTTCAAGCCCTTTTCTTCCATTTTCATTTTGATCACTTCAATAGGGTCAAGCTCAGGTAAAACAATATGTTTATCTTCATAATCTTTTACCAACACAAGAAGTAAATCCAGTTCTTTATCCTCCGGAGAATCGGGCATTGCTTCGAATATTTCAATCGTACGCTTAATCGCTTTTTTATAATCCGCATTTGTTTTTATTACATTCCAATCCATATTATTTTATTTTATAGTCCAATATTTTGGTATCAAATTTAACAATAGAAGTGTCTATTTTATCATACTCTTTATGAGCTCCAAACCAGATAATATAGGCCGCTGCTTTTCTAAAATTTACTGATATAATAAGTTTGTATTCATTACCCTTTATATTAAAAATAACCCGGTTATTGGCCACGATACTTGCATTTCCATATACTTCCTTTAATTCGTTGAAGTTCTTGAATACTTGCTTCGAAAACTCATGATACCAAGCTAAAAGAGCTGTTGAAGCCTTGGGGAAATGATCGCAGTAATAGTGAATCGTATCTCTGGCAAGAATGTTCATAATTTTAAAGATAACAAAAGTTTTCAAAATGAAAACATGTAAAAATAAGAGTGGAAGAAATCTTGTTATAAGGAGGGTTATAAAAAGCCCTGAAATAACATATTAATATTTCAGGGCAACCAGTACTGCGTACGAGAATCGACGTTTTCTTCATTTATGAATAGTTTAGCCATAAATGTAATGGGTAATGTTCTGTCAAAGCACGCAATACACTTTAATTATTATCTTAGTTGGCACAGTTTTCGGCACAGTTCTTTTTATTTAGGACTGTTGTTTAATCAGTTAAGACATCTTAATTTTAAAAAAATATTTTTAATCACTTGAGGCAAAAAAGATCTCCTTAAGGTGTAGATTTTTATTATTTATTTGCTATAATAACTATAGGAAAGTTCTTTCACTGTGATCTATTAGGTAACTAATACCCAACATATCAACACAGATTCTATTTATAGTTTTTTAAATTATTTTATTTTTTTACTACGTGAAAAAATTCACCAGTTTTTTCATAACCTGTTTTCACAAATACCTTATTTGAAATGGCATTTTTTCCATCAGCTTTTAACCAACATTTGGGAATGCCCCCGTTAAGCATTTTTCTTGTTAAACTATGAATTAACGAACCACCAAATCCTTTATTTCTAAAACGTAAGTCAGTATAAAAGCCTGAAATTGTATTTTTGTTCATAATTATGGCAATTGAACAAATGCAATTATTATTATTCCACTGATAAAAAGTTCTATTATTAATTTGTTGCTGAATTATGTCTCGCCTTTTGTTGAAATCTTCTTTTTTATTATCATACGCCTCTATAAATTCAACAAATAAACGAGTTAAATCATCTATTCTTTTATAATCACCTAGTTCCATCTTTCCGGGTGCATAATCAAAAGCTTGAATAGTATCGCAACTATAAATAATTCGATGCTTGATTAAGTCGTAGCAACACTTGTTTAAGGAAAATAAAGCTTGAACTACGTTCCTCGATCCAAAAACCCTAAACTCGGGGGTTATTTCAAATTTTAAAAGCTTAGAAAGTTTTAAAATCATATTGTCACTAAATCCATTTGAATATATTAAACAATATTCTTTTAAGTACAGTGTAATAATCCAATTATTATAATCATCTGTTATATCAAAACAATCAATCAGACTTGTTTCGTTTTTTTTTAAATTTTCAATTCCTTTTGCTAACGGATAATAAAGCTCGGAGTTACTACTTATTATTTTTCTATATTTCAATTCAAATTCCTCGATGCTATTATTATATCTTCTTACCATCATTGTAACTTTTCATTAAATTTAATTAAAATTAATATCTTATGAAGATATTGGAGAACATTCGAATAAAATGCCTAAGTCTTTGTTTACTATATTGTTATACGGTGACTACTCAAACAGTTTCTCTGAAAGATTTGGATTCCTTTAGCTTTAGTTATAATAATGATAGCATAGAAAATGTACTTAAACCATATGGTTTTAGTTTTGCAAGTGCACGGGCAACCAAGCTAAATAATTCTGTTCAAAATATTGTTGCATACCAAAATACTGATTACGAAATAAATTCGAAGGAGTATATATCAGTATTTAGAGATACAGCGCAGCTAAAAAAATTATTTCCAATTGTAACATTTTTCACATTCTCAGAGAAAAAGTACCGTTCAATAAAAAGTCAAATTGATTTATTAAAAATTTTAAGACAAGGAGAGTATGTGGACGGAATTAAATATTATCGCTGGTATAGAACCGTTAGCCATACTTACACTATTTGTAATTACAGACATTCAAATGGATTGACAGCATATGAAATAGAAACCGAATACACACTTATTAGTAAGTTTTAACATAATTGTATCAACCAGTCAGGGCTGTAGAATTCTAATTAAAAAAAAAGTAGTAAGCAATTAGTGATGTGTATAACTTTGTAATTCACTACAACACAAAGTTTTATCAAAATGCCTACTACT